>Ga0137394_10004342_pt1 | contig 10757 bp, 15 predicted proteins | sample czobulk116metaG_FD_108278 | JGI IMG/M metagenome (GOLD analysis project Ga0137394, IMG submission 108278) | Vadose zone soil microbial communities from Angelo Coast Range Reserve, California, USA - czobulk1.16 metaG | ecosystem: Environmental > Terrestrial > Soil > Vadose zone | place: USA... | reverse complement strand
GCTCGGCGCCGACGCGGCGGCCCAGGCCGAGGACGGGTGGACACCGCTGCTCTGGGTGTCCCGTTGGGGTCGTGTGGGGCTCGCACGCCTCCTCCTTGAGCACAGCGCCGATGCAGCAGCCCAGGGCCAAGGATGGGCGACGCCGCTGCATTGGGCGTCTCGTTGGGGTTATGTGGGGCTCGCACACTTCCTGGTCGAGCGCGGCGCCGACGTGGCAGCCCAGGCTGAGGACGGGCGGACGCCGCTGTATCGGGCGTCCCGTTGGGATCATGTGGAGCTCGCACGCCTCCTGGTCGAGCACGGCGCGGCGGCCGAGGCCGAGGACGGGCGGACGCCGTTGCATTGGGCATCCGAAGGGGGTCATGTGGGGCTCGCCCGGCTCCTGGTAGAGCTCGGCGCCGATGCGGGAGCCCAGGCTGAGGACGGTCGGACGCCGCTGCATTAGGCGTCCGAAGGGGGTCATTTGGAGCTCGCACGGATCCTACTCAAGCACGGTGCCGATGCAACAGCCCAGGCTAAGAACGGGTGGAGGCCGCTGCATCGGGTGTCTCTTTGGGGTCACATTGAGCTCGCACGACTCCTGGTCAAACCATGGCGCTGACGCAACAGCCCAGGATAAGGGCGGGCTGACACCGCTGCATTGGGCGCCCCGTCGGGGTCACGTTGAGCGAGCACGGTTCCTCACAGCACGGCGCTGAGGCACAACCGTGACCCAGCGGATTGTCTCCTAGGATAACAATACTGTGTAATATTCGATGATTATGATCATTGTGCCTATCCGAGTCGCCGGCGCGCATGTAACCTTTTCTTATCGATTTATTATGAGGCTTGGTCCGACTTGACGAAACGGTTCATCTATGAGTAAATTGATATCGTCGACCATCATTGATCGCGTGCGACGGGATTCCTCGTTCCTCAGATACGGGGACCTTGCACACGGGCCGCAGCCTCAAGTTGAGATGGGTTGCTGCAGTGTTCTCCGAGTCATGCTAGAAGATCGCTGGCACATAAGTTCAATGGCACGACATATATAACTCAAATAGCAGTTGCTGGCGAGGAGAAAGGACGAAGGCCGACAGTTTATCAATATGTTTCATTTTAAGCCGTCATCAAAGGTCCCTGGCGCCACCACGTGACACATACAGAATATGATCCACAGGACGATGCCAAAGCCAGACTTTCTGCATGTGTACTCCGAGTCGCTTGTGTATGTGCTCTCGAACTCTTTGACGTTTCTATTGTCAACGCACTCCGTCTCAGCCCTGGGATATCGTGAAAATCGCACGCTCGTCATGTTCCAAGAGAGTTCAAGTTCTTGCCCACACCTACACCGAGGTCGCGCAACCCAGCATGCAAACCACCTGGTTCAATCACACCACCTACGCCAAGCACCCACCCCTTGCACTGAAAAAACACTCGTCTCCACGGCACGGCGACTCGATCCGACAGTTCCCGTCGTCCCGGACTTGGCCCTCGCACAGGTGCTGCCGGCGCTGTTCCCGGATCCCAACGCACGCCCGACCGTGACGATGCGGCGATTCGACCAGCTCGTCTCGACCCGACCCGCTGCGCCGGTCCTTCCCCGCCGTTCCCGTTCGCCGGACGAGTAGGCGTACTTCACGCACGCGTCGAGCCACGACAAGCTCGATGCGGTCTGCATGCCCTTCCTTGCACTCCACGTGGACGACGACCCGATCGTGAGCTGGGTCCCCCATGACTACGATAACAATGGCTAGGTCACGATCGTCGTCACCCGGCGGGGCTAGGAATCGCTGGGCCAAGCTCGAGTGGTTCAAGGGGACGGTGGAGGATGTCAGCCTGGAGCGTAAAGACGGTTAGCGGCGGATGCGAAAGGAGGACCTTAAGTGCAGAGATTGGGGACGGAGGCGGACGATTCAAATGAGGCAGAAAGGCAACGGATTGGCGGGCTCTTGACTCGGAGGCGTGCGATGACCGGTGTCGCAGAAGGCTTCTAGTTTTTTTTTCTCCCCTAATTTCTTGGGTTTAGCACGCATGGTAATGCTAGGACTTCAACCAAGCTGTAAAAATACACAATCTGTTGTCAAAAAACACTCTAGTCCAAGGTCTATCTACGGGACCTAGAACCACCGAATAACTGATACACGAGGCGTATGCGGTCTGCCAAAACCTCGTGGCACCCCCGATTTCAAACCAAATTGGCCCGGCACGGCCTGCAAAGGGAGCAGTCGTGAAAAAAGGACGCGGGGAAGATGTCAGCAAGATGTCGCAGTGCGGCATTCGTGAAGTCCTACGAAGAGACACCGGTGGCGAAGATGATGGGAAGATGAATTCCGGCAGTGTAAGCGAGGCGGAGAAATATTATTCAACCGGTTCCTGTACCCAATCGAGCTGCTGCGCCTGCGGCACCAACGCTGGACACACCGCCCTTCATTAAGGCCCCTGCAAAGAGATCTCGGCAGGTCCGTAAGCGTTCCCTCCGTACGACGAACCAAGACCCGGTGTCACTGGGTATAGCTAAGGGAACCCCGAGAAGGCATGCCTCAGTTGCCAGGCGAACGCTCTTTGCCATCGAGTCCAGCTCCTCCTCTGAGTCCAAATCTGCGAGGTTCTCAGCTCCGTGTTCGTCATCTGCCCGCGCGTTATTGCCCGACGGATGGGCGCCGGCACCCCCAGCGGCCACAGCAGCGTTCTCCACCTTCTTTTTCTTCTTCGTAGATGACTTGAGTTGTTCTAACTGTGCCTCTGCGCCGGGCTTGCTGAGATCAATTCCCTTCCTCTTTGCGAGTTCCTCGAGCTCGCGTTGCTTGCGTTCACGCTTTTCGCGCTCCTTCTTCTCCTTTCGCTCCTTCTTGCTTTCGCGCTTGACGGGTTCAACCCAGTTTGGATTATGCGCACGATTCCACTCGAGTAAGAGTTCGTCATAATCCTTGGAGCGGCCTTGAACGGACCGCTTGGCGCCCATGGAATGAGACTTGCACGTGAGCGAGCGGGAGCAGGGTAAGCCCTTGTCATTGATAACGCCGCAGTGCCTATCGGGGTTGAATGGACCTTTGAAACGACCCTTTGTGACCTTTGCACCGGCTTTGGCTTTTTTGGATTTGGGTGCATTGGGGTCGTTGGGATCAACATCGTCACCTTTGCGCTTCTTGCCCTTTGCTTAAGCAGTCCACACGAATTAATCCCAGGACAGGAGACTATGGCCATATGTGCTCACCGTCATCCGCTTTCCCTTTAGCGCCACCCTTCTCGAGATCGTATTTCTTACAATTATCTAATGGGACATGCTCAGTAAACAACCTCTGGGAGACTAGAATAACACGACTGCACCTGCATGTTCTGCGATGGCGCTACGCAAGATTGGCTTTCCACAGTCCTTGCATTGCACGATGCCGATCTCTGAGGTGCTCTTGAGGGGGTCTGCACCAAATATCTTCATGTCGCGTGCCGAAAGCCATGATGTGGGTGGAGGCAGACCAGACAGTGAGGCAGGAGGGGGTGAGGGGGGAGGTGTAGGGGGCAGAGAATCGAAAGATAGAGGAGCAGGGGACGGGGATTGCCTAAGTCTGAGCTTTAGCGTCATTAGTGCGATGTGCGATGAGGTCGCGGAAGGGCTGGAATAAGCAGGAGAGAGTAAGCAACAGGAGAGAGTAAAAGAGAGCGGAACAAGCAATGTAATAGTATTGTGATTGTCGCGGGCAACACGGCAACACGGCAACACGTGACACGTGACGTAACGCAACACGACTTGTCACGGCGCGATCAAGCCAAATTGGGTAAAGTGCCGCGCGGCGAGCCTCGACGGGACACTCCTCGAACGTGTCGATCTCAGTTCGGTTAGTGGCTTTGGGCGTTCCCCCCCCTAACTGACTTGTTCCACTTACTCCCCCTCCCTCTAATTTTTTTACCTTACTCCGATCTCCGGTTCTTAATCTTCTCCACTCACATCCTACTCACCTCCCTCCCAACCGCGAACATTACTTTCATACAACTCGGCAAGTCCTGTTCCCCTTACTCCCAGATCTCCGTCGGCGTGTCATTTCTGTCATTCACCCCGTTGCGCACCGATTCCGTAGTGAGTATGTAAATCCTGTACACTTTTGACAGGTCCCCGTGCGCTTCGAGGGATGCGCAAATATACCGCCGGTCGTAACTGTGTCATGCTCTCTGACCATATGTAACAGGTGGTTTGATTTCTTTAGCCGATGAATTGAATTCCCCCGAACGGTACATGAGCGCTGGCGGATGCCACTTTACAAAGTCCTTTAAATCCATAACTCGTAATAAAGCTATTGCCTCCCCCCCAGATTGAATTTTTATTCTCCTACACACATCACTCTACTCGTACCTCCCCGGACCAACTCACTTTCAAGCATGTCGCATCCGCGACCAGCTCCTTTCAAGTTAGATGTCATCGTCGTCGGTGGATGTCCGTATCTTTATCTCGGTTTCAGTGCCTCTTGCTTACCCTCCCTAGCGATTGCTGGTTTGTCTATGGCCATCGGTCTCGCCATGTCTGGGCATTCTGTTCGCGTTCTTGAGAAGACCCCGAGATTCGAGAGACCCCCGGGGGGTATCCGCCTTCCACCAAACGTAACAAAGATTCTCGTGCAATGGGGTCTCGAGGACGAACTAAGAAAGAGAGGTTCTCTCGTGCGTGAAGCGTCGCACCTGTGGGACTGTAAGTCATTTGATCAATGCGCACCTTTTTCCTAGGCCATGGCATTGTCTTTGACCCCTGACAGTCGCTGACCCCTCATACCTACAGTCGAGACCGGTAAAGTCATCGGGCTCCTAGAATGGGCAGAACCTGTAATACAGGAAAGCGGCGCCAAGTTTTACATGATGCGCGTATGTCTAATCGTCGAGTGGGAAGTGTTATACCCGTTCACAAATGACACAGTACAGTGACCTCCACGAAATCTTATACACTGGCGCAGTGAGGGCGGGTGCTGAGGTGATATTCAACACAAGAGTATCTACGGTCTCGTCACCTTGCCCTTCCGAAGCCTCAGACTCTAGCGCGTCGTCAGCTTCTTCATTCTGCGAAAGGCCATCAGTTCATTTGTCTGATGGCACCGTCCTCGAAGCCGATATGATAATTGGTGCAGACGGCCAGCACAGCACCGTGCGGTTGTCTTTTGAGGAGAAACAAGTTAAGCCCAAAACAACGGGCACTCTTGTGCTTTCGGGGAATGTGCCTATGAGAGAAATCTTAGAGGACGACATTCTCAAAACTGAGAGCGTGGCATACTCGTGGGTGTACTGGATGGGCCCACATCGATGTTTTATGGGTGAGTCATCTCTACTGATTGGACGTCATCTGTCATTGACCACGTTCCAGGCTATCCAATTGTGAGCTTTAGACAGGGCGAGCGAAGTTCCCGAGCGGGACTAACTCTTATTGCAGTCTCTCGATACGGAGTTTGCGGTACACCTATACTGGGATCGTCGCGAGCCCGATGTGCCGGAAGGCTGGACTCCCAACATGCCAACCAAGTTACTGAAACTGGCCGAAACAACTTCTGATATCAAGTATGTTTAAATCACCAAAATTCAGTAGGGTCCATCCCTCACTAAACCTTTGCAGACTGAGCAGGATGTTCGAGAAAGTGGATTCATTTTGCTGGCAGAGATATCTCGATTGGCCCGAGATTGAAAATTGGTCGGATGAGTCTAATCGCATCGTTCTAATAGGAGAAGCCTCGCGTCCTCTCATCGTTAGTCCCCTTCTTGCTGCTCCTTGCCTATGCTCTGAACGCGACTCTTTATAGCCTTGTAGCACACAGAACTGCAGCCTATCGGTAGAGGGTGCGGCAGTCCTCAGCACGCTCCTTTCTTACGTCCGCGGGTTCGACCATATCCCGCTTTTGGTACGGGCGTACGAAACCATCCGTCGCGATCGAAGCGAGTTTCTACATAACGTAGAATTGTCGAGCGTTGGGCAAACGATGTACCCTCCGGGACCCGAACGCAAAGTGCGGGACGCCGAAATGCAGAAGTTGTTAAACACCGGGCAGGTTAAATGGGACGATGACGCGTATCTGGGAATCTGGGGCCAACTCTGCGAAATTTGGGCGTACAATGCCTTCGATGCTGCGGACGACTGGTGGGTTCAATGGGGTATGCTCCGTGAACGGGCCTTGTCCCTACAGAACCCGAGCCTTGAGATACCCTTCCGCCGCCTGGAGGTCAGCGTCAGTGCCCGCACGGACTTTGGTCACGAATCTTTATGGTCATGACTTCACGAAGACCGGGCAGACCAATGCTCGGTTGTAGCATATTACGATATACTCTTTTTTTGTTTTTTGCTTTACCTCGATGTAAGGGTAGTGGCATTTTCCTCGAAGAGCTTGGAGATTCGCGGACCTTCGTTACAGCTTGTTTCTCGTATTGACACGCTACGATCCCAGGTAATTCAGTGGTAAAGACGAAACGAAACGTCATTGAGTGAACAAAAGGCGCCCAATCAATCACCCTCCTTTCTCACCTTTACGTATACGCTACCTGTGCCTTGCGTGGAGAGCGTCGCTTGTCGCCACAACCACCTGCCAGTGGCTGTCGCCTACCTCTTTCGTCGGCTGATCGTTCCCGGGGACTCCCTACGGATCGGCGGTTTTCATCACTCGCTCCATGGATGCAGTGGAGAGGGCCAACGCAGAACGACAAAAAAGATGGTACGTGTCTCTTCCCCTCTCACCCCTCACAAATAAAATGCCCCACCATTGACGTGATGACGGCGCGCATGAACCAAAAGGGTGAAGGATCAAAAAGTCGGAGAGGGAACGTATGCAGTCGTGTATCGAGGTCGGCTTTTTTGTGGTTCCTCCCTCGTCCCGTTTTTGGCTGGGTTGACGCGGCGAGCATGCACACGCACCAGGCCGAGAGCTCGCGACGGGTCGCAAGATTGCCATCAAGAAGATCAAGGTGGGCCAGTTCAAGGATGGCCTTGACATGTCTGCCGTGCGCGAAGTCAAGTACTTGCGCGAACTGCACCATCCTAATATCATCGAGGTGCGCCCATCCGTGCATCAGCGCCCCCGTCGCCCGACTCACTCAGCTTCGTGTCTTTTGTCTTCTGTCTGCGCGCGCTCTCTTTCTTTGTATTGTCTTGCCTTTTCGAAGCTTTTGGACGTGTTCTCGTCGAAGACGAATCTGAACCTTGTCCTCGAATTCCTCGACACCGACCTCGAGATGATCATCAAGGACCGTTCGCTGGTCTTTCTCCCCGCGGACATCAAGAGCTGGGTGGCCATGACATTCCGCGGTCTCGAATTCTGTCACCGAAATTTCATCCTTCACCGAGTGCGTACAGTGCACTTGCCAGCGACCGCCTCCGCATCTCACATCTCGAATCTCAATCATATTTTATTTTATCTAAATATTTTTGCGCATCGGACGAACCGATCCCCCCCTATCGTTGTTTTTGAACAAGGACAGGATCTGAAACCGAACAACTTACTCATCGCCTCGGACGGGCAGCTCAAGATCGCCGACTTTGGCTTGGCCCGCGACGCAGCGGACCCAGGATACAAAATGACATGTCAAGTGATCACTCGGTATGGCCATTTTGATTCACTCCGCTTGCCTCGTCGCACGGCCCATACCCACCTTCCGTTTGGGATAACCTCATGGGTCCGCTTTTGTTTTTTGTTTCCTGTCTGGTCTTGCGCATTGTAATATGCTGATGTCCCCCGCTCGTTCACGCCAGATGGTACCGGCCGCCGGAACTGCTCTTTGGTTGCCGGTATTACAGTACCGCCGTCGACATTTGGTCGGTCGGGTGCATCTTTGCAGAGTTGATGCTTCGCACGCCATACCTACCTGGCGAAAGCGACATGGATCAACTCAAGACCACCTTCCGCGCCCTCGGAACGCCAACTGAAGAGGAATGGCCGGTAAGTCCTGTAGCTCCTCTCCTCTAGCTTTTTTTATTGTTCGTGCGTGTCCGTGTGCATCTATTTCGAAATAATATAAAACAAGGAACTTTTTTTCTTTGATCGGTTTTATCATTGATTTTTTTTCCTTTTAACTTACTTTTGACCATCCATTCATTCGTGCATGTATGCAAAAAAAACGCCACAGGGTCATACCAAACTGCCGGACTACGTCTCCGTCGGACAGTTCCCCAGGACACCCTTGCGGGACCTTTTCACGGCCGCCAGCGCGGACACCCTGAACCTCCTCAGCAAATGCATCATCTATGAACCCCGCAAGCGGATCAGCGCCAGAGACGTGCGTAACCTAACTTCCCTCTCTTTTTCGATGAGAGGACGAGGGCCACCGAACAAACAATAAACCGTTTTTTTGTTCGCTTTTTAGGCTCTCGACCACCCTTACTTCTTCGCACTTCCATACCCGACGCATCCATCGAAGCTCCCCAAAACCGCGGCGCAAACCGCGGCTGCTTCCCGACCCCTGGACGAAGTCGACGGGAACGTCTTCTCCGCTGGTGGCTCAGGGCCAGGGGTCAAGGCAGCTCCACCAAAAAAACTCAAGCGCAAGCTAAGCGGGCACGACTTATCGCGCAACATCGCCCGCAAGCTCGATTTCACCGCCGCTACTTAACGTTCGCCGTTCGATTATAATATATATATTTTCTCTTTTTACGTCTTCAAACGGTACGTGATCATGCGGGAGGAGTGCAGCGCCACCCTGCGCGTAGGCGATTCCCATTTCGACGTCGGTTAGCTCTGCGTCCTTTACGGGTACAGAACGGGACAAATGCAAAAAATGTAGACTATGCAGCTTACGAGTATAATGTGTACGTGCGATGCGACTACCATGGCGGAAATAGCACAGGACAGCAAAAACAAAGAAAAAAAAATGGGGGTAGGATAGCCCAATTGGATAACATACGATAATCAATGCGTCAGGGTAAAAAGAAAAAAAAAGCACCATTGCCCTATGCTTTCGGTTCCTCGCAAGAGACACATTTCGTCTCGGTAGCACCATTGTCCACCATACAGACTTTACAAGTCCATGTTCCCGGGGCTTTCGTCGGCAACTTGAGTCCCGCAGCCGCCCAATTGAAGCCACCCGACGGCATTACCGGCTTGAGAGGTCCGGCCGCCGCTGTCAGCGCAGGCGCGATACCCTGTCGTGGTCCTTCGCAAGAGGCGCACTCAGTCATAGCCGCATCATTGTCCATCTTGAGCCCGGCAGCCCAGTTCAAGCCAGGCTTGAAGAGTTCTGGTACCACCGCAGGGACAGTAGTGGTGCCCTTCGTCGCAGAATCTGGTCGCGGCTCCTCGCAAGAGACGCATTTAGACTCGTTAGCGTCATTGGTGACCATACAAGTACCGCACGTCCAGGAACCAGTGGCTTTCACGGGGGGTTTAATATCCGCCGCATCCCAGTCAAAACCAACAGAAGCAGGCTTCGCTCCAACGGTGAACGCAAACGTAGGGAGAGACGATGGATCCACGGCTGAAGCCGCGGTACGTTCCTTGGCCTGTTTCAAAGGGGATGGTTGAAGGCCAGTCTGAACGTTGAAGGAGAATGATGGTAGAGACGCAGGGTCAAGAAGAAGAACCGCTTGCTTTGGATCCTTGGGGACCGACTTCGCTGGATGCGATTCAGTGGTACTTGGGCCTGCCTCGGGAAGGGAGGTTTTGGCAGCCATACTTGGAGCAGATGGGGTGGGCAGACTCGGGACAGCAGGTGGCTTCGGTGCAGATGATGAAGAGGCATGCGCATTGGGCTGGTCTGGCGCATGTCCAGGGTTATGAGATGCGGATTTGGTAGGCGGTGGGGAGTCAGGATCACTTTCGGCAGCAAAGCCGAAGCGAAGCTTCGATGGCTCCTTCGGAGTGGATGACTTGAGCGGGAAGGGAGCCTTGGTTGCCCCACCGAATAAGTTGCCATTCATCACGGGTGCTGTCTTCTTCGCATTATGCTGAGACTCTGGCGCGTCGAATACATCGCTGGGGGGCGTGCTCGTGGGTGACGTAGGAGAGTGCATGTCCACGTCTGGAATCTCTTCGACGGCGGGCGGCAGTGCCTTTTTCTGCTTTTTTGAGGAAGGTTCGTCACTCCGTGTTGGTTCCTCGTTGCCTTGTTCGCCGGTAGCATTGTGAATACCATTTGTACGAGGGGGTGAGGGAGATTTGAGCCGTGCACTGCGCCGGGGTGGTTCGGGATGTAAAGTGCCGTTTGCTTTCGCTGCCGCCGCTTTCACGATGTTCTGAGGTGGGCGAGAGCGTTTGCTCCCCTATGACGGCAGAGTCAGCAAAGACACCACAGGGTAGGCACGTGGATAGCACACGTACGGTCGGTATTGTCGCCTCAATGATGGTCTGTTGACTCAAGTCATCTTCCTTCTTTTCCGGTTCCTTTGGCCGCCCTTCGGCAGCTTTCCGCTTCTTGGCAGGCTTCTTTTGCAAGGACGGCTTCACGGGGCTGGCAGTCTGGTATGGGTTCGAGAGATCCGGCTTCTTTGGCGGAGTGACTTCTTTAATGAGTTCCGCCATGAAGTTTGCCGCACGCGTGGGCTGGCTAGGCTTAGAAGGGGGTGATGATTGGGGCGGTGACGACGATTCCCCCGTAACCCAAGTGTTACGTAGGGGAGAGGGCACCGCAGGCGTAGTAGGCTTCGGCGGAACCGAGAGGCGGAGTCGAGGAGTGGAAGGAGCGGGGTTAGAGTTATTGGGGCTCGAGTCGTTCATGGAGTTGGAAGATGATGGAGAACCGGTCGAAGTGGACAAGGAAGAAGACTCAGCGCTAGGTCGTTCACGTGGCGGGGCTGAGGGTAGGGACTCGCTGGTACCATGAGGTAT
>Ga0137394_10004338_pt1 | contig 10761 bp, 8 predicted proteins | sample czobulk116metaG_FD_108278 | JGI IMG/M metagenome (GOLD analysis project Ga0137394, IMG submission 108278) | Vadose zone soil microbial communities from Angelo Coast Range Reserve, California, USA - czobulk1.16 metaG | ecosystem: Environmental > Terrestrial > Soil > Vadose zone | place: USA... | reverse complement strand
TCGCCCCGCGCGCCCTGAAGGAACGAACGAACCTCTGGAGCAAGCAAGTTGTCACACAGGCTTCCAGCCGGCTCCCAGCAAGCTCGCGCGCCGAATTGGTTCCAGGCGCCGCCCAAATGCGTCGCCTGAAGTCCGCCTTCGACCCGCAAAACATCTTCGCCCCCGGCCGCTTCGTCTAACGCAGATTCCGCTTTTTGTCACCTCATAACTACAAGGGACTGGCCTTCAGGACAGGTACTTGTTCCGCAACCACTGTCCAGTCGATTCCTACTCCGGAAGGTGCATTCTTCCTAAACTTGGAGCACAGTCCACCAGGAGAACCCATGGCTTCTTCCATTTACCGAAACCTAGTAATCACTCTTATTTTCTTTGGTTGCGCGACGCTTGCACACTCTCAGGAAAACAATAAGCCTCTCGCCGACAGCGAATTACTAGCTCTGGTCGCCGGCAATGTGCTCAGTGAAAACGTCGTTCATGAAATTGATTCGCGCGGTTTGGCATTCCGCCCCGATGACACTTACCGTTTTCAGCTCACCACCGCTGGCGCTGATGCCCATGTTCTAACAGCGCTGAGCAAGGCAAAAACCAGTGTCCCTTCCGGAAGCGCTGAGAAGAAGTCTTCCTCTGAATTGCTCCAGCATCTTGCGATGGCAGGAGAGCTTATGCGAAACAAGCAGTTCGAGGAAGCCGCCGGGGAACTTAACGGTGCCCTCCAATCCAACGGCGGCCTGGAAGCAGGCTTCGTCATGGGTGAACTTCTCCGCCGTCAAGAGAAGTGGCCCACGGCGGCTGCTATTTATGGAAAAGTTCTGCAGGAGAATTCTGATTTTCCTGAGGCGCATACCAAGTTAAGCTTTCTGCTCTATCGTTTGGGAGACCCAGAGGAATCGCTGCGCGAAGCAAAAGCCGCGCTAGCGCGAACTCCAGACAACGCCGAAGCACACAAGAACGCCGGGCTGGCCCTGGAAAGCGCGCGGAAATTTGACCCCGCAGTGGTCGAGTATAAGGAGGCGCTGCGCATCAAGCCGGACTATCAGGCCGTGCGCTACGACCTAGGACTCCTGCTTTACAATAAGGGTGACTTGGACGGCTCCATCGCAGAGTACAAGAAAGCCATCGCCCTCGATCCGAACGATGCGATCGTTCACTACAATCTGGGCGTCACATACCACAAGAAGGACGATTTCGCTTCCGCCATTCGTGAATATCGCGAAGCCAAGCGCCTGGATCCAAAGAACCTGACGGTGCGCCAAAGTCTGGGTTCGGCACTCGGTAGAATGAATCTCCACGCCGAAGCCGTCATCGAATTCCGCGAATTAGAGGCCATGGCTCCAGATTCCGAGGTTTGCCACATTTGCTTGGGAGGAGCCCTGCACAACACCTGGGATTTCCAGGGCGCCGCCCAAGAGTATCGCAAAGCGACAGAGTTGGATCCCTCCGACCCGGAACCTCACATTCGCCTTGGTGCCGTCCGCGAAGACCAGAAAAACTATGACGCTGCGCTGAAGGAGTATCGCCTCGCCCTGCAGTTGGATGAAAATTCAGCCGATGCCCATAGAAATGCCGGCAGAGCTTATATCGCCAAAAAAGACCTTGCCAACGCGCTCCTGGAATTGAAGGATGCCGAAAACCTCCAGCCAGGTGACTGGCTCACGCACGAACTTTATGGCCGGGCCCTGTTATCTTCGGGAAATCCCGATGCAGCCATTGCCGAATTCAAACAATCTCTTGCCCTCGATCCTAAACAATCCGGGATCCAGTTGGAACTCGCGGCCGCGTACGAGGAAAAGGGTGATTGGGGTGCCTCGCTCGATCAGTATCATAAGGCAGCGCTGGCCGATGCGAGTCTCGACTACCGTAACAAGGTCGTCCGAGCCGATGCTTTCGATCCCCAGAAGGAATACGCCACCGCTCAGGAACGCTTCCGCACCCACATTGCCTCGCTGAAAGCTTCAGGAAAATCCGCCGAGGCCGCATCCTTGGAAGCGCGCGTCCACGCTTCGAATGCGTCCCCGAATCTCACCGAGAAACTGGACCACGCCATGCAGGCTGGCGCCAAGGCCGCCTCCGAGCGCCACTTTGATGAAGCCCAAGCGCATTACAAGGAAGCGGTAAAACTTGCCGAGCAGCTCCAGCCTCACGACCAGCGGCTGGCTATCGCCCTGGATCATCTTGGGAACCAGTACTTGGGACAGGACTTTGCCGCTGCCAATGCCGCTTACTCGCGCGAACTGAAGGTGGTCGAAGAGCTCTACGGTCCACAGTCTTCCGCGCTTGCGCAGCCGCTTCAATCTCTTGGCACGAGTGCAATTATCCAGCACGATTATCCTTCGGCGCTGAAGTTCTATACCCGCGCCGTGAAAGTCACTGAAAAGGATTATGGAGAAGCCAGTCACAATGTCGCCGAGAGCCTCAGGATCTTGTCCCGCGTTTATCTCGTACAGAAACAGTTTGACCGGGCGGAACCCATTCTCCTGCGCGCCGTCAAAATCGATGAATCCTTATTTGGCCCCGATGGCCGCGGATTGCTTCTCCCTTTGTCCACTCTCTGTGGCGTTTACGATGCCTGGGGCAAACCGGAAAAATCCGAGCCCTGCGACCGCCAACTCCTGTCTTTGCCGGAAAAGGTGTGGGGCGAGAACAGCCTCCAGCTTCTCTCCACCCTCAAAAGTGAAGCTCAGGCGCTCCGTAGCCTCGGCCGCATTCCCGAAGCCGCCGCCGTCGAGCAACGCATCAAGACCATCCAGGCCACCGCCATGAACCAGAACTGACAGCCTAGACCGTCAGCTCCGCGCTTTCACAAGGACGAGCGTCCCAAGCCTTAAAACTCGTTTCAGGGATCTTGGCGAGATCACCTGTGACAGTGACTCTGGGTACGCGCTCCTACTTAGGGGGGATCTCGCCTCCACGGACTGGCACGCAGCCTGCTAGTTCTCTCGCTTCGCGGGGGGCTTCTCGTGCTCCGCTTTGTAAGCCTTCCACGCTCCGTCAATCACATAAGCATGAAGCGCGTCCGCATCGGCCACTGTCATCTTGTCGCTCGGAAACGCAAACTTTGGCGGATCCGCAAACCCCGGCATGCCCTTATCCCAATGCGATCCGCCCAGCACAATCTGATACCAATCCTTGTGCGCGTCCGGCGGCATATACCGCAAGTCCGGCACCGCCCCGTCCAACACCCAAGCGCCGCTGCCGTCGAGTCCCGGCGAATGGCAGCCATCGCACACAAACGTGCCGTAAAGTTTTTCACCCTTTCGAATGATCTCCTCGCTCACTTTTTGTTCCGGCGGCTTCGGCACTGGCGGGATCTCCACCTTCGGATAAGGAAACGGCGTCTTCGCGCCCACCTTGAACGCATAGAGCCGCACCGGCCCGCGCTTTGATTCCGGCGTCGCCATTGTCCGCGCCGGCGCAAACAGCCTCGACCCCGATCCCCATCCAACCGCCGTGATCACGTACTGCTCACCGTTCAGCGCAAATGTCACCGGAACCGAATCAATCGCCGACCCCGTCTTGATGGACCACACTTTCTTCCCACTGTCCGCCGTATACGCCGCAAATTCCCCGGTCCCCTGTCCCTGAAACACGAGATTGCCTGCCGTCGAAAGCACGCCGCCATTCACTGCAATCTCTTCATCCACCGACCACCGCGCCGACTGCCTCACCGGATCCCACGCAATCAGCTGCCCAAATAATCCTTCCGCTCCCTCTCCCGCTTCTGCCGGAGCTTTCGCATCCGCGCGCCGGTCCGTCGTCGGGATGTAAACCAACCCCGTCAGCGAGCTGTAGCTCATCGGCCACCAGTTGTGCACCGTCCACTGTCTGCCGCGGCCTTTACTTCGCGGGATCACCACCGCTCGTCCCGTTTGCAAATCAATCGCGCTCGCCCACACCAGTTTCGTCAGCGGCTTCGCGGAAAGCAGCTTTCCCGTCTTCGCATCCAGCACAAAAAAGAAACCATTCTTCGGCACGGTCATCGCCACATGCCGCTTCTCTCCATCGATCATGAGATCAGCCATCACGATGTGATTATTTTCCGAGTGCACGCCTTCCGTCCCCGTCTGGTAGTGCCAAACGTATTCACCCGTGTCCGCATTCACCGCCAGGATGCATTCGCCGAACAGCCGGTCGCCCGTCGCCTTGATCAGCCGAAATTCTCCGTAGTCCACGCCCACGCCCGCCGTCCCGAAAATCACCAGCCCCGTTGCGTCGTCGTAAGTAATCGCGGTCCACACGTCGCCGCCGCCGACCTTCCACCAATCCTTGCCGCCCCAGGTCTTCGCCGCCATCTCCAGCGCCTTCGTTTCGAACGGCTTCGAAGGATCTCCGGGCACCGTCCAGAACTTCCACGCCTCCTTCCCGGTTTCCGCATCGTACGCAACTAGCGCCCCTCGCACGCCGTCGTCTGACCCGTTATAACCAATCAAGATTTTCCCCTTCGCCACGTGCGGCGCTCCCGTAATTCCCGTCTGCGTTGGCTCGCAGACCGTCGCCTCCCACACCCGCTTCGCCGTCGCCGCATCGATCGCCACCAGCCGGCAATCTCCCGTCCCCACATAAACTTTTCCGTTCCACACCGCCACGCCCGCATTCGTCCGCGCCGAATACGATCCATTAATCGCCTGATTCAAGCGCACCTTCGGGTCAAACTTCCACAGCACTTTCCCCGTAGCCGCATCCACCGCATACACAATCGAAAGCGGCGCGCTCACGTAAATCACGCCATCCACCACGATCGGCTCCGACACCACGCCCATCCCGCCGGGAATATCCAGGGACCACGCCAATCCCAGCCCGCTCACATTTTTGTCGGTGATCTGCGTCAGTGGACTGAAATGCTTCGCGTCAAAAGTTCGCCCATTCAACAGCCAGTTTTTCCCGTCAGCCGCCTCCGCCGCGATTCTCGCTTCCGTCACGTCGCCGGGTCTCGCCGGCTTATCCGCCAAAATTTGCAGCGCAAGCGCTGCGCCGATCGTCAGAACCGCCACCGTTAGACCAGCCATTCGCCATGTCTTCACGTCCAACCGCCTCTCTCCGCAGTTTTCCAGCGCGCTGCCGTCAGCGCCTCTTCCGCCAGAATACGTTTGAGCCGGGAATCTCGCCGTCATGGTAGATGTGTGGCTGAAGGAATGTCAACGCAAGCGTCACTACGCCGCAAACCAAAATCAGGCAAACACTACTTATAATTAGATGGATTAGATCAGTTATGAGTCTTGGGGGAAGTCTCCGGCAGCGCTGCGTCCTGCGGCGTGCTGGAATTCTATTGGAATTTAGCTATCAAGCTCGGGCCGAAGGGTCGGAATTCTTTTCCCCTTAACCCAAACTCAGAGGAACCTTCCTGATTTTCAGTGCCAGTTCCGCATACTTCTTCCGCGCGGACATGGCGACCCGTGGCTGGGTCATTTCTTTCTTGATGCTGGCACGAATCGCGTCGCCTTGCGCTTTTGTCGCTTTTTTCTCGGGCATACCCCCACCATGCCACAGAGTCGGCGGCCATTCTATTCCATTCTGCCCAGTGGGACGGATAGCCATCTACTACCCTGTCACGCTTCGCCGTACCACCGTTGGCAGCCTTCTTTGCTGCTTCTTCACGTAAAGTCCGGTATCTGCCTCGCACAGGAGTTTTTCAATGGTCTCGCCATTTTCGGGATATACGGCAACACCCACGCTCACGGAAAGCTTTGGTCCCTTCTCGTCATTGGCAAGGCTTTCGCAGATTCGACGGGCCACCCCGTTGGCGGCCTTTGCGCTGGTCTCCGGTAGCACCAGGGCAAACTCGTCCCCTCCGAAGCGCGCGGAAGTATCGATGTCCCGGCAACACGAGGACAATACATCGGCCAGTCGGCAAAGCGCTTGGCTTCCCACCATGTGCCCGTGGCGATCGTTGATCAATTTCAATCCGTCCACGTCGAAGAGCAACAAGGCAAACTCTCTGCCGGTCCGCTTGCTTCGCTTGATCTCCGAATCCAGCACGTCCACGAGGCAGCGATAGTTGGCCAGTCCCGTCAGCGGATCGCTGGCCGCCTGCCGCCGCAGGTGCTCCTCCAGCTCACGCTGCCGGGTCACGTCTTCGGCGATGACCTCGTAGCCTTCCAACTCCCCTTGTTCGTCGAGGACTTCCCGCCCGCTGAGCCGCACCTTCACCACCGTATTGTCCTTCCGCTTCCATTCAATTTCGACTGGTTCTGCGGGAGCATCCGCGCTCGATTGACCCAGCAATTTCGCTCGTCTGCCGGGACTTTGAATCATGTCTCGCGCAAGGTCTTGCGCCAGGAGTTCCTCTCTTGAGCTATATCCGAGCATCTTCATGATCGCCTCGTTCACTTCCAGAAATCTTCCGTCGAGGCCGCAGCGGCAAATTCCGTAGCTGCGATTTCCTAGCAGTGCCCGATAGCGGGCTTCCGAACGTCGTAAGTCCCTTTCCGCGCGGTCCCGTTGATCGCGCAATACCTTGTCTTCCAGTGCTCGATGTACCGCCACCGGCAGGTGCCCGATGCCATCCATTTCAATGCAATCGGCGGCCCCTTTCAGGATAAGCTCCGCGGCAATTTCGCGTTTCAAGCCGTGCCCCAGAAAGACCAGCGGGATGTCCTTCCCCATCTCGTGCAGCATGTCCAGCGCCTGCGTTTCTTGCCAGTTGGAGCTCGGATACTCCGCTATGATCGTGTCGTAGATCTCAGAATGGAGTCGTTCGGCGAACTGCGAGGGAGTCAACACTACATCGGAACTGACTGTGTATCTCAACCTCTTGAGTTCATGCAGGCAGCGCTCCACATCTGCCAGGCAACGATGAATGAACAGGATTCGCACGAGGTTTTGTCTGCGGTCGGATGCAGCGTGTGCAGAAGCTCGTGCCACGGGATCGAAGCTGGGTTGACGTTGTGAAGACATGTCGAGCCTGGACATAATCCCGGGGTGCAGTTCCCTTCCGCGTCTAACTGCATCCCGGGTTTAGTCGGAGTTAACCTATAGTGAGAATATCGGTCGAGTTTTCCACATTCTGTCCACAATCGCACAGTCGGTACTAACTCGGTACCTCCGGCAGCCACTCCTCGGACTGTTCCAATGTGAAACGATGGCCCCTCGCCGCCCTCGCTTCCTCCTCCTCACGGACCACTACTTCTCAACCCCTCTCTTCGTCCCCCTGAGCTTCGCGGCCGGGAGAGTTCTTTTCTTTTCAATTGCGTGCTGTATGGAATATCTATCGTGCACTAAGAAGCGCATTGCCAAGCCTGCTGGGAATCTGAATCTGGAGTTCTCGGAATGGGAGGAATACATCTTGCTTCATATCAATCGATACTTCAGCTTGTTGCTTTTGGGCGCTGCTCTTGCCGCACCAGCGGCAACCATGGCTGGACCAAAGCCTCAAGAAGCCAGCGTGCAAGTCCGTGTCTACGATCGGGACCATCGTGACTACCGCAACTGGGACGACCGCGAAGATCGCGCCTACCGGCGTTATTTCGTGGTTCAGCACAGGACCTATCGTGCGTACGACAGGCAGAACGCCAGAGCACAGCGGAACTACTGGAAGTGGCGCCACCATCATCCAGACAACGATTAAGAGAGAAAGACCATCTTGAGGGCCACTTCTCCCAAGATGGTCTTTCTTTCAACCGTGGTCCATTTCACATTTGCATCTCTTTGGGAACTCGGGCTGCACCTTGGCGGCCTGCCCGAAGACCTCACGCACGGTGCGGATGGTTTTTTGCTTCTCGCTTTGCCAATTTCTAGTTTCTGATTTCTAGCTTCTAGTTTCGATTCTCTCCCCGGACTCCCGGGAGTGCCAACTCTTCTCCATCCCGCGGGATTAGCGGGATGAATCTCCCGATTGGCGGTCGCGTGCGCCGTATTAACCCATGACGACCGGATAACCGGACTCTCGTCTTCACGGGCAGTGACCTCGTTGTGGACAGTCGATTCGCAGTGACGATAGTCGCTCTCAAGGGCATTGGCGATCAGAACTCTCGTCTTTGTACCACGCTGACGGACGCGAGCAGCATCAAGGCGGCGACAGACAGGCTGGCAAGTGTGCCCAACCACGGAAAATGCCCTGAGAGAAGATAGGTATGCCGATCAATATAAAAATCCCCAGTTACTAGCCGCCAAAGGTTCAAAGGTCGGAGCCAAGCGTCAAATACGATCACTGTCAGGAGCACTAGTCCAAAGGCGACTGCCGGAGCCGTATATTCGCCTTCGACCAACGATGAAACCAATACCGCCATTGCGAAATACACCAAGCCACCTCCGATCAACAGCAGCACGTAAAAGCCAACCTGAGCGATCGAGATTGGCATTCTAGACAGAGCTGAAACTAGAAAAATGGTAGTCCAAGGCGCGACGGCCAAAGCAATTGCCTCGAGAACTCCCATGCCAACGCGGATACCCAGGAGGCGCGCCCGACTCACAGGCAAGCTCAGCGTCAGGGAGGAGCTGCCAATCGCCCTTTCGCGAACGATTCCTCCCATTCCCAAAAGGACTACGGCCAAAATCCACATGATCACAACGAATTGCTGGGTAACGAACAAGAGGCGATTGTAATCTGTCTTCCATTCAGGGTGTATGAGCCCTTGAGCATGACCAACGAAAACCGCGCAGAAGATCGTAAGAGTTGCCAGGCACGTTAGAAATCTAGACCGAGTCTCAAGCCAAGTCTTGTACCAGAGCACGGTTCAATTCTCCTTGACCATTTCGAGGAAAATATCGCGCAGTCCGACAGGGGCGACCTCGACGGAAACAGCGTCTAAATCGCGCGCGCGATCAATCACGGCCCCGGCATTCCTGCTGGCGAACACACTCATCTGATTGCCTTTGATTTGGATTTTCTCGACGCCTATGATGCGAAACTCCTGTTCGGGAGGCGCAGACGCAAAAACCAAATCAATCCGCCGATAGGACTGGCGCAATTGGTCCAGGGAAGCATCCACCAAGAGGTGGCCGTTATCGAGAATGCAGACGTGATCTGCAACGCGCTCAACTTCCGCAATCTGATGTGAAGAGAAAAAAATGGCCACTCCCTCGGCCGCCTGGGCAACAAGCATCTGCAGGAGATGTTCGATTCCCACCGGATCAAGCCCTTCGCTTGGCTCGTCCAGGATCAGCAGTTCAGGGCGACGAGCGAACGCCAACAGTAATGCGAGTTTTGTCCGCATTCCTTTGGAAAGCGCTTTGACCTTTCGCTGGGGCGGTAATTTGTATTCGTTGAGGAGCCTTCTTGCGACATCTGCGCGCCAGTCGGGGTAGAACGAACTCGCGAAGCGTAGCGTTTGTTCAACGGTCATATAACCATAGAGAGGCTTGTTTTCGGCAACGTAAGCGACTTTGCGCCGCATTTCACGGTTCTCTTCAGCGTCGGTAATACGCTTTCCGAGCACAGTACCGTCGCCGCACGTCGGCCTGACCATGCCGAGTAACATTTTGATGGTAGTGCTTTTGCCAGCTCCATTTTGACCGAGAAACGCCGTAATGAGGTGGGGCCCCACCGCAAGATTTAGTCCATGAACTGCTGCCAAGCTGCCATACGACTTTGTGAGGTCACGCGTTAGGATTACAGGCGTGCTGGTCATCACTTTCTCACTATCTCGGCGGGGTACAGTAGCTCTGCTTCGAACGCTCGTTTAATCTCTTCATCCAAGAGATTCTCCTCCCGCAGCTGCTCGATCAAATCCCGAAGCCGCCGACGTGCAACCTGCACATGATCTGTCAAAGATCGGGTTCGGCGCTTCACGGTGACAAATGCTCCGGAACCCTGGCGCAATTCCAGAAGTCCATCGTGTTCGAGTTCGGAGTACGCTTTAGCTATCGTATTCGGGCTAACTACCAATTCCTCTGCCAGAGTCCGAATGCCGGGTAATTGATCCCCATCCCGCAATGCACCGGTTTCGGCGGCGTGTCGAATCTGCTGCATCAATTGCAGGTATATAGGCTGACCCGTTGTTGGATTGAGCTTGAAGAACACGTTTTAGAGCTGTACCACTGTTAAGATACAGGGTAACAGTGGTTGTAGTCAAGAGCCGGTGCCGCAGCCTTCGGTTTAAAGCGCGCTATTTGCGCTCCGGATGTATTTGCGGAGGCTGCGGGTTTTGACTTCCTCCCCGCCGAACTGCCCGTCGCCTTGTTTCTCTCCGCTTCTGCGCTGCTCCTCCCGGTTCCTCCCAATTTTTGTTTGACAGTTATATGACTCATCCCATATAATTGTGTCGTTCAGTACTCTGCCCCGGTTTCACCGGGGCTTTTTCTTTTCCATCTTAACTTTCCGGAGCCACCCATGTCCTCTCTTCGCCGGTTAGCCGCTCTGCGGCCACACTCGATAAGGACCGCGTGTCCTTGTGCCGCTTCACCTTTGCCGACGGCCGCCAGTGCCGCACTCCCTGCGCCAGCAATGGCTGGGTTGCGCAGTGGGGGCCCTCCCCCCCTCTGCGATAATCGTTTTCCTTCTTTTCCTCCCCCTTTTCACCTGTTCAGGTATGGATCCCACTCAAATCATCCCCGCCCTAACCCATTTAAATGCAACACTTACAAACCATCCCACAAGTGTTGATTCTAAACAACTTACAACATACCTAAATCCTCCAGAATCAACACTTACGAAAAACATAGGGGGAGGGGGGTGTTATGGTTAACCACGCATCCGATAAGGATGCGTGTCCTGAGCGAGCGCAGCGAGTCGAAGGACCTCTCTCTTAAATCCTACGAAGCATGTCGGTCCCGCTTACCCTGAGTCCCGAAGGGAGCGACCAGTGGCACAGGCCTGCCCGCCGCAGG
>Ga0137394_10004337_pt1 | contig 10761 bp, 7 predicted proteins | sample czobulk116metaG_FD_108278 | JGI IMG/M metagenome (GOLD analysis project Ga0137394, IMG submission 108278) | Vadose zone soil microbial communities from Angelo Coast Range Reserve, California, USA - czobulk1.16 metaG | ecosystem: Environmental > Terrestrial > Soil > Vadose zone | place: USA... | reverse complement strand
CGGAGGCTGGACCTGGAACGCCAGGTTTGCAGATTTGGACAACGACACCTGGCAGGATCTCTACGTGGCGCAAGGCTCGCGGCTGCGTCCGGGCAGCGTGTCGGCGACCTTCTACCACAACCAGAGCGGAAAGACGTTCGCGGAGGAGACGAAGAAGTTCGGCCTGGAGGATCACGTCCCCACCGGCGCATACGTGTATATCGATTTCGACAACGACGGCGACCTCGACATCATCACGCATCCGTTCCAGCTGACTCCGGTGGTATGGCGCAACGATTCGCCGAAGGGGCGGGGGTTCCAACTCGCGCTCGACGACCGCCGGTCGCCGAACCACGCTGGCATCGGCGCGCGGATCGAGATTCGCGCGCCGGACGGCCGGCTGCAGGTCCGGGAGATCAAGGGAAGCGGAGGCTACGCATCCTCCGACGCGCCGTTGGCATTCTTCGGGCTGGGCGATTGGCCTTCGGTGGCATCGATCAGGGTCCTCTGGCCGGGCGGCGGGTCATCCACGGTGGATGGCCTGACACTCGCATCCGGGAGCTTCACGCTGGTGCGGCTGGCGCAGGGAACCCCGTCGGAGACGGCCAACTCGTGGCCGGGGCAGCGGCAGTGACCTGACCGCTGGACGCGGGCGTCACAGCGATTCCAGGAAGAGCAGCAGCGACGCGCGGTCGCCATCCGGCAGCGCGGCGAAACGGTCCCGCGCGGGTTTGCCTTGTCCGTCGTGCGCGAGGATTGCCTCGGCGACGTCCGTCGTGCGTCCGTCGTGGAGCAACCGGTGCCGGAACGGCAGGCCCCACAGAGGCGGCGTGCGGATCTCGGCCCCATTGGCGTCACCTTCGTCGATGCGGTCGCCGAGCGTACCCATGTCGTGGAGCAGGAAGTCGGAGAACGGGTGGTAGGCGACGCGGTCCAACGCGGCGGAGGCGCTTGGCCCCGTGACGAGCGTCTGCAGATGGCACGCCGCGCAGCCGATCTCGGCGAAGAGATCAGGTCCCCGCGACGGCGGCGTCTTGCCGCGCGGAGGCGGTCCGAGGAACCTCATGAAGTCCGTGGCGCTCGCCATGGCGCTGCCGTCCGGGTCGTTGAGGCCGGGCGCCGGGTTGTTCTCGAGCGCGCCGCAATCCCCCTGTGGGCAATTCTCGTCCGGGAAGACAGGGTTCGTGATGCCCATCTCGTTGACGAACGCATCGGCGGTGAACTGCAGCAGCGTGGGCTGCGTCGCCTTCCACCCGAACCTTCCCACCGCATCCGCGTTCCTGACCAGGTCGCGCACCACGGCCGGCCGCCCCGCCACCTCGGGATGACGGAGGCGCTGCCACTCGGCAACTGCGACAAAGGTGGCGTCGGGGGTCGCGTCCACGAGGCCGAGCCCGAACACCGGCGTGGTGAGGCGCTGCGAGATGACGTTCGCGATCGACGGCAGCGTTTCTGGGATCCAGGCGATCCCGTTCACCAGACCGATGGCGTCGTCCTGCAGCATCGGCCCGCCCAACGAGAGGAGCGGATCGAAGCTGCCGTCTGGATTACGGTGGCCGAACCGCCTCTCGAGCCGGCCGTTGGTTCCGCCGATGGCACCCACGAAGTCGTGACATGCCGAGCAGGCGTCGCCGCTCATCACTGGTCCGAGGCCGCTGCGCGCGTCCCGCTTGCGCTTGAATTCGACGAGCCCCGCTTCGAATCGTCGCTGATCTGCGGCAGAGACGCGAGGCAACGCGGCGCCGTAGGTGCTTCCGTTCACCTCGCGCGTGCCGCGTGCTCCGGTGACGTCGCTGAGATCCTCCTGCGCGGCACACGCGGCGAGGCCGAGGCAAAAGCTCGCGAGGTAGCGACGCATGCCGAGGCGCAGCCTAGCCGAACGGCGGCCGCGCTCCCAAGTGAGCGGCGGGGTTGTCCATCGACCTCCGTACCGTCGACGGCAACGTGGGGATACCATCCGCTCACTTCGCAGTCCCGGCGGCGGCCGTGACTGCGCCAGCGATGATCTTCAACTCGGACGAGCCTTCGCGGAGCTCGTAGATCCTGTCCGCCAGGAGCGGGCCCTTGAATTGCTGCAGGACGCCGCTTCCCGGCCATCTGATCTCCAGCAGATCGATGGAGGTTGCCTTGCCCAGCCCGATGTGGGGACGGAGGCTCTGGGCGCCGAAGCTGCCGCCGCTGCTCACGACGCTGAAGATCTCGCGGCTCGCCCCGTTCTCGCCGGGGACCACAATGCGGATTCGTGCACCGACCGCGAACCGATTCGAGGTCTCGCCCACCGGCCGCAGTTTGATCCAGTGATTGCCGTGGCCGGGATTCTTGTAAATCGAGGTCCAGTACTTGTCGCTGCTGTAGGCGCCGCCCATGACCTCTACGACGTCCTGGTTGCCGCTGTTATCGAGATCGCCGAACGCAACTCCGTGGCCTTTCTGTAAATTCCCGAACCCGCCTGAGGTCGTGACGTCCTGGAACGTCCGCCCACGGTCGTTGCGGAACATGCGGTTCGGAACGAGCGTGGTCAGCGGGGGAGCACCGGTGCCGAGGTAGAAATCGAGATAGCCGTCGTTGTCCAGGTCGCCGAAGTTCGCTCCCATCGTGAGGAGGAGACGATCCAGCCGCGCTTCGCGCGAGACGTCGGTGAAAGTTCCGTCCTTGTTGTTGCGGTAGAGCCGCGGCCGTTCGCCCTTCGCCCGATCCTTCTCGCCGATATATTCGCGGACCATGTCGGGCATCGTCGCGCTGTACCCTGAAACGAAGAGATCCAGCCAGCCGTCATTGTTGTAGTCCCAGAACCAGCACGTGAAGCTCATGAGCGGCTCCGCGACGCCTGCCTGGGCCGTCACATCCGCGAACTTCGCCCCTCCGGACTTCGCTCCGAGGTTCCGGAACAGATGGTTGGGGCGGCCGAGGATGGAAACGTAGAGGTCCTGCCAGCCGTCATTGTCGTAGTCGCCCCACACGGCGGCCTTGATCATTCCCTCGAGGCGAATGCCAGATGCGGCGCCGACTTCGGTGAAGGTCCCGTTCCGGTTGTTGAGGTACAGCTCGAAATTCTTCGCGCCGGCAGGCCACTTCACCCGCTCGCGGTCGATCTCGTTGCCGACGAACAGGTCGAGGAAACCGTCATTGTCGATGTCGGCCCAGGCCGCAGCCTGGGTCGGGTAATAGCTGAGGAGGCCCGCCGCCGCCGTCACGTCGGTGAAGGTTCCGTCGCAGTTGTTGCGCAGCAGGGAGTTCGGGAATTGCCCGTGGTCGTGCAGCCAGGCGCCGCGCGGGACGAACACGTCGATGCAGCCATCGTTGTCGTAGTCGGCCTGGACGAGATTCAGCCCGCCGACGATCCCCTTCAGCCCGGCCTGCTCCGTCATCCGCGTGAACGTCCCGTCGCCGTTGTTGTGGAAGTACTGCAACTGGTCGCGCACGCCCATGTGGGAGATCATGAGGTCGAGATGGCCGTCGTTGTCGAAGTCCTCGAGGATGACGCCGCCGGCAACACCGAATTCGCTGACGCCCCTCTCCGCGGCGACGTCGTGGAAGCGTCCGATCTCGCCATCCGACTTGAACGCGTCGGGAGGAATCAGCCAACGCCGCGGAACCTCGTCCGGGTACCGCCCGAGCGTCATGTAGCTGATGTTCAATAGCCAGCGATACGAGAGCGCGTTTTCCGGATCCGTGCCTGGGTCCGAGAGCAGCTCGGCGTAGAGCTTGGCAGCTTCCGTCATTCCCAGCCTCTGCTGATGCACGCCCTTGCCCTGGACGGGGAAGAGGCAAGAATCGGCGTTGTGGCTCGTCGAGCAGTTCTGGATCTCGCCGAGCCTGAAATAAGCGAACGCAAGGTCCGCTTTCGCCGCTTCCGCAAAACCCACCGACCAGGTCTTCACCTCGTTCTGCAGCTGTTCGAGAATCGCGAGCGCGCCCTCGGGAGCGTTCGCATACAAGTAGTGCCGGGCGATTTCGCGCTTGAGCTCGAAACGCTTCCCGCGATCTGCTTCGGAGCTCAGGGCGGATGTCAGGCTTGCGATCTTTTCGTTCGCCTGGTCCCACTGATTGTCCCAGACGCCCTCGCCATCGGCAATCGAGGCGAGCGTCGCGGCCATGTCGAATCGTGGCCGAGAACGGCGGAGGAAAAGCAACGCGGTCACCGAGACGAGGACCCCGGCAGCGATGGCAATTCGCCAGGCCGTCTTCACGGGCAAGCCCCGCGCAGTAGCGCACGTGCATCGACGGAGTCGGCGGCATGGAGGGATGACGTCAGCGCGACTTTCACCTCTTCGCGAGAGTGTCCGTCTTCTTGCCTGCGCACACGGCCTCGACACGGCAGTGCAGGGTCGACTCCTCCGACGCGCACCTCCCTGCCGATTCGAGCAACTCGCAGGCGCAAATGCACGTCTCCGGCACGATAGAACACCCAGCCGAGCGCGTCGAGCAGCAGAGGGCGCGCCAGCGATTGCCCGCACTCGCACCCCCGCGTGCACATCCAGCCGAGTCGGAGGCCGCCCCGTCCGACAAGCCCGTCCGGCCTTTTGAGCCGAGGGTCGTGGGTTCGATCCCCACGCGGCTCACTCTGCAAGACGTTGTTTGTATTCGGAGAATCCTCGGGGCGCTTCGGCTCGGGAAGCGCTCGGGCCGGGTCCGTCAGCAAACTGTCAGCAAACGGAGCCGAATTTTTCGGTCCGATCCGGGTCACGGCGTCGCGCAGATCGTCCAGCGCGAGATGGCCGTACGTGCCGGTCGTCGTCGTCACCGATGGTCATCAACTCGCGCCGAGGTCAGATAGCGCTCCAACTTCTGAAGAGTCTCCGAGGCAGTCACGAAGGCATTCTGCGAGGCAGGCGCGTCCACGTGGACGCAGGTACAGGTCAAGACATCGCTGACGATCTTTTCTGTGAATCGGCGGTCGGTCGACCTGCTAAATACGAGCGATCAATGGGCGGCTTCTATACCAGCTTGCATGTCCACGTCAGTGATGGCGCAAACCCCGACGCGATCGTGCGAGCGGTGAGCGACGCGGTCGCAGCACCCGGGCTCGTTGCCCCGGCGGCTGCCGACGTCGAGCCCGACCAGATCGTGCTCGTCAGTCCACTGGCAGAGGGCACGCCATGGTTCACGATCTTCGACGAGGCGCTCGACCAGGACGAGGCCTCGCTCGATTCTCTCGCCGCCCGGGTGACGGCGGAGCTCAAGACGTGGGCCGTCGGCATCATCGTGCACGACAGCGACGTCGTGATGCTGCGGCTCCACAAGGACGGGGCGCTGATCGACGCCTACAACAGCAGGCCCGATTATTTCGGCGAGATCACGGCAAAGGAGCGGCGCGCCGTGGTGGGGCATGCGCAACGGTGGGAGCCGCTCCTGGCCAAGGGCTTCAAGGCAGCGGACCTGCGCTCACTGTTCAAGGGAAGCGACGAATTCCAGGTGGGTGAGCAACTGGTCGAGAAGCTGGCTCCGATGCTCGGGCTCGAGCCGCGGCTGGCTCTGAGCAGCTTCTCGTACCTGCACGAAGATCCCGACCAGGAACAGCGAAAGTTGTTGGCTGGTATGACGCGACTCGCCTTTCGTCGGATCCCGAAGGCGCCCGGATCCGAACCGCCGGTGCGCCTCGAGCCGGATTGGCGGACATCCGATGCTGACGTCCTGAACGAGAGCGCGGGCGGCGAACGAGGCCCGGGAGAGATGTTCGCGTGTCATGCCAGCTTCATCGTATCCGATGGCCGCGGCCTGACCGACGGCTTCGATGTCGAGATCACGGGAAGCGCGATTGAACGGGGGCTCCTCGCGCCGCACCAATGGCTGTCGGCTCAGATCGCTTGGCGCGGCGGAAGCAAGTTCGAGCGCGCCGATTGGGCGGAGATAGAGAAAAACAAGCTCTTCCGGGCGCAGTTCAGGCGGCGCGCGTTGCCGGTGCCGAAGGCCGCTCTGGAAAAGCAGTGGGATCCGAAGATCGGGATGTGGTTCTCGCTGTCGCCGTATGGAACCATCCAGGGGGACGGCGAGGGCGAACTGGTCCTTCGGATCATCCCGAAGGAGAGCCCAGAGGGCGCCGCAACTCGAACCTATTCCCTTTCGGTAAAGCCCGCGCCGGACTCGCCGTTCCCCCGTAAAGCTCTTCGAGAGCAACGCGGAGCAGTTGCCTTTCGGCGCGTACACCGTCAGAGAATCGCGGCAGCGAGCATGTTCGTCCGCCATGCTCCAAGCCTTTCGGCGTTGCTCACTTCGATCGCCGAGCGTTGGGCAACATTCATTCAGCCCGACGCGAAACCGGCTTCGTGGACGATAATTTCGGGACAGCGGGGCGGCGAGGTCTCAGTCGCAGGCCCAGGGATTGGCAAGCTGACGGGTTGGAGTGAAATTGGCCCGCAATTAGGTGCCGCATCGGTGACCTTTCGGCGCGGCGGAGTTGCGCAAGCTCAGCCCAACATCGGCTCCCAGCTCTCTCCACGCTCCGATGGCTTCAGTTCCGTTCCCCTCGGTGATGGGCTCGTCCTCTTCGGGTTCTGGCACTACATCGAGGAGCTGCCGACCGAAGTGCGTGAGCAAGGCTCGAAACTCATGCAGCGGGTCGTCGACGAGATCGCGGAGAGCGCAGAGTTGGAGCAGGCCTTTATTACGCAATGGGACTGGGCGCCAATTCGGAACATCGCGACGCCGTATGAGCAGTTGGTCGATCGCCATGCTTCAACGGTGCGTCCCTACGGCTCTTCCCTTCTCCATGCCGTTACGGAGCTCATGTGGATCGGGCCTCCGCTCGCGGCGAGGATCGACTTCGATCGGGTTCGCGAGTTCGCAGATGTTCGAGCTGCCGGCGCCGCGACGTTCATCCTGCTCCGAGAGGATCGCGGACTTGAGGAGTTGGAGCGCGCGCTTGCCAACGCGCTTCCGGGACCTGAAAGGTTCGAAGCAAGTGACCTTGCGGGACCGCCCGGCTGGTCGTCACCATCATCCAAATCCCGGGACAGCAAGTAGGCGCGAATTTGCAGAATGCATCGAGTGCAACTATACTAGTTGCTAGAGATGGAGAGAGTATCCACAATCGATGTGCGTCAGCGAATCGGCGACCTGCTCAATAGAGTCGCTCTCCGTCACGACGAGTTTGTCATCGAGCGGAAAGGCAAGCCACTGGCCGCGCTGGTGCCGGTCGAGCGGTTGGAGCAGATGCGGCGTTTCGCACGGCGGCACGCGCTGGAGCTCCTCGAGGAGCAGAAACAAAGCGCGCTGAGCGAGGAGCAGGCGCTCAAGGTCGCGCTCGAAGCGCAGCGCTCGGCGAGGAAGCGTCCCCGCAAGGCTCGCGGCAGGACCAAGTAACCCTTGCTGCGCGCTGTCCTCGACGCGAACGTCTACATCAGCGCCATCATCCAGCCAGGCGGCACGCCGGGCCGGCTGGTCGAGCGGTTCCTGCGTGATGCGAGCTTCGAGATCGTGGTCTCGTCTGCCATCGTGGATGAGGTACTGAGAGCGCTCGGCTACCCCAAAGTTCGCAAGCTGCTCCACGGCGCCGACGCCCAGCTGTGGTTCGAGGACATCGTCGTACTCGCCGACCTGGTTGCAGGCGCGCAGCAGCTCTCCGGCATCTGCGAGGACCCGGACGACGACAAATACGTCGCCGCGGCTCTTGAGGCGCGCGCTGGCTGCGTCGTCACCGGCGATAAGGCGTTTCTGCCTCTCAAGGAACATGAGGGCGTGGAGATCGTGACACCGCGCGCGTTCCTGGATCTACTCGGTTCGTGAACGCACAAGAGCGGCCAGCGCCGCAGCCTCGACCCGGATCGCGTTGGCGATGCGAACATCCGCCAGCTTGCCCTCATCGCAGAGGGCATAGACCGTACGCGTCGGGACGCGCAGAAATGCCGCCACGTCGCGTACCGTCAGCAACGACCGCCAGGTCAACCATGCGGAACAGAAGAGGACCAGAGTCGTGCCGCGTTCCGTCAATTTCGCCATGCCGAAAGGAAATGGAACGGCAATCCGACGCGCCCTATAGGGCTGATCGCGCCGGCACAGCGGTTGCTCGCCTGCCCGCCAATGCGCGTTCGCGTCATCTTCATTTCGAGTCTTCTGGCCTGTGCCTGCAGCCAGAGCGGCCTCCCGGAGCGGATCCCTGGTGGGGATGCGGGCTCGCCGGATCCTGCGGACAGCGGGGCGGTCGTACCTCCGCCGGATGCCGGCCCTCCCGACCCCGTGGATGCAGGTGTCCTACCGCTGCGCCACTCGCCAATCCTGGACGAGAACCAGCGGCCGGGCGGAAGTGGGTGGCGTCTGGGCAACCCAAGCACGCAGCTCGCGGCGTTTGCGGACCGCACCAGCGCCCTGCCGGGCGAGCAGGTCGGCATCCGCGCAGGCGCGGCCGTCGCGACCGACGTGACCTGGGAGCTGTGGCGCCTCGGCTACTACGGCGGGGCCGGGGGGCGTCGACTGGCCAGCGGAAGCCCCGTCAAGGTTGCCGTCTGGGCGAACTCCGTCTTTGACCCGACCACCGGCTCGGTGAGCGCTCCGTGGCCTGTTGCGTTCGCGGTCACCGTGCCCACCGACGCGACCACGGGCGCGTACCTGGTGAAACTCACGTCGGGGCTGGGCGAAACGTATTCGACGTTCGTGGTGCGGGAGCCGACGCGCGGCGCGCCGATTCTCTATCCCGTCTCGACGAACACCTATCAAGCGTACAACGCATGGGGCGGGACAAGCCTGTACCGGAACCAGCGAAGCGACTGGAAGCCGTGGCACGCTTACGCCGTCTCGTTCGACCGCCCGTACCAGAACAACGGCGCCGGCGAGTTGTTCGCGATGGATCGCGGCTTCATCACCTTCGCCGAAGCGCAAGGTTACGACATCGCGTACGTGACGGATACGGATCTGGACCGCGACCCCGGGCTGATCGAGCGGCGCCGGATGCTGCTCCTGCAGGGGCATACCGAGTACTGGACCGCAGCGATGCGGCAAGCCGTCGAGAAGGGCATTGCCCACGGCGCGAATGTCGCGTTCCTGGCGTCCAATTCCGCATACTGGCAGGTGCGCTTCGCCGATTCGTCCCGGCGTCTTCTGCTCGCGTACAAGGAATTCGCAAGCCTGGATCCCGCGACCTCCACCGACCCCGCGCACGTCACGACCCGCTGGCGCGATCCGCCGCTGAATCGACCCGAGAACGCGATGATCGGCGGCATGTTCGGGAGCTGGCTGTGGACGGCGGCTCCCTTGCGGGTCGTGGATCCCTCGAGTTGGCTTTGGACGGGCGCAGGGGTGGAGTCGGGCACCATCATCGCCGGCGTCTACGGGAATGAGGTGGACAGCCGGTTCGACAACGGCGTCCAGCCTTCCGGCGTCGAGGTGGTCGCCAACGGATTGGTCGAGAACCACAATGCGCGGCTCGCCCCCGGCGAGACGACCATCTATCCCACGCCCGCCGGGGGCCTCGTCTTCAATGCGGGCAGCATCACCTTTTCGCGAGCGCTGTCGAACGTGGGCCGCTGGGACACCCGGATCCAGCAGTTCGTGGCAAACCTCTTCTCGCGATTCGCCGGGGACGGCACGCTTCCCGCACCGGTCCAGCAAATGCGCCTGCCGCTGGGGCTTCCTGTCCCGACCTATCGCCCCGGCGTGAAGGTCTCGACGGTGACGACGTCGCTGACCCTGCCCGCCGCGGTCACGGTCGCGGCAAACGGCGACGCCATCGTCGCGGACGGCGACCGGATCGTCCGCGTCGCGAGCACCGGCAGCGTGAGCGTGGTGGCAGGAAGCATTCCGGGTTGCGAGGACGGCCCGGTTGCTCAATCAAGATTCCGGGGTCCTCGAGGCGTGGCAGTCGGCAGCGATGGAACCATCTACGTCGCGGACACCCAGAATCATCGCATTCGCGCCATTTCAGGCGGCACCGTAAGGACCATTGCCGGGTCGGATCAGGGATTTGCGGATGGCGTGAACGCCATGTTCTCACAGCCGATGGGCATCGCGTTGACCGCGAAGGGCACCGTCCTGGTTGCGGACTCATGGAACCACCGCCTTCGCGAAGTGACGCCGCAAGGCATGGCTTCCACCTGGGTGGGGACGGGAGAAGAGGGAATCGTCGACGGCCCCTCTTCCACGGCCCGGATCGTCTTTCCCATGGGGGTCACCGTGCTCCCAAGCGGGGACGCGGTCATCGTAGAGGCATCCGCGGGGGTGGTGCGCAAGGTGGCCGCCTCGGCTACCCACGACGTGACCACCCTCGTCGGCTACCCCGGTGACGAGGGATGGAACGACGGTACCGTCGATGCGGCAACCGTCTTCGAGACCCTGGCGGCTGCCGCGGGCAGCGACGGTCAGTTGATCTTGATCGACGGGGCGACGGCGCGAGTCCGCGCCGTGCGGAACGGAGCCATCGACACGCTGGCTGGTGGCCAGCAAGGGGGCACGATCGATGGCTCCGGCGCGACCGCGGGGTTCGGCGCGCCGCGGGCCCTCGCCGTGGCTCCAGATGGAACGGTCCTCGTCGTCGATGCGCGGGAGCACGCCCTCCGCAGGATCACCTTGCCGCCCTGACCCGGCGCCGGCGCTCCGCGAGCGCCAGCAAAGGAAGGGCGAACCAGGCAGACTGCGCGCTGGAGCTGGAGCACCCGCCCCCGAGTCCTCCGACCGCCACGTGGGTTCCGGTCTGGGTCCCGGCGTCCGGCGACTCGCCGCCGGCGTCAGGAGCCGAGACCGTGCCACCGTCCGTAGAGGGAGGCTCGCTGCCCGCGTCAGGAGCCGGGCCGGTGCCACCGTCCGTAGAAGGAGGCTCGCTGCCCGCGTCAGGAGCCGGGCCGGTGCCACCGT
>Ga0137394_10004336_pt1 | contig 10762 bp, 13 predicted proteins | sample czobulk116metaG_FD_108278 | JGI IMG/M metagenome (GOLD analysis project Ga0137394, IMG submission 108278) | Vadose zone soil microbial communities from Angelo Coast Range Reserve, California, USA - czobulk1.16 metaG | ecosystem: Environmental > Terrestrial > Soil > Vadose zone | place: USA... | reverse complement strand
GGATAGTATCCCAAACTCGAATCGACTGTGGCCAATGTTGCGGGATGCTGAGAATCCACAAGGCTGCTAGTCACTGCCGTAGGCCGACCCGCCGTGTCGTACTGGTAGCTAAACGTGATCCCATTCTCGGATGTGCCGTAGGACGATAAGTCGCCCGCCAGATCATACGAAAAGCTTGTGTGGAAGCCCGCCAAGCTGCAATTCACGGCAGTGCAAAAAGCATTTGTAGTCTCTCGCCCCAGGGGGTCGTACACGAAAATCCTGGATGCCACGTAATGACCAGTTGAGTCGATCGTGTCCGCTTCGCTCAGACGGCCAATATAGCTTCCGCCATAGGGCGAACCCCATGGATTGGCCAGGTCGTAGTAGTAGTACGCCGTGGGCGTGGTGCCGTCCGAATAGGTCTTCTGTTTGAGTCGATTGAGCGCGTCGTACTGATACGTGGTGGTGACGGTGGCGGAGCCGGTTTGGTTGGGAGCGGGGGCCTGGCGGCCGGTCAAGTTGCTGTTGTTGTCGTAGCCGTAGCGAATGGTTCCGGCAGTGTAAGAACCATTGTCCGGATTGGGACACGTGGCAATCTGGATTTCCGGATTGCTTTCGCAAACGAGGCGGGATAGCGCATCGAAAGTATAAGTGCGCTGGCGCCCCCCGTTCTGGGTCACGTTGGTGATGTTGCCGAACACGTCGAAAGCGTACGCAGCGACGTAGCCGAGGCCACCGGGATCTTCCGTGACTTGGGTGAGGCGACCGAGGGAGTCGACGCTGCTCTGGCGCTTTTTCCCGGCTTGATCGGTGACGGTTGTGGTGTTGCTAGAGTAGGTTGCCGAAATGTTGTTCGCGGACGAACTGCCATCCGGCGGAATCACCTTCGTGACGCGGCTAAGCGCGTCGTATTGGTAGGAGGTAACTCCGTAGGTGGGATCGCTGGTGGAGCGATAGGGATTCGAGACAGACGCGACGCGGCCAACAGCGTCGTACGTCGTGTCGGTGTAATCGACGCCTTGCGTGTCGGAATTGAGCTGCGTCTGTCTAGTGCGGCCGAGGCCGTCGAGCAGAACCGTGCCGGTGATGTACTGAGGGGTTGTGTTCATCTTGATCTGAGTCTGGATGCTGGTGAGGCTGTTGTAGGTGGTGGTGGTTTGGCCTCCATCGGGAAAACTCTCCTGGGTGGGGCGCAGGAGGGAATCGTAGCTCACGCTGGTGGTCTGGTTGTTTGGGTCTTTGACGGAAGCGACCTGCCCACTGCAGGCGAAATAGGTGAAGTTGGTTGTTTGTGACAGCGCATTGGAAGCGCTGACCAGGTAAGCGTAGCTGGTAGTGGATGGGTTGCAGGCAGTGTTTGCCCAGGCATCCGGCGAGTAGGCGAGCGTTGTGGTGTTGTTGAGGGCGTCTTGGGTGGAGCGAACGTTTCCGAGAGAATCGTAAGTGAAAGTTTGCGTGATGCCGCCAGAAGGTGCGGAGGGATTGGTGTAGGTGGTGACGGAAGTGGCGTTGGCGCGAGCGGTAAAGGAGCAGCCGTGACCTGAATCGTCGTGCTGCGGCGCGCCCGTGATGCAGTTCGAGCCCGTAAACGAGGAGTATTGGTCGTAATTCGTGTCCTGGCGCGATTTGATGTTTCCGCTTCCGTCCGTGACGGTGACGGTTTGCGCGAAAGCGTTCAAGTTGCTTCCGAGGCTGGCATAGGTGATGAGGGTCTGCCGGAGAAGCGGTCCTGGAGCGCCGCTGGCGTAATCGTAGTCGTCGGTCTCGGTTGGCATGCCGAAGCTGTTCCAGAAGCGATCATGCTTGCATTGAAGGCTACCAAGCTGAATTATCTCGGTGCGTCTTGTGATCGGCAGCGTAATCGCAGTGCTGTTGCATGGCGAGGCGCTGCCGTTGTAGCAGGTGTAGGTTGTGGCCAGCAGCGTCCCAGATGTAGAGCCCTGATAGGCGTCCCGCTCTGTTTCGTAAAAATTGCCTGAAGTATTCTTCTGAAAGTTGATCAGGGTCTGGTCAGCAGTCGGCGTAACTGGATCACTGATCAACGTTTGCCAGTTCGTCCCAGAGACTAAGGAACGCTCAAATCTCCAGATACCCCCCGGCGTAACTGTGCGAGTAATAGTGGCGGCAGAGCCATCCGCGCAGAAAATCCCGTTAATGCCGGTGCCGCCGCCAGAGTATGCGTACTCGATGGTGCCGCCGGTGGGCAGCGTTATCTTTTTAAGGCGGCCGGTCACATAGCCTGAAAAGCCGGGCGTATCTTCGTACAGGAACGAATATGCAGAACCGTCAGGGAGCGTGACGTCACTCACGAGATTAACGCTGTTGAGTGTGGTATTGTTTACGCTTGAGCAACCAAAGTTGGTCTTAATGTTCTTCGCGACATAGTGCATCGTGAAAGAAGCGGAACCACCGCTTGTAGTGGTATAGGTGAAGGTCGTAGGACTCGGGGCAGTGCCGACAACGGTAAGCGCAGTCGTCCCCAGCGTGTCCGTGAAGACCCCCGAGCTGTTGACGGTGATCTGATTTCCGTTCCTGTCGGTGCCACTCCCAGCTCCGCTGGTGGAATTGTAAGGTCCATTTACAACTTCTCCGTCCCGTGCTGTGACAATCGTTGAGGTTATGCTGCTGCCGGAAACAGAAACCGTCAGCGCATATCCTGAGCCGTCGGTGGCCTGAGACGTAAAGCCAGTAGAGGGACCGGGCATGTCGGGACATGCTCCAGTGTACAGGTCCGCTTCGCCCGAAAAAGAATGTGGAACACCCCACGGGTCGTGATAGACCCAGTTCAAAACTCTTATCTCGCCAGTGGCAGTCCAGCAGGTGAATTGATTACATTGAACGCATGTCACGTTGATCGAAGATGCGCTGGTGGATCCTGTCTCCGCTTCTGTTACGCCGCGCCAGCCCCAGTTTCCAACAGGCTGCCAGGTCGTGGTGCCGCCCGAGGTGACCGGGTACCAGATGGAGCTGTCATAGGTCAGGTCGTAGGTGAAATTCAGTCCGCGGCCGGACTTGTGGATCACTGGAATTGTGAGATGCGCGTTCAGGTTGCCAAGATTGATGACTTCAGGGCCGCCGCCAAAGGAACCGAAGGGCGGGGTGCCGGTGGTGACCTGCGCGGAGGCAACTCCAGCGGAGAGAGCAAGCGCGATGGTCAGTAGCGCATAACGGTATGCAGGGATCATCGTTCGTCTCCTCTCTGGGGCCTACGGGATGCTGAAGGCGGCAGGAGCCAGCCCGGTGTTCAGGGTCGCGGTTTGGAGCTGGAGGTCAAGAGCGAGGCCGTTGTTCAGGTACTTCTGGATATGAAAGGGCACCTGTACTCCACTTACGGCGCGGTAATCGGAAAAGCGAATCTCCACGCGTATGTCGAGGCCCATGTCGTTGTCCGGATGAATGTTGAAGGCCAGTGCAGGAGGCAATAGAGGGAGCGAATAGAGGAAGAGGTCCATCTTTGTTAGGTGTTGTAGGGTGGGGACCCCAATCGGCAATCGGACGGTAGACGGTTGATACGCCGTTAGGTGTTCAACCTCTTGGCCATCTCTCGTCTCCGGCCCGAAGTAGGAGACGGTGTACTTCCCGGATGGTCCCAGCCTTCCGAGCGTGAAAGCAGGGAAAAACCAAGCTGAGTCTGTCATAAGGTTGTGATTGGAAATCGCGCGGGCGACGCCATCCGGACCGCTCCAGCTACCCACCTGGCAATGGTTTGAAATCGCCCGGACTTCGTTGCGCTGACCGGAGGCAAGCATGAGATCGATGCGGGACTCGCCCGTCGCCAGGGCTTTGAGGACAGCCGTGCCGGTGTCGTCGTCGGAGCCGGCGATGCGGCGGGCGTTGCCAGAGAGAGTGACATCGGTGAGGGATTGACCGCCACTGAGGACGTTAAGCGATCTCTGAAGTAGAGACAAAGCTCCTGGGTCAGAAGTGGTGGTTTGTTTAGCTGCAAGAGAGAGGGTAAGGACGAACGCGAAGAAAGTCGAAAAGACGACCCTGGCCACTCGCATGGGGACCTCCGGGCGGCTGGGTCCACGGACCGTTCTAGCCATAACCGGTAAAACCGTGGAGGCCGTTAGTTACCGTCTGAGTACGTGACGGCGCTGAGCTGGTATAGTGATTTCATGTAATCAAAGCAATCGGGAGGAACCCTGAAAAACAAATCAGGTGATTTCCCGAGGAAGGTACTACGGGAGTACTAAGCGATGCGTCCGCCGGAAACGGAGCACAAGCTAAAGTTGCCGCCGAATCGGCACAAACGCGGCTCCGGTCGAGGCCAAGCCGGGCGAGCCTGTCGTCATCGTAGTTGTGAGAAAACTGTAATGGGCGAATGGAAAGCACAACTCAGCCTGCGGGTCCGGCAAGACTTACGTCGTGAGATGCAGGAGTTTGCTGCACTCGAAGGACTTGCCACTGGCTCGGGCGAGTTTAGCCAAAACACGTCATTGACTTGCCGAAAATATCCTGTCCGTCATTCAAGTAATGAAAGCTGATTTCTCCCCGACATTGAGTGGCTGGTGCCCGTTGCATCTCCGCCGAAACACATCTGCGCAGCATATCTGACCATTATCGAACCACCATGATAATCTTCGTCAATACTACGGGGAGGCAATGAGGAATCCATGTTTAAGCGATTTCTTGCGCTGAGTGTCCTCTTCACTCTGACTGTATCCGCACAGGTGGTCTATTTCAACTATTCGAAAACTGGCTTCTTTGCTACGGGCAGTTGGGAATCGCCGGACCCGAACGTCAAAACAGACATGACCGAGACGAAGATTGACTGCTTTAGAGAAACGAAGGCCTGTGTGCTGGCGACCGCCGACAACCTGATGGGGCGACCCCACGTCTTCACCAGCTATCTGGATGTCATTAAGTGGGATGACGACGGGCTGATTGCGACGGACTCAAGCCCAATATGCATGACACTCACTATGCAGGTTTCCGTCGCCGACAAGCGCATCAGGTTAGTCCACGCTCGGAAACGGCTCGACGCCGACAAAGCGGAGGCTTGCAAGTTTTTTGGTGCGGAGAAAACCACCGAAGATATTTTTGTGTTAAAGGGTTCGCCTCGCTGGGAGAAGGAGCATAAGTGGTTTCCAGATAAGACGGACCAACCCAAGCAACACCCGTGATTGAGATGAGAACCATTCTTCTCACAGGGCTGCTGGCTGTATCCGGCTGCAACGCATCCGACGATTTTCATGTGACGGCGTACAAGACGGTCGAAGGTGCAGCATCCGGCCCGTGGGCGTCAGGGTGCTTGGTCACCGTGGAGAATCGAACGCAGAGAATCGTCGCACTGTATGGACTGCCGTGCGCAAAGATTCAAATCGGCGACAAGGCGGTCTTCAATCACAAGGGCGACAACGTTCTCTGGATTAACGACATTGGGTATACGGTGCGGTCGGCTCAAGCGAAGTAACGGCTAATGGAATATCTTCGTCGCTCTATGTCCTCCCGAAGTAAGGCCCCCCGCCTGCAACTCTAAGGACACGCCGTGCTCAGGGACGCTGGTAGGCGCAAAACTGCGCACAGACGCGCTAGCCTCATCCCGAGTTCAAGTTCATATCACTGAATGACTTGAACTGACGCTTCTATCTTCCCCGCATATCCCCCAAGGTCTACCACCACATTCCAGTGTCCGCTATTCGGGGGGCGGACAACTGCTGGAGACTTCTTATAGTGCCCGCCGAAGTATTTGAAGCTGCTTCGAGAGCGATAGCTACGGAAATTGCTATCGTCCATCACCATCACGTTCGCTTCGGTGCCGCTTAACGACACCAGAATAGCGTCGCCAGTTTCAGTCGTGACCTCGTAGTGGAGAAATTTCATGGGACCCTCCCCAAAACCATTTTACATGATTGGTCAAGCCCGAACGCTCGGTGACGGTTTCACTGGGATTGTCTTTTGTATTTCCACAATGATTTCGTCTCTGGTTTTTCCTTCTTTGAGTTTTCGATTTATAGTGAGAAGAGTTCTCACCTGAGCTTCCATCAGCTTGTCAATGTCTGAATACGTTTTCTGAACCCGTTCAGGAGAAAGGTAGAACGCGAAAGCTATGAAATAGGCCGTCATGTGTGTAGCGGTATTCAGCAGATGCATCGGAGTAAATTCCGCGCCTTTCGGTGTTTTCGCTGGCTGATACAGATTCAGGTCAATGCCCAAGATATCTAACCCTATTTTTTCTGAAAGCTTTGCGAGCATCAGGTCACGTGGTCTTTCTCCAGAGGCATCGTGAATAATTTCGTCTGGTGATGCGAGCAATCCAACCCAAACACCCTTCATGTAGCATTCCATCGTCGTACGAATGCGACTGAGGTGGGATGCTTGCCTGTCGTTTCTAACGTCATCTCGCGTTGAGAGCAGCATTTGTTGCAGCGTATTTGCGTACATCTCTACCAACTGCTGAGGCGCAAGTGTATGCAGATGGGCCAACACAAGGTCGGTGAGATGGTCTTTCCCGCAAAGTGAACACAGTTTTGTTGGCGATGCGATTGTCATGGTAGCCTTGGCGTGTTCAAAAGTGGCATTGGATGGTGGCCCTATCCAAGCCTTGCATCCCCGAGTGCGCGAGTCAGCAAGGTTTGCGACATGCGTGGCTCTAGGCGAGAAGCCTGCTGACATACTCCAAAATAGCCGTCGTGTTTCGGACTATAAAATCTGCGTCCGCGCGTTTGAAATAATCCGGCGGACTAGGGTGAGCCGCTTCGCTACAAACCTCCCACAACAGTTTCATTTCGTCCGCGAGCAGCTTTGCCTGCTTCTCCCCGAGCTTCGAACCGAGATGGTCATTGATGAAAGTATTCACCTTCATACCGAATTTACTGACCGGAGGCAACTGGAGCGGTCGAGATTCAAGAATTGCTTCGAGCGTGTTCCGACAGTGAGACACAGCCTTCTCCCAATCGCCATTAGCGAGGTATGCTCGCGCTTCCCGAACTTCTTGAACTGCTTTTGGCAACCCTTCCGCTCGCGTTCCGTTTGAGATATGCACTTCGATGAGTTCGAGCCTCCCATAGCCAAGCTGCGAAAGGAGCTTTTCAACCCATTGAGACTTGGGAATCGTGAATACTATCGGCTCGATTCTCGTGGTCTCGAATCGCTGCACACCGGTCCCACTAGAAGTGTGAACCGCGAAAAATCCTCGAAAGTTTAAGGCTGCGCGGAGGTCGCCTTCACGAGACTGTTCAATTCTCGCGATAGTGATAAGGTCGAGTGGGATTTCGAGCTGGAATTGTGTTTCAGGGGAATGACTGGCGTCGGCGTACAAGTTAACTTCGTCACGGAAATTCGCAACTGTTCTCTGCTCAGGCGAACAAAACTCTCCTGAAAGAAACATCCAAGTGAGAGGCTGCTTCTCCGGCTGGGAGAAAGTCGTGAGTGGAGACAGCCGCAAGTCCAGAGTGAATATCAGCTTCGGGAATTCTGGACCGCCAAGGGCGTGAACGTTTTGTATCTCGAATGAAATTCTACCGATGATGCCACCGCTGTCCATTCCAACGTTCGTCTTAGGCATAAATCTCCTAGCAATTGCCTGAGATTATATCAACGTTTGGAAGTTTCGGAATGGATGAGCGGTCGTTGCGCAGTGAAAATCTGGCTGGCCGTCAAAAACGCCCTTGGTATAATGGTGCATAGATTGGGGATTTTAGGTATGGAATACAGCGTCAACTTTGTGAACATGGATAGAGAACTGGCGGATGGGCACTACAAGGCGAGTGTGGTGTACAGGTTTACGATTTCAAACGGACTCGCTGATACGCATGGCGACGTTGTGCTCACGGACGGTGGCGTAGAAATTATCGAGCAGAGGGGCAAAGACCCGAAGACAGCCGCAAGAATCGCCTTGGAGAGGCTCCTCAAGCAAGGGAGGGACCCGTTTAAGACCCAGATTTTCCTCAGCGTCCCATATGGGCACGCGGAGTATTTCTCCAAGAATGGAAATTACGAAGCGTTGCCAACGCTAACGGAATAGGCTAGCGCCCCTCTTGCGTTAGCTTCACAGCTTCACACCCGGCGGCCATGTGCTCTTTAACTTCCTTGACGATTTCTTTCCCGGGAAATACCGCCGCAGGGATGCTGCCAATAACACTGTTGATGACTTCAAAGCTCGGTACGAGCCAACCCAAAAGCTTTCTGACTATACGCTTGCGCCTCGGTATTATTACTCGCGGGTAGTCTTGGACTTCCGTGGCGACTTGATTGAGATAAAAGTTGAGTGAGGTTTCTTTCATTTGGAGCATAGAACCTGTGAGGCCAGCATTCTTTAGCAGGTCCGACCAGGTAGGAGGTCTCGCGTCGGAGCGTAAGCCGTCAATTGCTTCTTTCAAGTGCCTTTCCGTTTCTGGCCAGACTTCCCTAAATCTGGGCTGTAGTTGGTCGGGGAAAAGCGGCGGCTTCAAGTGAATCAACTTGCTCAATATGTCTCGAATACTTTCGAGCATTGCGGCTAGACGGTCGAACTCATCGCCTGCTGGCGTACCAGCGCTGCCCGCTCCTTCTGGTCCTAAACTTCCTCCACCGCGCCTAGTCGAACGTCCTCCGCCGCCTGTCACGACTGTCGGACGGTCCAAAACACTCTCGTCTGGCATATTGGTTCAACCTCCTAGTTCTTCCGCTGGCGACACTGTACCACTGAGATATTCTCTAAGACAACGGCATTCCGGTCGGGGCACGAACTGGTTCCGCTTTTGGACCCTTCAGTTTCAAGGAGGCACCGATTCCCTTAGGGCGTAAGCTTCGCAGTGGCTGAAGGCATGACTCCTACGTGAAGAACGAGATAAACGATGCAGCTAAGAGAAAGTAGCTGAAGGAAATAAACAATCATATAGCCACGCGTCAATTCCCTTTTTTCAAGAGCGTATATCAGGTCCTCAGGTTCCAGACAGCCTCAAGCCAGTAGGAAGGCACGTTCTCGGTCCTTCCGTCATCGAAATTGACCCAATACCCTGAGCCAGGCACGTAACTCGTGACCGTTCCCGTCCGGCCACGAAAACTACCAGCGCCTTCCTCTCGGCCCCGAACCCGTGCTCCGTCTGCGAACTTGCGTTTACCTCTGCGCGGCGATTCGACCATCACAGTCTCGGCCATATTCCACCCCCTCGGTCCATAACTACACTCTTGGCCGATGTTGTCAAGCAAGCAGCTTCTGCCAGAAAAACTGGGCGACGACGAAGGCCATCGAACCGTTGCGAAGTATCAGCGCGTGCTAGGATTACGGTGGAGGTCTTGAAATGAGGGAAGCAAAGACCATTTTCCTAAACAAGTGGGCCGTCGTGCTCGTGGGGTTTCTTATGTTTGGCGGCGCGGTCGCTTTCGGACCGGATACTGCTTACGTGCTTGGCAAAGGTCTCGTTTATCTACTTGTCGTCTTGGTAGTCTTGTGGTTCATCGGCCTGCGATTTAACATCCGGTGAGGGTCGTTGCTTAGGCGAGACAGTAGCTCCGCTTAAAGAGTGCGGTACGGGATGAGCATTCTGCTGTGGTTCCTTTACGGCGTGGCGGTTCTGAGTCCGATTGACCACGGGCTGCAACATGGCAAACAAAAATCTCAGTCCTGATGAATTGAAGCGTGCTAACGAATTGTTAACTGATATTCGGGAACGACTCACCAACTTGGCGGCTGGTGACCAGCTTTTGTTGTTCGCATATCGGAGGAAAATAGCCAAGGAACTTGGTTACGATGAGCGAGGTAAGCCTGGCGCTCGTAAGCAACTCAAAGCCCTAAAATGGGGACAGCAGCAAGGCAAGTGCGCCCACTGCCAAGAAGACGTGCCTCTGAGATATTCGGAACTTGACCGCAAAAACGCTGCGGATGGGTATACCGCAGAAAACACGGAATTGGTTCACGCGAAGTGCCATCAAGAACGTCAGGCAGCAAAGGGTTACTCCTGAAACTTTCAGACACGCTCGAAACCTTGTGCCGAGACGGCCCGGTATTGGATTCGAAGCGCGTCGGATGTGGAGTCACTGGATGACCCAGACTCCGATGCCCTTTCAAGGGACAACGTGATGAAGATTACGTCGATAAGGGTTATCTCTGACTCAGAGGTTCCGCTTCGCAATTTTCCGCCGCAATGGGTCTTTGAACAGGAAGAGGGCGTCATAGACACGGGTGGCGGTCTTCTCTGCCCAACTTGCCGCTGCTGTTCCCTAAATCAAGTCCCGGAACTCTTTTCAGACGTTTTCGGTAGGCCCCGAGAAGTGCTTGTTTTGGTGTGTTCCAGGGGATGCACAAAAACAAAGTCACATGCGCACAGGACGCGCCACTAACTTGACCCATGAGCAGAAAACCTCAAAACATCAGAGGGAAATACGATGATACCTACCAAGAGCTAAAACGACGGGCACTCGCTGACGACTACGAGGGCTTCTGGAATGTCATCCATGACTACGAGCACGAGCGTTTGAAGGAGACAGGGAAAATTATTGTCGTGGCGGTACTGTTCGGCCTTCTGATGTACGGTTGTTTTTATATCTTTCTGAAATAGTGGGGCGCAAATGGCAGTCAATGGCCGACGAACAGAATCCTTCTACTGCAAGGCTCCAACCCTGTAGCATTCTGTCGCCGTGCCCGAGTGGCGGAACTGGCAGACGCGCAAGATAATAGACGTGCCCGGGGACGTGCTTCTGAGGGGTTTGTATGCGTAAGTTCGAAGGAACAGCAATCACGATTGCCGATGCAAAGGAGTCGGCCCTGTATTTTGATTACATTATCCCAGTGAATTATGGTTTGGAAATCGTTAAGTCCTACATGAATCTCTACGAGAAACGAAAGCAGCCTGAT
>Ga0137394_10004335_pt1 | contig 10764 bp, 11 predicted proteins | sample czobulk116metaG_FD_108278 | JGI IMG/M metagenome (GOLD analysis project Ga0137394, IMG submission 108278) | Vadose zone soil microbial communities from Angelo Coast Range Reserve, California, USA - czobulk1.16 metaG | ecosystem: Environmental > Terrestrial > Soil > Vadose zone | place: USA... | reverse complement strand
TGAGGTTCAATCGAATGCGCTCCAGGCTGATCTTCATGGTATCGTCGGAATCATTTCGAAAAACAACCTGCACGGCGACGATTCCCGCCGCAAATGGCGACTTCTTCGGAAACTTTTCCTTATAGAGCGCGGGGTCGGTCCACGGCCTCGCCGTAATGGTCAGGCCTTCGTGGGATTCCAACGATGCGGTCTTGAGCGAAGAGGGTTGCTGGGTGCCTCCCTGTTTGGCTGCCAGCAGCGAGGCAGCCAGAAAGGGAAGGATGAGGGTTAGTTTTCGCGCCGGGTTATAATAGACTTTTCTCATCTTGAGGCCTTCGATTCCTGGGGGTTGTGCAGGGTTGCCCTGCGCCGCGCGCCGCCTGCTGCTGGCGGAGCACGGACAGACCGGAGCCACGCTTAGTGTATTTCATTTATAGCCTTCTCATGGGCCTCGCGGCCCTTTTGCTGGCGCCCTATTGGCTCGTGCGGGGACTGCGCCAAGGAAAATATCTCGCGAATCTCGGGGAGCGATTTGGATTCTCGTTTCCCGCGCTCGCCAAGCTGCCCGCTGATTCCACGGGTGCCATCTGGATTCATGCCGTGAGTGTCGGCGAAGCCCTTTCCAGCATTACTCTCGCGCGGCGGTTGAAAGAAGCCTATCCCAGTCGGCCTCTCATTATCTCGACGACCACCAACACCGGGCAGGCGCTGGCGCGCGAGCGCATGTCCTTTGCCGATGCCGTCATCTATTTTCCTCTGGATTGGAGCTTCTGCGTCCGGCGCGCGCTCGATGCCGTGCGGCCGTCGGTTGTGCTGGTGCTGGAGACCGAGATCTGGCCGAATTTTCTGCGGGAAGCCGGACGGCGTAAGATTCCTGTACTTTTCGTCAGCGGACGTATTTCTGACCGTTCGTTTGCGCGCTACCAGAGCTACCTCGGAGTTTTTGGTTTTTTCCTTCGTCCCTTCCTGAGAAACGCACTGTCCAACGCCGGCGCGTTTCTGATGCAGAGTGAGAAAGATGCCGATCGCGTGAAGGCTCTGGGCGCGCCAACGGATCGCGTGCGGGTCAGCGGAAATTTGAAATACGACCTGGAACTTCCCGCGCCCACGCCGTTGTCGAATTGGCTTGCAACCGAGATCAAGCGTAGCGGCCGATCGCCGATCATCATTGCAGGAAGCGTCGTTGCTACGGAAGAGCCGCACGCCCTCATCGCATTTGGGACTTTGCAAGGCGAGTATCCAAAGGCGCTGCTTGTGCTTGCGCCCCGCAAGCCGGAGTGTTTTGATGAAGCTGCGGAGTTCATCGATGAATCGCATCGCAGGTTCATTAGGCGGTCGCGATTGCCCATTCCAGAGCCGGCACAGCGGCATGCCATTCAGCCGTCCGATAACTCCACCATACCCGATGATGTAACGGTTCTCCTGCTTGACAGCATTGGTGAGCTGGCCTCGCTTTATAGACTAGCCGATGGCGCCTTTGTCGGAGGCTCGCTCGTTTCTTCCGGCGGTCACAATATCCTCGAACCGGCGGCCTTCGGAAAGATTCCCGTGTTTGGCCCATCGATGGAAAACTTTGCAGAAATTGCTGCGCGTTTTGTTGCGGCTGGGGCCGCCGTGCAAGTCGAGAGCCCCGAAGATGCCGGGGTGGCCTGGATTGAATTGCTCCGCGATCCCGAGCGGATGAAAAAGATGGGCGAGACGGCGCGACGGCTCGTGGAGGACTCTCGCGGCGCGACCGATCGCTCCATGGCCGAATTGGCCAAGCACATGGATGGTGCCGTTCGATGAGTGTTGCGCCAGCATTGCGGAGACTGCTGTGGCCCCTCTCGCTGCTCTATGGTACCGGAGTTCGCGCGCGCGTTTGGCTCTATGCCAACGGATGGTTCAAGCAGAAAAGCTTGAAGGGGACTGTCATAAGCGTCGGGAATCTGACGGTTGGCGGGACTGGCAAAACGCCCATGGTTATCTGGCTCGCCGAAAAATTCCTGGGGGACGGGAAGCGCGTTGCGATTTTGAGCCGCGGCTACCGAGGGGCCAATGGCACAAGCGACGAAATCGAGTTAATGAAGTTCCGTTTGCAGGGCCGCGTGTTATTTGGTGTCGGCAAAAACCGCTTCGCCGAGGGCCACCGGCTGGAATCGCAGCAGCCCATCGACGTTTTTCTTCTGGATGATGGTTTTCAGCATCTGCAGCTAGCTCGCGACCTGAACATTCTTTTGATGGATGCGTCCCGACCCCTTGCTGGCGAGTCCTTACTGCCAGTCGGCCGGCTTCGGGAACCAGTAGCGGCCATGAGCCGCGCAAATTTGATTATCTTCACGCGCGCCGAAACGGCATCTGGAACGCTCGAGGCCATCCGGAAGCTCGATCAGTACCCAGTTTTCGCTGCGTCGACGCGACTGCTGGGGTTCCGCCGCTTCGGCGGTGCGATCAGTCCTCTCTCCGCCAATGAAATCGGCGCCGGTCCTTTTTTTGCATTCTGCGGTCTCGGTAATCCAGACGCATTCTTCCGCGATCTCGGAAATTGGGGACTTGCCGTTTGCGGCCAAGCAATTTTTCCCGATCACCATCGCTACACGCAGCGGGACCTCCTAGAGGTCAGGCGGGCAGGGAAGCAGGCTGGTGCAAACGCGTTTGTGACGACCGAAAAGGACGCGCAGAATATGGGTGGTCTCAAGTTCGAGGAAACACCAGTCTACGCCGCCGTGATCGACCTGGTTGTGACCCCGGAGGCTGATTTCAGAAATGTTCTCCATCAAACACTTGCGACGGGCGCGGGGGCGGTAGCGTGAAGATTCTCATACGCGCGACCAACTGGGTCGGGGATGCCATCATGGCGCTGCCTGCGCTGCGCGCGGTGCGCAAGCGTTTTCCTGAAGCGGAAATCGCCGTTGTGGGACGGCCCTATGTCGGGGATATTTATCGCGATCAAGAGATCTGCGATCAACTCATCCCGTACGATCCGAAAGGCTTGCACGCAGGGTTTTTCGGCCGCGAGCGGCTGGCAGCGGAGCTTCGAGCGCAGAGGTTCGACGTGGCGTTGCTACTGCAAAATGCGTTCGATGCCGCGTGGCTGGCCTGGCGTGCGAATATTCCGGAACGCATCGGCTACGCGCGCGACGGCCGCAGCTCTCTTCTGACTAAGGCCGTGCCTCTCCCCCGGCGCGGTGAAATTCCTGCGCATGAAAGGTTTTATTATTTGGAACTCCTGCGCCGCGCTGGCTGGCCGGACTCCGCACCGGACGAAACGTTCATTGGCCTTCGCGTACCAGAGGAGAAGCGACGGAGTGCAGAGGAGCTTCTTCGCAATTCCGGAGTGCGCCAGGGCGTGCGGAGAATTGCAATCGGGGCCGGTGCATCGTACGGATCGGCGAAGTGCTGGCCGCCTCCGCGGTTTGCCGAGGTGGCAAATCGGCTGCAGTCGGAAGCGGACGCCGACGTCATCCTTTTTGGAACCGCCGCCGAGGCAATCGTTTCGGCGGCCATCTCCGCCGAAATGCGGCGGCCGCCCATTGACCTCACGGGGAAAACTGCAATTGCCGATCTGCCCGCGCTGCTATCGCGGTGCCATCTCTTCATCGGCAACGATTCGGGAGCGATGCACGTTGCTGCCGCTGTCGGCCTGCCCGTCGTTGCGGTGTTTGGTCCCACCGATCCGGGCGGTACATCTCCCGTCACACCGCGCTGCACCATCGTTCAGCAAAAACCTTACTGCAGCCCGTGTTTTCTCCGTCGTTGTCCGACCGACCACCGCTGCATGACGGCAGTCACGGCCGACATGGTGGAGGCCGCGGCAAGGCCCTGGCTGTCCTCCATGCAGGTGCAGCGTGCCTGAGCCATCTTCGTTGCGCCCAGCCGTTTTCCTTGATCGCGACGGGACCATGGCCGAGGAGGTCGGCTACTTGAATCATGTCAGCCGTTTTCGTATGTTTCCCTTTGTCGCGGCTGCCATTCGCCGGCTCAACGAGGTGGGTTTGCCTGTCATCGTCGTCACCAATCAATCTGGCGTCGGCCGCGGCTATTTTCCGGACTCGCTTGTGCACACCGTGAACAACTTGATGACCGAACAACTTGCCAAGGCGGGCGCAAACATCGACGCGATCTATTATTGTCCGCACACATCCGCCGAAAACTGCAGCTGTCGCAAGCCAAGGACCGGCATGCTGGACCGCGCAGCTCTGGAGCACGCTCTCGATTTGCAGCGCTCCTTCGTGGTTGGCGATCGCCATGGCGACATGGAACTCGCGCGAAATGCCCGTGCGCGAAGCGTGCTCGTACGCACGGGTTACGGCGAAGGTGAACTCGCCTGGCACGCGGCGAACTGGCCCGTGCTGCCCGACTTTGTCGCGGACGATCTCATCCAAGCGGCAGACTGGATCTTGAGGCAACGAAAATGAAGCGTCCGCGTACGCAGCAGCCGGTGTCAACGTCCGTAGATCTTCTGGCCCTCCGTGAGTGCGTCGAGCAATTCGCCACGAAAACGATCGTTCTCCTCGGTGATTTCGTGGCGGATGAATTCCAATATGGCGAAATCTCGCGCGTTTCACGCGAAGCGCCGGTCCTGATCCTCAAACATTGCGAGACTCACATTGTTCCCGGCGGCGGAGCCAACGCTGCCAACAACCTCGCGTCTCTCGGCGCGCGAGTCCTGCCCGTCACCGCTGTTGGCGACGACGCCGCGGGAGACGCGCTCATCGCATGTTTTCGCCGCCAGCGAGTTGATGTTTCCGGAATTTTCCGCGTGAAAGGCTGGACCACGCCTACCAAAAGCCGCTTTCTCGCCGGCTGGGCGCACGCAGTGGGACAACAGGTCCTCCGCCTCGACTACGAACCGAAAACGCCTCTGCCGGACGCCATTCGAAAGAAGGTTTATCAACGGCTCTCCGCAAATCTGCGCCAGGCTCACGCGCTTGCTGTCTCCGACTACGGCTTTGGCATAGCGACTCCGGAGCTTGTCGAGCAAGCGTCCGCGAAGCGCAAGCGTGCGCTGCATATCACGCTGGACGCCCGTTACCGGCTTCACCGCTACGCCAAAGCGGGCATCACTTCCGCCACGCCAAACGAGGCCGAGCTTGAAGCGGAGCATCACGCGGCCATCGGTCAAGATACCGAGGAGCTCACGCGTGCAGGCCGCGCGACTCTTTCCGAGATGAAGTTACAATCGCTCCTGGTCACGCGCGGACGGCACGGTGCGGCTCTTTTCGAACCGGGCGATCGCCTTACGCAGATCCCCGTTCACGGCAGCGATCAAGCCGTGGACGTCACCGGCGCCGGTGACACCGTTCTTGCCGCTTACACTCTGGCCCTGGCTTGCGGGGCATCTCCTCTCGAAGCCGCGCACATCGCCAACATTGCCGGCGGCTTGGTGGTCATGAAGCGCGGAACTGCCACCATTTCACGCCAAGAGCTTCTCGAGGCCATTCAAGGCGAGGCATCCGGAGCCGCCTCTTAAGTTATGCGAGAGGCTGCTCCAAAAATCGTCACGCGTGATGCGCTACGCGAGAAACTCATGCAACACCAGCCCCGCGGCCGGCACATCGTTTTCGCCAACGGCTGCTTTGATACGCTGCACGTTGGACATATTCGCTATCTCGAAGGCGCCCGGCGCGAAGGCGACGTTCTTGTTGTCGGTGTGAATGCCGATTTCAGCGTCTGCAATCTGAAAGGGCCCGGCCGCCCTATCCTCGATGAAAAGGCGCGTGCCCAGCTCGTTGCCGCGCTTCGCTGCGTGGATTACGTCGTGCTCTTTGCCGAGCCCAACGTCGAAGCCCTTTTGGAAGAACTGCGGCCGGATGTTCATGCTAAAGGAACGGACTACACTGCGGACACCGTGCCGGAGCGGTCCGTCGCCGCACGGCTTGGCATCCGTGTGGCCATCGTTGGTGACCCCAAGGATCACTCCACGCGAGATCTACTAGAGTCCATTCTCAAGGCGCCGCATGTCTGAGCAGCGTTTCCTCGTAGCGCGTCTTGGTTCACTTGGAGACATCGTCCACACCCTTCCCGCCGTCGCCGGCCTGCGCGAGTCGTTTCCGGAAGCTGAAATCGTTTGGCTGACGCATCCTCGCTGGAAAGCGCTGGTGGAGAGCAGCGAACTTGCGACGGACATCTGGGAGACGGAAACCCGCTCCTACCAATCGTTGCGCGAGATCATCGGCCGAATCCGCAAAGAACAATTCACGACCGCAATCGACTATCAAGGGCTGTGGAAGTCTGCCGCGCTGCCTTTCTTCGGCGGTGTTTCGCGCCGGGTCGGATTCTCTTCGCAATCGATTCGTGAGTTCGGGGTCCCGATCCTTTATACGGATCGCGTCCGTTGCATGCGGACCCACATCGCCGACCAGAATGGAGAACTTTCACAGCGCGCAGGCGCTCGAAACGGCGTTGCACCCCTGGCGCTTTCGGTGCCCTCGATTCAGGAAATGTTCGTGCTTCAGCTCCTGCGAGGTTTTGCTATTGAGCGGTACGTCGTATTGAGCCCTTCTGGTGGCTGGCGCTCGAAGTGCTGGCCGCCGGACCGTTACGGCCTGCTCTGCCAGAAAATCCATGGTGCACTCGGACTGCGTTGCGTTCTGAATTATGGCCCCGGTGAAGAGGATCTGGTCTGCGCGGTCAAAGCGGCCAGCGGGGAAGCTGACCCCATCGCGTACAACGGTTCACTCGATCAACTCATGGCTATTCTGCGCAATGCGGTCTGCATCGTCGGTGGTGATACCGGGCCGCTGCATCTGGCCGTGGCTCTTGGAACGCCTGCCGTCGCCATCTTTGGTCCAACAGACCCGGCGCGAAACGGTCCCTATCGAAAGAGCGACGCCTCTGGCAACGCTTCTCCCATTGATATCGTTCTGCGCAATCCGCATGCCGTCACCACCTACAAACGAACCGACCAAGCTGCTTCTTCCATTCTGGAAATTGGCGTCGACACAGTTTTCGACGCCGTTCGTCGGCAAGTTGAGATCCGCCGATGAGCGGGGCCGGCAGTTTTTTCGTTCGCTGGCGTGTACGGCTGGGCTATCCGGTCGCGATAGCAGTTCTTTGGTTTTCGCGGCCCACACCTCGCAGCATCTTGCTTGGCGCTCTGGCAGGTGCCATTGGCCTGTGGGTGCGCGCGCATGCAGCCGGATATCTTCACAAGCAGGAAGTTCTCACCGTTACAGGTCCTTACGCTTACACTCGAAATCCGCTCTATCTCGGCAGCGCTATGCTGGCTCTGGGGGCCGGAATCGCCACGCGCTCATGGGCGTCTGCTTTAATCCTGATTGCTTATTTCGCAGTGTTTTATTTCATCGTGATGCGGCGGGAAGCCACTGAACTCCATCTGCGCCACGGGGCATCTTTCGAAGAGTATGCGCGCGTCGTCCCGCTTTTTATTCCGCGCCTGACTGCCGCGAAACTGCCGGGAACCTCGGCCGAGTCCTTCTCTCTCGTCCAGTACAAGAAAAACCATGAATGGCAGGCCGCCGTCGGCTTCTCATTCCTTCTGTTGGTCTTGCTGGTGATCTGGCGCCTCCGCCCGCACTGATGCTGGCGCGTTTGTCGCACCCGGACAGGCAACGAAGCAGGTGACTCCCACCGCGCGCCATCCGTCAATACATGCACGACGCCGTCTCCGTCAGTCCTAAAGATTCGTACGCCCGCATTCTCCAATCGTTCGAGGAGCTCCGGGCTGGGATGTCCGTAAGGATTGTCCTCACCAGCGGATATGATTCCGAAACGCGGCCGCACGGCAGCGAGGAATGCCGGCGTCGTGGAATTCTTGCTTCCATGGTGGCCGATCTTCAGCACGTCGGAATGCATTTCTTCCGCACTGCTCTCTCTCTCTCTCTCTCTCTCTCTCTCTGAAAGAATTTCGCGTTCCACCTCTTCTTCAGCATCTCCCGGCAGCAGAAGCGTTTGGCTGCCGTAGCGCAACCGCCGCACTTTGCAGAAGGAGCGGCCTCTTCGGGAACAATCTCCGGCCACAGGAAGTCGCCATCGAAGCCATCCCAGCGAAAAGACTTGCCGCGAAGTTCGTGTTCGATAGGGATTTTTCGTTCGCGCGCCAATTGCTCCCGTCTCGCGAGGGCCGGTGACGATACTTCACGTCCGATCCAGATGCCGCGGCGATCGCTACGGCCGGCAGCTTCATGGCACTCTTCGCAACCTCACAAGGGTTTCGATATGAAATGTCTGCGGAAAGAGATCGAACAGATGCATTTCCGTGATTTCGTAGCGGATGTTTGGTCCGGTGATTTCCTTTGGTTTCCGCGGTGAGCCGGTCAGCACCGCCAAATCGCGGGCCAGCGTGGATGGATCGCAGGAAAGGTACACAATGTCGTTCGCGCCTAGACCGGCAAGCTTCTCTGCGGCTTCCGCGCCCAATCCTGCTCTCGGCGGATCCAGGACTACCAAGTCGGGTCTTTCTTCGGTTTTTTTCAGAAACTCTTCCGCATGTTCGTTGTGCGATAGGATGGTGACGCCTGCAATCTCCGCATTGGCGTAAAGGTCCCGTGTCGCGGCAAGATTGGCATCCACGCTCACCACTTTCTGGAACGACTTTGTCAGCGGCAAGGTAAAGAATCCGACTCCGGAATACAGATCCAGCGCCAGCTCGCCATGCGCATTGGCCGTCACCGTCTTCAACAAATCCTCGACTAGGAAACGGTTCACTTGAAAGAAAGAAAGATGGCTGACCCGGTATTTGTACCCGCCGGCCTCGTGCCTTAGGTAACCCGGCCCCGTCAATTCAAAGCGGTTCTTCTTTTGGTCCAGCAGCAACAAGCTTTCGATTTGGGGCAAAGCCTCTCGCAAAGTAGACGCCAGCTCCGTGGCAGGTTTGGGGAATTTCTCAAACGCCACGTTCAGCGCAATCTTTTCGTCCGCTGAATCGGCAAAGGCCTCGATTTCCTGGATGCCCTCTGGCAGCCTGCTGGAGCGCGCCATCTCCTGGAGCTGGGTGAAGGTGTGCGCGAGGCGCGGCGACAGCACGGGACACTCATCGATCGGCACGATCACCGAGCTTTCCGGCAGGAAGTATCCGAGCGCTCGAGGCATTCCACTTCGCACCGCCCATTGCGCGCGGTTTCGATAGCCATAGGGTTCGGCTGAGTGTTCCATAATGGTGCCATCCCACGTAATTCCGCCGAGCCGCGAAAGCGTTTCGCGCAAAATGTCTTGCTTGAGCCGCAACTGCTCCGTTGGCGGAATATGCTGGTAGTGGCAGCCGCCGCATTTCTGAAAATGGGCACACTTTGCTTTTCCGCGCTCTTTCGCCGGTGAAGTGATCTCCAGCAGTTCGGCCCGGATCAATTTCTTCTTTTTCGATTTCGTAGTTGCCCGCACCTCTTCGCCGGGCAAGACGTACGGCACGAAAACGGTATTTCCATCAGCGTGCGCCAAGCCATCACCGCCGTAAATGAGCTTCTCAATCGATAGTCTTAACTCATCAGCCATAGTTTTGTCCTGGTTTAGGGAAAAGTGCATCTTGTTGATTGAAACTTGAGCCGCCGAATCTTGCTTCCGGATACCCAGCCAATTCGCCGGCCAGCGCTACGACAAGTAGAAAAGACTCAGGCGCGGGATTCCAAACTCTTGCAACAGCCGTTTCTGCACGTACTGTCTCTCGACCATCGCGAGCTGCTCGGATTTCATCTTTCGTCTATACGTCGCCAGCTGCCCATCCACTTCGCGTCGCATCTTAACCATAAGTTCTTCTGGTGCATAGCTCGTCAGCAACGCTTGTATCTTCTCATCCAGAATCGTCAGCCGGCGCTCCAAATCTTCCAGGTCCAGCGTCCCTGGCGCATCGAGAAGCGGACTACTTGAATGCAGCGATTCCGCAATTTCCGTCAACCGGCCGGCGAACTCTGGCTGTTGCGGCAAACTCTTTTCTGCCGCACCTTTCAGATGCGCCACATTCTTTGCAAAATACGTTTTCAATTCATCCCGCGAAAATGCCTCGCTGGCCGTTCGAAGCCTGGCTTCCGGTGTGCTCCCCGCAGCCGCCTCCCGCTGTTCTTCCGCTGCCTCCAGCACTGCGTCCGTGCAATACGCCAGATTTTTCAGCGGCTTGCCCGCCCCCCGTCGGGACCTCTGATAGCTCTCAAACGCCTTGTCGATCCCTTTCAGGGCGGCTTCCAGCGGCACTCCGGCTTTCTGCCACGCCTCCATGATCGCCCAGTCCAGCGGCGATACCAGCAGATGCGCCCCGCGTTTCTTCCAAAAGTATTCTTCGATTTCCGTAAAGTAATTGAAGTAGTTCCAGCCGTCCATTTCGTTGGTTGGTGCGCTGCCGGATACCCACACGCTGGCCTAGACTCCGTCTGCGCCGCCACTGCTTGCGGCTTAGGTCTGGGCCTTCTTTGCCGGAGCCGCTGCCGCGCTCTTGCCGTGTTCCGCCGGCTGGTTTTTCTCCCAGATCAATCGCAGGCCCGTCAGTGTTAGAAATTCATCAGTGTGCTGAATGTGTTTCGAGCCTTTCGAGACCAGCTTCGCTTGGCCGCCGGTCGCCACAACCTTGGCATCTTCGCCAAGTTCTTTCTTCATGCGCGCGAGCATCCCATCCACCATGTCCACCGCGCCGTAGTACAAACCCGCCTGCATATGCGTAACGGTATTTGTCCCGATCACTTTTCCCGGGTCCTTGATCTCCACGCGCGGCAGCCGCGCCGTCCGCGCAAACAGCGCCTCTGAGGAAATCCCCAGCCCGGGCGCGATTACCCCGCCGAGGTATTCGCCCTTCGCGGAAATCGCATCGAATGTGATCGCCGTCCCAAAATCCACCACGATGCACGGCCCGCCGTACTG
>Ga0137394_10004334_pt1 | contig 10764 bp, 10 predicted proteins | sample czobulk116metaG_FD_108278 | JGI IMG/M metagenome (GOLD analysis project Ga0137394, IMG submission 108278) | Vadose zone soil microbial communities from Angelo Coast Range Reserve, California, USA - czobulk1.16 metaG | ecosystem: Environmental > Terrestrial > Soil > Vadose zone | place: USA... | reverse complement strand
TGCCAATATAGTAACTTGTTCCATTGACTGCCACCACTCCTGAACCAATTGGGAATGAAGCTCCCTGTCCCGTACTCACATTAACTAGATTAGTACCAGAAGATCCGATACCAACTGTGTTTATGTAATTACCTTCTAGAGTATTTAATTGATAAACAGATCCCGCAGTTTTTGTAACCAAAGTATCTGCACCAACAAGTCCCGTAATAATTGGTAAAGTAACTCCAACACCTACAGTAGTGACTACATTTGTTTTATTTACGTATGTAGTTCCAGGAAAACATTGAATATTTTGATTATTATTTTCTACATAAACCTGTATAGCGTGTATGGCAAGAGTGTTGTATTGATTGGCATTAATTTGCACAGTATGAAGATCATTACTTAACAAACTGGTAGCATGTTTAATAAATAAGAATGTATTAACACCTTGATTATCAACTCCAGACGCTGCATTACCAAATGAAATATTAGTTCCAAGACTTACGTTGTCAGTAAATTGAGCAGAAGTAGAAGTGGCTGTTGTATTTTGATTTACACCCCAAGATAAATTTCTAAAAGTACCAGTTACAATCATGCCATCGTTAATATTTTTAACGACAACATCTACATAGTTTCTTTGATTTCTAACTCTGACATTTCCAAAAACATAAGCAACAACACCAGGATAATTTTCAGTAAACTCTACCAAGTAGGTTGGTTTATTGCTTATCCATTTAGATCTGTCTTGCAAAAGTACTAAATCTTTAATGAATAATGTTTTTGTTGAATATTGAGGAGTATCGTTATTGGCAAATAATTGATTCTCAGGATTTGTATTTGAATTATCAGTTAAACTCGTGTTGTTAGTTGCTGGATTAGATACATCTTTAAAATTATCAATTACGTATTGACCTGTTCCACCAGCACCGCTTTGAGGCTCAGATTGGAATAATGTTATATTTGCGCTCATTTGATTCCTTTAAAAATATGGGAGAGAGAAAAAGCACAATCTAAAATCTCTCCCCCACACGCCTCACGAAGGACTACTAACCATTAATTCCAAATTGGCTCAATACATCCTGAGTTTTCTTAATAACAACCGAAACAACTGATGCATTAACTGCGGTGTTAGCACCAGAACTTACGATCTGGATCAAATCACCTGCCAACAACTGAGCAAGAGAACTGCCTTGTGGTGCCAATACTGGCGCAACACCAGCTGACGACACACCTGCAATTTGCTGCATACCAGAAGTTCCAAAACCAACAACAGTAAGTACCGATACACCCACTGCTACGGCAGTTGAACCCAAACCCGCAATAAAGCGCAGGATATTAAACTGCCATCCTGGTGCTCCAGACAATCCAAATGCTGCAATATCAATTGCTGCAAGAATTGCAGGATATGGAATCGCACAAACCATAACGCTTGCTCCGGTTACAACCGCAGGCAAATCTGCCTGAAGGACTTCTTTTTGTTCACTAATGTCTTTATCCCTATTTACAATGGCCATCTTTTTTTCTCCGATTAGATACTTTATTCATATTAGCTGTTCTTATGTCGTTAGTAACTTTTGCAAAGTCTTGTCTTAAGTCTGCTGCTCTAGCTCTAACGTCATTTCTAAATGCTCTTTCTTTATTTCTTTCAATCATTTCATTGTGAGCTCTTACTCTAGTCAGTGCATCTTCTTTTCTCCATTGATCCATTCTTTTTAACTTAGTTAAGATTGGTTCAATGCCCCAGTCTACTGGGTAACCACTCATGCTCCAGTCTTGAGTTAAAGCAAACACCCATTGAGGTTTGATTGTGGACACATAAAGATTCTTACCCTCATAATTATATAATTCGTATGTCCTGCATTTTCTGTATATATCTACTTTGCCATCCGTGGCTTTATCTGCATACAAATCAGAATCATAACGTTTCAAGTATGAGTTAATAGTCCTTATGCGTCCATCAATCACGATACTTTACCCTTAGGACGAAATGTAGTTAGAAAGACGAGCACTAGCAGTGGGTTTCTCGTTGAATACGTTTGCAAAGAAACGTAAACGAGCTTCAAACTGATCCGCACTTACTTGTGCAATTAAATAAGCACCAGTTTCATCTGCCCATTCAAGTTCACTTAGAACATATTTCTTAAGAGTTCCCTCTGTTAGAAAATTGACATAAGTAGGACTGTCTTTATCGGCAACCCATGGAGCACCTGCATATTCCAAATAGGTCTTATCTTTGTCTGAGAAAGTTCCATCTCCCATTACTCGTTCACCAATGTAACGTTTATCAGCTACAAGTAATTTGTTATAGAAACGTTCACTATCAAAGTCAGAATATACTGCGGTGACTTTCCCACCACCACGACGTCTTGCTTCATTTAGTGTCTGTTGCAAGAGGTTTAATGATAGTTGATTGCCATTGCCATTAATCGAGTTACCTTGAAACGTTTGATACAAACTACGATCTACGTTAAAAATCGTAGTCGTATTGCCATCTAATGCAGTCAAGATACCTTGGATTTCATTGTTGAAAGCACCCGTTCTGACAATGATATCACCAGCCAAACAAGTTACTGCAGCTGATAATGTCAATGTAGCCGTAGTCGTGCCGGATACCAAATTCACAGTTACACCTTGTGCTTTGTAATTTCCGTTAACATCAACAATATCGATTACAATTCCCGTATCTACATATTTATTGCCTGCTTCAGTAGAAGTTCTACCATTAACAGTAATAACATTTGATGCATTTACGTTTGCTGCAACAACAGCTAGATCACCACGACCATTCCAAAACAACTGACGGTTCACATCATTTTTGAAATCTGTCAGACCTTCCGTCATTTCAAATTCCATTTCTGATACGAATGAACCCTTGTCACCCTGCGATGCCTTAAGCATCGGACCCGTAACACCGAAGCGCAAATAGTTATACTTTGCTGCAATCAATGCCTGTACGGTTACCTGACGACCAATTGAAGGAAGTAAACCACCATCACTCGTAGCACCAATGCCTTGGTTACGAATTACCTTCAAAGGACGTACTACTTGTTGACCATTATATTTTTGCTTACCCTTTTCCATCCCACGATAAAGTGGAACTTCGTCGTTAAACTGGCTGACGATAGGACCTTCATACCAGTTTTTCAGAGTAGCAAAGCCTGAGCCTATGCTCTGAAATTGATTAGGCATTTCTTTTCCCTTTCATTTAAAAGTTTAATTCATTTAAATGCCCAGAAAAAAGCATGTCAGTGGCTTCTTTAATGTTTTTGGCAGTCTTTGGGGCTTGCCCAGGTATGCCTCCACCAGCACCAACATCCTTATTTTTAGCATTTTGAGTTTTCTGTCCCTTAACTAAACTGCTTTGATACTGCTGGAATCGGCCTGATTGCTTTTCATTGACGAGTTTCCAAAGATTATCCCATTCCTTATTAGTAATTTCAGTTTTCAATCCTTGCTTGTTTTTTGCATCAAGCAAAGATTCTGCATTGAAATACACCGTGGAAGGATCAGCATACGGATACTTTTTGCTATATTCAGCTTCTTTAGCATCCAATTCTTTATCAATTGCATCTACTTGCATTTGATGAAAATGCTGTTTTATTTGGTTCACTTCATTAACGAATGCTGGATCAACACCGGCAAGATTTGGCTTGTTCTGCTGTTGATTCATGAGTTGGTCTACATAATGATGAAAATCTTTATGATAGACTCTCTTGAAATCATCAATAGAGGCCCTACCTTGTCTAATTAAATTCAAATCTGATTCTAAACCACCATCTCTTAGAGCATCTCGAGATTTGTTCCATTGATTGCGCTCTTGAGCAAATGATTGCGTTTTACGAGAATAATCGTCATGACGCATCTGTGCTCTTTGCATTTCCCTAATTTGATCAGCAGTATAAGATCTTCCATCTACTTCAAATGCATTGGAAGTACCTGCTGTAGGATCTGCACTGCTTACTTCTGATGATAATTCTGAACCACTAGATAATTCTTGTTCCAAAACTTAAACCTCCTAAAGAAATTAGGAGGTGCTATACAAGCCACCCCTGATCAAAATCTATTTTAATACTTTTGTTTAGAACTTAAATATTTTTTCGCCATTACTTGAGCTTTTGCATGCAATCCTTTTGCGTTTCTCATTTCTTCTGCCGTGTCATCATCATGTTCTACTTTTGAGCTCTTATCTGATAAACCATGAGAAGATTTAATTTCTGAATGTTGCCCGTGAATTTCATCTTCATCATGAGCTACTTTACCCATAGCCTTTGGATGCATACTGTCATGTTCATGCATATGCATTCCATGCGATACTTCACCTGCTTCATGTCCTAAGTCTGTATGTTTCTCTTTTTTGCCATGAGAAAGAGCTTCAGTATTTCCTTCCCCATCTTTTGATTGCCCAGCTATATGCTGAGCCAATTCCATATTAGATTCATCTTCTTCATTCATACCAACATGATGTCCACGTTCCATTACCTGAGAATGAGAACCATGACCCATTTCTGATTTCATATGCATATCTGGAGCAAGACCTAATTTTTCATTATCTTCATGCCCATCATCCATAACTTTTGACATTTCTAACGATTTATTGCGTCTGCCTCTTAAAGCTTCTTTCATTGAACCGTACATATTATCTCCCTTGTGGTGGTCCTGCTGTTGCCGGCTGATTTCCAGGCATATTAGCTGCCCTATTATCTAAACTTTGAGCCAAATGATCTCCTGCTGTTTTAGTTTGTTGGTCCGCTTGCTGCATCGCATTTGAATTCATCTGAGGACTTGGATCATCCTGAACAGCACCTGTTAATTTCAAAATAAATTGTAAATGAGTTTCCATTACTGTTGTTACTAATTTTTGTAGATCGTCGGGCAAACCCTCGTACTTTTCCCCTTTACGATATCGATTAAGTTCACTGATCCACAACTTATGATTATCAAACTCATTAGCAGGAGGAATTTCTCCTTTCTCAATGAGCTCAATTCCACGTTTAATTTGAGCCGTATCAAGTGATTGATCAAGCCAGATCCCATTAACATCTCCAAACTCAAGCCAGGATAGAACCTTTGCTCTTGTTTCTGGATCTTGAGGATCACCAAGCAAGCCTTGTTGGAATGCATTAAGAATTTCTTGTCTTTTAAGAACTTTAGACGAAGGCATCGTAGAACCACGTCTTACTTTAATATCTGTTGTTTTAACTTGTGATCCTTCAATCTCTTTAACAATATATCCAGAATCCCCTGCTATTTTAATTTTACGGGGAAGAACATAATTTTCTTTAATTTGCTTTAATATTAATTCACCAACTCTTGCCCATCCGTGTTCAGATTTCTCAGTTACTACACCAATTCTAGTATCATCTTGTTCTACAAGTAATTGCATTCCAATTGCTGGAATAGTTGCTGATGGCAGATTCCCCTTAGATACTTCACTTATACCAGATATTTCATTGAACATGGCATCTAGCTGAGCTTGTTCAGTATATGCGTATTGGGGTATAACTGGCATTGTAAGAGGAGTTGGTCTTCCGCCGTCAGCAGCATTTGGGACTGGAGTATAATATACAACTTCTCCAGATTGATCATTCAGTGATTCTTGTGCAAGCTGAGATCCTCTTGCTCCAATCATTTTACCCGTAAGTAACTTCTTAACCCACTCAGTACGCATTCTAACAACGGTATTGTATGCATCCTGAATCGGTCTCAAATGTGTAATTATTGCATCTGAATAAAATTTACCACCTATAAGAACATCATCAAATTTAACAAATGGTATTTCACTACATGGAAGTTCTTTATTTTCAAGCAATATTCCATTTGCAGAAACAATCATTCTTCCTTGAGGATACTTGCGAGATTTCTTTTCATAATAAGCAAGCTCAATTGCTGTATTTTTTACATTAGAAATAGTGCCCTGAGCAGGACCACGAGTGTTTATGCTATTTATTCTTGTTTCATATTGAGCAGAAAGTAACCAGGTACCTTCTTCTTTTACTGCTTCACCACGCTCCGGATATTGAGATCTAAAATACTCAAGAGGACGGACCCTTGCTCTTACAATCCATTGGAGCTCATCCATATCTTTAGCCAAAGGATCTGGAAACATTTCAAAAGCGGAAATAACATCAAGCCTAATATCACCTTCAAAATCTGCTTCTCCGGTCTCAGGATCAGACATCATATTTCCTCTAGTAGGATCCCAATAAACTCCCATATATGCATGACCACATTCTTGCATCCACATATAGAGCAGAATTCTTTTCTCATCAGCACTTAATCTTTCTATTTGAGCAGATAAAATATCTAAAGATAATCTTGCAGCATCCTTATCTTCTGAGGAATTAGATTCAGGCAAAGCATCATATTTAGGGGGGTTTTTACAAAGTCTTGCTAATCTATTCTGAGTAGTTGGCAAAATTTTGTTAATATGAATTCTTCTTTGCCTGAGAAATATAGAGGTGTCATTAACTTGGACAAATTGTCTTGTAAAAGTATTATAAGTTAATCCATTAAATCCAAGCAAATAAGCAATATTAGTCATCCAAATACCTTCATGACTAATTCTATTTGCAGACGATCTTATTTCTTCAACTTTAGTTCTTACAAATGTAGCAAGTTTCTTTTCATCGGGAGTTTGCATTGATTCACTAAACTTTTTAGGTTTAAGTGGATCATTAGACCCATAATACTCAGTTAAGTCTTCGGAACCCATGCCTAAAGCATTTTTAGCTCGATCTAGAAGACCTGCCATTTATGTCCTTAAATTATATTGGTAAGACTATCTAATTCTTGTTTATAAAGTTCATTATCAACAGATGCCTGAAACTTTGGCTCTGATTTAACAACCTCTTTGTTAATATTTTGAGTTACGGCTTCAGACAACTGATAATCATAATAATTTCTACTCATTAATTTATCTATAAGTTTATTAATCATTGAAATATGAAATGCTTCACGCGCTCCAATGAAAATAAGCAGTGCAATTATTACTACAAGATCAGTCATGAGTTCCTTCTACGGTTCCTTCATTCATTCCAAGCCTTTTATAAGAAGGTTCATTAATTTCTTGACTAAGTTGTGTTGATTTACCCTCTAAACAAACTTTAATTCCTTTAAATATGAAATATTGAACATTTCTTTGAGGATTATGATGAGCTTTTGTTGGTTTTACTTGGCTTAATCCTTGCGGGTTAAAATGATCAATAACTTCTTGAGTAGTTTCCACCCATTCTTCACCACTACTTCGTGCTAATTCAATTTTAGTAAGAAAAGATCTGAATTTTTCATCTAAACTCAAAGATTCTAATCTTAAATGATCTTTATCTTCAAAACGACTCTGAATCTTCTTGTTGTTGTTTGATTCTTGCGATGTTTTTAATGTACCATCGTTCATATTCTGGGCTTGATTTGGGTGGTTCACTGTTATCTATCCCCTTTGGTTGCGGAATTACTGCTATAGATTCAATCTGAGCCAAAGCGTCAATAAGATCATCATGTTGAGACCTCGGAAACTGCAATAACTCTAATTCTAAATCATTTAAATTTCGGTTCAAGAATATTCTATTCCATTCGAATCTAGGTTGTAAACCTTGAATACGATACTCTTTAGACTTGGTATTGTCTGGCTTGATTCCTTTAGCTGGAATAATAACATTTCTACGTCGCATCTCAGCATCAAGCATGTAAAGTAATGCTTTCTGATAGGCAACATCTTCTATGCCAATACAATGACAGTTAAATTTAGTCTGAATTTCAAAGATAAGATTAATCAATTGAGTGGGGATTATTTTATAACGATTTGCTGCTCTGACATACCAATAATTGTTTGGATCTATGTCTATGATTACTGCAGCAGTATAGTCAGCATGTTCTTCTTGCGAAATTGCAGGATCTATGAATGCAAATGTGTACTTTGTTTCCGGCAATACTTCATAGTATTTAAACCATTCCTTTTTAAATACTCTGTCTTCATCTGGAATGATTTGATTTAAATATTGGTTAGCAAAAAAATAAGAACCTAAAGTTCTCTTTTGTTGATCAAGAAAAGCTGGAGATAACTTCTGAGGGAAAAATAAAGATCCATCCTTATTATAAGCAGTCTTATAAACAACAGACCACCCATTTTTTTCTATAATCATTGAGTTTCAATACAATTGTAATTCATTACATAAGTACTGGTTATTCCACCAGCTACTGCAAAGTTTACAGTAACCGCAGAAGTAGAGCTGGTTACATAAACACTTGTAGAAATCGTACTATTGGCCGGAGTTAAACTACAAATAGGCGCCACACCATAAGATTTATTAAAATTAACTGCACAATATGAACCAGTAGATAATCCTACTGTTCCTGTATTAATAGTTACTTGTCCTGCTATATCTGTAGCATTTGCTACTGTACAGGTAGCTCCAGTACCTGCATTCCCACTAACCGTAGTAGTTGGAGCTGTAGTTATTGTAGATTTAGCATGCCCATCTTTCATTACCAAAACAGTATTTGTTCCATTAACTGCAGAAGCACCAAGCAGAGCACCCGCTAATGGAGCAAAACTTTGATTGGTTATGGTTGATCCTGCGTTAGCAGTAAATGTTCCATCATAAACAGAACCTCTATTTCTGAAAGAACTACCACTATTATGAACCAATGGAGCATGAATTACTGAACCATAAGCATGAATCGTTCCGTTATTGGTTATAGTTCCACCACCCAAATAACCACCCACAGTGTCAAGTTCAGAACCGGCATCAATTGCTATTGTAGATGGAGATAAAGTACTTCTTTCCATAAGTAAGTAATTACCTGCATACTGTGCAGGAACATTACCCCCAGGATTATCAACAAGATTTAAGGTAATCCCACTCTTGATTCCATCTCCCTGTTCAAGCAAACCAAAGGCAACGTTATTTAAGGTGATTGGACCAGAACCCGTAGAATTAAAAGCACTGTCATAAAAATAAAGATTGTTAACGTTTGTGGCCAATATTCCAGAAGAAGATTTTTGAATATTACATCCAATAAAAACACAAGCAGCACCACAGAAATTTGTATTATTTATATTACCCGTAAAAATTACATCACCATTAATTGTAAATCCTGTGAATGCCAGATTCTGTAAATTTGTATTATTTGAAGTAGAAGTAATAGCTGTACCAGATCCAGGGCCAAAATTTGTTCCATTTAATTCGCCCTGGCTATATGCTTCTGATTCAATAACAAGATTATAAAGAGCTGCATTAGCAAGAGTTAATGTTTCACTGTATCCACCGGTTGCTACCGAAATATGATATGGAAAACTTGCATTATCAGCATTAGTAATAACTTGATTAATCGCTGCTTGAATTGTTTTAAATGGTCTTAAAATTGAACCATCTGCTGTATAAGAATCTGATCTATTACCATCTACATATAGTTTCTTGGTCACTGGAGAGCTTGCCATGTTTGTGATTGGCAATAATCCTGTCACATCTGCAGAAGCTAAATTTACAGCAGAACTAGTAATATTCCCGCTTGAATCAGAATGTAGAAGTCCTGTGCTATATCCAGGTAACTGCAATAAACCTTCACTAGTTAAATAAAAACGATCTGCTAATGTTCCAGCCGTATTAGTTAATTGAATATGAAAATCTGATGGAACCGTAAGACTATTTATAGCATTAGCTTTAAATGAAAATGTCCCTGAAATTGGAGCAGATCCTGCTGTAGCTGCAGCAGCTTGAGCAGTCCACTTTGAATAATCTTGCCCTGCTGATATTGAAGAGTTTACCGCTATAGTTCCAGATCTAGAAGTAAGTGTTGAAACACCCGCTACTGATGCACCATTAAAATAACTATGAAGCTTTATTTGAGCTCGATTAGCCGTGCTAGCATTTGCTAATTGCATCATAGAGTTTGCAGCACCGATAGAACTAGATATCCCATTACTAAATATAAAACCTGTTGTTTCATCTTGTACTAAAGCCATCCCAGCACCTGAAGCAGTAGCTACCTGAGGTATATGAAGAGTCATACTCGAAGTATTTTGTGGTGCTGCCGTTAAAGTAGTACTGGTTGTTTGGCCGCTTAAATCAAAAGTTAATTGTTTTGTAACATCAGATGCATTTACAAAAGAAAGTTTATTATCTGCTACTACACCATTGATTGCTATTGTGTTGGCTGTATTAACTAATGGAGCACTAAAAGTTAAAGATGCTTGTTTCCCATTCAGCTGAGTTTGAACAGAACTTGTAACCCCTGAAAGAAATGCCAATTCTGCACTAGTAGTAACTGAAGAAGAAGGAATACTTGATCCGTCAAATATTGCAGCAGTACCTGCGGTAGGAGTTACTGTCGGAATATACAAATACCCAGTAAGACTGGTTGCATTTCTAACACTATCAGCATTAATTACTCTAGAATTACCAGCGAATGCTTGAGTACAAAAAATAACTAGTATTAATAATAACTTAAGCATTCTCTCTCCTAGAAAGTTCTACCCAATTAACTGTATCCCATCTCAGCCAAAGAGAATCATCTGCTGCTAGTAAACAGCTTCCATTTAAAGACAATCCATTCCCATTAGCTAAAGATACTGTTTGGCTATCATTTCTTCCACGAAGCTCTAATAATTGGCCATCAGCTGTTCCTGCTGCTACAGAAGGATTGGCAGTAACAACTATGTTCCCTGCGTTTCCTTGTAGATAAATTAATTGATTATACCCACCAGGTGGTGTGATTCCTCCAGCTGCAGTAATATTTACGGGAGAGCTACGAGTTCCTGAGATAGTAGGCGCTGAACCTCCTCCT
>Ga0137394_10004332_pt1 | contig 10768 bp, 10 predicted proteins | sample czobulk116metaG_FD_108278 | JGI IMG/M metagenome (GOLD analysis project Ga0137394, IMG submission 108278) | Vadose zone soil microbial communities from Angelo Coast Range Reserve, California, USA - czobulk1.16 metaG | ecosystem: Environmental > Terrestrial > Soil > Vadose zone | place: USA... | reverse complement strand
GGCCCAACCGGTTATTCCACACATAGGTTAATTAGTGCTGAGTACTGAGTACTGAGTACTGAGTACTGAGTACTGAGTTATAGGAAACCGTCCGGCCTGGTTTTTTACTCAGGACTCAGGACTCAGAACTCAGTACTCAGCACTTATGACCCATCACTTTTCGAATCCTATCCTCTCTCTAACGGCGTAGATCGATTTTGCCTGCGACTCGTGATACGTGCGCACAAGCATCTCAGCCAAAAGGCCCATCAGAAAAAACTGGATTCCCAAAACCAGCGAGACCATGGCCATAACGGGCAAGGGAGTCTGAACCAGGTCCGCATGATGAGGCCAGGAGGCAAACTTCATCAAAAACGCAAGCAGCGTAGAAAGGAGAGCAACAGCAAACGTCAGCAGCCCCGCGGTCCCAAAGATATAAAGAGGCTTGGTTTGATATGACGCCATGAACTTGATCGTCATGAGATCGAAGACAACTTTGATCGTTCGAGACAGTCCGTATTTCGATTGCCCCATTGTCCGCGCATGGTGCTCCACCGGTATCTCGGCCACTCGCGCGCCGGCCCAGGATGCATAGATAGGAATGAAACGATGCATCTCTCCGTAAAGACGAACATCTTTGATCGAGTCTCGGCGATAGGCCTTCAACGAGCAGCCGTAATCATGCAGGGGCACGCCACCGATCCAGGAGATCAGACGATTGGCTAGCATCGAGGGAATCTTGCGCGTGATCAGCTTATCTCGCCGGTTCTTGCGCCAACCGGAAACCACGTCATAACCTTCCTCAAGTTTCTCAAGCAGCCGCACAATGTCTGCGGGATCGTTTTGCATGTCAGCGTCCATCGGAATAAGAACTTCGCCCTGTGCTGCGTCGATACCCGCTGCCATCGCCGCTGTTTGACCATAGTTACGCTTCAAGGCAACCACTCGCACGCGGGCGTCGAGCTCTGCCAACTGGCGCAAAACCTTCAGGCTACCGTCGGTCGATCCATCGTCGACGTAAATTATTTCGGCTGAGCGGCCCAGGGTGGTTAACGCTTCATCAAGTTTTTCGTGGAGCGGCAGCAGGTTTTGTTCTTCGTTGTAAACCGGCAGGAAAACCGAGATCTCTGGCCTTTCACCGATCAACTGGACCCGCGCGTTGTCTGCCAAAGTTTCTTCTTCGTCGTAGATTTTCACTGGTTTCAGATACTCACCGCTTTCGGAACTCTCTTTCCGTTAATCCGCGCTGTGTCTTGTTTAGATAACGGACCTTGGCGCCGATTCGCGCCGGAGGCACAACTCCAAACGGGCGCGTGTCTTAATCGATTCTCCGAGCCACGCATATGATCGAAACACCAAAAGGAAAGTTCAAATAGCGCAGGGCCAAACTCTCTGCGCCGAAGAGTTTTCCCAGCAGGCCATTGAGAAATCCTATCGTAATATTGTTTTCGGATTCAGGACGAATGCGGAGGGCGCGCATCAAAAGCCTGCCAAGAAGTATCGGGGCAAAGAAGCTGATGTTTACATAGCTCGCGCGCTCAACACTAAAGCCGGACCGAAGCATTACTCGTTTTAACTGGTCGATCGTGTAGCGCCGGCGGTGGTGACTGATATCGTCCTGAACTCCCCACAAAAACATAAATGCCGGCACAAAGACGACGACGTGCCCTCCGGGACGCAGGACGCGTCGCATCTCCTTCAAACCTGCGAGATCGTCATCGAGATGTTCTACTACATCGAGACCTGTCACCAGGTCGAACGAACTGTCTTCAAAAGGCAAGGCCTCAGCCTCCCCCTGGTTCACGTTTTCGAGTCCGCGTTCGCGGCAGAAAGTCAAAGCTTCGCCCGAAATATCGACTCCCTCCGCCTCACCAAATTCCGAGAGCATTTCGAGGTTGGCGCCCGTGCCACAACCGACATCAAGAATGTTTACCGGAGGCTGCCCGCCGTTGCCGGCTGATTCCACTTTAACGTCACGACAAAGGCGTTCAAGAAAGCTCTTTATGATTCGCCGCCGCCCCGCAAACCACCAATGCGTTTCCTCAACCCGGCGCATGATCGCATAGGTATGTTGCTGCATCTCCCGCGGCAGTGGTTTCTCAATGATGTTTGTCGTGATTGACATTGGCTTTATCTGTTGGTCCCCCGCATTGTAAAGCATTAGAACCTCGCTCCCATATTGGCTAGCGAGGGTCATGGTTGGCGAGCGGAGTTTCGCGGCTCTGCAGCCGCACAGTGCGGGAATGCTCGGTCTATGCAAGTCCTTCGCGCAGGCGTGTATTGTTGGATTGCGACCGTTGGAAAAAACAGGCTTCCCGCGTTGAGCGTCCGCCGAGCCGCGAAAGTTGCTTGAGAACTGTCAATTCCCCAAACTCTGTGTTCGAAACCATTCAACGAATCGATGCAGACCTTCTTCAATTTGAGTCTGCGGATCGTAATCAAGTAAGCGTCGCGCTTTTGTAATGTCGGCGTAGGTCTGTGGCACATCGCCGGGTTGCAAAGGTTGACGATCTATCTTCGCGGTCGCGCCCAGCTCTTTTTCCAACAGCGAAATCAACTCGCGCAGCTCGACCGTGCGGGATTCGCCGAGATTGATTACTTCGTGGTTGCTATTCGAATGATCAGCCACATAATCGATAGCAGCGCGAACGCCCGCGATGATGTCGTCGATGAACGTGTAGTCGCGGCGTGTGGTGCCGTCTCCAAAGACCGGGATTGGCTTGTCTTCGCTTATCAAACGCGCAAACTTGTGAATCGCAAGATCAGAGCGCTGGCGTGGGCCATACACTGTGAAGAAGCGCAAACAGACGCAACGCATATCGTAAAGATGAGAATACGTATGGCAAAGCAATTCACCTGCGGCTTTAGTCGCAGCGTAAGGTGAGATCGGTTGGCGAATCGGATCGTCTTCGCTAAAAGGCACCCTGGCATTTATGCCGTAAACGGAAGACGAAGACCCAAAAACAAATTGCGTGACGCCGGACGCACGGGCGAGCTCGAGAAGATTCAGCGTTCCTTGAATGTTTGTTTCAGCATAAAGCAGCGGTTGTTCGAGCGAAGGCCGTACGCCGGCACGTGCGGCGAGATGCACAATGCACTCAAAGTCGCCGGCCCCGTCAAAAACTTCGTTAAAGACTTTCTCCAATCCTTGTTTGTCTCGAATGTCAGTTTCAAATAGATGGAAGTTCGCATTCTTCTGATGAACGTTTACATTCGCACGCTTGATCGCGGGATCATAAAAATCGTTAAAGTCATCGACGACAGACACCTGGCAATCGCCTTCAAGCAGCAAACGATCCACCAAATGTGAGCCGATGAACCCGGCGCCGCCAGTAATTAATATCCTTCGCATCGATCTTCGTAAGTTCAAAGTACAAAGCTCAAAGTTCTATTTTTTAGCATATATCCACAGATGCCAGCCCCAGCGCGAGGCAAGTCGCGATTCCAATGAACGCGGTAACAAGCTTCCTACCAAGGGCAGCCAGCGCTTATTGAGAAAATAAGTCTTCAAAATCAGTTCCGAGAAATCTTTGAAGAGCTCGCGTGCTTCCTGTCGTGAATACACGCGCGCCAGTGGATTGCCCGCCCCGTCGGTGTTCTGGTTCAAAAACTCCTGCGGCCTTAGACACGATTCTTTTTCGGTTCTTAGAAGTCTTGCGTGCTCACGAAGAGAGTCTATCGGCTCTCCCGTAATTCGATGGACCAGCTTGATTCCCGGCTCCCACTTCAGAAGTTGGGCCCCGGCGCGCCGTAGAACCGAAATATTGATTCGGTAGTTATACGAACCGCGATGATAGAGCATCACTACAGCGCGGCCCCCGGGACGCAGCACTCGATGAATTTCCTTGATTGCTTTTTCAGTCTGCGGCGTGTGATGCAAAACGCCGTGGGAATAGACCAGGTCAAACCTCTCGTCTGCGAAGTCGAGATTCTCAGCATCTGCCGTTTGAAACTTTCCTGGAAGATCGAACAGTTCAAAACGCTTGCGCGCAAGTTCAACAGCAGCTTCCGTAAGATCCACTCCGGTGTAATCCGCGCCCGCTTCAGCAAACTGGGCCCCATCTGTCCCCAATCCACAGCCGATCTCCAGTACCTTTAAACCACCCGCGCTCACGAAATCGGCGGCAATTGGAATATGCCATTCTGAAGTGTAGCGATGCGCCTCGACCAACTCGTAGAAACGTCGCGTGCCGGGTGCGGCGTCGGCAAACTTCACCCCGCAGGGATTCGCCTGCCAAAAGGCGCGGACTCGTTCCTTGAGATTGTCATTTGGATCAAGCATGTGAATGGAGTGTCAACTCCTTGGAGTGCGGAGGCCTGGCGCCGCTTTGGTCAGCGAGGGCCCGGCACCGCGGTGCTGAGAAGCATTCAATAATCAAAGCTGTGATTACTCAAGTCGGGCCAAAGCGCCGCCGGGCCGGCGCACTCCAAGGAGTTGAGTGCGCCGCCCGACGCCTGTCCCATTATTTCGTGACCGATAGAATTCGCTCGATCAGCTTCGGATCGTCGGGCAGAAGTCCTGATTTGGGCAGCCGCGGCGTCAGTGTTGCCCAATTCCTGTCCATAGCAAAGACCTTGCGAAACAGTGGCAGCGACTCGTCCACGCGCCCCATGTTTACTAAAGCAACTGCGTGCCAATAGATCATCTCCGCATTGTCGGGAACTAGTTTCTCAGCGGCGCCATACTCGCGCAGCGCCCCCTCGTTGTCTTTCTTCTCCACGGCGAGATCGCCAGCATTCATGTGATTGTATGCGCGTTGCAGAGTTACCAGCCGACGCAAGTCCTTCAGCGGTTCGGGACTGTCATCAACGCGTAGATCGAACACACGGTCTTTCCATGCCTGGCCTGTTGGTTTTCCGGTGACGACAATCAGGGCGGCGGATTGCCTGCCACGAATGTCGCCTCCCACGGCCTGCGCGGCGTCCAGTGCCGCCAGCATCCGGTCAGCCAGGTCGCCTTTGGTGTTCTCAAAAGCCTGGGCCATCGCAGGCCATACCTTGTCGTTCAACATCAGATTCGCCTGAACGGAAAAATTCTTACCCACTATGTGACCCGCCGCTTGAATATCGTTTTTGCCGGTCCATGCTTCCACTCGTCCTTGAGTATCAATCATCGCCACTTGCCTCACCTCCCGACTCTCGTCTCCCGCCAACAGCGATTTCAATGCATCAGGGGCGCTTTTACCGGCGCGCATCAGTTCCAGACCAAGCTTGCCGTAACTGGGATCTACAAACGACTGGGTAGCGACTGCGCCCACACCAGCCTCAGCCCAGGGAACTATTGGACCAACGGAGAACCAATGCGATTGAACTGCAACCCCGAGCTCGCCGGTGTCTGGATCACGCGCAACGATTGAAAAGGTATGGACCGGGCGAAGCGGACTAACGGCTATCCCAGTCTTTTTTTGCTGCGAGTAGGAAGCCGGCATGATTGCAAAGGCGACGACTAAAACAAGAAGTAGGCGCATAGGATTCCAAACTCCATCAGTGATGAGTGGCCCGCGGTTTAAATAGGAAACGGATAGAAGGGTGTATTGCGGAAGATCCAGAAAGACAGCACGACGAAAAACAGCAACCAGATATATTTCGCGTTGAGTTGGTTTCCCCTGATTGGCCGGCCCCGCATTACGGCGTTCGTATGACGTAGGAGCGCATAGAGCATAATCGGCAGCATCAACATCATCAGTGGATTAAACCGAAAGGCTCCAAACACGTCGCCATGGAGCAAGTGGTGAAGTCCGCGTGTGGTGCCACAGCCGGGACAGGCAAATCCAGTAATTGTATAAAAGGGGCAAATCAGAAAGAAGCCTGACTTGCCCGGTTCGAAAATCCACAGGTAGGTTGAGCCAACCGCCAACGCTAACCAAATGAGAACAACGGTCAGTCGTTTATTTGCTATTTCACTGAGCGTCATGCAGGCAGCCAAACAAGATCAGCGAGCACATCGAAGCTTCGAAGTTCGGAAGGGCATGAGCCTTCAGCAGGGAATGCGGGGAGCAGGTTAAAGGTCAAGGCGTGCCACTTCGCGAAAACCGCCGGCGGGCACCAAGCCGTGAACGAGCAAAGAGGTCGCTCCAGCTATCTGAACCACTCAGAACCAGCCCTTCTTATTCTGTATATAGGTTCTGACAAACTCTTCGTCGGATTTTGTTAGATAGATTATGCCTTCCACCAGACCTACTATCGATCCAATGCCACACGTCACGAAGGTAATGACGATCTGAATGATCCCCTCCGTCGTGTAACCCAGGATGAATTTATGAACTCCAAACCCGCCAAGCAGGATTCCGCAGATGCCCGCTATGATCTTTTTATCAGCACCCATCGCCTTGTAGTCGGTCATGGATCCGGGACCCTGGTTAACCGACTGCATGGGCTGGTAGCCACTGACCGTACTTAAAGGCGCCTGGCAGGTTACGCAGTATTGTGCGGTGTCATCGTTTACTGCGCCGCATTTTGTGCAATATCTACTCATTCATTTTTTCTCCGAAACTTAGACTATGATTTGAGACAATAGCAACGATTGATCAGGAACCGAATCATCGCCGATCCCGAGCATAAGCAAACTTCACAGGTTTCCCGCGGCACTTAGACCAACAATCAATACTATCCAAACAATATAAACCAGCACTGCTAACAACCCGAGTGCGAGCGCGATGATGCTAAACATCTTGGCCTTCTTCGATGAATCCATTGCGCCAGCCATGTCACCCGCTGCAACTTTGCTGTTCACCTGTGCGGCAAAGACAATGGCGGCCACACCGAGCGGCATGCAGCAGAGCGCAGAAATAATTGCCAATACCAGGTAGTTGGGAACCGTTGTTGTTGCACCAGCTGGCGGCGGGGGAGTCCACTGTTGGGACATTTTGGATTTTTCTCCTGAGTTAAATTATTTTAATAAGTTATTTCTGACTTGGTTCCCTTGACTAAGAGATTTCATAGCCTTCGGCATACCTCAACCAAAATTCTGCGGTGGTGGCGGCATTACGTTACGCTTGCGCTTTTCAAAGATTGGAATACCGATTAGTCCACCGAGAGTTGAGAAGATCACCAGCAGCACCGCCACAATGAGTCCATTTACGATTGCTCTCACCACTGACTGTCCCGCTTCCATCTGCGTGCGCATCATCTCAGCCTGGGAAGGGTTGATGCTCTCCATCAATTTGACGACGATTCCAATCATAACGCCACTCATTAGTATGCTGACTGGAATCCCAATAACCACCGATATGACGGCCCCTACCAAACCAGCAATGGCTCCCAAAATCGCGCCGTCACCGGGAGTAGCGGGCACAGGAGAGTTTTTGATGTAAAGGTAGGAGGCGAGTGCTCCACCCAGAATTGCCCATAGGCAACAGCAAATGTTGGCCCAGTTAATAAAGGGTATTACCGAGAGCAGGCCCAAAACGACGCCGCCAATGATTGCGGGCTTCAGTTTGTTGTTCATCGGATCAGTACTCTCTCATTTGAGGTTATCGGACAGTCCTAAATTAGGCTTTGAAAAGCAGGATGGTAATGTTTGCGCGCAGCATAACTAACAAACAGGGCTGGAATTGTCAATAAAATTGGCGTTTAAAGTGTGCGGCAACCTTCAGAGTTTCGTTGGGTTTAGTGGGAAAGCAGGGCGAAGACTTGCAAGCCAGGGACAAATCGACGTTTCTCGAGCCTGAGCGGCTGAGCTCCGTCTGCTCGACAAACGAATGTTTGTCGGACATTATTCTCGTATGTACGAATTTGCAGTAGCGCCTGCCGTCACCAGCATTCGGCGTCGGGGTGTCGAAATAGGCGATGTATCGCCGGACAGTCTTGGATCTGAGTTGGAACTCGAGTCGGGAGACAGGATTATCAAGGTGAACGGCCGTGTGGTTCGCGATTACCTGGACTTTCGCTTCCAAACTGCGGGTGAAACCGAACTCGTGCTCGAGGTTCGCAAACGGACCGGTGAAGACTGGGAACTGCAAATCGAGCGAGGCGAAGGCGAGGATTTTGGACTTAACTTTGAACAGATAGTGCCTCGCCAGTGTGCCAACGAATGCATCTTCTGTTTTTGCAAAGGAAATCCCGCGGATGCTCGTCCGTCGCTTTTCATTAAGGACGAAGACGTTCGGCTGTCGTTCCTTTACGGTAACTACACGACGCTGACTTCCATCACTGAAGACGAGATGCAGCGGATTATCGAGCAAAGGCTTTCGCCGCAATACGTCTCGATTCATGCCACCGATTTGGCAGTGCGCGCCTATCTGCTGGGCGTCGATGAAGATCGCGCCGACATAGCGCCGAAGCTCAAGCGCTTACTCGCTGCAGGAATAGAAATCCACGCGCAAGTAGTGCTTTGTCCCGGAATCAATGACGGTGTGATCCTGCGGCAGACCATCGTTGATCTGGCGGCCCAGTATCCCCGCATCACAAGCGTTGCCATCGTTCCGTTGGGCCTGACGCGTTACAACACTGATGCGCGTCTGACTACCGTAACTCCTGAGTTTTGCCGGCAAACCATCGCTGAGGTTACCGCGATTCAACGAGGACTGCGCAAGCGCCTCGGAACGACGTTCGCCTTTCTGGGTGACGAGATCTATCTGCGTGCTGGAGGCTCTGTGCCGGCGCGAGCCCACTATGGCGAGTATCCGCAGATCGAGGACGGCATCGGCATGGTCCGCTCATTCAGTAATGAGTTCGCAGCTTTGATACGGCGCCTGGAGCGCCGGCCCGTGGCTCAACCTGCCACAGCTAATGGGACCATTCTCACCGGCAAACTTTTTGCCCCGGTATTCAAACCGCTGATAGAGAAATTGAATACCCGTTTTGGGACGCGGCTGAATGTTGAAGGAGTCGTGAACAACTATTTCGGCGGCGATGTTTCGGTAGCCGGCTTGCTCACAGGCGGAGATCTCCTCGCCGCGCGGGCGAATATTCGCGGTGACTTCGTAGTAATTCCAAAGAGTACTCTGAAAAGCGACGAAGAAATTATGCTTGACGGAATGAAACTTGAGGAGTTGTCTCAAAGCTTTGGTGTCCCGGTTTATCCCTTCGACCTCAAATCGTTCGCGCAATTTCTTTTTCGGCAGAACTGACTTCAAGACTCATGCCCAGTCCATGATAGCCCCCGTGCTAAATCGAGCTCCTTCATCTCAGCCAGCGCGGAAAATTCTCGACGTCGGGTGTGGGCAAAACAAATACCACGGCGCCGTTGGAATAGATTCCAACCCTCGAGCCGATGCAGACGTCTTTCACGATCTTGGAACAGTCCCGTATCCCTTTCCGGACAATGAATTCGACGAGATCATCTGTCGTCACGTTATTGAGCATGTGCCCGACGTGATGTCATTTGTCAGCGAACTTCACCGCATAACTAGACCTGCGGGTTTGATAAAAATCGTCACTCCGCATTATTCGAATCCTGATTGGCCCACGGACCCGACACACAGAAACCATTTCAACAGCTACTCCTTCACCTGCTTCATGCCTGATCGCACTCCCTTTCCTTTCTACACCATGGTCGAACTTCGGCCCGTACACACCTATGTAAGCCTGGCCAACCTCTGGCGCTTCCTGGGACTGGAATTCATTACGAATCTCGACCAGCATTGGCCGGCGCTGCGCTTCACGAGAAAGTTTTGGGAGTTCTACTTATCCAACATCTTGCGCGGCAAAGAACTTCGTTTTGAGTTTGAAGTCGTGAAGCCTGGGGGCGATACACGCGGATAGCTCCCTCAGAACACAGCTTCAGGTTTTTTGGAGTCGGTTTTGGCAAGGCTGAGACCTCAGCAGGTTCGTGTCGGGCTTCACTGCGGGCTGGCCGGAATCCAGGGGAATGGCCGCTTTGATCCGCCGCGGCGCCGCGGAAAATTTCATCAGCCGTGGTCGGCTGATCCTAAGAACCTTCGACCGGGAGCGTGGCATAACTCCAATTTTTTGAATCTTTATACGGAAACATGAATGAGGCAAGTGACTGTGCCTCCGCCGAACGCCAAAATCCTCGAAAAATTGAGCCGATGAAAGTGCGCAAATGCTGGCTCGCGGATTGCAATAGCCGTGACAGCCTTCCTTTTTAGCGGTTCCGGAATAGTTTTCTAGTGACAGTTCTAGCAATCCAGGTTGGGGAATTGAGCGGATCAAGTTTTCTTGACTCCGGATTTTCGCTCGTGTTTTAAACTCTGATTCCATGGAGGAACTCCCTATGAGAAGAAGTTTTATCGGCTTAGTAAGCACACTCGTCGTGCTCGCCGTATGCAGTCTTATGGCATTTGGGCAGACCACCTCGACCGGGTCTCTGTCAGGAACAGTGACGGATCCGACCGGTGCTGTCGTTCCCAATGCGACTGTTACGCTTAAATCAGAGTCTGGTCAGGAATTCACTGCCCAGACCAACGACAATGGCACGTTCCAAATTCCGTCGTTGAAGGCTGGCACCTATACTGCCACCATTACGGGCGCCGGTTTCAAAAAGTCTGAAGTAACGGGCATCAAGATCAACGTTGGCAATCCATCCGACATCAAGGTCACAATGGAAATTGGCGCGGCCAGCGAAGTCGTGACGGTTGTCGGCGGCGGCGAACTGCTGCAAACGCAGACGGCCACGGTCGGCACCACGATTACCGGCCGACAGATCACAGAGTTGCCCTATGCGTCCCGCAACGCCCTGGACTTGCTGCTATTTTTACCCGGCACAAGCACAGCTGGTCGTCCGCGACAATCGACGGTAAACGGTCTGCCGAAAAGCATGCTGAATATCACGCTGGACGGCCTTAACATTCAGGATAACGTTCTGAAAGGCAGCGACGGTTTCTTC
>Ga0137394_10004330_pt1 | contig 10768 bp, 12 predicted proteins | sample czobulk116metaG_FD_108278 | JGI IMG/M metagenome (GOLD analysis project Ga0137394, IMG submission 108278) | Vadose zone soil microbial communities from Angelo Coast Range Reserve, California, USA - czobulk1.16 metaG | ecosystem: Environmental > Terrestrial > Soil > Vadose zone | place: USA... | reverse complement strand
GCGATGCGACTCTAGCCCGCATTACTCACGAACCGCACCGCGCCGTCGGACGGGTGGCACCAGGGTGTCCCCGGCCCGCCGGGCGGAAGTGGGACTCCCGAGTCCCGCCCGCAGCTCGAAGAGCTGCGTTCGGGCGAGTGGGTGACGGAGCTCGGCGGGCCGGGGATGCGGGCTAGTCCACCCTCGAGCGTCGTGAGCGCGCAGGCCGGGATCCTAGATCTCGGCGATCCGGTCAGGCCTTCTCCACCATGTAGACGTGCGGCAGCATGTCGACATAAATGTTGCCCTCGACGACGGTCTCGCCCAGCCTGTTCTTCTCCAGCCCGCGCACCGTCGGCTTGGCCGCGCACCACCGCGCGACCCAGGCCACGGGAACGTAGCCTGCGTCGGTCTGCATGATCTCTTCGGCCTTGGCGTAGTTAGCGAGACGCTTCTTGGCGTCCCGGGTATCACGCCCGGCCTCGAGCTCCTTGTCGAAGGCGTCGTTGACCCAAGCCTGGCGCCGACCTTCCGTCTTCTTGCCATAGAACGTGTCGAAGTACTCGTTGTGCGGATCCGGGTAGTCCATGAACCAGCGGATCCAGACGAACTGGTAATCGTTCTTCCACAAACCGGCGCGGAAGACGCGCTGCTCCAGCACTTCGAGCTCCGTCTTCATGTTGAGGTGCTCGAGCAGGACGGCCTGGACGGCCTCCGCCAGCGGCTTGGACCCGAGGCCCTCTTCGCGCATGGTGAGGGTGATCCGCGGCCAGTTGCGACCGCCCTCGAAGGGCGTGCCCTTGAGCTGCGCCATCGCTGCCTTGGGATCGAAGCGCTGGATGTCGCGAATCTTCTTGTCGTCCACTGCCCCTGGGAAGCCGGTCGGGATCATGGAGTGGGCCGGGATGGCGAAGCCGTCGGCGACCTTCACCACGCTCTCCCGGTCGATGGCGTGCCCGACCGCTCGGCGCACTTTCACGTTGTCGAAGGGCGGCTTCGTCGCCTGAGGGATCAGGTACCAGGTTCCCGGGAACGGATAGCGGAACACCTGCGCCTTGGTCCGGGGATCGTCGCGCAGCCGCCTGAGGTCGCCCGGCTGAAGCGGCGAGATGTCGAGCTCGCTGTTCTCGTATGGTAGAGCCCCCGACTGCACCGGGACGATCGGGATGGTGGCCTTGTCGAGGGTCACATCCCTCGCGTCGAAAAAGTGCTTGTTCTTGCGGAGGACCATGACCTTGTTGTGCTCCCAGGCCTCGAGAACAAAGGGTCCGTTGCAGACGATGTTCGCGGCCTCCGTCCACTTGTCGCCGTGCTTCTCGACCGAGGCGCGGTGCGCCGGGAACGCGGCGAGATATGCGGAGAGCACCGGGAAGTAGCCGCGCGGTCCTTCGAGCGTCACCTCGAGCGTCCAGTCGTCCTTGGCCTGCACGCCAACCTGAGAGGCATCCGGCACTTTCCCTTTGTTGAAGGGCTCGGCGCCCTTGATGTCATAGAAGTAGCTCGAGTACGGGTTCTTGCTGGCCGGGTCCATCTGACGCTTCCACGACCACTCGAAGTCGCGCGCCGTGCACGGGTTGCCGTCCGACCACTTGGAGTCCTTGCGGAGCGTGAAGGTCCACACCGAGCCGTCGGCGTTGGACGCCACCTTGGTCGCCACGTAGGGGACGGGCTGGAAGTCCGCGTTGAACTTCATCAGGCCGGCCCAGAGCACGGGCACGCCGGAGCAGTACAGGTCCTTGTTGTAGTCGTGGCTGGACGGGTCGTTCTGCCACCAGCCGCCGCCGCCGAGGCGCACGTGTTGCTCGCGGGCGAGCTTCTCGCCGGGGGCGAGCTTGGGGGCGGCGGCGACCGGACGTGCGTTGAAGCCCGCGGCGCCCAGCGTCGCCAGCCCCGCGGCGACTCGCAAGAAATCGCGCCGCCCCACGCCGACTGCGGCGAGACGCGTGGCGAGAAGCTCCATCTGGCTGTCAGAAATGCGAGGAGTACGCATGAGCGGGTCTCCTTCTATTTCAGTTTGGGGTCCAGCGCATCTCTGACGCCGTCGCCGAAGAACACGAACGAGAGCATGGTAACCGCGATAGCGATCGACGGAAACACACAAAGATGCCAGTACGAACGGATGTACTGCTGGCCCTCGCCCACCATCTGTCCCCATGAAGGCGTCGGCGGATTGATGCCGACACCGATGAACGAGAGCGCCGCTTCCGTGAAGATCGCCTCGGGGATGCCGAACGTCACCGCGACGATGATGGGCGTGAGCGCGTTGGGCATGACGTGGCGCCCGAGCACGCGGCCGAACCCGGCGCCGAGCGCGCGCGCACCGTCGACGAACTCCTTTTCCTTCAGGGCCAGAACCTGCGCGCGCGTCTGCCGGGCGATCCCGACCCAGCCGGTGAGGCCGATCGCGATGAAGATATTCGTGAGCCCGGCGCCCAGCATCGACATGACGAGGATCACGAACAGCAGGCGCGGGAACGCGTACATGACGTCGACGAAGCGGGTGAGGAACAAGTCGGTACGGCCGCCAATGTACCCCGACAGCGCGCCGATCGGCACGCCGATCAGCACGATGACCACCTGAGCGCCGAGCCCGACGAGCATCGACACCCTCGCGCCGTAGATCATCCGGGAGAGCAGGTCGCGGCCGAGCTGATCGGTGCCCAGCGGGTAGGCGCGGGACGGCGCCTCGTTGAGACGGCCGAAGTTCGTCTTGGTGTACGGAAGCGGGGCGAGAAAATCGGCGAAGATCGCGATCAGGCACAGCAGGACGATGACGATTCCGCCGGCCAGCGCCAGCCTGTTGCGCAGCAGCCGGCGCACCCCATCCCGCCACAGGCTCGACGTGCGCGCCTGTGTCCTGTCGACCGGAAGCGCGACGGCGATGGCCGCGCGGGGGCTCAGCTCAGTACCGGATGCGGGGGTCAAGGATGCCATAGAGGAGGTCGACGACGAGATTCATGACCGCCAGAAAGGCGCCGTAGGTCAGCACGACCGCCATGATCATCGGATAGTCACGACCCGTCATCGACAGCACGAAGAAGCGTCCCATCCCCGGCACGCGAAAGATCGATTCGACGAAGAACGACCCGGTGCCGACCGCGGCGAACATCGGGCCGAGCAGCGTCACGACCGGGATGAACGCGTTCTTGAGCGCGTGCTTGAAGATGACGGGGATCTCGCCCAACCCCTTGGCGCGCGCGGTGAGCGTGTAGTCGGCGCGGATGACCTCCAGCATGCTGGCGCGGGTGAAGCGCGCGATGATCCCCATCGGCGCGAGCGCCAGCGCCACGGTCGGGAGCACCCAGTTCCGCGGCGAGTCCCAGCCGCCGGTCGGGAAGAGCGGCAGGACGAACGAGAAGAGGATGATGAGGAAGACCGCCAGGACGAAATTGGGCACGGCGACGCCGATGGTGGCGAGGCTCACGGAGACGTAGTCCCACATCCGATTCTGATAGATCGAGGCGAGGACTCCCAGCGTGAGGCCGCCGACGATCGCGAGCGCCAGCGCCATCGAGCCGAGCAGCAGCGAGATCGGGAACGTCTCGACGAGAATCTCCCGTACGGTGCGCGTCTTGTACACGAAGGAGTTGCCGAAATCGCCGCGCACGGCTTTGCTCACGAAGATCACGAACTGCTCGTGGAGGGGCCGATCGAGGCCGTAGTACTTGGCCAGGTTCTTCTGCGCCTCCGGTGACAGCGGGTTCGCGCCCTCCGACACCGGGTCGAGCGGGCTCCCGGGCGTCGCGTGCATCACCAAAAACGTCACCAGCGCCATGGCCAGCAGCGTCGGCACCAACCACAGCACCCGGGCCAGCGCGAATTGGAACAGCGGAAACCCTCCGGCGGTCGCACGATCGGCTCGATCGCTTCTATTTGGCAGGAGGTCGCCCGACCGAGTCAAGTTCCCCGTTTCCTTGACCGCTTCCCGCCGCTAGGCGAGAATTGACCGGTTTCATGATCCCCGAGCCACTCATCCGAGTGACCGGTCTCCGCAAGACCTTCGGCAACCACCGCGTGCTGGACGGCCTCGAGCTCGAGGTCCGCGCCGGTGAGGCCGTGGCGGTGCTCGGCGCCAACGGGGCCGGCAAGACGACGCTGCTCAAGGTGCTCGCGACCCTCGTGCGCCCGACGCGCGGCACCGCGATCGTCGCGGGGCACGACTGCGCCAAGGACGCCGAGGGCGTCCGCCGCGAGATCGGCCTCGTCGCCCATGGCTCGTACGTGTACGAGGACCTGACCGCCGCCGAGAATCTGACGTTCTGGGCGACCCTCGCCGGGCTGCGCCTCTCGGCCGCCGCGCGGGCCGGAGCGCTGGCGACGGTCGAGCTCGACCGGGCCGCGGACGAGCGGGTCCGCACGTTCTCGGCCGGCATGAAGCGGCGGCTCTGCCTGGCGCGGTTCGTCCTGGCCCGGCCGCGGGTTCTGCTGCTCGACGAGCCGTTCGCCGGACTCGACCAGCGGGCGAAGAAGTGGCTCGAGGAACACCTGGCGTCGTTCAAGACGGGCGGCGGCGCGATTCTCATGACGACGCACAGCTTCGGCCGCGAGCTCGCCGTCGCCGACCGGATCGCCATCCTGGCCGGCGGCGCCATCGCGCTCGACACGGCCCGGGGTGCCCTGTCGGCCGACGACGTGCAGCGGCTCTACGCCCTGCACGCGGAGGACGTATCCTGACCTTCGTGCGGCGGGCGTTCATCGTCGTGTGGAAGGACCTGCTCGTGGAGCGCCGGTCGAAGGAGACGCTCAACGCCCTCTTCTTTTTCGCCCTGCTGCTCCTCTTCATCTTCCAGTTCTCGCTCGGTCCGGACCGCGAGCGATTGGCCGGGACCCTGCCCGGGCTCCTCTGGCTCGCCTTCATCCTGAGCGGCCTGCTGGGGCTCGGCCGCACGTTCGTCGTCGAGCGGGAGAACGACTGCTGGGAGGGGCTGCTCCTGTCGCCCGGCGACAAGTCCGCGATCTACGTCGGCAAGCTCGCCGGCAACCTCCTGCTGATGCTCGTCGTCGAGGCGATCCTGCTCGTCCTCTTCACCTTCTTCTTCAACCTCGACCTCGGCGGCGCGCTGCCGGCTCTGGCCGTGGTGATCGGACTCGGCACGGTCGCCTTCGCCGCCGTCGGCACCCTGTTCGCGGCGATGACCGCGCAGGTGCGCGCCCGCGAGCTCCTGTTCCCGGTGCTGCTGCTCCCCGTGCAGGCCCCGGTGCTGCTCGCCACCGTCAAGGCGACGGAAGCCGTGCTGCTCGGCGAGCCCCTCGGAAGCGTCGCCCACTGGCTCAAGCTCCTCGCGGCCGCGGACGTCGTGTACGTTGCCGTCGGGGTGCTCACGTTCGACTTCGTGCTGGAAGGCTAGGCGCGCGTGACCCGCCTGGTCGGTGGCGTGACGCTCGCGGCGCTCGCGGCGGGCCTCGTGATGGGCTTCGGGATCGCCCCGCGCGAGGCCACCCAGGGCAACGTGCAGCGCATCATGTACCTGCACGTGCCGAGCGTCTGGGTCGCCTACCTCGCGTTCGCGGTCGTCCTCGTCGCCTCGATCGCCTACCTGATCCGGCGCGCCGAGGCGGCGGACCGGCTCGCCCACGCCTCGGCCGAGGTGGGCGTCCTCTTCACGGGGCTCACGATCGCCACCGGCTCGATCTGGGGAAAGCCGACGTGGGGCACCTGGTGGACGTGGGACGCGCGGCTCACGAGCGTCGCGATCCTGTTCGTCATGTACCTCGGCTACCTCCTGCTCCGCGGGATGATCGAGGACCGTGAACGCGGCGCGCGGTTCGCCGCGGTGCTCGGCATCGTCGCCGCGTTCAACATTCCCCTGGTGCATTTCTCGGTCTATTGGTGGCGCACGCTGCACCAGCCGCCGTCCTTGATGAAACCCGGGCCCGGGACGATGCCCGGGATCATCGTCACGGCGCTCCTCGTGAACTTCGTGGCGTTCTCGCTCCTCTACGTCTATTTCGTCGCCAGGCGCGCTCGCCTGCTGCGCCGCGAAGCGGAGGCCGCCGGCTGATGCCGGACAACTGGGGCTTCGTCCTCGCGGCCTACGGCCTCGCCGCCGGCGTGCTGCTGGCCTACTGGCGCTTCCTCGCCCGCCGCGAGCGAGACTTGCGCGGCGCCGCTGAACGGAACCGGATTGCACCAGTGTCGGGCCACCCTGGACCCGAGCCGGCTTCAAGGACACCGCGAGCATGAAGGCGCCTCGAACGCAAACGCATCGCACCAGATCGGGCGTGTCGGAGCCACTCGCTCCTCTCTCAGGCCACCTTCGGTCCAAGCCGACCTCGAGGCACCCGCTACAATGAAAAAGCTCATAATCGGCGGCGCCGTCATCGCTGCCGCGCTCGCCTACATGATCTACGCCGGCGTGACCCAGTCGGCCGTCTACTTCGTCACGCCGGCCGAGCTCCGCGCCGCCCCGGTGCCGGGCAAGGCATACCGGCTCGGCGGCATGGTGGTGCCCGGGTCGCTCAAGTGGGAGGCGCGCTCGCTCGATCTGTCGTTCACGCTCTCCGACGGGACCGCCACGGTTCCGGTCCGCCACAAGGGCACGCCGCCGGACTTGTTCGGCGAAGGCAGAGGTGCCGTCCTCGAGGGAAGCTGGACGGCCGATGGCTACTTCAAGGCGACCCTGATCATGGCCAAGCACTCCGAGGAGTACAAGGCGCCCCACGACGGGAGCCAGGCGGGCTACCGAGAGCTGATCAAGACGCTCCGGGGAGAGAACAAATGACCGCAGATCTCGGGTTCGGGATGACGCTCGTCGCGCTCGGCCTGGCCCTGTACGGCGGCGTCGCCTCGGCGGTCGGGGCGCGCACGGGGCGGCCGGCCCTCGTGGAGTCGGCGCAGCACGCGGCGCTCGGCGTGTTCGCGCTCATCACCGCCTGCTTCGCCCTGCTGGCGTACGCGTTCCTCACGTTCGACTTCTCGGTCCGGTATGTCGCCACCAACACCAACCTCGGCACCCCCTTCTACTACCGCATCACCGCGGTGTGGGGCGCGCTCGAGGGCTCCATCATCCTCTGGTCCTGGATGCTCGGACTCTACACGCTGATCCTGATCGTCCGGCACCGCGACAGCGCGCGTGAGCTCTATCCCTGGGCGCTGGCGACGATGCTCGGAATCCTCGCCTTCTTCCTCGTCGTGATGACGGTCGCCGCGCCGCCCTTCCAGCGGCAGGTGCCGGTGCCCGCCGACGGCCGTGGCCTCAACCCGCTGCTCGAGGACACGGGGATGATCACGCACCCCGTCGCGCTCTATCTGGGCTTCACGGGCTTCACCGTGCCCTTCGCCTTCGCGATGGCGGCGCTGATCACCGGCCGCATCGGCGACGCCTGGCTCGTGCTGACGCGACGGTGGACGATCGTCGCCTGGTACTTCCTCTCGCTCGGCCTCCTGATCGGCGGCTGGTGGAGCTATCACGTCCTGGGCTGGGGCGGGTACTGGGCGTGGGATCCGGTCGAGAACGCCGCGTTCATGCCCTGGCTCACCGGCACCGCACTCCTCCACTCGGTCATGATCCAGGAGCGCCGGCGCATGCTCCGCCTCTGGAACATCTCGCTCGTGATCCTGACGTTCGGCCTGACGCTCTTCGGAACGTTCCTCACCCGCTCCGGCGTCATCGCCTCGGTCCACGCCTTCACCCAGGGCTCGATCGGTATCCTGTTCCTGGGCTTCCTCGCCCTCGTGCTGTTGACCGCGCTCGGCCTGGTCGCGTGGCGCTGGGAGGCGCTCCGGTCGCAGGGCGAGCTCGACTCCGTCGTCTCCCGCGAGTCGGCGTTTCTCCTGAACAACGTGCTGCTCATCGCCGCCGCGTTCACCGTCTTCTTCGGCACGGTGTTCCCGCTCCTCTCGGAGGCGGTGCGCGGCGTCAAGGTCAGCGTCGGCGCGCCGTTTTTCAACCAGGTCAACGTGCCGCTGTTCCTGTCACTGGTCTTCCTCATGGGCGTCGGGCCGCTGATCGCCTGGCGGCGCGCGTCCCTGGAGAATCTGACGCGGAATTTTCTCTGGCCGGTCGCGCTCGGCATCGCCGCCGCCGCCGCCGCGTTCGTCCTGGGCGTGCGCTCGCTGCTGGCGGCGGTCACGTTCGCGGCGACGGTGTTCGTCGCGGCCACGATCGCCGTCGACTTCGTCCGGGCGACGCGGGCACGCCTGCGCACGGGCGAGGCGCTCCTGCCGGCCATGGGCGGGCTCCTGCGACGGCACAACCGGCGCTACGGCGGCTTCGTCGTGCACCTGGGCATCCTGTTCATCGTCCTCGGCGTGATGGGCTCGCACGCCTGGTCGGTGCAGACCGAGACCACGCTGAAGCGCGGCGAGACGGCCGAGCTCGCCGGGTACCGCTTTCGATTCGACGGCCTCACCGCGGTCGAGGAGTCGAATCATTTCAAGGTCGTCGGCGCGTTCACCGTCTCGAACGGCCGGGTGCTCGACGTGTTGCGGCCCGCCAAGAAGTTCTATCCCCAGGAGCAGGCCCCCATCGCGTACGTCGACTATCGACTCGGGTTGACGGAGGACATCTACCTCGTCCTCGGCGACTTCACGCGCGACGGCACGCAGGCGACCATCAAGCTCCAGGTCAACCGCCTCGTGAGCTGGATCTGGATCGGCGGAGTCGTGCTCACGCTGGGAGCGCTGCTGGCGATCCTGCCGGAGCGACACAAGATCGCGTGAAGCGGCTCTGGCGCTGGCTCATCCCGCTCGCGGCGCTCCCCGTACTGGCGCTGCTCGCCTACGGGTTCCGCGTGAGTCCGCGCGACATCCCCTCGCCGCTCCTCGGGCGCCCGGCGCCGGGCTGGGCACTCACGACACTCGAGGGCGCGCCGCTCTCGCTCGGGGCGCACCGCGGAAAGGTCGTCGTCCTGAACTTCTGGGCGTCGTGGTGCTATCCGGCCTGCTACGAGGAGGCGCCGGTCCTCGAGCGGAACTGGCGCGGCTACCGGGACCGCGGCGTGGTCGTGGTCGGCGTGGACATCCAGGACAAGCAAGAAGCGGCGGAGAAGTTCGTGCGAGACCTCGGCCTCACCTTTCCCATCGCCCGGGACCTGAAGGGCACGGTGTCGGTGGACTACGGCGTGTACGGCGTGCCCGAGACCTTCTTCCTCGATCGGCAAGGTCGCATCCGGGTCAAGCACGTGGGCGCCGTGACCGACGACGTGTTCCGCGCGACGGTCGACCGGCTCCTCGCCGAGGCGGGCTCCCCGTGAGCCGTGCCCGGGTCCGGTTCGCCGCGTCGCTGCTCTTGCTGGGCGCGACCGTGTCTGCGCTGACCGCTCAGCCCGCGAAGCCGGTGAGCGAGGAGATCGTGCATGAGGTCGCCGCGCAGCTCCGCTGCGTCGTGTGCCAGAATCTCTCCGTCGCGGATTCGCCCTCGGAGATGGCGAGTCAGATGCGCGCGATCATCCGCGAGCGGCTCGCGGCGGGCGAGAGTCCGGCGGACGTGCAGCGATACTTCGTCGACCGCTACGGCGAGTGGATCCTCCTGGCGCCGCCCCGCCGGGGCTTCAACCTCCTCGTGTGGCTCCTTCCCTTCGTCGCGGTCGGCGTCGGGCTCGCGATCACGGCCGCTCTCGTGTGGCGATGGACCCGCCGCCGGCGCGGCGTCCGTCCGCCGCCGCCGGCCGTGGACCCGGCCATGAGCGAGCGGATCCGCCGAGAGGTGCAGAGCGGAAGGTGAAGGTGTGAACGGAGTCCTCGTCGTCTCGCTCGTGGTCGGCGTGCCCGCCCTGGCCTTCGCACTCTGGCCGCTGTTCGGTCGTGACGCGGGCCGGCGGACCTTTCTCCCGCTACCGGCCGACCGCCGCCAGCAGCTCGGCGAGGAAAAGCGCGCCGCCCTGGCGGCGCTGCGTGAGCTCGACTTCGAGCACGCCGCCGGCCACGTCTCGGACGCCGACTTCGCCGACCTGCGCGCTCGGTACGAGGCCGAGGCGGCGACGATCCTCACGGAGCTCGACCGGCTGGGTCCGGTCGCGCCGGCGCCGGCCAGGGTCGAGACGCGCGAGCCCCGTCGATCGCCGTGGCGGCACCCGATCGCGCTCGGCGCCATCGCGCTGCTGTTGGTGGCGTTCGGCATCGCCGTGGGCGCCGGAATCGTTCGGTACACCGAGCCGGACCCGATGGCCGGCCAGCCTGCCACCGGCTCCCGACCGCTCGCCGTGCTTCCCCAGGAACAGCTCGCCGGGGCGGACCCGCTCGCGGCGACCGGTCCGCGGCGCGCGCTTTCCCCCGAGATGCTTCGAGGCATGCTGCAGGCCGCCCGCGCGAGCCTGGCCCAGGGCCGCTATGGGGAGGCGATCGCGGCGTACCAGGCCGTCCTCAAGCGTGACCCCAACAACGTGGACGCGACGACCCATCTGGGGTTGATTCTCGCGGTCGGCGGGGGCCCCGAGCACGCCGACCGCGCGCTCGAGACCTTCGATCGCGCGCTGGCGATCGATCCGAATTACTTGCCGGCGCTCCTCTACCGAGGACAGGTGCTCTATGAAGCCAAGAAAGACGTGGCCGGCGCCATCCGCTCGTGGGAGAAATTCGCCACGCTGGCGCCGCCGGGCGAAGACCGCGACCGCGTCACGAAAATGCTCCTCGACGCCAAAGCCAAGCGCTGACCCCCCAAGACCCCCGACCGACGCCGCCGAGCACATCGCTGAGGCTGGCGGAGCCGACCGACGCGCCCTGGGGGCGGGGGCCACGCGCCCGGCGAAGTGGGACCCCCGAGTCCCGCCCGCAGCTCGCAGAGAGTGGGTGACGGAGCCGGGCGCGTGGCCCCCGCCCCCAGGGCGCGTCGGTCGGCTCCGCCAGCCT
>Ga0137394_10004329_pt1 | contig 10770 bp, 11 predicted proteins | sample czobulk116metaG_FD_108278 | JGI IMG/M metagenome (GOLD analysis project Ga0137394, IMG submission 108278) | Vadose zone soil microbial communities from Angelo Coast Range Reserve, California, USA - czobulk1.16 metaG | ecosystem: Environmental > Terrestrial > Soil > Vadose zone | place: USA... | reverse complement strand
TCACTGAGATACACGCTGGGAATGCGAGTCCTGCGCAATTGGAGAGAAACGAAAAGGAGAGAGAGAGAGAGATAAATCAAATCAATCGTCTGTCACTTTTGGGTGGCGGTAGAGACGAAAGGAAGGGGCGAACCTTTGGGGACTTTGACCCCCTTGACAGATTTGTTGTACACCACGCTGGTGCCCTCTTCGATGAGCTTGTCGCCCTCAACACAGAGATCGAGGACATTGGCGCCCTCCACCGCTAAGTCTACGAGCCTTTTCATCGCGACGTTGACGATGTCAGCCGCAGCCTACCATCACGGTGACACCGAGATAAGAAAAAAAAACGACACTGGATAGGCCGAGGACAAAACCCTCCGACCTTGTATTTGGTGATATCAGCCTCAGCCGTTGACCGTGGCTTTTCTGTGGCAGCAGGCGTCTTTTCTGAATCCGACATTATTTCAGTGCAATGGATTGGCCAAGGGCAAGTGAGAGGATAACAAGGACGATGCGTAAATCAACCTCATCCGATTAGATCTGCGTAGTTACCAGTGCAGATTACCTAAGGAGCTATATGACGTGGAACTAAAGCTGTAATGCACCGAAATTATAAATTTAAATAAACAAAACGCATAGCAGAATACGAGAAATATGGTGCAGATGCGGCATACCTACACTTCTCGGCACTGAGATCAATTTCGGACCATACGCTAATCGACCAACGCCCACAACTTGACAGAGTCTGGTTGGTGGTAAGCAGAAGGCCACGGCAGTGTTTGTTACCTGGGTTCAGGGCGACGTCCGAACAAAAGGGCACAGAGCAGGGATAGAGTCAGTGGGGAGAGTACTGAAATCACCTGAAAGAACCGTGAAACTCCGAGGCTTAGGAGACAGATCCCGATTGAGATCTTCTAACAGGGGACAACTTGGGGATGGCTGCCATGAGATTTGCTGGACACTCCTATGCCATGGTAAAGTTGGCGAGGTAGATATATTCTATAGCCCCGCTGGGGTTGGCTGTGCCTTGTAGAAACAAACGGGGAGAATGTTCCCACGAACAAGCGAGCAGAGGTTGTGCTATCTCAGTCCACAAGTCGTACGGGTGAGTTCCCCTATTGTGTTCGGCTCGACTCGCCCAAGTCGATCACGTATCTAGATGGCAACTGCGGGAAGTCCGGAAAGCTCGCCCACTCCTCAATGGGACAGCAGGAATCGTGGCTTCATTCCTCCTTCTCAACTTCAGCAACTTCAGCGCTTACGACAATCTTCTCCACTTGCTCGTGAATTCTCTTCCGAACGTCCAAATTCGATGGCTGTCGATTCACTCTCTCCGCAGCCCTCGCCTGCCCTCCGCCCATCTGCTCCAACTCACTCACGTTCTACTTCCTTCTTTGGCTTTCGCAAGTCCAATGACAATCCCCCTTCCACCATGCCCTCGCGTTCAGCCGAACCCGGTCTGCAACGACAATTCTCTACCGATGAACAGGGTCGTCTCTCGCTCAAATTACCCCAGCTACCCCAGCCCTCATCCTCAGCATTGGACCGTGTCCCCTCTCTTCCTACGCTAGGGATGCCCCAGGCCACTCAGTTACACCCCGAAATTCGCTCCGTAGTTAATCTGACACACGCACACGCACATAAAGTCTACATGTCTGGTCCCATGGTCCGAAGGATCCAGCGTTTACCCGATGGCAATGAGCCCACCAAAGACGAGGGATGGCGAGACGTTTGGGCTCAGCTAGGTGGCACCACCCTCAGCATTTGGGATATGAAGGAGATAGACGAGGCGAGTCAACTAGGAAAGGAGGTGCCGCCCACATACATCAACGTCACTGATGCCGTGAGTCACGACTTCTCTACATGCCTCACTAGCTAACCATAATATCAGTTTGTGGAGGTTCTTGGTGCCGTCACGATTCCGGCATCGGGGGGTAAACCCGCCCAAAAGTACATCAATATCGTCACTCTCAACACCGCAGGGTCCAACCTCATCCTGTTCTCTTGTCCCAACCCAGCCAATCTCATATCATGGGCTTCAGCCCTTCGACTGGCCTCCTGGGAGAAGTCCCGCCTTGAGGAGATCTACACATCTCATCTTATCCGTATCACCCTGAAAGATGGTCTGCATTGATTTTCCATGTGTCAATTCCACCATATTGATTCTCGACCTAGGACGTGCCGCACCCTCGACGCTCGTGCGGGGCCGCAGAGAAGGTTGGGTTCGCATTCGTATCGCTGGCCAGACCGATTGGAAGCACCTCTGGATGGCCGTAATATCGGGGCCGACTCAGGATATCCTTGGTAATCCTGAGGCTCTCCCCGAGACTCAACATAGACGGCGTATTTCCTCACTTTTCGGTCGGAATAACATTCAATCCCATCCTCCGTCAGACCGACCCCTCGTCACGTTCTATCTCTCTCCGAAGCCGAAGGACAAGAGGGTACCATTCCTCACTCTGCAGAGCGTCACTCAGGCCTTTGCCGTTTATCCTGAACGCCCGGAGCTCATCAACAAGAGCACGTTGATGAAAATTGAGGGTATGATCGGGGGTGAGGAAGTGGCAATGACCATGCGCAGGCGAGAGGGTTGGGTCCTTGTCATGCCTGAGCTTGATGCCGGAGTCCCCCAGGCGAACGAGACTATTCGATGGCTTATTGGTACGGTGGTGCCATACTCCATCGCAATTTCTGCTCACATTTAGCATCTATAGCTTTTCATGACGCGTTCTCGCTATATGGACGGCCTCGTGCCTACCCTTGGGATCCTCGCGATCAAGCATCAATGATGTTCGCCTACCCCGTTGGCCCTGATCGAGACGTGGGTGTCCGTCCCTCTTCTCACACATTGCTTACCCTAATCTACCATCGTTCAGTCACTATTTTTGGATCGAGATGCAGCAGAGGCCATGGACCCCCGGGAAGATCGCACATCCCTCGTTCGGTCCCGACTTCTGAGCATACTCTCTACTCGTATGCAGCCTGGTTCTTCAACCGTGGCCACTACATCGCAAACATCGAATCCAACCTCGACAATCACTTCTCTCTCATCTGCGGAAGAACCAGCCACGGGAACGACCCAAGATAACTCACCCTCTCTTCCTCAGATCCCACCGCTTGGCTTTGGTTCTTTGGGGCCCGATGAGACAACGCGCCGGGCCCTCACGCCCATTGTCGAGGGCAGTATTGAGGCAAGTCGGCTGCCCATCGTCGAAGCGGCTGTGGTCAGTACGCCTCGACTGGGTAACAGCAGTGGTGCGAACAATACTTCAGTACCCAGTTCTTCCGCTCCACGGCGCGAAGAATCCGAAGGCCAGAGTTCGGCTCGAATATCCACTCCTAGCGCGTACTCTCCCACTGAAGGGCCCTCTGTTCCTGTTTCACCACCACAGGGGAGGAGTGAAGAGTCAGCTGCAAACACTGACATTGCGAAGCCAAGCCCTGAAGCTAGAGTGTCTCTCAACGGCGGTGGCTCCAACCAACGGCCTTCCATTGACAACAGCGGAACCCCCGATGTTGGCCGGGTCTCTTCCCCTGCCTCAGGACGCTCTTTGCGTAGTTCCGTTGTTTCGCCACCATCTCTATCTCCGGCGAACTCATCTAACCCCCCTGCTTCCGTTTCTCCTGCTCAGGCGCCACCTCGTACACCGTCTCCCAGATATTCCATCCTAACATCGCCACATTCCACGAAGGATTCACCTGCCCGGCCGAACCAGTCCTTTGCAGAGCTCGCCGCGGAAACCCTAGGGCGCCAGCCATTGACCCCACCTGCTGACCTTCGTGCGGCACCGTTAGAGCCATCAAAGTTGAGGCAAGATTCTGTCCAAATGAGTACGGATTCGTCCCGGGATGCGACACATGGCATATATGAGGAAGCTGGTGCCGTGTATTACATTCATCAGTTTGAGCAAGATTCTCTCAATACGATCCCGGAGCCCGGGCAAGAGGGGGATGACGAGTCTGAGATTCCTCGGCCTTCGCAATATATTGTGCCTACCATCGCCCCACTACGTCCCAAGACAACATCCCCACCACCGCCTCCGAATTCAGCACGTTCATTACTGAGCATTGACACGGCGCATCGGAAACCTCCGAGTCAGCCGCTTCCTCGAACTCCCACGCTCGATTATGGTCCTGAAAGGCGGCCCGCCGGCGCACGTGCAGCTCCTGTCAGCAACCGTCAAGATTCTGTGACTTCATCAACTCAGCAACCACGCAACACCAGCATACGAACCGTCGGAAACGTTCCGCAAGGAAATATGTCCCAAGTAGAAGATCTGGAAGCCTATGCTGCAGCCCTCTCTTTTCTCGATCGACACGATGATGATGCCCCACCGGCGCCAGCGCCATCCGCTTCATCAGCCGCTGCCTTACCACCCTCTCACCCGCGTGAAGAGCCTCCCGCAATTTCTGAACCTCCACAGACCCCAGAAAGTGAAAATGCTTCGGTGTACAAATCCTCATTTGCTCCAAGCAAAAATGCCATGCAGCGCAAAGCGAGGACCGAAGCACAGCAAGCTGCCCACGAGGCTGCCACCCATCGCCCAGGTCGCGTAATGGGAAGGCCTAAAAATAAATTTAAATCTGTGGGAACTTGGGGAGACAGCAGTGAAGAGGAGGAAGACGAAGAGGAGGAGGAGGAGGACGTAGACTCAGACGGGCAACCCGTTGCTCCCCGTGATGATCGGTCCGTGTCAAACTATGCTACTTCTGTTCATCAACGTTCGCGAGTTCCCTCATTACGTGGTCCGTCGCCGCTCGCCGGTGCCGCCGATGCACCACCGCCTACACAGCCAATGCCCCGCCCGCCCAGGAATTTGCCGCCCGTTCCGGTTCTTCGTGGACAGGGTACGTCACTTGCTTATCTATCTTGCATGTCTTGATCCTGACGGTCTTGGTCGCATAGGACATGAAGGAGATGCTCTCGGACCTCGTCATCTCGACCAGTTCGAGGCGGGAAGGAGGTCCCATTACGATGACGCTGTCTCTCATGGTGGCGCTGCGTCGCAGGCACCAATCCCTACTCACGCGCCCGCTCCCGTTGTCCCTCGTCATATGTGGAGTCAAGTCCTCGATCCTGGACACACACCTGGCGCGGTTCCAGACAACCCCACTGGTCGCGAGACATTCATTCAGCTAGATTCCCCAGCGCAATCCATGACAAAAGCATTCACTCCCCACGGGCTACTCTCTGCTGGTCTCCAAGACAAAGAAGATCGTTCGGCAAAGAGACAAGAAGAACTTGCGAGGGAGACGGGAGCTTCCCTTATCAACGTACCTAGCAAACCGCCACCGCCTCAAACTGGTCTTCTTGGTGCCATCACCGCCCACGAACGTGATCGCAAGCGGGAAGGAGGTGTGGGTGCAGCGCTTACGGAGCGCGAGCGCGAAAAGCGTCTGGCCGAGGAGCGACAGCGCAAGTTGGACGAACTTCAACGTCAGCAACTGGAGCAGATGCAACAAGGGGGTTCGATGTATGGTCAGCCGCTCGCTGGATATAACCCGATGATGAACCCGATGATGATGGGCATGAATCCGATGATGTCCGGTTTCATGGGCTATCCGGGCATGATGCCTGGCTTCGGAAACCCCCAACACATGTTCGCCGCCCAGCAGGCCGCCCAGGCCTATCAACAGGCGATGCTGTCGCTCTCGCAAGCTGGCTCGCAGATTGGAGGTGAGGGCGGTGGACCAGCCCCGATGAGTCCGATGATGACTGGCGGTGGGTTGGGAGGCGTCTCGCCAGCACCCATGAACCCGATGATGACTGGTGGTGGAATGGGAAGTGCATCGCCTGCACCTCTCAACCCGATGATGACTGGCGGGGGCATGAGCATGGGTGGCTTTGATCCCCGGTTCTCGATGATGATGCCGATGATGAACCCTATGGCTATGGGCATGGGCATGGGCAACCCAGGTATGATGGGAGCACCGATGGGGATGGGGATGCCGATGAACCCCAGCCCAGGACTTGATCCACGCATGTCGCAGTTTGACCCCGGGCTCCAGGCTCCCAATTCCAACTTTATTCAGCCAGGACGACCTGCGAGCAACCCGCATCTGGACGTCTCACCCGGTGCCAGTGACGGGGCTCGAAGATCTGCGAGCGCCAGTCCAAGGCCTCCCCAGTAGATGAGCGGGGACGTCCATGGCCAAAAAAATTACGACTACGACTACTCAATTTACGCGCACAAATACGTCCATCCATACACTGCTTTTCCTACTAGTATGTTTTCTTTGACTACGGACTGGCATGATTGGTTTGCATTCGGATATGGACTCGTTTTACGTTGGATGTTTGAGAGCATTGGTTATCATCCGGGATATTTAATTTAATTGAAAAGTGGTGCCGGGCCGGAACGCGACATGTCTGACTCGTAGTTTCATGACGAGCGCGCTGAATTAATGCCTTGTATCTTTCCACCCGGAACTTGTTCCAGCTTTCACTTGGTATGGGTGTGAAGTCTTTGTGGGATTTGTTGACTCCACTGGGTCGGCCAGTATTGTGCGGTTTTCCTTCTTTCTCTGTCTGATTGGGGGACATGCTGAGAACATTTTAAAAGGCTGGAAACCATGGAGGGCAAAGCACTTGCCATCGACTCCAGCATCTGGATCTACCAATTCCAGGCCACCATGCGTGATAAGGAGGGCAGGGCCCTGGTCAATGCACACGTCTTGGGCTTCCTCCGTCGGATCTGCAAACTCCTCTTCTATGGGATCAAGCCCGTCTTCGTGTTCGACGGAGGTGCCCCTGCGTTGAAGCGAAATACCATCGTACGTCATTTTGAACAGAGCGTGAGCGCGCACGGCCGTTGTCTTTAACTTTTGCTTTCCATCCTTTCGGGTACTCCCCTGTAGGCTGAACGCAAGAGGAAGAAGAGCGGCGCAGCACTCAGTCATGCCAAGGTTGCGGAGAGGCTCCTCGCCGCCCACATGAGGCGCGAAGCCCTCAACCATGCACGGCCACGGCCACAGACGTGCGTCGTTCGTTAGGACTTCCCACATCTCATCATGATGATGCTCTTCTCACGCACACACAAATCAATTCACACCTCCATTTCGCCCCCCTGCGCAGATCCGAAATGCCCAAGTCGTCCTCGTCGTCCTCGTCGAAAGGGAAGGGTAAGGAACCTGCAGGGCCGGTCGTGATAGACGAGAATACCGTATATCTGGAGGACCTGATGGGCGGCGCTGCGCCCATCACACCCAAAACGCCGAGCAGAAAGGACGACGCGTCGGCATCGGCGTCGACGTCGGCAGCGCCGGGACCGTCCCCGTTCTCTAAATCCAAGAACCGCTGGCACGATCACGACCCGTATCGACTGCCTGAGGTCGATCTCAAGGAGCGCGTAGCGGAGGCGACGCGGTCTGTTGCTCCCGATCCGCGCTTGGCGACCGAGGACGAGCTCCGGGCGTTCATCGAGGAGATGCGGCCCGAAGACTTTGACGTCAGCTCGCCCGCCTTTGGGGAGCTCCCGACCGAAGTGCAGTACGAGATCGTGGGCGATCTGCGTCTCAAGTCCCGTCAGACGTCGTACAAGCGCCTGCAGAACATGCTGAAGAAGTCTCGCACGCCCCTCGACTTTTCGAGGGAGCAGATCAAGAACCTGCAGCAGCGGAACGCGCTCACGCAGCAGCTGTTGGTCACCACCGACACCATCGGTCAGGCGCACGTTTCTATTCCTGTGCGGATTGCGAGCGAGAGGAACAGGGAGTATGTCCTCGTCAAGAATATGGATGGGGAGGGCGGTTGGATTTTGGGGATCCGCGACGACGGCAGCAAGGAAAATCCCATACAAATCGACCAGGACGCTGCCTCTCCGAAAGGCGAACCTGGAGACAGCGATTTGGAAATGGAAGAGGTCCCGATGTCCGTCTCGCTCCAATCGATTACTCTCTTTTTTTTTTGACCGTGATATTTTGCAGACCTGGGCAGCCCTTGCCCGACTCGGATCAACACGAGTTCCACAGACACATGGCTTTGGCTGGTATCGGTAAACGTAGGACACCGAAGAAAAACCTTACGCCGCTCTCAACAAAGTCCCAAAGAATAATAAAGCAGAGAGCTCAACCGTTGTTCGACGCAGTTGACTCTGATGAAGATTTTCCGGTGTTACCGGCCGCTGATGACGACGATCCCACCATCCAACTGGCGTTACAAGAGTCCCTAGAGTCCCAAGAAAACGCCGACATGCAGCGCGCTCTCGAAGCCTCTCGGAACGAGTTTCAAGAGCGACGGTCTGCAGAGGCCGCCTCTACAGCGGGAAGTAGCCTTAACGTCTCTGAAAAATTAGTTAGTGAAGTCTCTGACGGCGATGAACTCAACGTCCCGGGGCGTCTCGAAACTGCGTTAGCGATTGCAAACGCAGGACCGACCCCCAAGTCTATCTCGATGACTCAAAGGCTTTCATCCTCGTTTCCGGAAACGTCTGTGTTCAATGCCCCCAAGCTATTAATTGACCGCCTTTCACCATCGCCTGATGTCAGCGAGGATGCCCCACTTGAATACCTCGATGTGATGGTTGAAGTCGCACAGACGATCGCTCCGGTTGATGTTCCCCACACAGCTCTGAAGACGGTCGATGTTTCGTCGGGACGCATGGCTCTCTCGATCTCGACGGAGCCAGATGAGTCACGCCGGGTAGAATCCGTGGGGGAACAAGTTCAAGACGTTGACGACTCGGACGAGGACATGGAGCCTGTTCCCATCTCGACACCAGAGAAAATGTTATCCGCGCCTACCGCTCTACTCGAAACTCCGAAATCTAAGGATGTTGTTTCGATCCCTAGAAGCGCGACAAAAGTGCACTTTGACGATGATAATCTCCTGGCTGGGCGAAATCACATCACCAAAACACCGCCCTCAGAAGCTGCCGCACAACACCCCGCCCACGAACCTGTCCTCACTCCTGGCTCTGAAAAATCTGAAGAGCATGTGATTAGCGATTGGTCTCGCTCGCCATCTCCCGTTGCGGACTCGCTTCTCGCTACGGAGACCCCAGCATCGAAGGGGACTTCGGTTGAAGACTCTTGGGACGCCGCACAAGAAATGGACCCACATGCAGAGGAAGGCGAGTTTGCCCGCTTCTTATCTCAAGTCAAGGGAAAAGATCTCGATGTCGTCCGCCATGAGATCGACGAGGAGATCAAGACGCTGAACAAACAGAAGAAAGCGGCTATGCGCGATTCTGAGGACATCACTCAACAAATGATCGCTCAAATCATGGTCAGGTCTTACGATGCGCGTTCTCACTCTTCCGACGAATATTAACTTTTGCGCAGGTGATGCTCCGCCTGTTTGGTATCCCGTACATCACCGCCCCAATGGAGGCGGAAGCGCAGTGCGCCGCGCTTGTCGAGCTCGGCCTCGTCGAGGGGATCATCACCGATGACTCGGACGTGTTCCTCTTTGGCGGAGCGCGAGTGTACAAGAACATGTTCAATCAGTCCAAGACCGTCGAGTGCTTTTTCCTCGCCGACTTTGCGCGCGAGCTCGGTATTGACCGCGAGAAACTCGTGCATCTCGCTTACCTCCTCGGTAGCGATTACGTCGAGGGCCTCCCGGGAGTTGGCCCCGTCGTTGCCATGGAATTGCTGAAAGAGTTTCCGGGGAACGATAGTCTCCACAAATTAAAGGACTGGTGGCAACGCGTACAATCTGGGCGTGACAAGGTCGAGGAATCTCAAAGCAACTTTCGACGGCGCTTCGTGAGTCGCCGTATTCTGCTGCGTATTGCACGGGAACTTATCTGTGACGTTCACACCCACAGAAGAAAAGGTTCAAGACGCTGTACATTCCCGATGATTGGCCCAATCCTGCGGTGGTGTGTACAAAATGATAGCTCCCACAGCCCTTGAGCGCTGATTGATGACCCTCAGCGGGATGCCTATTACCACCCCACCATCGATGATTCTGAAGAACAGTTCAAGTGGGGGCTGCCAGACCTCGATGGACTGCGCCAGTGAGTGTGTTCAAGGATCGATGACATTGGAACTGATGCCAAAAAACATGCAGCTTTCTTCTACAAGAGCTTGGTTGGAACCAATTCAAGGTCGAAGAGCTTCTACTACCAATTATCCAGAAGATACAAAAGCGCAACCAGGTGTGTCGTGGTCCCACAGCCCAGGAAGAGTGTGTGTATTTGACTCCTCATGCCTTTGTAAAAACCGCAGGCACAAGCATTAAATCAGCAAGGCAATCTGAACGAGTATTTTGGCGTCAACTCGACCGGCGGCGTGGTGGCCCCGCGAAAACGCAAAACTTACGCGAGCAAGCGTCTGCAGCAGGTCGTCAACGACTTTCGCGAGCAGCGGAAGAGAGCGACCGAGACGGACGGCAACAACAACAAAAACGAAGACGAACGCTCTTCTACGTCTTCCTCGGAAAGCGATGTCGACATGCCTCAACCGCCGGCCACCAAACGCGGCAAGGCGCGCGGTGGGAGCTCAGTACTAGGTGGTGCTGGAAAGAGCAGGGGGAGAGGAGGGAGAGGGAGAGGCAGGGCCCATGGTGCGCGCTCTGGCCCTTCGCGTAAACGCAAGCGCAGTGTCACGGCTAGCAGCGCCAGCGACGACAGTGCAGACGGACAGAACCTCGGTTCGCAGGGTGAGTCGTCACCCCCGCCTCCGCCAAGCGGAACTGCGTCACGCCCGCGAGCCAGACCGGCTTTCAGAGGAACGGGGTCTCAGAGGAGATGAATATGGTAATATTCGAGTACCGAGTTACCGACATCTTCTTTTTGGGACTGGGACGAGCTCATTCTCTTACAGTATTATTATTTTTTGCTT
>Ga0137394_10004328_pt1 | contig 10770 bp, 7 predicted proteins | sample czobulk116metaG_FD_108278 | JGI IMG/M metagenome (GOLD analysis project Ga0137394, IMG submission 108278) | Vadose zone soil microbial communities from Angelo Coast Range Reserve, California, USA - czobulk1.16 metaG | ecosystem: Environmental > Terrestrial > Soil > Vadose zone | place: USA... | reverse complement strand
CGATCCACGTCACGGCTGGATCGAGCTACGGCAAGATCCTCAACAACAGCGTCAAGGAACCCGGTGACGACATGATCGCGGTGGTCTCGTATATCGGCGATCCGTCGACATCAGCCGCCAGCATCGCGTCCAGCCTTGCTGCACGCCGGGCGAGCGATCTCAACCACCACATCACGATTGCGGGCAACGCTGTATCGGGCCAGTACTGGGGTCGCGGCATCAGCGTAGTGGGCGGCGAGAACGTCACGATCGAACGCAACTCGATCGACCGCACCACGCATGCGGCGGGTATCTACCTGGCGCGTGAGACGAGCTACCTGACGTTCGGCGTCCGCAACATCCTCGTGCGCAACAACACGATCACGGATGTGCAGACGACCGTACCGGCCTACACCGGTGGAAGCGTGAGTGCAAACGCCACCAAGACCGGACACGGCGCGGTGGAGATCTACTCGTTCGTATTCACGGACGAAGCGGCGATCGGCACGCTTGCCAACGCGCTTGCGGTGGAAAACATCCAGGTCGAGTCGAACACGATCACGCGCACGCGTAATGATGGCGTGCGCATCGGCACGGGATGGGGCAGGACATCGACGTACGCGGGCAGACGCAGCGATGGATCTTCCTTCACGCGCACGTATACGGGCGGTTTGGTCGGCCAGATCGGCGTGAGCGGCAACACGATGACGTCGATCGGCGGCCAGGCGATTGCCATCAACAATCGGCCCACCACGCAGAACAACATCACCTGCGATAGCAACACCGATGATGGCCGCGCAGCTTCAAACGGGCTTTGCAGTGGCCCGAAGCCGCCCGTGACTGCGGCTTGCGCAAACTAGCGACAGAGGTGCGGGCGCTTCACCGCCGGCGTGAGCGCCGCGCATGCTCCCGGCCCTTGTGCCGGGAGCCGGCTAGTCGCCGGGGCGCTTCCAGAACGCGCCGATGACGTCAGCATACGTCGATGGAATGAACTTCTCGAAGCCGGCGCCGGGATAGTTCGTGAGCTCGCCGATATAAAGCTTGTCATCGACGATGTAGTAGTCGACGCGCAGGAATTCGAACGGGCGCGCCAGTTCCTCGGCCACCGCGGTCATTTCCGCCAGGTGCGACGGGGTCGGATCGGGCGCGTGTTTTTGCAGCGTCCAGCGCGCGGGCAGGGTTTCCCAGTTGGGGCCGTAGATGTTGCGCGTGTGGTGCCTGAAGCGACCGCGATCAACCTGGAAGAAACGCACCGCGCCGCCAATCACGTACGCCTTGTAGTCGGCCGGCACGCAGTTGCTGGTTTCATCGATGAGCATCGTCTCGCCGACGATCCGGCGCGGCAGACCCGCATAGCACCATTCGCGGTGCAGTCGGCTGTAGTCGCGTCGCAGCCATCCGCGCAGAATGCGGCGCAGATCGGCGGGGTGGCGGGTGTCGCCCGGGCGCAGAAGCAGCACGAGCCCGCTCGCCGCGCTCGGCTTGAGCACAAAGGGCCGCGGCAGGCTGTCGAGCGGCACTGCCTCGGCGGTGTCCCACACGCCGAGAAGCGGCACCAGATACGTCGCGCCAACGCGCGCCGTGATGTACTCGCGGCACATTATCTTGTCGGCCGCGACACGCAGTAGCGGATCACGACAACGCAGCATGTATTCCTGAATGTGCTCGTTGAAAGTATGCGGCTCGGCGTAGTTCGGCCAGGTGCCGAAGTAGCACAGGTGTCCAAGCGCGAGATAAGTGCGGTCCGGCAGCGGACGCACCAGCAGCCGGGCAAGGCTGATCGGTGCCTGGCGCCATGAGCGATGCGCGAGTTCGAAGCACAACCGGCGGCCGCGCGCGATCAGGGCGCCGAAATTGGGCCACACCGCCGTACGCCCGGAGAGCGCTTCCATCGTCATGTCCTCCTCCACGCCGGCAACTTTTGTGATTGTCGCTTCCGTGGCAAGTCATAAACCAGGTACAGCGCGACGACCAGGCTGCCTGCAATCGGTACAAAACGCGAAGCGGCAAGGTAGTTGAAGCGCAGCAGCTCGAGAATGAACAATACGCAGAACGGATAGAACATCAGCCCAAACGGATGCCTGCGGGCGTAAGAGCGCCGCGCCAGGCCGACCAGCGTGCCGATCACGAAGAACTACAGCGCCGAACCGAAGTAACCGACGTCATAAACGATCGGAAACAGTCCCGATGGGTTGTTGAACTCCTTGTCGCCGTAATCGAGCAGGAAACGGCCGAAGTCCGTGCGCGTATCACCGAAAGCATCGATCAGTATCTTGCCGAGCTTCGGCATGGTCCACGCCCACTCGAAAACGAAACGACCTGTGTACTGCGGCCAGTCGTGCGATTCCTCCAGCAACCCGATGCCGCTGTTGGATGCGACTGCGTAATAAGTCATGAGTCGCTCGTAGGCAAACTGCCAGATCGAGTCGTAGTAGTGCTGATAAAAGCGCCACGAGCGGAAATACTCGGTTCCAGCGAAGGCGAAGAACAGGACGATCGGACCGATGAGCGGCAACACGACCGCCAGGCGCACGCCCCTGAGCGTGCGGAAGCGATAGAAGGCAGCCGTGGTCACTGCCCACGGCACGACGATCTCGAGCACCGCAAGCCGCTCCGCCCACATCAACGCGCGGCCGATCGCTAGCAGCAACACCAGCCAGATTCCGGCCCGCTCCCAGAACGCGGCGCCACCGACTGAAAAACGTTTGATTGTCACCAGCACGACGAACGCCGCCCCGCATTGGGTCAGTGTGGTGACGCCCGGCATGGTTTGCAGCACATCGCGCACGTTGTCGCGATCGCCGCTGAACACCTCGAACACCAGACTGGGTTCCAGCGCCAAAGGGCCGAACCAGATCACGTACGCGAGCAGGGTGAACACGAGCAACGGCGCGGTAAACCATGCCGGAATGCGCAAGTCGGGCCGCAACGGAGCATTGTCTGCGTCCGATGCTGAGGAGCCGCCACCCATGCCGGCTCCCAACGCGGCTCCAAGCGCAAGCACCACCAGCAGAACCAGACCCCAGACGTAGTTTGCGTTCGGCACATAACGCCGCTGCACAACGTTCTCGTAGTCGAACGCCAGGAAGCTCAGGTAAAGCGGAACGATGATGAGCAACACCAGCGGCGCCGGCCGCAGCCACCAGAGTTGCGCGGCTTCGGCGCTCAGGCGTTCACGTGCGCTCTTCATGAAGGTCGACGCGGCTCGCTGCATGATCCGCCGGATTGCAGCTACGAATTCGCGCTGGACGACTGCGTGGCGGCGCCGCTGAAGAGCCGGCGCACCCATGCCTTGGCTGCGCCCGATGTGTTGGTGGCAGCGATTTTGCGCACCCACGCCTCCGGCAGCGTCACGACGAGCAGCATCCAGCTCAAGAGAGTCAACCGCTCGACGCGGCCGAAGCCTGGCCAGTGCCGCAGCGCCTCGATCTGCATGCGCAGCAGGCCGGAGCGCGTATCAGGGAACGGATGATGCTCGCGATCGAGCCGCCACGACAACGCCCGCGTGCGTACTTCGCTAGGAGGCGGCAGAAATGGGCCGGGCAGGTTGATCCCGTAGCCGTGCCGAAGCATCGCCAGCGAGCCGTTGCGCCGCCGCTCGGCAGCCTCGACTGTCGCCCGATACGTTGTATCGATGTTGCCGAAAATGCCGGCCGTACGCAGAGCGCGCCGATGCAAGCGATACGAACCGAGTTCGCGCCGTAGCGCCGTAATCCGGCCGGAGAAGGCTGCGGCTACGAACGGGATCGTATCGGCCCCGCGACGCCAGAACGGCGCGTCGAGCGGAAATGCGCGCGCAATCGCGCGTGCTGCGTATACGTTGCCGCTGCCCGGTGGGCCCGCGTAGTGGACGAAACGTCGCAGCATCGGTGTTACATAACCGTCGTGCATCAGGTAGGGGATCGCGCCCGGCAAAATTTCGCCGCGCTCGTCCATCAGCCGCAGCTTGAACTGGACGCTGGCGGTATCTTCGTCGAACGCTTCCAGCGCCGCGGAAATCGCGTTGCGATCGAGGCAGTCATCGGCGTCGAGGAACAAGACATAGTCGCCGTGCGCAAGTGCCCACAGTTTGTTGTACGCGGCGCCCTGGCCGGAATTTTCCTGGCGCTCGGCGCGCACGTCACTACCGAACGACTGAATGACACGCCACGAGTCATCGGTGGATCCGTCGTCGACCACGATCACTTCGCAGTCGCGATGATCCTGTGCCAGCGCGCTTTCGATCGCGCGCCCGACGAAGGGGGCGTAGTTATAGTTGTTGACGAGCAGCGAAACCTTCATGCCGGCACCCGTTTGAATACTTGATTCGGCGTCGATCTGAGCGCGGCCCAGGCCGCCACCCAACCGAAGAAAACACCGGCAGCCAGTCCCGTGGGACCGGCGTAGGCGCCCAGGCTGTGATACGTCGCGGCCTGCACCGCCACGGCGCCCAGACATCCTGCCGCCCATTTGATGGTCAGGGCGAGCGGTCGGTTGCCAGCCGTGATTCGCAGTTGCACCACCTGGTCGACGAACAACAGCACGCCGAACGCGGTTCCGGCGACGAGATAAGGCGCGCCTGGGACGAACTGCGGACCAAAAACCAGTCGCATCGCCATCTCGCCGAACAACAACGCGCCCAGCAGGCCGACGCATCCCAAGCCGCCCATCATCGCGGCGACACGCCACAGTTGGCGCGAGTCGGCGGGCGAGGCCAGTGCCTTGTAGAGGAACGCCGGGCCGATCGCAAAGCTGGTGATGTAGGCAACCTGCAGCCACACGTCCACGAGTTGCATCGCGCTTGCGTAGATGCCGAACTCCGGCGCCGGCAACAGTTGTCCGAGCACCAGGCGATCGAGGCGCACAAAAAGATTGGACAACCAGAGGCCGAGCAGGAACCGCGCGCCGTAGCGCGCGTAGGTGAGGCTGCGTTGCGGCGTGACCCGCTGTATGAAGACACCCAACGTGGCGAGCGGACGCACGCTGGAGTAAAGGAGGAAAGCCGACACGCTCGCTTCCAGCACCCAGGCCAGCGCGACTACCCACAGCGGTGCACCGAGGAAGATCGCCAGGATCACGACCGCCGCGCGCACCATAAGGCCCGCGGCACGGCACAACGTCGGCCGCCGGTTGTCGTTGCGCGACTGCCAGTAAACGACGGCGGTGTAGAACGGTTCGATCAGCGGGACCGCAAGCAGGACGATCAGAGCGAGGTGCAGTCGCACCGGGTCTTCGATCGCCACCAACGCGAACGACGCGGCGGCGATCGCGGCAAGGACACTGCCGCCGAGGCGCACGACGAATACGTTGGCCAACGTTGCAGCCACCCCGGTGCGCATCCGATAAAGGCGCGGCAGCAATACGGCGGCGCTGCACACCAGGCTCAGGCCGAGCGCGCTTTGCAACAACGCGAGCGCGTAAGCGAAGTGGCCCGATGCGGTGGATCCGAACCAACGCGCGATCAGGCCGAAGACGGCGAGACCAAAGAACACGGCAAGCGCCTTGTCGAGCATGAGCCAGCCGAAGTTGCGCGCGGCGGCGAGCTGCGCACGCATGCGCGTCGAGCGGGTGCGCGGTTGACTCGCGCGCGGCTCATCGAACGCGGCCAGCGCCGCGGGTGCTGCGGGTTTGGTTTCCATGCGGCGCGTGCTTGGGTTGGCCTGCGACGACTCGCTCAGGCAACTTCGGGGTAGCCGTAGTAGTTGAGGCCACCGAAACGCACGCGTTTGATGCCGTTGAACAACACCCCATCCACGCGTCCACCGACTGCCTCGATGCGCCGCCCGGCCTCACGCAATTCGCGCGTCGTGGTGCGTTCGGAACGTGCGACCAGGAAGGTCCGCAGGCCGCATTGCGCGAAATTGAGCGCGTCGGATACCGGCAGCACCGGCGCCGAGTCGACAACAACGCAGTCATAGCGTTTTTCGAGGATCTCCAGCAAGCGGCGCAACGCCGGTGACGCAAGCAGGTCGGCCGGATTGCGGTGCGTCCGTCCTGCAAGCAGAAGGTCGAGGTTGGGCAGCACTTCGCGCTGCGTGACGTCGGATACTTTCGCACGTCCTGCTAGAACGTCTGCCAGCCCCGCGCGATGTGCTAGGTCGAAGTAGCGATGCAGGCGCGGCCGGCGCAAGTCGGCGTCGATCAGCAACACGCGCTTGTTTGCCGCCGCCAGCAGCGCCGCCAGGTTGGCTGCGATGAAGGTCTTGCCGAGTCCGGCGGTCGGCGCCGCGATCAGCAGCGTCTTGGGGATGCCGGGCGCGGTCGGCAGCGTCAACGTACTGCGGAAGCTGCGCAGGCTTTCCACCGCAGGCTCCGCCGGCGCACGGCGCGCGAGCAGGCGTGGCTCTTCGCCGCGCGGCATGTACCAACGCATCATCTGGCGCTGGCGGTTGCTTTCGGGGATGTGTGCCAGTGTCGCCAGGCCGGTCTTCAACTCGATGTCTTCGCCGTCCTGCACGGTCGGATGCAGCTGACGCCGTATGAACGCCAACGCGACACCCAGCATCAGGCCGAGCGCCGCCGCGATGGAAAAGACGATGGCCGGCATCGGCTTGACCGGCCGTTCCGTGGCCGCAGGCGGGTCTACGACACGCGCGCTAGCCGTCATGCCGGCACGCGCCAGTCGCAATTCCTGCGCGCTGGTGAGCAGCGCTGTATAGAGCGCGGCGTTGGTTTGCGCTTCGCGCTGCAATTGCACGAAATCACGCGCGTTCGCGGGCAGGTTCGAGACCGACGACTGCAAGCGCTTCATCTCGCCTTCAAGGATCTGGCGCTGGCGCGCGACGGCCTGCATGTCCGGGTGGTTCGGCAGGAACAACTTGGAGAGTTCCTGCGTCTTGAGCTGGTTCTCCACCATGTCGCGCGACAACGCCTGCGAGCGCAGCAGCAGGTTCTGCGTCTCCTGGTCCACGTTGAGCGTGCTGGTGCGCGTGCGGAACTGGGCCAGCGCGTGTTCGGAAGCGTCGAGCTGCTTCTTCAGGCTGGGCAGCTGTTCCTCTACAAAACGCAGCGACTGTTCCGCCTCGGAGGTGCGGCGCTGGATCGTGTATTGGACGTAGTTGCGCGTGAGTTCGTCGAGCAGGCGCACGCCACGCTCGCGATCGTTGGTCTCATAAACCAGGCGGATCACACCGGACTGGCGCGTCGACTCGGTGACCTGCAGTTTTCGCTTCAGCAGTTCTTCATAGACGACCGCCGGGCTGTGGCGTTCGATCGTGAACTGCACCCCGGGTGCGCCGAGCAGGTGCGACACCAGCACGCGCGCAGGCCGGCCCTCGATCGTGAACGAAGCCGGCGTGCCGACCCGGCCTTGACCGACGCGCTTGCCGTCGTCGTCGTACAAATCCCAGCTTGATCCGTTACCTACCAGCTTGAACTCGCGATCGAGGCTGCTGACGGGAACTTCGAAAATCGCGAGCCGCAGCCGCTCGCCGCCCCATGCGTACGATCTGAGTCCGAGCGGTGCGGCTGCCACGCCGCCTTCCTGCGTCGCCGCGTGCCAGCGCGCATAAGCGCGGCCGAACAACGGCATGCGGTTGGCGACCTCGATATCCATGTCCGCGCCGGAAGCGGCGACCGATTTGAGCAGCAGCTCGCGCGAACGGAGAATGTCGATTTCGCCGAGCAGCGGGGTGGAAGGCAACTGCAGCGCGCCGCCCGCCTCGCGCGAACCGGTCAAAGTCGAGGTCTGCTTGCGGTCGTCCAATTGCACCAATGCGTCGACGCGGTAGACGCTCGGCGCAAGCATCAGATAAATGATGCCGAGGAGCAGTGTGGCGAGAAACGCGATCGCCACCAGCGGCAAGTGCTGCAGCAACGTGTTGAACGTGCCGCGCAGTTGGCTGTCCTGCTCGCCGCTGTCGTAAGCGGCAACCTGCTGGAGCACCGGCCCTACAGGCGCAGCCACCGCCGGCGCCAGCTCACGTCGAGCGGAAGGGTTCATCGCGGGAACCTTGGAGAGAAGTCGTCGATCGATTGGCGAAGCAGGTCGAGCGTCGGGATCAGGTTGTTGATCACACGCGCGAAGCGGGCCACCTTGGCGGCGTCGACGTACACCACGTCACGCGCGCGCAGATCGAAGCGGTCGGCCACGATCAGCGCATCCGCGGTCTCGGCGTTCAGGTGAAAGATCTGGATGCGGTTGTTGGCGCCTTGGCGGATCACGTAGATCTGGCCCGAATTGGCGCTCAGCGGATTGACGCCGCCGGTATCGCTCAACGCCTCCGAGAGCGACATGCGACCGCGTGGCATCTGCAGCGAGCCCGGCTTCAGAGTCTCGCCGAGCACGAATACCTTGTTGTAGCGCCGGTCGGGCACGTTGAGAATGTCACCGCTCTGCAGCCGGGTGTTGCGCCCGATCTCACCGTCGTAATAAAGGCCGTACAAATCGACGACGAACGTCTTGTCGGCGCGCGTGACGGTCACGTTCGACAAATCGGCCTCGGGGCCAAGGCCGCCGGTTGCAGCAACCGCATCGGCGATGCTCACCGGCACGTCGGTGATAGGCACCGCGCCCGGATTGCGCACCTCGCCCGCGACAAATACGCGCTGGCTGCGATACTGCAGAACCGAAACGTCGATCTGCGGACTCTTGAGGATGTTGCTCAGGCCGCGCTCGAGCATGTTGCGCACCTCTTGCACGGTCTTTCCACTCGCCGGCACGTTGCCCACGAAGGGGTAGAAGAACGTGCCGTCGGCGTTGATGATGCGGCCGGAAAGTTCATTTGCCGTTCCGCTCGGATTGGTGAGTTCGGGGTGATTCCACACCGTGATGCGAAGTACGTCCTGCGGCCCGAGGATGTAGCTGTATACCGGCTGCTCGCCTGGCGCCCTGCCTACATTCAGACGTGCTTGTTTGATCTCGGCGTCGCGCTGCGCCGCCATCGTCGCCACGAGCTTGGGACTGATCGCGTAGATGTCGGCGCGTTTGGCGATGTCACCGGAATCGGCGCCACCCGGATTCGAATTGCGCTCCGCAGTTGCATCCATGCGCATCCCAGGCGCGGAACATCCTGCAAGCGCGGCCACCAACAGCACCAACATGAAACTCGTCGCCTGACGAGCCGACCATCGACATTCTTCCGTGTACATGCTGGAGCTCCTGACTGCGCCGTCGGACTCGATTAATGACGCACGCGAAAGGTGCGTGGTCTGCGCAAGGTGCACGACGATCCGGCGCACGCGCCGTGTGCGCGTAGGGGTTAGAGCACGTGGCGTGCCGAGATCGCGGCCGATGGGCCGGCCTCATACGATGCGGTCCCCTCTGAAGTGGCCTGCACGGTTAACTCGAGAATCGGCAAAAGTTGCCGCAAATTTGGCGGTGCACCGCCGCGACGGTAAGCTCACTTGTCAGGAAGCGCATTCATTCGGTGCGGTGCATGTACAGCCAGGGCGTGGCGCAGTACTACGACCTTTTTGCGGACGCGGCCGAGCCAGGCTCGCTGCCCGAAGCGACTTTTGTGCGGGCGCTTCTGCCGCACGGCAGTTCAGTCCTCGACATCGGTGCCGGGACGGGGACGCTCGCATTCGCGCTTGCAGCTGACGGCTACAAAGTTACCGCGCTCGAACCGGATGTCGAGATGTATGCGGCGCTGCTCGTGCGCCTGGCAGGACGCGCGGATTTGCGGCAACAATTGACGCCCTTGCCGAAGCCGCTCGGGTTCGATCTCGGCGAACGTTTTGACGCCTGTCTCGCGCTTGCGGTGCTGCATCTGCTCGACGCGCCAGCGCGCGCGAAGATGTTTCAGTATGCGGCTGCGCATCTGCGTGACGGTGGACGTTGCGTCGTCGAGGTGCCGGTCGAAAGCCCGCTGCGCGAAGAGCTGGCACATCAGTTGAAAGCGGAGCGCACGATCGGCGCTACCCGTTTTCAGCACTATTACTCGATGCGGCGCACGCCCGGCGGACGCTGGTGCACGACGTGGGAGTTCCTGGCGTGGCGCCACCAGGAGTCGCTCGACCGGCGCACGCGCGAGTTCGATTGGAAGCCAAGCTCACTCGACGAACTGACGACGTTGGCCACGCAAGCGGGCCTGAGGGTGGACGAAACCTTCGGCGGCTTCGATCGCTCGGCGTACGTCGAGGGCCAAAGCCGGATCTTGCTCGCGGTGCTCGGCCGCGCACATCGGTAGTCATTCAGCGCTTGCGGGTGCCCGGCGGGGAATCGCTCGACGCGGCGTACCGAGTGGATTGCGTGGCGCTACAGTTGCGTGCCCAAACCAGGAAGCTGCCTGCCGCGTCACGGTCATGAACGCCAACTCCCTGCCTTTCGATCCCGCGCGTATCGGGCGCGAGCGCGTGCTGGCGCTCGTGCAGGCAATGCCCAAGGCGGAGCTACACATTCACATCGAAGGCTCGCTCGAACCTGAATTGATCTTCGCGCTCGCCAAACGCAACAACGTCGCGCTGGCGTATGCAAGCGTCGAAGCATTGCGGGCAGCCTATGCGTTCACAGACCTGCAGAGTTTCCTCGACCTCTACTATGCCGGCGCCTCGGTGCTCATCAAGGCGCAGGACTTCGAGGATATGGCGTGGGCTTATTTCCAACGCGCCGCGGCCGATAACGTGCGCCGGGCGGAGATTTTTGTCGATCCCCAGACTCATACCGAGCGCGGCGTGCGTATCGCCACCGTGGTAGAGGGACTCGCTCGCGCACAGGCGCGTGCGCGTGCCGAACTCGGTGTCAGCAGTGCTCTGATCCTTTGTTTCCTGCGTCACCTGAGCGAAGAGGCGGCGTTCGAAACCCTCGAGGAAGCGCTGCCATTGCGCGAAACCTTTGTCGGTATCGGGCTCGATTCGTCGGAGCGCGGCAAT
>Ga0137394_10004326_pt1 | contig 10773 bp, 16 predicted proteins | sample czobulk116metaG_FD_108278 | JGI IMG/M metagenome (GOLD analysis project Ga0137394, IMG submission 108278) | Vadose zone soil microbial communities from Angelo Coast Range Reserve, California, USA - czobulk1.16 metaG | ecosystem: Environmental > Terrestrial > Soil > Vadose zone | place: USA... | reverse complement strand
TGGATTATCACCAATCGTCACGCTCTTGTCAAAATCACTGCCATGTACGCTGCAGTCACTTGCGGGGCCTAGGTTTTCGCATAGAGGTTGGGAGATATATGAGATTCAACTGTATCAAATTTATTTTGCAATTTTCCCTCGTGACAGTTGCCCAGACATGGTTTTCTGCAGATCATATGAAATTTCACCCACTTTTCCTGCAGTTCTACCAAATCTCCATGGATTTGTTTCAAATAAATTGGACAGCCAGCTTTGTATGCACCACGAGCACCTATTCCAAGATGCCAGAGGGCATGAGTTCACAGGAGAGGTAGATATTTCGAGTTTTCAAAAACCCACCCATTTTCAACACCAGCACCAAGAATAGTACGTTTCACGTTTCTGTGAGTCGGACGGGCGGCGGGCCGGCTGTCGGCTAGAAGTCGGACCGTGGGTTCCCGCGTAAAGTTAGCCCTTCTTTCTGTAGTCGTCACTGGCAAGCACGAGACGTGAAAACAGAAACAGGGCATCACGATTGAGGAGTCAGTATCATGATACACCCGGTACTACTATCCTTCTGCTTTTTCATAGAGCAGTTGCGTTCTTATCTCGTCGCGAGTGTGAGCGAGCGACCAGATTCCGATTCGTGTAGCTTGAGTTTGCGGCCGTCGTCCAGTAGCGCCACGGTCACTGCCAGCGTACACGTAAAAGACCGCACTGCAACATCCCACTGGCCGCCGCGGGTTTCGATACAGTAGCCACCCGCACTCGGATGGGTCGTGTTTTGATAGCAGGGACCTTACTCCATTGTGTCGAGCTCCGGTACTGGGGACAGTGAGCCAGATGCATGGCGTTCCCACTGGCATGTATGGTCCTAAGGCTCCTCTCCTTAGGAACAAAAACTCGTTAGCCAGCCGCCCGGTTCCCAACGCCCTCCCCCAAACAGGGGAATATACTATGGTAGTATTTGACAGTGGGCGATGCCAACTGATGATCGGAGAGGGAAACATCACTGGAGTAAGTGGTGACGTGTGGCCCAGCCATGAGCACTCCACTCGCCGTTACGGTTCTGTGTCCGCCATCTCTTCTCGCACCCGCCACGATACTGTCATGATCCAGATTATATAGATTGGCAGGGATAGTCACACCATCAACCCTTGTCACTGGACATCGCGATAAAGCATGTACTCGTACAAGAGGTGTGCGCAATACCGCAGCGCTCGTTGGCGTGGGCCATACATTAGTAATCCCTAGTGGGGATGATGGGCCACTTTATGACATGGGACGAAAGTCCTTCATCCGGTGGTGCTTCGGAGTTCCAGCCCTTCTATAGTCACTGCCACGCCCTTCGCGGCGCTACAGCGCATACATACAGCCACCGAGGATGACTGAGCTGGCAGAAGGCGGTGAAAGGGCATCGTTGAGACTAGTAGCCTTGACCAATAGACCCCATCTGAGCGTCGACGACGAGTACTGGTGTCATGCATGCAGTACCACCGTACCCATCACGGAATTCCCCGGAGTCTCGGCAATTTCCCTCTCCCAGTCGGCTCCTTTGGGCCCTTTATGCGGATGTCTGTCGACTTGCAGCGCCCGCCACTGATGCGCCCCCAAAGCTCCCCTTCTGATCGGAAACCCTGAGGGAGCGAAGGGGGCCCGCGCTCTCCGAATCATAGCGATCAAGAACTGCACAGCGTGCCGGAACTCGACTGGGGGCCGGGCGAGTCTGCCGCGCCCACTGGAACAAATATGGGTATCATGATGCTGTGTATTGTAGCCATGGGCGTAATCCGCTCCCGTGGAGGGGAACGTGCCATTGCTATCTCGTCTCGTCTGAGTTGGAGATAGCGATAATTACGGCATTGACACGGGCCAATGACCATCAATGACGTGCGTGGTGGCACGTCCGGTCCGGCGCAGCAGCCTTTACCATTCATCGTCGTCACAGGCGAATAACTGAAACGTGCTACTAAGCTTTCCTGGACTTATCAGCTCCCTTCCCCCATTCCCGAGTCCCTTCCCCGAATCTGCCACCAGCTGCCAAACTGCCACCGGCTACAAGAATGGCGTGACCCACGTTGCGCTTATCCCTGGAGTCGGGCCATCCCCCCACTTTCCTTATCCCATCACCACCACCAACCCACCTCCCTACCCCAACCACCAACGATCCCCACTTACGTACAACCCCCAACCCCGTCCGAATTGACCCGCATCCTCGTCGGATCTACCGCTGGCGGTATAGCGTATATATTCCAACTCCCCCACCCCTATATCTCATCTTATCACTCGCCACTTCGCCCCTCCCCTCCCCCTGAGTACCGTGCATTCCATTCCAATGCCAAAGTCCACCCGCAACATCGCTTCCAAGCCGACTACGGCCACCACGGCCACCGGAGCCGCACCAGTTCCAGCACCGTCTCCACCTCCGACAACGACGGCGACGGCAACCAACGAGCACACCTGGCTCACAGGCCCAGCGCTCAAAGCAGCAAACGAGCATACCTTCGCAACGCAACGAGCCAAGAAAGCTCACGACCGCGCCAAATCCAAAGCGCCTCCACGCAAGGCGCCCGGCTCGGCGTCAGCCGCCAAGCGCTCGTCTTCCTCCTCTTCGTCCGCAGCAACGGCAACGTTTGCCTTGTCCTATCCGGCGAACGGCGGAGCGGCGATGGCGAGCGTATGGGCCTCGGTGTGGGAAGCCCGAAAGGCGGAGGATGACGACACGGACTGGCCCGAACTTCCCACGCCGCTCGGGTCCCTTTCCCAGCGCTACTGGTCCCCGTCGGCGTCCCCCGCCGAGTGCGCGCTGCGTCCAACGCAGGACCGCGAGGTGCCCCTCGCTGCGCTCGTGCGCTCCGTCAAGGCGCGCGGCAACTCCAAGGCCAAGGGTGCGTTTTGAGCTTTGATGTTCCGCCCTTTTAGTCATTTCAGCTGACCATCGCAACCTGCCTGTCACGGATTATGTTATTAGAGGGCGAATTTGAGTTTCTGCCTCAGGTGAAGAACGTCATTGCGCTGGACGATGCAGACAGCAATATACCCGATGAGCCGTGGGAGTATATCTCGAGCGTAGGCGAGCGCGACGACGAAGCCCGCAAGATCTTCTCATACGCGGAGATTGTGTCCAAGCCGGCCTAGAGAGCTTCAACGGATTTCGAACGCGACGTACCTTTGCCTTGCCTAGGACTTTCTCGTTTTCTATAATTGGCCCATGAGGGTCGTATATCGAGTTGATTGCTTATGATTTTTTGACTCGATGAGTGATTTATCCGTATATCTCTTGTATGCCAATAGAGGCTTCTGTACTTTACATCACTTGCGCCATTTCCGTCTCGGACACGGTAGATTCTGCGTATGTCATCCACACTTGCACGGTCTCTCTCGATCAAGGTTTATGGTTTGCCGATTGCAATTGGCAAAAGGAAGCCATGATGCAATAAATGGACATCATTGAGTTTGAAACTGCGGTAGATAAGAACAAAGCACGCATTTAACGCGTTATGGGGGAAAACGATCAGGAAAAGCCCGTGCGGATGGACGGGGTAAATATCGGAAGCGGGTGCGCCTGTATATGTCCGAAGAAGCTCCTGAGCGACGAAACGACGATGAAGTGGTAGGGCGACAACACTCTTCTCTTACCTCGGCGTTGAAAACGTATTCTGTGATGAATGAATCCCCACGGCAAAGACCGATCAGCACCTTCGTGCGCGAGGTTCGTTTCAAAAACTCACTAGATAGCGGGACCGTGTCTCCGTCCGAGAAAAGCAGGAACAAGTACTTCAACGTTTCGCTCTGCAGATAGATGCCCAATCCAATCAATCTCTAAACTTAAAAAAGGAAAACAAAAAAAAAATTCACAAGGAAAAAATTCTCCATCTTGTCCTCGTGCCGAACCGGGACCTCATCGACGTTGACGATCGTCGCGTATCCGCCGCCCGGAATCTTGCAGTGCTTCTCGATAGCCTGAAAAATGGCCCAGCCGTGATCGCGGTAGCGCTTATCGCCAGTGAGTCGGAAGGCGATAAACAGGGATTCGACGGTCTCCGGTCTGCACCGTCAGTTCAACGAAACGAACGGGTTTCAAAGTGGTAAGCGTGTGGGGTAGGAGGAGGGAAGCGAAAAAAAAAAAAACACGAGGAGTGACGTGCCGGAGCATGTATCGTGCATCGTATGGCGGGGTTTCTCCGACGCTGTAACGCAAAGCCCGGTGCCAGTGAGCGAGACGACATGCTTCAAAGAAATGGAACCGGAGGTCCCGCACCCTGCGCCCTTGATGTACCAATCGCCAGGAACGTTCCTCAAACCTGCCAAACTGTCGCTCGGGATTCTGAAATGTGCGATCTCTGGCGCGAGTCCCCTGCGCGGAGGAGCGCGGTCACATCGGCACGTTTGATGAGCTGAAGAAGATTCCACGCGCGGCGGAAGCAGGACGTACGTTTTTGTGTCGTGCGTGGCCATGCACGTGCGAATGAGCTCGATTCCGGTCGTCCAATCGCGTCGACCGAGATCCGAGAGCTCGTCTGCGCGCGGCGGCACGCTCACGTCGTCCCGCACGAGCGCGCCTGCGCGGGTCGCGCTCAGCAGAAGGTTCCCACCCAGGAAACAGACGAGGAAGTCCTGCTTCGGCGTTAGCCGCCATGAACTGTTACAGGAACATTAAATGGGATCAAGATTGAGCAAGGTGACAGATGACCTACATTTCACCGTGAGGGTCTGACGAGGTGTGTTCTGGAATGAGTTCTGCTGCGTAGCTGAGTCCCGATTGGAGACTCTTTTGGATAAGGTGATCATGGATTCCTTGGACTGCGTCTTCATACATCTACAGACGCAATTAGCCAAAATGAAGGTGTGACGGGTCTGCTTACATACCTCACGATAAACGCCCTCCGTCCGATCCTTATATTCATAACAATGAACCCGAATTCGAGATCTGAATACATGAAACGCACTGTCTGAATGAACTGCTTCCTGACAAGGGTTATCAGAACATTTCATGCAATGAACAGAAATAGACTCATACAGAAGGTACTCGTAATAGGAATTACCACTAGAGCCAAGTCGAATGGCAGAAGTCACAAACCGTCCCTCGTGAGGGCTAGAAGTCTGTTCATTTCGGGAAACATGTAGATGATTGCCTCACTTACTCCATGAAGATGCTTGCGAGGCCTGGATGCATGCGTGCCAACCCAATAATAGCCATCACCTGCACACGCAACTTACTCGCACAAGAATACCCTGTGAGTCAACCTGAACCTACCCGCTCTGCTGTCTTCCAGTAAATATCATCGCCCGTGAGCTCAGAGAGGTAGCGGAATTCGAGTTGCAGCGTCGACACATCGGCTGTGTTGACGAGCCCTCCGTTTTCCTTGGACGAAACTCCTTTGCGCCGGCGGAGGTTTACCATCGAAAGCGGGAGCCCAGATGGGGTATCGAACGTAGGAAGAATGCGGTCCGCAAGATCGCGCGCGCGTGTCAAGTAGAGGGCGTCGCCCCCGGAGTGGTGATATGCAGAAAGAAGGCCGCCAAGCACGCCGACCGTAGTCTGTATGTACGTCCCAAGAGTGGATGGACGACCCAGGTGCACACTTAGATCACGCAGCGTAAAAACATCAAACGAAAGACGCACCTCGTAAATGTTGAAGTCAGCATCACGGTCAAAAGTCAGCTCCTTCTCGATCCATTCCCGCGCGCGCAGATATTCCGCATCGAGTCCCATAAGGAGCATCGAGTCTAGCGCACCGACAACGGTGTAGCCGATCCCGCCTGATGCCGCGATGTTGGAGCCATCGCGACTGATCGGGTGGTACTCGTCCGCGCCCATCGCGTCTCTCTCTGTCTTCGTATCAGGGCCACGTTTCACGCACGAGCGCTCAGAAAGCGCGCACCGTATGCTAGCCACGCGTGCTACTGACGCATGTCAACCGCGGAACCAGAAAAAGGACGGCGCTTGAGGACGTACTCGGAAAGCCGTGACAACAGCGTCGCGCTTTGCCGCGTCGACCTTGAGGCCAACGTAGGTGCTCGGGCTCCATCCCGGTAAGTGTTGCCTCGAAACGCCCTCTTGACCCAGCCAAACGCGGACCGTCCGTCTTGCAGTATCTGGAAACTGATCAAAAGTTACAGCTCTTGTTGTAATTACAAGAGCCGGAGAAAAGTGGTATGCTCGCCTGATACAAACCAAAGGAAACAGCAAGTAATATAACAAATGGGAGACATCTGGATATTCCGGAAGAGCGCCGTCGCCCGTCGGGCTGCTGAGAAATGGGGTCAAGTTGACGCGTGTGTCAATCAAGCAGGGTGCGCACATATTTCCTATCTTCTGTTACAGCATAATCCGAAGTTGGAGGGCTCGCCTTCCGTTTGCGAGCCTGGGACTCTTGCATCGGAGTAAAAGCAAAAGGGAAACGGACAACCCGTGAGAACCAATCAGAACACTGTGACCGACGGCCGTCGTCGCCGGGCGCCTCTCTAATTGATTTCGGACAACAAACGTAGTGTAGGTCTGCGTCTGTATCTATCCCCTTTAAGTTTCAGTGGCGTTCATCAAAACCGTACCAGCGATAGGCGCATGATGCCACCGAAAAATTCTAGAGAGTGAACTCCAAGGCCCGGAACGTTGCCACCAGTTCCATCCCCAAATATGAAATTTCAGCGCTTTCAGCCACCGCAATGCGCAGCGAGAACTCGGGCAAGGCGAGCTTTTCATAGCTCAACGATAAGGGGTGTCTCGCGGCCTTGCGCGCGAGCCTCCCCCAACTCCCGCGTCGTCCCTACGACCTCCGACCCGGCCCGCATTGCGTCGCTCCCCCGCGCCTCGCCCTCTTCCTCAAGCCTCGCCGCCCAACGCTCTGCATCGGCCCCAAGGGCGCGCAACAACGACGCGGGTGCGCGACGCACCCGCGCCGCATAGAACACGACTTTTGCCGCCACGCGCGGATCACGCGGCTTGGAGTCGAACAGCGCGTGGAGATCTGACAGCGCTCGCAGCGCACCTGGCACGAATTCATCGCCTTCTTCTGACACGAGCGGGGGCGGGCGCAGAAACGTTGCGGCATCGCGCAGCAGAAGCGCGAAAGCCGCTGGGGTGATGGCGCCCTTGCGTGAGGAAAAAGAGCCTGTCAGCGGCGTCCCGACTTTATGCAGGCAGAAAGGGTGCGGCAATACCTACCGCGTCAAAGCGTGAATATATATCGGTGGATGCGGACTCGATGCCAGGGAAGCACGTCTTGTCATCTCGTGCGACGAGAAAGGGTACGAGACGAGAGACGAGAGCGCGGGCCTCGGGCGAGGAAGACAGCGGGTAGGCTGAAAGATGTCGCGAAGCGTACGCATACGCAACACTCCACGCGCATCAAAATGAGACATAGAGCATTCATCGGAAACTGCGTTTGGGGCTCACAGGATAGCGACCAAGTTATACGCCAGTGGAAAGGCTGGCGCGGGCGGGGACGGGGACGGTGTCGGGGCCGCCAGCAAGGCATCCGGTATCTCCATGACGTCCGGAGGTTGTGCAGGGCGCGCCGCAGGAGCATGCGCCTGAAGCGTACTCGACGAGGCCTCCCACCACGGCGTGGGTATATCGTCCGCAATGTCAGGGCTGGACAGCAAGGTCTTGGCCAGGTCGGAGGCCGGGTCTTGCACAGCGCGAGTGAAGCGCGTGCGCTCTTCCGGAGTCAGCGCACCCCATATTTGATCCACAGAGGCACTTCCTACCAGAGTTTTTGGTTAATATAGATAGCCGTACACCAAAACCATCGAAAAACTCACCGAGATCGATGCCCGCCAAGCGGCGTTCGAGATCATCATCATCACCAGCGCCTCCACCACCTTCATCATCGTCGCCATCCGCAAATGGATCGTCCAGACTGTCTTCCTCAAACCGCTTCAGCAAATCCACCATCGCCTTGCGCTCCACGGCGGACGTCGATGGCTCTGCGTGGATGTCGGACGCCAGTTGATCGCGATAGAATGGTTCCGAGCATTGCGAATGTGCCTAGAGTACAGACCTTTGATAAGTACGCGATTCGCGTGAAAAAGTTTGGTCATCGTGCCTCTGCGCGAAAGCAGGAGAGCGAGCAATAGAGCAGGTTGCACCGCGGACAGGTATATCGAGAAAACTGTCGGCGACATCTACAACGGACGCCGTGGAATCGCGTTAGCGATTGGATGGAAATGAAAACTCGATTGGACGATCATGAGCTTCCGAAAACTAACAAACGTACATCCCGCAGAATGGACAGTTCTTGTCTGGGGGATTTGACAAAGTCGCTTGGGCAGGAGTCGAGATCGATGAGGTCATCCGAGTCGTGTGAGGGAGAACTTCGCCGAGGTCATGGAGGCTGTGCTGTCGTGCTGACTCAAACGACCCCTCTATTCGACGGGATGGGGCAATCGGTTTATCTTAAAACTAACTACATTCAATCTCTACTTACTACACGGACATCGGACCTGCTTGTCCTCTCCGTAAACGAAAAATTTCCTTGAATACGACAACGCGAAGACATAGCACGAAATTCAAAACGCAATTGAAGAAACGAATGGTCGGACGCGTACGCTCGCCTTCTGACACGCCGGAACCCTAGTACGATAGGTCTTTCTGAACTGCCAACAACATACGGAAATCAAACCGAACGCCGACAGACATCGAGTCCCAGGCGCCAAGATGGTGTTTATACAAGGCTCACCGCGTTCGTGACGAGTGTCTTCATAACTTGTTAGTGAGAGCGAGCGCCTTGGACAACCGACGGACACACCTGGAGGCCTGCCTGATTGGCACCAACGAGGTCATTGACCTTTTCCCCATTCTTGAAGACGGTGAATGTAGGCATCTGAGTAATGGTTAATACCTCTGTCTTTCGAACGGAGAAGGGGGCAACATACGGCACGGATGCCGACCTCTTGCGCGATATCTGGTTGCGCATCCACATCGACCTTATAAAATTCGACTGTGCTGTTCGCTTGCGAGAGTTGCTCAAGGATGGGGGAGATGAATCTGCACGGGCCACACCACGTAGCCCAGAAGTCGATGACGACGGTTTTGCCCGAAGTTATCTAATAGCGCCGAGTTGACAATCAGTGGGCGAGTGTTAGAGACCGATCGTGATAAGATCGCGCGACGTACAATGGTCTTGAACTCATCATACGAGTTGATAGGTGTGACCGTCATCACGCGTGCTTATACGGGTGGGCGATGGATATGTGGTCATTGAAGAAGAGGATCTAGTTTGCACCACCTTGATTTCGCTACTCGTTTTATAGTAATCTTAATCAAATCAGTCAGCAGGATCGGCCTGCACGTGATGCCTCTCAGGCTCGGTGTTCCCATCCCCGTCCTAAGCACACCATTATGGCGTCTCTCACACCAATATAATCTTATTACAAATCATCGAGAGCTTGGGTTTGGCACTGCACGCGTTCACGCAACATGCAAGGATGGTCAGCTTATGTGATCGAAAGTATTACCAAGACTAAGGGTACAGGATCTAGTTCGCGCTAATTAACAAGGTGGCCAGGCCCTACCGCCCGTTGAAGACTGGACGCAACAAGCACAACCCCAGAATCTTCTTATCAGGTGCCCAACAGTTGGCGAATACTTATCGAACGAAGCGCCACGCTCCACTATGAATTTGTCTTTCCCGCTAAGGAAACATGTTTAAATGATTCATTTTCTAGGAATTAAAAGACAGACGCATTTATTATCCGATAAATGTAAATAACTAACAGTCTGGGCTTCGAGCGAAAAAGATAAGACTAATAATATTAGAGACCATCCTTCCAAATCATTTGCTGAACCCAAGTGCCCCATCGAATGATAGTGCATTGACAGAAGCAGCAAAAGAAAAGAGAAGGAGATCCCCTGACGACGCGGGCCAGTAGTGCAGCGGCAAGGTCATCGCGTCCCCGGGTTGCAAGCAGAGCCCAGGGAGCAGGGGCGGCAAAAATTAGATAACCAGTAATGGGAGCGGTGCCCCCATAATAGTGGTTAAACTATTAAGAACAGATACTACACTTGATCTAAGCCAAAAGGCCAGAGTGGTAAGGATTTCGGAAACCAATGTGCGAGGCTTATATAGTGTACGGGTGCCGCGCACGGACCATAGGCACATTGCCGAGCGCTTCAGAGTGCCGCGAGTGTTCACACCGGCCATGACTCCGCCGCCATGGATTGCTCGACCCGAGTCACTCCCTTTGACTTTCCTATTCCTCAATGAATGCAATGTGACCTGTGAGAGTGAGATGCGGAAGCAATTGCCTTTGTTTCGGTTGCATGTGGGCTGGGAAAACGCGGCTTGCACTTGGAGCGAGCCTGAGATTCACTGTCCCCTCGTCCAATTCACTATTTCGGGACAATCTTTCTCATGAACTGGAATCACCCCAAGCGCCCTAACGATCTTTATGGTGGGAGGTCTCGGCCTGTCGTGGCTATGCGGCTGAGAAGTTTCCCATGCTCGTTCCAGATCTTCACAAATGGATATCTTCTTCGGAAGACGCAGCAGAAGGCTGAAGCCCCAAGAACCACTTGGGGATGTGTACATGAGTCCGCGAGGAGCGCTCCAAATCATTTGGGAGTTAAATTGACATGGGTCCGAAAGCAGCACTGGATTGGCCCGCGCCATCGAGTATCGCAATCCTTGGGTGCCACGAATTCTGCATTGGCCATGCTCCTGGAAGGTTTTGCACAGCTATCACCATTTAGCGCCGGCCGGCCATGTCTCTTACTTATGATACTCTACATAGGAAAACTGTCACTGATCGGGGTGCGATAACGATGGGTATTCAGAACTGGGAAAAGTA
>Ga0137394_10004325_pt1 | contig 10775 bp, 9 predicted proteins | sample czobulk116metaG_FD_108278 | JGI IMG/M metagenome (GOLD analysis project Ga0137394, IMG submission 108278) | Vadose zone soil microbial communities from Angelo Coast Range Reserve, California, USA - czobulk1.16 metaG | ecosystem: Environmental > Terrestrial > Soil > Vadose zone | place: USA... | reverse complement strand
CTTCACCGCCAAAGTCTGCGTGCCCAGGAGTATCCAGGATATTGATCTTCACATCCTTATAGTGTACGGATGTGTTCTTAGCCATAATCGTGATACCACGCTCACGTTCCAGATCCATTGAATCCATTACACGGTCACGAACCTGCTCGTTCTCGCGAAAGGTTCCTGATTGTTTCAACATGGCATCCACCAGAGTGGTCTTGCCGTGGTCGACGTGAGCAATGATCGCGATATTGCGAATGTCTTTTCTTTCCTCAGTCATTATTTCCCTACTCTTACCTGATCGGTCTCGAATTCTAGGTTAAGCGAAACCGATCATGTTATCACCTCTGGCGAAATAATTCCCTCAACGGCGTGGAGTGTCGTCACAGGCATGCCCTCAGAAAGGTAGCGATAGTACATCCCGAGGCTCTTGTTGCTAGCTTGTCAATGCACCGGTCTGGCGCAAGGCTTCGTAGAGAACAATGCCGACAGCTGTAGCCAGGTTGAGACTACGTACCTTCGGATTCAAGATAGGAATTGTGAGGCACTTTTCCCAATTGTCGCGTAAAACCTGCTCCGGCAATCCACGCGTTTCTCTCCCAAAAACAAGGCAATCCGTCGGGCTAAAAGCCCAATCGAAATAGCTCCTGTCAGCTTTGGTCGTCAGATACAGGAAGCGAGCTTCTGGTATGGATTCGTAGAGGCCTTCAAGATTTGAATGCCGTAGCAAGATGACTTCTGACCAGTAATCCAAGCCCGCTCGTCGCACAGCCTTATCGTCCAACCGAAAGCCAGTTGCTCCAACAATGTGAAGTGGAACCTTAGTGGCCGCGCACAACCGCGCGATATTACCGGTGTTTGGTGGAATCTCAGGTTCTATTAGAGCCACTCTAATCATTGTGCTGGTGGACAGTAGGAGTATCAGGTTAGAAGTTCGCGTGGATACATATACAACAGTTAATCAAAAGTAATGCCGCCGCCGAAATACAAAAGGAACGACGAGATTCACTTGAAGTACTCGTCGTTCCTTTTGAAAGGCCGTCGCGGCCTCAGAGATTTGTGTGCGCCAGTGGAGGGTTGCTGTTGAACCGTACTGGTCCGAGTTATCTCTTCTTGGCTGCCTTCTTCGTTCCGCCCTTCTTTGCTGACTTCTTGGCGGCACCCTTTTTCGCTGCCTTCTTTCCACCTTTTTTAGTTGCCATAAGCTCTGTGTGCTCCTTCCTTCAAAGATTTTTTGTTTCCGGGTCTACCACAAGATGATGTGCTTACTTCTGTCTTGTGGGCTAGAGTAAACGGCGCACAACATCTTGCTATATAAACGTAAACGCCCACGATGTCAACAACTTATTACTATTATGTGAAAAATAATTTGACGCCAGCGAATCTATGAGCGCAGCGACGAGACAAGTTTTTTCTCTTGAAGTTGATCTCAAAGCGAGTCAACACTCAACACAGTTCACAGATGAGAAGTGCGATCAACGCAACCGGAGTTGAGTGTAGTAATTCGTTGAGATGATGAAGTGAGGAAGTGTAGCTACTTCAGTAGCGCACTTACTATCTGAAGAGAGGAGTGAATATCCACTCAGTCTGTTTATCGATTCCGTAGTAGTGAAGTATGGAATCCGTCCTGCTGCGACTGGCCACACCGATGAAAGGACCAGTGGAACCGTCATCTCCACTGGAGCTGGCGGCGGCGGTGGCGATACCAAGGGTTGGCAAAACTGGCAGAGCCATAACCTGTTCTACTAGCTTAAGTTGCGGGTCATTAGTAGCGGGCTGGACATTTCCTGCGAATAACATTAACGAACGCTGAAAGTTCGACAATTCGGAAGAGCGTGGTCGAATCAATCTCCATTCACCCGAATCAGACAGAGGATCCCGCGTCGCGGAGGGACGCAGTATCTGAACTTTTTTTGTTCCGACCGGGATGCCCTCGAGCAGTTGATCTATCGACGTCGGGAGATTGGCCGCAGGATCGGCAGGCCGGGATCTACTCTGGCGGTAAGAATAATAAACACGAATTGCTGCGGCAACTTGCTCACCACGAAAGATCGCTTCCACCTCACGTTCGCGTTGATTCTGGTGTCTAATGCTGGGCGCAGCGGCAGCTGCAAAGAGAGCAAGTATGGTCATCAAGGCGAGGAGCGCAACCAGCGTATAACCTTCCTCACAACGGGTACTGGAGCTCCTAATGCCGACACGAGGCGTACTCCGTTGCTCTGCACCCGTCCATATGTAGTGGTGTGGTCCACTGCTAGAGTTCATCGTCCTCACCTTCAACTCGTGGCGTCGGCCGCTGCAGCGGGTTGCCTCTGTCACCTTGATTGGTGAAAGCGAGTGTATGTCTAATCTTCAAATTGCCGTCGACAAGGATCAACTCCTTCTCTGAAATGCTTGTGACACGAAACCTTCCTCCCAGAAGGTCCCCACGTTGGACGTTTAGGATCTCCTTGTTTGCCTTGTCCTGAAGGATCGCCGTGTCAATGTGCCGGCGCGTGCCAATAATTCCAAGGTAAGTGTAGTTCGGTGTTGGCGGTGCAGCCACGGTAAGAGTTGCAGAATTTGAATACACCACGCCATCAGAAGATCGCAGCATGATCTGGCGTCCACCAGGATTAGCAATTAAGGCAGCAGGCACAGTCGCCGAAATCTGCTGCGGGCTTATATAGCGAGTTGGCACCTCGCTATTCTCGATTAAAACTTTCAACTTTGGAGTAAATTTGTCACCGGAAATTTCTAACGTGAAATCACTAGTCCGCGCGTAAACATTCGCCGGGGAGAGGCTTGCAAGCAGAACCGGGGGCGTGGGTGTTGGGGTCGGTGTCGGAGTAGTCGAAGGTTTTTCGAGTGGCTTAGGAGGTTCGTAGTAAACAAAGATGTTGCGCTTTGCTTCCTGCACATAAGGCACGGAATATTCATAGTTGATAGGTCGTAACTGCTCGAGGAGATCCCCTTTCAATTCGACAACAGTTTCTGGTTGAGCAGTAGCGACCGAAGCACGATTGCCTGTCGAAGCCGTTGGATCACTCGTTTTTCTCGGTGCGACTTTATTTGAGCTAGTGCCGAAGCCAACAAACGTCCACCATAACAACACGATGGCAAGGATTCCCAGAACTCCCGCCCCGATCAGTTTCTTCCGTTCGGACGGATTTCGAATATCAGTTGTTTGCATTGCTGTATTGCTCACTGCCCCGGTGATTCGAGCGCGATCCCTTCACCAGGCTTCTGTTGGAAGTAAGTCGCCATTTCCAAACGCAGGCTCACTAGCGAGCTACTCGCTCCCGCAGCCGGATCTCCCGCAACCACAGGAGCACTGTCTGTTTCGGTCGCTCGCTCTAACTCGACGCTGTTGATAATGACGAACTGCTTATTCGTTTCTATATCACGAACAAACCGACGAAGGTTCTGATACTGGCCATCAACTGTCAGGCTGATTGCGATACCAGGGTAAATGCTTTGCCACTTCGTATTCACCGATCTCGATCCACTAGCGTTGGTCTTCAATCCGGTCGGATCAAGCGGCGCATAGGTTGGTCCCGAAGTGTTTCGTAGGCCGTTTTTTCTAATCAGTTGGTTAAGAGCGTCGTACAGACTCATGCGGCCGGGATTGGCGCCAACCAAACGGTTGCTCTCAAACGCATCTAAACTCTGCGTAATGTTCTGCACAGTGGCGTCTGTGCTTTGTCCCTGGCGCACTACGTCCTCTGAATTCCGCAACCTACTCTGTAGTAGAGAGCGTTCCGATTGAAGATTGTAGAGCCGCGAGCGAGCAGGCAACAGAAAATACAGATAGCCAACAATTACCAGGACTAGCATAAAAACCCCGCCCGCGAGACCAATGAGTTCAGCGAGACCAAGAATTCCCTGCTGACGGGTTAAGGTAAAGCGGTTAAGCCGGGCTCGTATCAGGTCGCGATTTACATGAGTCGGCACCGGTTGCTCGTTCATTGGCTGCCTCCTCCGGATCCATTCTGCTTAACAGAAGCCAGCGGCGCACCGGCGACTGTGGAACCGGAGCGCGGTCGATACACGACATATAACTCATACTCGGAACCGCTTTCACCTCTGCCTCGTTGCAAATTCTGCGACCGTAGTTCTGCCTGGAAAATTCCTATCCGATCCATTTCGGCAATCATATCCGTTATCGTAGCGGGACTCTTGGCGACCACCGTCAACTCTAATTGAGCGAGAGTTTGTTCATCTCGCCTGGCTACGCCGCGGACAGCTATGCGTTTGACGCGCACGCTTCCCGGCAACGCCGACTCCAAATCTGCAAACAATCGCGACCAGGAGAAGTGCTTGCGATCGACGAGCGTATGAGCAGCTTCCAACTTCCGCAATTGGTCGGGCGTTAAGGAGTTTTTTACCGCTTCAGCCTTTCTTCGAAGAGCCTGTTCCTGTTGCCCCAGGCTATTAAGATCCTTCTGGACGGCCCCAGCCTGCGCCCGCGCATTACCCGTCGCACGGACGATGAAAGTGAGGCAGACCAGCGACAAGAGAATCAGCAAGGCTGTAACTGCCCATGGCAGTGACCGGTTGCTAAACGGCTTGGTCGCGAGGTTGAGTTTTGTTGCCATCAGAATCTCTCAGTCCAAAAAAGCAAGACTTTTCCCCAAAATGCTACTTGAGAAGCATACACGCTGCAATTAATACCGCGCAACCGCCGGGAAACCGACGTTTGGCGCCATCAACTTACACGCCGAGCAAAGCCTGCTGTTTCATAAAAATTGAGGTTGGGAAAGCGATGAAAGTAGTGGTTACGTGGGGCGCCTGGGAGGTAGCGGGCCTTCAATTGCTGCCAACGAAGGCCGGTATGCGCAAACCTGATTGCGACCATTTCGTTTGGCACGATAAAGTGCAGAATCGGCAAGTTCGACCAATTCAATCGGATCCGTTGCATCGTCGGGGAAGGCGGCCACGCCTATACTAATTGTGATACGGTGCGTCGCCAGACCACCAGGAGAGTCAATACGGCTAGCGGGAAACTCGTGTTGTGCTAAGGCTTCCCGTACCCGCTCCGCGGCTACCAAACCTTGACAATAGGTAGCATCCAGCAAAAAGGCTGCGAATTCCTCGCCGCCAAAACGAGAGGCCACATCACCGGCTCTCAAGGCTTCCTTGATGACGTGTCCGGTCTCTTCGAGCGTCTTGCTGCCAACAAGATGTCCGTAAGTGTCATTAACTTCCTTGAAGTGGTCCAAATCCATCATTAAAACGCAAAAAGGACGCGACTCAGCCTCAGCACGTGCAGATTCGCGCCGCAATTCGGAGAAAAACGACTTGCTTGTAAGCAATCCCGTGAGTTCGTCATGAGCCAGAAGACGATGGATCTGCTGTTGAAATTCTCGATCAATCTCATCCAGCATCTCGAAGCGAAAAAGATGGTCTCCTATTACGATCTTATCGCCGTCGTTTAGAACTGTTTCAGTGATTAGCTCGCCGTTAACCGTGGTGCCGTTGGTGGAACCGAGATCGATGATTCGATAGCATGTGTCATCGGTCTCGTCACCTCGTTCAGTGGTAATGCGCGCGTGAAGACGCGAGGCGCGGGAGTCATTGAGGCGGACATCTGCATCCAGAGCTCGACCAATGGTTACTGCGTCTCGCTCAAGCGGAATTGGAACGGCCATCAACTCACCGCGCAGGGAAATCAGCGCTGGTCGCCGCTCGCTTTGAGTTGATTTTACATCCCTGGTGGTTTGACGTAGCTGGGTTTCTTCGCCGGATTCGTCTTCGTTAATATTTTGAATTGGCATTCGATGCTGGCTTCGGAGAGGCCCACTCGAAACTTCAATGATCCAACGCAACCTAAGCAAGTTCAGACGCAGCTTATCTTATCGCGGGGGTGATGCCGTAGCAATGCCATGTCATGGCCGGAGGCCCCAACTCGCTGGTTTCAGCCGCTCCCTCCAGTAGCACTTGCGGACTTACTGCTATAAAATCACTTCAAAGAACTGAACCAACTTGGGGGTTATCATAGCCAGCGTGAAGCGTGAAAGAAGGAGACTCGGTTGAAAGAACAACCCACTACGTTCGCCTCCTCATGTGCTGATGAAAGTTTATCGGTAGAGCGCGTTGCCGTCGCGACTTTACCTACCGAATGGGGCGAATTCAGGATTGCCGGTTATCGTTCGCTTGTTAGCGATGAGGAATTTGTGGCTCTTTTCAAGGGCGAGATGCGTCGGGACACGCCGACCCTGGTGCGTATTCATTCACAATGCCTGACCGGTGACGTCTTTGGTTCTACAAAATGCGATTGCGGAGCTCAACTCCACCAAACGATGCAGATGATAGAGCAGGAAGGCCGCGGCGCTATCGTTTATCAACAGCAGGAAGGCCGCGGAATTGGTATTTTAAACAAAATTCGGGCCTATGCACTTCAGGACGAAGGAGCGGACACTGTAGAAGCCAATGAGCAGCTGGGGCTCGCCGTAGACCTGCGCGAGTACAAGCAATGCGCTGAAATTCTCTTCGATCTTGGCCTTTGCCAGGTTAGGGTCATCTCAAACAACCCGCTTAAGCTGCATGCCCTAGAAGAAGCAGGATTGAGAATTGTCGAAAGGGTATCTATCCAGGTTGAGCCGACTGAAAAGGCGGTCCGTTATATGCGAACCAAGAAAGAGAAGCTGGGTCACCTGTTGAAGCTTGATGTCTAGTCTTCACCTTTTGTTTTTGTGGTTTTTGTCGAGGCAGTAGTTGGCTTGAATCTGGAATCCTACTGCTGGTATTAATCCGCTGGTTATATCTTTCGAGAGACAAGCTCGCATTAGCATCGTTCTGAACATCAAACGCTTTCGGGTTGGAAATATGCAGGGAGAACTATCATGAAGAAACTTGGTTATCTAGTTTTTGGGTTCGGAGTCTTGCTGGCTCTTCCTGTCGGCCAGCCCACCGTGAATGCCAGCCAAATTACCTCGTCAGTATTGGCTCTGTCTGGCGTCGCTCAAGGCAGGAACACCATCAACGGTACCGTGTTCAACGACTCACACCGACCGGTCGCTGACGCGTATGTAGAGTTGCTCGATGATTACAATTCAACGCTGGGGCGTTCTAAGACTGACGGCTCGGGGCATTTCACATTCAACGGATTGGTGGACGGGCGCTATAAAGTCAAAGTGGTGCCTTACGGCACTGACTATTTAGAGCAGACGCAGGACGTGGTCCTTGCAAGCGTGTCGGCGATCGCCGGAAGCGGGTCAGCCCGCGAGAATGTTGACTTCTATCTAAAAATCAATGAGCGCGTCAGCTTTGGTCCCTTTGCTGTCGGCCCGCGTGTTGTTTTTGTCCAGGACGTCCCAGCCGCAGCCAGGAAGCTGTATGAAGACGGGGTCAGTTTCCTTAAGGCTAAAAAAGAGAAAGAAGGTTTCGACAGTCTAAGGAAATCGATCGAGGCTTTTCCTAACTATTATTTGGCGCTGGATCGTTTGGGCGCCGAGTATGCCATTCGTGGTACTTCAGACCGTAGTTATTTCGAGGCTGGACTTATCCTCTTAACAAAGGCGGTAGAGGTTAACCCCCGCGGCGTACACAGCCTTTTCGGTTTGGGATGGACTCAATATCAACTTGGTTTGAATGCGGAAGCCATTGAGACTTTGACCCGCGCCACCACGGTTTATGGCAAATCGCCCGATTCGTATTTGTGGCTGGGTAAGGCGCTCAAACGCGCTTCGATGCAAGATAGGGCTGAGGTAGCCTTTAAGCGCGCCAACGATTTGGCCAATGGCAAAGGCGCTGACATCCACTGGGAAATGGCTGGACTATACAGAGATCAGAAACGTTACAAGGATGCGGCCGACGAACTCGAGTTGTTTCTGAAGATTGAGTCTAAAACAGCTGACGCAGAAAAGATCAAAGCGGTAATAAAACAACTAAGGGATAAAGCCGCGCAGGCGTCTAAGGGGTAAGCCGCGATTTTTGGAGTTCTTAGCTTGTAGTGCCTTTTGATCTTTTTGGTTGTCAGTTAAAAATGTAGGTTCACGCAGCCTTAAAGGACCTATGGTGACTCAGCCAGCGAAAGAAAGGTAGGCAGGGAACTATGAAGATACATCCTCGGTTAAATCTTAGTCTTGCGATGGGACTGGCTATTGGTCTTGGGCCATCGTCCACTGTCCCTGCGCACCCTCACGTCGATCAAATCTGGTTCGAGTCAAGCGTTCCGCAGGGAAGAAACACAATCTCCGGAACAGTGTACGGCGAGTCGCACCGTCCAATCGCCGACATACATGTAGAGTTGACTGACGACGTTAATTCGACGCTTGGTCGCGCCAAGACGAGTGCCTCCGGACGTTTCACATTCGGCGGTCTTCCGAACGGGCGCTATAAGGTCAAGGCCTTGCCTTTCGGCACTGATTACATGGAGCAGACGCAGGAGGTGGTCCTCGCAAGCGTGTCGGTGGTCGCGGGCCGAGGCTCCGACTTTCAGAATATCGATATCTATTTAAGACTCAACGAGCGTGGCCACCCGGGCCCTTTTGCGGCAGTGACGGGAGTCATTTTTGTCCAGGATGTACCACCCACAGCCAGGAAGCTGTATGAAGACGGGGTAAGATATCTGGGCGATAAAAAAGAAAAAGAAGGTTTCGAAAGTCTAAGGAAAGCGATCGAGGTTTTTCCTAACTATTATTTGGCACTGGATCGTTTGGGCGCCGAGTATGCCGTGCGTGGTACTTCAGACCGAAGTTATTTGGAGGCGGGACTTATCCTCTTAACAAAGGCGGTAGAGGTTAATCCTCGCGGCTCAAACAGCCTCTTCGGTTTGGGATGGACCCAATATCAACTGGGTTTGAATGCAGAAGCGATTGAGACGCTAACGCGGGCCATCACGGTTTATGGCAAATCGCCCGATGCGTATTTGTGGCTGGGTAAGGCGCTCAAACGCGCTGCGATCCAGGATAGGGCTGAGGCAGCCTTTAAGCGCGCGAACGATTTGGCTAATGGGAAAGGCGCTGACATCCACTGGGAAATGGCAGGACTTTACAAAGATCAGAAACGTTATAAAGAGGCTGCCGACGAACTGGAGTTGTTTCTGAAAGCGAAACCCAAGGCAGCCGATACGGAAAGAGTGAAGGCCTTAATCAAGCAGTTACGAGAGAAAGCCGGCGCAGACTAATTGGGCAGGTCGGAAAGCGAACATGACCCTGGTTTAGGATAGAACCTCCTGGTCCTCGCGTTCACAAATCCGCGCCTTACTTTCCCCGCTCCCGGTAACCACCTCACGGTGAGTATCGACCATCTCAAATGTTCTTCACTTCCCGGCTGTCTGCGAAGTTTGAGACTTCGTTCAATGACTTCAGGTTTCCCGCGGTGGGCCGGTACGAGACTTTCACTCCCGTGTAAGAGCCCCCTCTCGAGTACACAAAAATAAGCCCATCCGGATTTACCGGATGGGCTTTCAAAATCAAACTCGGTTAAGAGTTTGTTAGAAGATCAAACGGAATCCGAAACGCACTTGACGCGGGTCCTGGAAACCATTTGCCTTATTGAATGTGGTTTGTCGGCGATCCGGCCTCGCAGGATCGTTGATAAACGCCAACACCGGAGTCTGGATACCGCTACTGAAGAGCGCCTTGATTGTTGGCACTTCACCCGTACCGCAAACCGCGCAACCGTAAGCAACTAAGTTGCCGCCGGTAATGTTGTTCGGACTGATGGTCGTTTGACGCTGAAGCTCGTTCTTTTCGTTGAACAGGTTTAGCACGTCAATCTCAGCCACCAGCTGGTACTTCTCAGCGAAGCGATACTTGTGACGCACCGCGAAGTCTGTTTGGGTAAACATTTCGGTGCGGCCCAAATCACCCAACTTAGAAACGACTGTTGGGTTAAGGTTGTAGAAGGTAATGACCGAAGTCAACGGGGTGCCTGATGCGGCAGTGGTAAAGCCCGAGAACTCCGTTGAGTGACCACCTTCCCAGTTTGCGGTGTAGGCACCGTACATCTTAAATACATGCGTACGATCCGTAGGCAGTAAACCATCAATCGGCTTACCGTTTAGGGTGAAAGCCTGGAACGGTAGATCGAATAAGCGACTAACGTTCGGGCTAACGCGACCAAACTCGAGCGAGCTCGCCAGACCGGAGTAATTACCGAACAAGCGACTCCACGTGTAGTTTGCGTTGAAGTAGTAATTCTTCGAAAAACGCTTGTCCAGCTGTGCTTCGACTGCGTTGTAAATCCGTTTAGCCTTGACCGAAGGATAGCCGAAGTCTTTGGCAAACTTATCGGCCAACCCAAAGCCAGGATTACCGATGATATACGCCTCGCTGCCAGTCGGGGTCGGAATGCCGATATCCTCGATTGCCCGATCGATATTCTTACGGGTGTAACGACCTCTGACGAGGAAACCGCCACTCAACTCATGTTCTGCGCCGACAGTAAACTCCTGCTGCCGTGCCGCCTTTATATTAGGATCGACGGCACCGCTATCGAAGATATCCCCACCCACTAAATTGGACGGAATGCGGAAGTCAAACTGACAGCGGGAACGAGCACCGGTAGCTATACGAACCGCTGGATTGTCGCTGGCACAACCACCGCCGCCCACCGGGTCCGTAAAGCTGCCGATAACCTGGGCCACGGTAATGGTGTTCCATACATCACCCGGGAACAGGTCAAAGTAGTCGCGACGGTAGAAGTCGCCGCCGAACGAACCTCGAGGCAGTTCATACTTGAAGCGATCATAGAACCAACCGTAGCTGGCGAAGATCTTGGTTTTGCCATTACCGGTCAGGTCATACGCAAAACCGAGACGCGGTGCGGGCTTGGATCCCCAACCGAACTTAATTCCCGGGTTCGCG
>Ga0137394_10004323_pt1 | contig 10775 bp, 6 predicted proteins | sample czobulk116metaG_FD_108278 | JGI IMG/M metagenome (GOLD analysis project Ga0137394, IMG submission 108278) | Vadose zone soil microbial communities from Angelo Coast Range Reserve, California, USA - czobulk1.16 metaG | ecosystem: Environmental > Terrestrial > Soil > Vadose zone | place: USA... | reverse complement strand
GTCCCTGATGAGCGACGATGGTCGTTTGCAGAATGGTGTAGGCGATGGCGGCCATCAGCAGGACGACACCGTAGAGCGCGGTGGGGAGAGGAGCCGCGTGGTTCTCCCCCATCCAGCCGGTCGCGAACGGCACCAGAGACAGCCAGAACAGCAGGTGCAGATTCGCCCAGAGGATGGCGCCGTTGCAGCGCTCCGTCGCGTGCAGCATGTGGTGATGGTTGTTCCAGTAGATTCCCAGAAAGATGAAGCTGAGGACGTAGGTCAGGAACACCGGGATCAGCGGACCGAGCGCCTGCCAGTCCGTTCCACGCGGGACTTTCAGCTCGAGCACCATGATCGTGATGAGAATCGCGATCACGCCGTCGCTGAACGCTTCGAGGCGGGTCGTGGTCATGACGTCGCTCCTCCCTCGAGCCATATACGATGCAGCCGGCAGGCGGGTCAATAGGCGCGGCGCGATGCGCCGACCTGCTGCATCCGGCGCGTGAGCAGATTCCTTGCTGCCACATTTTCATAGGCAGCGAGTCGAGCAACGCATATCGCGCGGCGTCCTCGACGAGTAGTGGCGTCCCGCCCTGAGCAAATCTCCGACGCGCGATTCGCGGTGAGCGGCATTTCCGCGACGATTCGCGCGCGCTCCCGGACTTTCGCGCGACATCTTCGTTACACTCCCCCGCTGCACTTGAAACTCCTCCTCGCGCGCCAATATTTTCCAGTACACCCCGAGATCAGTCGAGCAGGACGGTCCGCCTGGCAGCCGGATGCCGCTATCGCAGACGACCGGGGTGCGGGGGGAGGAATCAAAAATGAAACCGCGCCACATGTCGTCCATCCTTGCGGCCGCGCTGGCTGTGACCGTCGCGTTCACGCAGAGCGGCCCGGCCGAGGCCCCGACGGGCTTCGACGATCAGACCAACGGTTTCGTCAACCAGACACAGTTCGACCTCGACAAGGGGATCTTCGAGGAGCGCGAGACGATCGATGACGGTCTCGGTCCGGTCTACAACGCGCAGGCCTGCGGCGAGTGCCATCAGAATCCGGTGACCGGCGGCATCAGTCAGATCACCGAGCTGAGGGCGGGCCACTTCGACGGGTTCCTGTTCATCAACCATCCGGGCGGATCGCTCATCAACGACCGCGCCATCGACCCCTCCATCCAGGAGCGGGTGCTCGGCGGCAACGAGGTCCGGACCTTCCGGACGTCGCTCAATACCCTGGGGGACGGGTTCGTCGAGTGCATCGACAGCAACACGCTGTTCGCGATCTCCGGCCGCCAGCCCCTGGGGATGCGCGGGCAGTTCATCCAGGTGCCGGTCCTCGAGGCCGGCAACCAGATCCGCGGCGGACGCTTCGGCTGGAAGAACCAGCACGCCAGCCTGCTCTCCTTCGCCGCCGACGCCTATCTCAACGAGATGGGCATCACCAGCCCCTTGCAACCCAGCGAGAACACCTCCAACGGACGGCCGGTGGACGCCTTCGACAAGGTGCTCGATCCCGACAACGACGGCCAGGACGTCGAGGCCTTCGCCCGGTTCATGCGCTCGACCAAGGCGCCCCCGCGAGACGAGGCCCTCGCGGCGACCCCCGACGCCCAGCGTGGCAACCAGCTGTTCACGCTCATCGGCTGCGACGTCTGCCACGTACGGAGCATCGTCACCGCTCCCGCGGGCACCGTCATCAACCAGGGCGCCTTCACCGTGCCCGCCGCCCTCGGCGGCAAGGTCATCCACCCGTTCGGTGATTTCCTGCTCCACAACGTCGGCACCGGCGACGGGATCGTGCAGAACGGCGGGCCGTCCACGCGCAACAAGGTCCGCACGGCTCCCCTGTGGGGGATGCGCACCCGGGACCGCCTGATGCACGACGGGGAGAGCCTCAGCCGCAACGAGGCGATCCTCCGCCACGCCGGCGAGGCGTCCCAGGTCATCTTCAACTACCGCAACCTGAGCGCCGTGGACAAGAACGCCCTGATCACGTTCCTCCGCTCGCTGTAGGGGCGGCTACGTGCGGAGGAGCGCCTCGCAGTAGGGGTAGGGCACCAGGAGCCTGGTGCCTCGGGAGGTGACGACCACCTGGTCGCCGAGCTTGACGCCGTCGCGCCCTCCGGGCTCGCCGCAGTAGAGCTCGACGACGAGCACCATGTTCTCGCAGAGCACGCGCTCGCCGTTCGGCTGCGGGTCGCCGGGGTACGCGACGCTGGGGCTCTCTTCCTCGAGCCCGGCGCTGTGGATCATGACCTCGTAACGCTGGGGCATGAACTTCCCTGGGAGCCGCGGCGCCCGCGCGGCGAGGTCGCCGCAGGTCGCGCCGGGCCGGACGAGGTCGCGCAGCGCGAGCAGCCAGTCGTACGCCGCCCGGTAAGCCTCCCGCTGCGCCGGGGTGGCCGGGGCGTCGCCGCACAGGAAGGTCCGCGACACGCAGAAGAAGCAGCCCTCGACGCCGACCGCGTCGGTGTCGACGTAGACCAGATCGCCGCGCTCGAGCGCGCGGGCGGTCGTCTCGGCCCGCCAGGGGTTCGTGTTCGGCCCGGAGCAGACGGTGCTGGTGGCGAGGTGCTCGCCCCCGTTGCGCAGCAAGGTGCCGGCCAGCACCGCCAGCAGATCGCGCTCGCGCACTCCCGGGGCGATCGCCCGCTCGAAGTCCCGCAGCATCTCCATCAGGATCCCGCCGTTCAGATCGAAGAGGGCGATCTCCTCGGGAGTCTTGATGGCGCGCGCCTCGGTCGTGACCGGAGCCGAGTCCTCGAGCGCGATCCCCAGCCGCTGCAGCTCCAGGAACCCGGGCGTCCCCAGCCGGTCGACGGCGAGGCCGCTTCCCGCGGCGCCGAGCTCGCGCAGCGCGGCCACCGTCTCCCGCGCGAAGATCGCCGCGTGCGCCGCCGGATCGTCGTAGAACTCCCAGGCGTGCATCGGCCGCACGTCCGACTCGATCCCCCGGAACAGGTGCATCGAGTTCGGATGCTCGAACAGGATCGGCCGCCCCTCGGCCGGGACCAGGGCGCAGCGGACGAAGGTGGTGTTGCTCCAGATCGGCATCGCCGAGGCGCCGGTCGCGTAGCGGATGTTCGGCTCGTTGAACAGGAGGCAGGCGTCGACGTCGCGGGCGCGCATGGCGGCCTGCAGCCGCGCCAGCCGCCCGCTCCGCAGCCGCGCCAGGGCGGCCGGCTCCAGCATGGGATGGTGCATGGGCCCACCATTTACGCCGTAGATCGCAGGGCGTCAACGGAAAACGTTCGCCACCGCCCGGCGGTGGGCGGACGGCATGAATTCTGCTAAGGTCGGTGTGATCAGGTCTCGAGCCGAAGTTCGCACCCAGAAGGAGGAGTCATGATGTCCACAAGGAAGAGCAGTGTCCAGGACGGGGGACGGCCGGCGGCGGCCCTCGGGAGGCTCCCGCGCGCCGCCGCCATGCTGGCCGTCCTGGCCGGCCTGGCGGGGCTGGTCGCGCTGGGGCCGGTCGCGTGCGGCGGGAAGTCCGGCGGGCTGGGCTTCTCGAAGCGGACACCCGCGACGCCCGAAGAGCTCCTCGCCGAGCTCAAGGAGCACCAGGAGCGCATCGACCAGGCGACCGACGACACGATGAAGCGGATCCAGGAGTTCAACGCGTCGCGCAAGCCGGGTGAGCGCACCATCCAGTTCGGCGAGATCTTCGGCCAGGGCTTCAGCGACGAGCAGCGCGACGTGCTGGACCAGATGATCGCCCAGGAGAAGGACGTCTCCTACAAATCGCTGCTCGAGAAGATCGTCGCCGACCGGAACACGCTGCAGCAGCTGCAGGAGAAGGTCATGCGCCTGGAGCAGTCGCTGCCCGACCAGTTCGCGGTCGCCCGGAAGGGCGACCGGCATCATGACCTGGCGCTGAACTACCTGACCAACGACGTCCACCTCGACGCGGAGAAGGCGAAGGGCCTGCTCAAGCAGGTGGACCTGTCCGACGAGCTGGTCCCCGGCAACAAGGTCTGGTTCTTCTACGACCAGGGACGCGACACCTTCCGGACCTACGTCACCCAGGGCGAGGCCGGGCAGAGCCCGCTGGCGGTCCGCCGCGCCCTGCAGCGCAAGCTGATCACCGAGCGGGACCAGGCGCTCGCGGCCCGGGACGAGGCGGCCACGGCGCGCGATGCGGCCCAGGCCGCCGTGAACGACCTCCAGCAGGTGAAGTCGCAGCTGGAGGCCGACGTCGCCGGGCTGCGCCAGAACAAGGTCGACCTGCAGGCGAGCGTCGATCGCCTGTCGCACGATCTGGCGTTCCAGCAGAACAGCCTCTTCTACCATGCGGCCAACGTGCGCGAGCTCAAGACGCAGGGGGTGGTGACGCCCGTCCGCAAGCGGCTGCATGACATGAAGCCGGTCCGCTTCGACACGGCGCTCGACCTGCGGGAGAAGACCACGATCACCTTCACTCCCGACGCGTTCGGCCTGGCGCGCATCGACAAGGTCCGCCTGCTCCCGCCGATCTACCAGGAGGGGCGCGATTTCACCGTCGAGACCTCCAAGGACTCGGGCATCGCGAAGGTCACCATCCTCGATCCGGACCTGTTCAAGGGGAAGGAGATCGTCTTCGCCGTCGGCGGATGAGGCGATCAGCCGGCGGCCCGCCTGGGCCGCCGGCGGCTCGCCGCGCCGCGCGTCCAGTCGCTCATGAGGCTCTTGATCTGCGTCTGGTAACGCACCCCCTCGAGCCCGCAGCGCCGCCTGAACGCATCGAGGAGGGGCTGCGGCACCTTCAGGCTGATCAGCCTGCTCGCCGGGCGCTCCCCGCCGTGGAGCAGACGGAAGCTCTCCAGGAAGTCGAGCACTTCGTCCGGCGACATCTCCCGGCACCGGGCCAGGTACTCGTCCGAGAAGTACTGCACAGGCTTCCCCGGCACCCCCTTCATCGGAGTCTCCTCAGCGCCTCCACGTCCTCCAGGTCCTGCGGCCTGCCGCTCGCCCGTTTCATCCGCACCAGGTCGTCGATGGAGGCCAGCCGGACCGTTTGCCCCCTGACCTTGATCCTCTTCACGGTCATCCCCGCGAGGTCCTCCGTGAGAATGACGTCCACGATCTCCGAGGGGAGCGCCGGGTTGACGAAGGACCACGCCGTCAGGCTCCGGTTCCGGACGTACTCCTCCCGGTAGCGAAACACCTCCGCCGCCGTGACGGGCAGCCGAGACTGGAGCCCCAGGCCGTTCAGCGCCCGCTCCGTCCGCAGGAAATCACCCTCCTTCATCCGGATCGCCAGATCCACGTCGACCGTCCCCCGGACGGCGCCGTGCAGCGCGACCGCGTATCCGCCGACCAGCGCATACGGCACGCGGGCCTGGTCGAGCGCCCGGGCGACCCGAAGGAGCAGCATGGTATATACCAGTATATCCTCGCCGCCAGCCCGACGCAAGGTCGCAGCAGGTAAGCCGCCGGGGAGCGTCGGCTAGAATGACCGGGCCATGAAGCCGGGCTCTCGGAGGGGAGCTCTCCTACGCCGGAGCGGGCCTCGTCTGCCCCGGAGTCACGAAGCACGTGACCAGCAGCGGCTGCCCCTGAAGGCTACTTCGCCGGCGCCTCGGCGGCCTCCTGCGGCCGGGGCGCCTCCGCGCGCTTCGGCAGGGTGAACTTGAAGGTCGTCCCTCCACCGGGCGTCGATTCGGCCCAGATCCGGCCGCCGTGCCGTTGGACGATCTTCTTGCAGATGGACAGCCCGATCCCGGTGCCGGGATACTGATCGCGCGTGTGCAGGCGCTGGAAGATGACGAAGATCCGCTCGAGGTGCTTGGGATCGATGCCGATCCCGTTGTCCCTGACCAGGAACAGCCACTCCGTGTCCCGGGCCTCGACGCCGACGTGGATCCGCGGGGGCTCGGCGCCGCGGAACTTGATGGCGTTGCCGATCAGGTTCTGCAACAGGGTGGCGACCTGCATCGCGTTCCCGGGCACGGTCGGCAGGCGATCCCGTGTGATCTCGGCGCCGCTCTCCTGGCAGGCCGGGCTCAGGTCGATCAACACCTGCTCGAGCACGACCTCGCAGTCGACCTGCTCGAGCGCGTGGGCGCGCACGCCCACCCGGGAGTAGTCCAGGAGGCCCTGGATCAGGGCGCGCATGCGCGCGGCGCCGTCGCGGGCGAACTCGATGAAATCCTCCGCATCCTTGTCGAGCCGGCCCTCCATGCGGCGCGCCAGGAGCTGCATGTAGGACGACACCATGCGCAACGGCTCCTGCAAGTCGTGCGAGGCGACGTAGGCGAACTGCTCGAGGTCCTCGTTCGCCCGCGCCAGCTCGCGGACCTTGTCCTCCAGGATCCGCTGGTTGCGCTCGAGCTCCTCGTTCTTGCGCTCCAGGTCAGCCAGGAACGCGGCCCGCGTGCCCGCCAGCTCCTTCTCGTGCTGCCTTTTCTCGATCGAGCGCAGGAGCTCGCTCTGGCGCCGCACGATCTCGGTCTTGCGCGCCAGCTCGACGAACACGGCGACCTTGGAGCGCAGGATCTCCGGCTCGAACGGCTTCACGATGTAGTCCACGCCCCCGAGGGAGTAGCCCCGCGCGGCATGCGTCTCGTCCCCGAGCGCGGCGGTCAGGAAGATGATCGGCGTGTAGGTGGAGCGCTGGCGTTCGCGGATGAGCACGGCCGTCTCGAAGCCGTCCATCCCGGGCATGCGCACGTCCATCAGGATGACGGCGAAGTCCTGCTTCAGAAGGCAGCGCAGCGCCTCCCGCCCCGATTCCGCCCTGACGAGGTTCTCGTCGAGGTCCCCCAGGATGGCCTCGAGGGCATCGAGGTTCGCCGGCTCGTCGTCGACCAGGAGGATGCTGACCTTCTCGGTCGGGAGGCCGAGCGCGCGCAGGGGATCCACCGCGGGCGCCGCGGACCGCGGGCGGGGGAGCCCGTTCTCGTCGCCGACGGTCGGGTCCATGGCGTCGTGCCTCACGAATCGTGCAGCCAGGCCCGCAGCACCGACAGCAGGTGGTCCGGATCGACCGGCTTGGCGATGTAGTCCGAAGCCCCTGCCTCGATGCACTTCTCGCGGTCCCCCTTCATGGCCTTGGCCGTCAGCGTGATGATCGGGAGATCCTTGAACTCGTCCCTGCGCCTGATCTCACGGATGGTCTCGTAGCCGTCCATCTCGGGCATCATGACGTCCATCAGCACCAGGTCGACGCCGGGCGTGGCCCGGAGAAGCTCGATCCCGTCCCTGCCGTTCTCCGCGTGCAGGACCCGCATCCGGTGGCGCTCGAGCATCGCCGTCAGGGCGAAGATGTTCCGCACGTCGTCGTCGACGACCAGGACCTGTCGGTCCGCGAGGCCGGTCTCGTCGCGCCGTCCCTGCTCGAGCGCCCGCCTCCGGGCCTTCGGGAGATCGGCCTCGGCCAGGTGAAGGCACAGGATCGTCTCGCAGAGCAGCCGCTCGCGGGTCCGGGCGCGCCGGATGGGGCCCCGGCGGGCCAGCTGCGCCAGCGTCGCCTCCTCGTCCTCGACGTCCTGCGGCTCGTAGACGATGATCGGCGGGGCGTCGCGCCCGTCGCCGGACAGGATCCGCTCGATCAGGTCGATCCCTTCCATGTCGGGCAGGTTCCGGCCCAGGAGCAGGCAGTCGTACTCCTGGCTCGCCATCGCGCCGAGCGCCTCCCCTCCGCGGGCGACCGCCAGGACCTGTGTCTCCTGGCCCTCGACGAGGCCGGCGATCTCCGCGCGACGTCCCTTGTCGCCATCGACCACCAGGACGCGCCGGACCCGGCCTTCGGCGATCCGCCTGGCCTTCGCCAGCGCCGCGCCGATCCGTTCGCCGGGCGCGGACCGCGGCAGGCAGGCCAGCGTCCCCGGCTTCGTGTCCCGCGGCCAGTCATCCCCCCTGGTCAGGGCCAGCGCCGGGATGTGGCTGGTCGCGGAATCGTGCTCCAGGCGGTCAAGGACGATCCACCCATCCCGGTTCGGCAGATCGAAGTCGACGACGATCGCCAGCGGCTGGATCTCCCGCGCCAGGGCGACGACACGATCGGCGCTCGAGGCGACGACCGCCTTGAGCCCCTGGGCGCGCGCCAGGCCGACGAGGTTCTCGGCCATCGCGCCGTCGCCGGCGACGACGAGCAACGTCCGGTCGCCGGGCGCGATCCTCTCGCGGTCGTCGTCGATGCGCGGCTCCTGCTCCGGGGCCGGCAGCGGCGTCTCGGCCGCGGCCGGCTTCAGCCGCGCCGCCCCGGAGCCGGGCTGCTCCTGCCCCCGCGCCCTCGACGCCAGCGATCGGTACGCCAGCGGCAGGTCGAGCGTGAAGGTGCTCCCCGCGCCCGGCGCGCTCTCCACCCGGATCCGCCCGCCGAGGAGGCGCGTGATCTCCCGGCTGATCGAAAGCCCCAGGCCCGTCCCGCCGTACTTCCGGCTGGTCGTGCCGTCCACCTGCTGGAAGGCCTCGAAGATGATCTCCTGCTTGTCGCCGGGGATGCCGATCCCCGTGTCGCTCACCACGAACGCCACGGCCGGCTCGGACGGTTCGCCCCCCGCGCCGTCGGCGCCGGGCTCCGAGGGCAGCGCCCGCATCGACAGGGACACCTTCCCCTCCTCGGTGAACTTGAAGGCGTTGGACAGGAGGTTGCGCAGGATCTGCTGCAGGAGCTTCCGGTCGGTGCGGATCGCCTTGGGCAGACGCGGGTCGACCTCGACGGCGAACTCCACCCTCTTGACGCTCGCCACCTGCTGGAAGGTGCGCTCGACATAGTCGCGCAGATCGACGAACGGCGCCTCCGACAGCTCGATGCGCAGGGTCCCCGACTCGATCTTCGCCAGGTCGAGGATGTCGTTGATCAGCTCGAGGAGGTCGCTGCCGGAGGAGTGGATGGTCTGCGCGTGCTCGACCTGCTTCGAGGTGAGGTTCCCCTCGGCGTTCTCGGTGAGGATGCGGGAGAGGATCAGCAGGCTGTTGAGGGGAGTCCGCAGCTCGTGCGACATGTTGGCCAGGAACTCGGACTTGTACTTGGAGGTGAGCGCCAGCTGCTCGGCCTTCTCCTCGATGACCCCCTTGGCCTGCTCGATCTCCCTGTTCTTCCATTCGACCTCGGTCTTCTGCTCGGCCAGCAGGCGCGCCCGCTCCTCGAGCTCGTCGTTGGCGCCCTGCAATTCAGCCTGCTGGCTCTTGAGCAGCTCCTCCGACTGCTGCAGCGTCATGGCCTGCTGCTCCAGGCGCCGGTTCGTCTCGGTCAGCTCCTCCTGGCGCGTCTGCAGCTGCTCGGTGAGCGCCTGCGACTGCTTGAGCAGCTCCTCGGTGCGCATGGTCGAGGTGATCGTGTTCAGCACCACGCCGACGCTGTCGGTCAGCTGCTCGAGGAAGGCCAGGTGCACGTCGGTGAAGGCGCTGAACGAGGCCAGCTCGATCACCGCCTTGACCTGGCGCTCGAAGAGCACCGGGAGGACGACCACGTTGACGGCCGGGGCCTCGCCCAGGCCCGAGCCGATGCGCACGTAATCGGAGGTCACGTTCGCCAGGAGGATCCTCTTGCCCTCGAGGGCGCACTGCCCGATCAGCCCCTCGCCCATCCGGAACGTGCTCGACACCTCCTCGCGCCTGCTCCAGGCGTAGCTGGCCAGGACCTTGAGGGCCGGCTTGTCGTTCTCGGACGCCACCACGCAGAAGACCCCGTGCTGCGCCGAGACCAGGGGCGCCAGCTCGAAGAGGAGCGTCTTCGAGACCGCCAGCAGGTCGCGTTCCCCCTGCAGCATGCGGCTGAACTTCGCCAGGTTCGTCTTGAGCCAGTCCTGGTCGGTGTTGCGCCGCGTGGTCTCCTTGAGGTTGCGGATCATCTCGTTGATGTTGTCCTTCAGCGCCGCCACCTCGCCGGCCGTCTCGACGGTGATCGAGCGGGTCAGGTCGCCCTTGGTCACGGCCGTGGCCACCTCGGCGATCGCCCGCACTTGCGTCGTCAGGTTGCCGGCCAGCTGGTTGACGTTGTTGGTGAGATCCAGCCACGATCCCGCGGCGCCGGGGACGCGCGCCTGGCCGCCCAGCTGCCCCTCGATGCCGACCTCGCGGGCGACGGTCGTGACCTGGTCGCCGAAGACCGCCAGGGTGTCGATCATCCCGTTGATCGTGTCGGCCAGCTCGGCGATCTCCCCCTTCGCCTCGAGGACCAGCTTGCGCTTGAGGTCGCCGTTGGCCACGGCGGTGACGACCTTGGCGATGCCGCGGACCTGGGTCGTGAGGTTCGAGGCCATCGAGTTGACGTTGTCGGTCAGGTCCTCCCACACGCCGGCGACCCCCTTCACCACCGCCTGGCCGCCCAGCTTCCCTTCCATGCCGACCTCGCGCGCCACGCGCGTCACCTCCGACGCGAAGGCGTTCAGCTGGTCCACCATGGTGTTGATGGTGTCCTTCAGCTCCAGGATCTCCCCCTTCACGTCGACGGTGATCTTCTTGGAGAGGTCGCCGTTGGCCACCGCCGTCGTCACGTCGGCGATGTTCCGTACCTGACCCGTCAGATTCGACGCCATCGAGTTCACGCTGTCGGTCAGGTCCTTCCAGGTCCCCGCCACCCCGGGCACCGCCGCCTGCCCGCCCAGCTTCCCCTCCGTCCCGACCTCGCGCGCCACGCGCGTCACCTCCGAGGCGAAGGAGCGCAGCTGGTCCACCATGGTGTTGATCGTGTCCTTCAGCTTGAGGATCTCTCCCTTCACGTCGACGGTGATCTTCTTCGACAGGTCGCCGTTGGCCACCGCCGTCGTCACGTCGGCGATGTTGCGCACCTGCCCCGTCAGGTTCGACGCCATCGAGTTCACGCTGTCGGTCAGGTCCTTCCAGGTCCCCGCCACCCCCGGCACC
>Ga0137394_10004322_pt1 | contig 10776 bp, 11 predicted proteins | sample czobulk116metaG_FD_108278 | JGI IMG/M metagenome (GOLD analysis project Ga0137394, IMG submission 108278) | Vadose zone soil microbial communities from Angelo Coast Range Reserve, California, USA - czobulk1.16 metaG | ecosystem: Environmental > Terrestrial > Soil > Vadose zone | place: USA... | reverse complement strand
TCCTGCTCGACCAGCTTGCGCACCATCTCGACGGTCTTGGGCGGCGAGTAGCCGTCGTCGTAGGTGATGTAGTTGATCTTCCGTCCGTTGACGCCGCCTTCGTCGTTGACCTTCTTGAAGTAGGCGCCGATGACCTTGCCGATGGTGCCGTAGGCCGAGGCCGGGCCGCTGTAGGGGTTGGTGTTGCCGATCTTGATCTCGGTGGCGGTGACGCCCACCACCGTCTGGGCGCCGGCCGGGAGCGCGGCCAGCGCGGCCATGCCCAGCGCCAGCACGATGGCGAGCAGTTGTCGGGTGCGTCTCATGAGCGATCCTCCATTCACGTCGTGGTATGGGCCTGCGAGGGAACGGCGCTCCGCCCCTCCTGTTGAGCTCGAGACCGGGTGGCCCGGATCCAGAGTAGCCGGATCGCCCCGGCGATGCCAAACGGCATCACGTACATGAACACGATCAGGAACACGCCGAAGATCGCCCAGGGCGCAGCCTTGGAGATGTCCTGCGCCCAGTTCGGGACGAACTGGATGAACAGCGCCCCGAAGACGGCGCCGGAGATCGACGCCAGGCCGCCGATGACGCTGCCGATCAGGAGCGTCACCGACAAGAACACGTTGAAGGAGTCCGGCGCCACGTAGGCGATGACGGAGGCGGACAGGGCCCCCGCCACGCCGGTGTAGGCCGCGCTCACCCCGAAGACGAGCGACTTGTAGAGCGCGCTGTTGACGCCCATGGCCTCGGCGGCGATGTGGTTGTCCCGGATGGCCACGATGGCCCGGCCGACCCGGCCCCGCAGCAGATTCGCCCCCATCCAGAACAGGACGACGAGCGTGGCCAGCGTCACGAAGTAGAGCCACTGATCCGGGTTCAGCCGCAGGCCGAACGGGGCGTTGGGCTTGCTCAGCACGATGCCTTGCGAGCCGCCCGTCCAGTGCTCGAAGTACTTGAGGATCTGCGGGACCGCCAGCGCCAGCGAGAAGGTGGCCAGGGCGAGGTAGAGACCCTCGAGCCGCAGCGCCGGCAAGCCGAAGAGAAACCCGACGACCAGGCAGAGGACGCCCGCCACCGGGATCGTCCACCCGTACGGCACGTTCCACCGGTCCATCATGATCGCCGAGACGTACGCACCGACCGCGTAGAACGCGCCGTGGCCGAGCGAGAACTGGCCGTTGTACCCGGTCAGCATGTTCAGGCCCAGGATCGCGATGGCGTAGATGTAGACCTGGGAGAACTGGAAGAGCCGGAAGTTGCTCAGCACGAGCGGCAGCGCGCAGGCCACCGCCAGCAGCGCCAGCAGGCCGACGACGCGGAGCGCGCGCGAGGCGATCACACTCGCTTCACCACGGTGCGGCCGAAGAGCCCGGTCGGCTTGACCAGGAGCACCACGATGATCATGGCCAGCGCGACCGTGAACTTGAGCTCGGTCCCGATGAAGCTCACGTAGGTGCCCACCAGGTTCTCGACGACGCCGACGATGAAGCCGCCGAGCACCGCCCCGCCCGGGCTGGTGAAGCCGCCGAGCGTCGCCGCCGCGAAGGCGTAGATCTGCACGCCGCCCATGAGATTGGGCTCCAGCGTGAGGTTCGGCGCCACCATCATGCCCGCCACGGCGCCGAACACCGCGGCCAGCCCCCAGCCCAGCGCGAGCATCCACCCCACGCGGATCCCGACCAGCCGGCTCGAAACGGGGTTGTGCGCGGCCGCGCGCATGGCCAGTCCCAGAGGGGTGAACCGGAAGAAGAGGTAGATGCACACGAGCACGACCAGCGTGACGCCGATCTGGCCGAGGTCGTGGGCGCCGAAGACGATGTTGCCGGCCTTGAACGGCTTCGAGGGAAAGGGGCTAGGGAAGGGTTTCTGCACGTAGGTCCAGATCCAGCCCGCGAGACTGTTGCAGATGACCAGCAGGCCGAGCGTGACGATGACGATCGACAGGATGGGTGCCTGCTCCACCGGCCGGATCACGACGCGCTCGATGACGACGCCGCCCACGAACGCGATGCCGAGCGTGGCCAGGAAGGCGCCCCAGTACGGCATGCCCGCGTTGAGCAGGGACCAGCAGACGTAGGTAGCGAACATCGCCATCTCGCCCTGGGCGAAATTCACCACGTCGGTCGCCTGATAGATCATGACCAGGGCGAGCGCCACGCTGGCGTAAATGCCGCCGGTGGCGAGGCCCGACACGACCTGCTGGATGAAGATATCCAACTCAGTACCCCAGGTACGCGCGGCGGATGGTGTCGTCCCGTCGCAGCACGTCGGACGGCCCATCCATCACGACCCGCCCGGTCTCGAGCAGGAACACGTGGTCGGCGAGGTCCAGGGCGAGTGCCGCGTTCTGCTCGACGAGCAGGATGCTCACGCCCGCCTGGTTCACCGTCCGGAGGATGCGGAAGATCTCGCGCACGACGAGCGGGGCCAGGCCCAGCGAGGGCTCGTCGAGGAGCAGCAGGCGCGGGCGCAGCATGAGGGCGCGCGCCACGGCGAGCATTTGCTGCTCGCCCCCGGAGAGCGTGCCGGCCGCCTGCCGCCGCCGCTCGCGCAAGACCGGAAAGTAGCCGAACACGTGCTCGAAGTCTTCCTTGAGGCTTCCCCGGTCGCGCCGGCCCCAGGCACCCAGGCGCAGGTTCTCCTCCACGGTGAGGTGGACGAAGGTGCCCCGGCCCTCCGGCGCGTGGGCGATACCGAGATGCACCACGTCCTCGGTGGCCCGCTGGTCGAGCGGCTGGCCCTCGAACCGGATCGAGCCGGCGGTGCGCACCATGCGCGAGATCGCGCGGAGCGTGGTCGTCTTGCCCGCGCCGTTCGCGCCGAGGATGGTGGTGATCCCGCCCCGGGCCATGCTGAAGCTGACTCCGTGCAGCGCCTTCGTGCGTCCGTAGAAGGCCTCGAGGTCCTGGACCTCCAGGAGCGGGCTCACGCCGCCTCGCTTCCGAGATAGGCGCGGATCACCTCGGGGTTCCGCTGCACCTCCGCCGGCGCGCCCTCGGCGATCTTCCGGCCGAAGTCGAGGACCACCACCTTGTCCGACACCTGCATGACCAGGCTCATGTGGTGTTCGACCAGCAGGATGGTGAGCCCGCGCTCCGCGCGGATCCGCTGGATGAGGGCGCCGAGCGTCCCGACCTCTTCGTGATTGAGCCCGCCCGCGGGCTCGTCCAGGAGCACAAGCTTCGGGCGGCTCGCCAGCGCCCGCGCGAGCTCGACCCGCTTGAGCGTGGCGAATGGCAAGCCGGCGGCCGGATGGTGCGCCACCGGTCCGAGCTCGAGGAACTCCAGCAGCTCCTCGGCGTGGGCCCGGCACTCGGTCTCCTCCCGCGCGACCCAGCCGAGCTTGAGCGCGTTCGAGAGGAAGTCGCTCGACGTGCGGCTGTGGGCGCCGACCATGACGTTCTGGAGCACGGTTTGCGTGGGGAACAGGGCGAGGTTCTGGAAGGTGCGGCCGATGCCCAGCCGGGAAATGCGGTACGCCGGCAGCGACAGGAGCGACGTGCCCTCGAAGGTGACCGCGCCCGCCGACGGGGTGTAGAGGCGGCTCAGACAGTTGAACAGTGTGGTCTTCCCCGCCCCGTTCGGCCCGATCAGGCCCACGATCTGCCCGGGCTCGATGTCGAACGAGACCCTGTCGAGGGCGAGGATGCCGCCGAACCGGACCGTGACGTCGCGAACGCTGAGGATGGGCACCTGGTTCTCCGCGCGGGGACCGGCCTCCCTCTTGGGCGCGCCGAGTATATGCGATGGGGCCGCTTTCGAGAAGCGCAGCGATCCGGGCTAGTTACCGCTCAGCGGAGCCTCTTTACTTCTTGGGGCGGGCCTGCTCGTAGAGCGGCAGCACCCGCTGGGAGAATTCGCCGAGATCCTTGATGCGGTCCTCGTGCGAAGGGTGGGTCGAGAGGATTGCCGGCGTCCCGCCCCCGCCCGAGAGCTTGGCCATCTTTTGCCAGAGCGTGATCGCCGCCCGCGGGTCGTAGCCCGCGCGCGCCGCCAGCTCGACGCCCATGCGGTCGGCTTCGGTCTCGTGGATCCGTGAGTAGGGCAGCAGGAACGTGACCTGCCCGACCATCCCGGCCAGGTCGGCTCCCGTCTGCCCGACCCCGAGCACGGCTCCGACCGCGCTCGCGCCCACGCTGGTGGCGAGCTGCTGCGAGGCGCGCTCGCGACCGTGCTCACGCAGCGCATGGGAGATCTCGTGTCCCATCACGGCGGCGATCTCGTCGTCCGTCAGCTGGAGCTTCTCGAGGATGCCGGTGTAGAACGCGATCTTGCCGCCGGGCATGCACCAGGCATTGATCTCCGGCGAGGTGAGGACGTTCACCTCCCATTTCCAGTCCGGCGCGTCCTTCCGGAACACGGCGGTCTGCGGGATGATGCGCCTGGCGATCCCGCGCACGCGCTCGACCTGCTGCGGGTCGCGGTTGACGTTGCCCTTCGGGCTCTGCTCCCCGAGCACCTTCTGGTAGGCGAGCGCCGCGCTCTTGTCCATCTCGGCCGAGGAAACGAGGAGGAACTGGCTGCGCTGGACGCCGACGGTGCCCTGCTCGGTCGTCGTCGTGCAGGCGACAAGCATCGCGGCGACCACCGCGGTCGTTCCGACGAGGCCGATCGTGACCGTGCATGGTCTCATCGTCGCTTCCCTTCGACTCAGAGCCCCAGGTAGGCCTTCTTCACGCCTTCGTCTCGCAGCAGGTCCTGGGCTTTGCCCTGCATCACGAGCTGGCCCGTCTGAAGCACGTAGCCGTACTGCGCGAGCGTCAGAGCCAGCATCGCGTTCTGCTCCACCAGGATGATGGACACGTCGAGCGAGTTGATCTGCCGGATGATCTTGCCGACCTCGGCCGTCATGATGGGCGAGAGGCCCATCGAGGGCTCGTCCAGCAGGAGAAGCTTCGGGCGGCTCATGAGGGCACGTGCGATGGCCAGCATCTGTTGCTCGCCGCCGCTCAGCGAGCCGGCGAGCTGCCGCCCGCGCTCGCGGAGAATTGGAAAGTGCTCGTAGATCATCGTCAGCGTGGACGCTACGGCCGTTCGGGGTCGCAGGTACGCGCCCATCGTGAGGTTTTCCAGTACCGTCATCTTGGGGAACAGCCGGCGCCCCTCGGGCACGTGCGCGATGCCGAGGCCCACGATCTGATGCGGGGCGAGCCCGACCAGCGAGGTGGTCTCGAAGCGCAGCTCCCCGGCGCCGGGTTTGACGAGGCCCGTCAGCGCGCGAAGGCTCGTCGTCTTGCCCGCGCCGTTGGCCCCGATCAGGCTGACGATCGAGCCCGCGGCGACGCTGAAGGACACCCCCTTCACCGCTTCGACGGTTCCGTAGCGCACCCAGAGGTTCTCGACCTCAAGCATGGCCCACGCCCGTCCCGAGATAGGCCTGGATCACTTGCGGGCTGGTGCTCACTTCCGTCGGCGTACCCTCGGCGAGCTTCTGCCCGAAGTTCAAGACGACGATGCGCTCGCAGGTGCCCATGACCGCCTTCATGTTGTGCTCGACGAGGAGAATCGTCGTGCCACGGCTGCGGATCGTCTTCACCAGATCCATCACGCGGCCGCTCTCGTCCAGGTTCATGCCGGTGACGGGCTCGTCCAGCAGCAGGAGCCGTGGTCGCGCCGCCAGCGCCATGGCGATGCCGAGAACGCGCTGATGGCCGTGCGGCAGGTTCCGGCTGAGCTGGTCGGCATGCGACGCCAATCCGGTGAATTCGAGCACGTCCCGGCCGCGAGCGATCTCGTCGGCCGGAAAGTCCCGACGACTGAACAGCACCTGCCGCGGGCCCTTGCCGCTGTGCAGGTGCAGACCAGCCAGGACGTTCTCGAGGGCGGTCATCTCCTGGAAGAGCGTGGTGAGCTGAAACGTGCGCACCAGGCCGCGGGCGGCGATCTGGTGCGCCCGCAGGCCGGTGATGTCTCGGCCGTCGAAGGCGATCGAGCCGCGAGTGGGTCGCAGGAACCCGCTCAGGAGGTTGAAGCAGGTCGTCTTGCCGGCCCCGTTCGGGCCGATCAGACCGACGATCTCGCCCTCGTCGACGGTGAGGTCGACACGATTGACGGCCGCCAGGCCGCCGAAGAGCCTGGTGAGATCGCGCGTCTCGAGGAGCGGCACGAGGTCAGGCCGCCGGGCTCGGCGTGGGCGCCGAGGCGGTCCGCCACGACCTGAGCTCGGCGAGCTTCCGGGGCAGCGTGATCAGGCCGCCGGGCAGGAACAGGATCGTCAGGAGCATCGCGATGGAAAAGAAGATCGTCTCGTACGGACTGCCGCGGAAGGGCTCGGACAGCAACGACAGGAAGACGGCGCCGACGATCGGACCCACGAAGTGCCCCCGCCCTCCCACGTAGTTGTAGACGAGGATGTTGGTCGCCATCAAGAAGCCGAACTCCGGCGGGAAGAGGAACCGAATGAAGTGGGCGTAGAACGCCCCGGCCACTCCGGCGAAGAAGCAGCCGAGCATGAAGGCCATGAGCTTGTATCGGGCGATGTTGACTCCGAGCGATTGCGCCAGGTTGTCGGCCATCCCGATGCTTTTCCAGATGAGGCCGAGCCGGCTGTGCTCGAGCTTCCACAGCACGACCAGGATGACCAGCATCAGCACGAGCACCAGATGGTACTGACTGGCGCGCGTGGTCAACGTCATCCCCAGGACGCTCGGCTTGGGAATCCCGCTCAAGCCGCTCATGCCGCGGGTGAGCGGCACCCAGAGCTGGGCGATGAGCCGGATCACTTCCACGAAGGCCACCGTCACCATTGCGAAGTACACCCCGCGCAGCCTGAGCGACGGATAGCCGATGGCCAATCCGACCACGGTGGCCAGGAGTGCCCCGCACAGCAGCGAGATCTCGAACGGCACCGCGAGATTCTTCGCGAGCAGGGCGGAGGTGTAGGCCCCGACCGACATGAACGCCGAGTGCCCGATGTTGAGCTGGCCGCAGGTCAGCGACGGGCGCAGGCTGGCGGCGAGGATGACGTTCGTGAAGACGAGCGCGAAGATGTGCACGTAGTAGTCGCCCCCGAACGGCGGGACCAGAAGCGCGAGCGCGACCAGAGCGACCAGGACGAGCGCGACGCCGATCCTACGGCGCATAGCCGAAGAGCCCGGTCGGCTTGAACAGCAACAGCGTGATGATGAACACGAAGCTCAGGAGGAACGCCGGTTCCGCGCCGAGAGCCGTGGCGACGATGGAGTCGATGAGACCCAGCATGAGCCCACCGAGGATCGCGCCGGGGATACTGCCCAGGCCGCCGAGAATGATGATGATGAATGCCTTCAGCAGCGGCTGCTCGCCCATCATCGGGTCGAGCTTGAAGATCGGCGCCATGAGCGCCCCGCTGGCCGCGGCCAGGGCAAAGCCGATGGCGAACGCGAGGCCATTGACGACGTGCACGTTGACGCCCTGGAGGGCGGCGGCCTCCTTGTCCTGCTCGATGGCGCGCATGGCGCCGCCGAGCCGAGTTTTGTTGATGAAGAGATAGAGACCGATCACCAGGGCTCCGGCGACCGGAATGATCATCAGCCGCTCGATGGAGATTCCGACCCCGAGGATGTTCGTGGTGCCGGGAAACACCGGCGGCACGTGCTTGTCGAGCTGACCGAAGACCGGATAGCCGGCCGCCTGGAGAAACGTGGTGAGGGCGATCAGCGCGACCAGGGTCGGCTCGATCCCGCCCTTGATGGGCCGGTAGATCGAGCGCTCGACGAGATACCCGAAGACCCCGAGCAGAATCATGGACGCCACGAAGGCGACGAAGTAGGGCGCGCCTCCCTGGAAGAAGACGTAGTAGATGACGAACGCGCCCAGCATGTAGACCGCGCCGTGCGCGAAGTTGATGATGTGCATCATGCCGAACATGAGCGTGAGCCCGAGGGCCATCAGGATGTAGATCGAGCCGAGGGACAGCCCGATGATCGCGCTCTGGACGAGCAGGGCCGGCGTCATTCCAATATGGGGGGCCTCGAAGGGCCCCCCAAGCCCCCCGCGCTCGGAGACGCCCCGGCGCAGCCGGGGCGCCCCTCGATTTTGCTCTGCGTCCCAGGGGGCCTCGAAGGGCCCCCCAAGCCCCCCGCGCTCGGAGACGCCCCGGCGCAGCCGGGGCGCCCCTCGAAATCCCCGCGCGGTCTCGCGGGCCTCGACGGGCCCCCCAAGCCCCCGGATTGGATTGCGCCGGCAAAGCCGGCGCTCGAAGGCGCCATCAGTTGTGGGGCGGGAGGAGCTGCGCGACGAGGGTCGCGACCCCGTCCTTCACCTCGGAGAACGGCATCGGATAGATGATCTGGTTGCCGACGCCGTAGTAGTCCTTGCCGCCGAAGTGCGCCTTGCCCCAGAGATTGTCGAACTCGACGACGCTGAGGGCGTCGGCGACCTTCTTCGGATCGACGCTCTGCGCCTTCTTCACCGCGGCGACGAAGGCGAAGGCCGGATTGGCGAAGTCGATGCTGGTCGCGTTCCATTCACCGAACTTCTTCGTGTAGCGCGCCTGCCAGCTCTTGACCTTCTCCGGCAGGGGGGCCTGGACGAAGCCGTGCACCCACATACCCTCGACGTTCGCCTTGCCGGCGATGTTCGCCACCACCGAGGTGTCGACCTGCCCGATGTGGATGAAGCGGCCCTTGAAGCCGAGCTCGCGCGCCTGCTTGATGATCAGCCCCACGCTCCCGGCCGGCGAGGCCAGCACGCTGACGATGTCGGGCTTCTGGGCCAGGATGCGCAGCAGGACCGGATTGAAGTCGGTCATGGTGCGCTCGAAGAACTCCTTCGCCACCACCTCGTAGCCGAGCTTCTGGACGAACGTCGTCTCCACCTTGATCGACCACCAACCCGTATCGTCGTTCGGCGATATCGTGGCGACGCGCTTGAGGTTGGGATGGTTCTGCTTGATCCACTTCCAGAAGGTGGTGGTCTCCGGCGGTGACGGGAAGCTGTGGAAGGTGAGCGGATTCTTCGGGCTCACCAGGCCATCGGCGTACGCCAGGGGCAGATTCAAGACGCGGCCCTCATTGACCGCCTCTTCGTTGGCCTTGACGACGGCGCCGCCCAGGATGGAGATGTACTTCACGCCGTCCTTGGCGATGAGCCGGTTGACCGTGGCGACACCTTCGGCGATCACGTATTTGTGATCGTAGGCGACGACCTCCAGCTTGTACTTCTTGCCGCCGACGTCCAGACCACCCTGAGCGTTGATCTCGTCGAAGATGAGCTCGGTCGCCTGCTTGTGCGGAATCCCCCACGGGGCGGCCGGGCCCGAGAGAGGCGTCGAGACCCCGAACTTGATGACGTCCGCCGCGCCTACGCTTCCGGGTCCCACGACGGCGAGCCCGGCCACCGCGAGCAACGCCGCCCATGTCGCAGAACGCTGTCGTCTCATCGCCACCCCTCCCGGATGCGGTTTGGGTCAGAGGGTCTTGCGCACGCGGACTATAGGAACGCGGATCGCCCTTGTCAATGGGGGACAGCTGTCAAGGCCCGCAGCGCCGCCGTCGTGGCGCGCGCGCTCGCAACTACTCCGCCACCTCCACAGCCGCGGCTCGCGGCGGCACGCGGACGGCGAACGCGAGCGCGACGCCGGCGCCGGCCAGCAGCGCCGCGAGCACACAGCCGGCGCTGAAGGAGCCGGTGAGGTCGCGCGCCCAGCCGGTCGCGGTGGGGGCGACGATGGCGCCGACGAAGCTGATGCTGTTGCTCAGGCCGAACGCCGTGCCCAGCTCGTCCTGGCGGACCAGGCGGCCCAGGATCGCGTAGACCGCTCCCCAGATCGACCAGCAGAAGAAAGCGGCCAAGAACAGGACGACGGCCAGTCCCGGGATCGATCGCTCACTGATGACGCCGGCCATGGTGAGCATCGACACCGCGAGCCCGGTGAGCCCGGCCACGATGACGGTCTTCGAGGCGTAGCCCCGCTTGACGAGACGGTCATGCGCCCACCCGCTGACGACCATCCCCAGCGAGGCCGCGATGCCCTGTAGCGCCGCATAGCTGCCGGCGCGGCCGAGGTCGGCGACGCCTACCTCGTTGAAAAACAGCGGCGCCCAGGTCGCCAGGATGAACTGGTTGGCGATGGCGCAGAAGCTGACGAGCCCGAGCACCCAGAGCGGCCCGTTGGAGAACAGGCGTCGGAGGCGCTGTCCGACCGGCATTCGCGCCGCCGCCGGCGCCGGCGCCGGCACGTACCGGACGATGAGCAACGCGGCCGCGATGGGGCCGAGCCCGAAGAGCATCATCACGGTCTGCCAGGGCAGCACCTCGACCAGCAGGCCGCCGATGACGAGCCCGAACGTGAGACCGAGGCCGGGTCCCGAGAACGACACGCCCTGGCCGAGGCCGATTCGGTCGGGCGGAGTGACGGTCGCGATGATGGCCCGGTCATTCGAGAAAAGCGATCCTTGAAAAGCGCCGGTCAACGCCCGCGCGAGGAAGAGCGTGGCGAACGAGCCGGCCAGGCCGGTGAGACCCGCCGCGAGCGATCCGCCCAGCAGGCCGAGCAGCAGGATGCGGCGCCGGCCGAACCGATCGCCGAGGAGACCGGACGGGATCTGCATGATCACGTAGGCGTAGAAGAACGCCGACGCGAGCAGGCCCGCCCGCGTGTAGGAAAGCTGGAGCTCGTCGATGATCGACGGCAGCAGCGCGGAGAACCCGATGCGGATGACGAAGTTCGCCGCCCACGCGAAGATAAGCAGGAGCCACACGAGCACGTACGAGGGCATGGGCGACACGCGGTCGAGAGTCCAGCCTAGAGCGAGAACGGAACGCCGTTCGTCAGAGTCCCCAGAGCGCCCAGTGCGCCACGAGGAGCGC
>Ga0137394_10004317_pt1 | contig 10780 bp, 6 predicted proteins | sample czobulk116metaG_FD_108278 | JGI IMG/M metagenome (GOLD analysis project Ga0137394, IMG submission 108278) | Vadose zone soil microbial communities from Angelo Coast Range Reserve, California, USA - czobulk1.16 metaG | ecosystem: Environmental > Terrestrial > Soil > Vadose zone | place: USA... | reverse complement strand
TGAGGCCGATGCTCGAACCCTGTGGACCCACTTCTATGCCCAGGACGACTGGAGGCCTTCAGCCCACCTCACCCTGAATCTCGGAATTCGCTACGAGATCAACGGCCAAATGGCAGAAACGGGAAATCGATTTTCGAATCCTGAGCCGAACCGGTTCGTGATTGCGAGTGACGATCGCGGCAGAATTAATCCAGACGCGAACGTGCTGCTACCTCTTCTGCCTGTTTCGTTTGTCACGTCGAAGGATGCCGGATACGATCGATCGCTGCAAAAACCGAGTTACAGCCGCGTTGCTCCACGAATCGGTTTTGCATGGTCGCCTTTCAATTCGGATCGGTTCGTGGTGCGCTCCGGTTTTGGACTTTTCTACAATCAGGCGGCATACAGCATTACGGAAAGTCTGGCGCAGAACCTGCCGTTCTATTTCAATAAGTCGATCTCGCTTTCAGTGGATCAGGCGGTGCCTGTTTACACGACGACGAATATTCTGCTTGCACCGAATACGGGTTCGATCGGTGGATCGGGCCTGAACTATAACTACCATCCTGAATATGCCGAGTCATGGACACTCAGCCTTCAACGATCGCTGGGAGCGAATTGGGCCGTGATGGCGACGTATTTCGGTTCGAGAGTGGTTGGTGCCGACAATTCCACCTACCTCAATATTCCGCAACCCGGCTCCGGGCCCATAGATGCACGCCGTCCCAATCCGTTGCTGAATGCGATTCATACAATTCGATGGGACGGCTGGTCCGAATTCAATTCGCTCACAATGAAGCTCGAGAAACGGTTATCCGCGAGGTTGGGTTTGGATGCCAACTACACGTGGTCCAAAACAATGGATGATGCCTCGGATCCCGGTCCGACTTTTCATGAATTCAACGTCCCGCAAGATGTTCGAAACTTGCGCGCTGAAAGGGGACTGTCCAGCTTCCATCATGCGCACCGGTTGGTATTCACGGGCACGTATGTATTTCCAAAGGGATGGACCGTGAATACCATCGGAACATTCCAGACGGGCGCACCAATCACAATCAATCTGCCCAACGACAACGCGAATATCGGTGCGGGGCCCGCGCAGCGCCCCAACTTACTTCGCAATCCGAATTTAAAGAGCGGCGGTAGTGCTGAGCGGTGGTTCGATACGGACGCGTTTGCCATGCCTGCTCCATTCACATTTGGAAACGCAGGCCGGAATATTGTTTATGAGGATGGCGAACGGAACGTCGACATGTCCGTCATGAAACATTTTCGAATCAAGGAAGGAACCGGTCTCGAGTTTCGTGCGGAGATCTTTAACATCTTTAACTTTCTGAATTTTGTCGGGGCGCCCGGCCGCATTGCTTTCACCCCCAATTTCGGACGTGTGTTCAACGCCGGCCCGTCCCGGCAGGTCCAGCTTGGCCTGAAGCTCACGTTCTGAAGACCAAACCGTTCATCATTAACTGAAATTAATGTTGGGCTAATCTGACGTTAATGGTCGGCGTGTTCCAATCAAAGCGGCTGTTAGCACCCACCGTGCAACAGTCAGGAAAACGAAAACGAGGGAGAAACACAATGAAGAAATTGACCACGTTAGTCTTCGCGGCCCTGATCGCCGTGACACTTTCAATGCCGGCATGGTCCCAGGCCACGACTGGTTCCAACACTCAGACGAAGACTGCACCAGCCAAGCAGGATTCGAAACAGAATAAGAAGGAAGCGAAGGCGAAGAAGCAAGCCAAGAAGAAGGCCGACAAAGATACCAAGAAGGACGCCAAGAAGAAGTAACTTTGCCGATCAATCGGAGTGCGGGAAGCATTCAAATCCGCACTCCGATTCCGCCTGCGTACCGCCCCGTGTGCTATTCTCATTGTTCTCACCGTATGAAGACTCTGTGCGGTCTCCTGGTCACAGTCCTGCTTGCGCACCTGGTATGCGGAGGTTCCTGTCTGGCGGAGTCCTTTGGGGTCAACACGCACGCAACATCAACGAATACAGCGCCGCCGTGCCATAAGGCAGCGGAGATTCCATCGAAGAGCCCGCAACCATCGGATGAACGTAGCGGTGTGTGCAGTCAGGGACCCCTCGTCGAATCTAAATTGTCCATCGGCGGCATAGTAGTTCTCCAATCGACTGCGGTTTTGCCGGCCTCGATTTTCATCGTCCAGCCCAGCGATTCTGCCATTGCTGAATCCATACCGGAAAATCCGCCGGGCGTCTTACGTTTGCTGATTCCAATCTCGATTCTGCGGATTTAATCGCCGCTCCACCACTCAGGTTCGTCCGATGGTCGTCGTGTGCGAGCTTGCGACGGAGGGGTTTTTAGGGTGAGAAACACTATTCATTTGTTTCGCACAGCATTGATTTTGGGCGGTTTCTTTCTTCGGGATCCGGATTCATTGCAGGCGCAAATGAACATGCCAGGTATGTCGGCGATGGAGAACTCCGTTGGATTTCTGTCTTCCGGGACGACCGTCGAACCAAAGACGACTTCCGAGTCCGCTCCGATGATCCACACGTCGCTCGGAAATTGGACTTTGATGATTCACGCCAATGGTTTTCTGGTCGACACCCAGCAGAACGGTGCCCGCGGAGCCGATAAACTTTTTTCGCCGAATTGGCTGATGCCGATGGTCTCGCGCGATTTCGGCCGGCAGACGGTTACGTTTCGGACGATGCTTAGTCTCGAGCCCGCAACAGTTACCAACCGGCGATACCCACAGCTTTTCCAGTCTGGAGAAATCGCTTATGGACTGCCAATCGTGGATGGGCAGCATCCGCATGAGCTCTTTATGGAATTAACCGGCCGATACGATTTTCGACTGAGGGAAAAGTCGCGCCTGTTCCTCTATGGCGGACCCGTCGGTGACCCGGCGCTTGGCCCGACGGCTTATCCGCACCGCGCGTCGGCTTCTGAAAATCCCGTGTCGGCCATTGGACATCATCAACAGGATTCGACTCACGTTTCGGATAGCGTTATTACTTTGGGTTTTGTTGAAGGCCCTATCCAGTTGGAGGCGTCCACCTTCCATGGCCGGGAGCCCAACGAAAATCGCTGGAACATCGATAGAGGCACGCCTGATTCGTTTTCATCTCGTTTGACCATCGCTCTGGGCAGCAAGCTTTCCGGACAATTGTCAGCCGGCCGAATCAACAACCGGGAAGGACTGGAGCCGAACCTCGACACGCTCCGCACTACTGCATCCATTCACCACAACGCCAGATTCTCGGGCGGCCATATCTCATCGAGTCTGATCTGGGGCAGGAACAAGGATCTGGTTGGGCACGGTGGGCGCATTTTCAATTCATACACGGCGGAATCCACAGTCAATTTCCTCAATCGAAATTGGGCATGGACTCGGATCGAGAATGTCGATCGCGACAGGACACTGCTGGCTGGAGAGACACGCGCGACCTTGCAGGTTGAGGAAGATCCAATCGGACGAGTGCAGGCTTACAGCTTCGGATATGAAAGGGACCTCCCGATTGGACCGTCGTTCTTGAACGTCGGATTGGGAATTCAGGCAACGGCTTACGGAGTGCCGTCGCAGCTCAAATCAGTCTATGGAAGTCATCCCGCGGCGTTCACGTTCTTCCTCCATCTACGGCCAACCGGCAATATCGCGGCACACATGCGGATGATGCACCAGCATTAGATGGAACGCGGGCTTTAGCCCGCGTTCCCGTGCAGCTCCCGCAGCTTCGTCTTCAGGAATTTGCCGGTTGAGGTTCGGGGAATTTCGGTCGCAAATACGAATTTTTCGGGAAGCCACCATTTAGGGAAGCGCGGAGCCAGATGGGCTCGCAAGGATTCGGGTGTGGCGCGGGCGCCGTCTTTCAGCACGACAACGGCTAAGGGGCGCTCCTGCCATTCAGGATCATGGATGGCGATAACGGCGGCTTCCTGAACCTGAGGGTGCGACATCAGCGCATTTTCAAGATCGACGGAACTGATCCATTCGCCGCCCGATTTGATTAAATCCTTCGTGCGATCTGTGATGCGCATGTAACCCTCACTGTCGATGGTCGCCACATCTCCCGTGCGGAACCAGCCATCGTCAGTCCACTTGTCGCGCTCGGCACCGGACTGGAAGTAACTCGCGGCGACCCATGGACCTCGGACCTCGAGTTCGCCCATGGTCCGACCGTCGTGTGGACATATTCCTGCCGCGTTAACTGTTCGAATGTCGATGAACGGTACAGGCAATCCCTGCTTGGCCAGCGTCGCGAAGCGCTCGTCATCGCCAAGGTCTGTCATGTAAGACTTGATCAGGCTGCCGGTTCCCAGCGGGCTCGTCTCCGTCATTCCCCAGCCGTGGATCAGACGCACGCCGCGCTTCTCGAATTCGCGAATCAATAACTCGGGAGGCGCCGATCCGCCGACGAGCATCCGCAAGCCGGGTTGAGGATGCCATGCTTCGGGGTGCTGTTCGATCTGGCGAAGCATGCCCATCCAGATCGTCGGCACACCCGCACTGAACGTGACGCGCTCGGAAGCAAAGAGTTCGCAAATGCTCGTCGGATCCAGGCAAGGACCCGGCAATACCATTTTGGCGCCGAGCATTGCGGCGGCAAACGGGAGGCCCCATGCGTTGACGTGAAACATCGGAACCAGGGGAAGCATCACGTCGGACTGACGCAAGCCCAGTACGTCGGGAAGCGACAGCGCGAGCGCGTGTAGCACCAGCGCGCGATGAGAATACAGAACGCCTTTCGGCATGCCCGTTGTTCCGGATGTGTAGCAAAGGCCGATCGCATCGTCCTCATGAGCATCAACGGGAACGAATGATTTTACGGATTCAGCGAGCGCCGACTCGTAGTCGTCATACCCGTGCCGGCACGCGGCTCCCGGAGTGGAAACCACAATTACCCGTTCCGGTTTGAAATCGGCAGCCACTTGCTCCCATAAAGGCAGAAGAACTTCATCAACGATTACGAAACGATCGTGAGCGTGGTTGGCGATTCGGGCGATCTCCGCCGGATGCAGCCGCAGATTAAGGGTATGGAAAACGCCACCGGCGAGGGGAATGCCGAAATACGCTTCGACATGTGCGTAGTGATTCCACATCAAAGTCCCGACGCGGTCGCCGGGCTGCAACCCGAGGCCGTGCAAAACCATTGCGAGGCGCCGGGCACGGTCGCGGCATTCCTTGTATGTATATCGATGAATAGAACGGTCGGCTCGTCTCGAGACGATCTCGACGTCGCCAAACAGTTTGCCCGCACGCTCGATGAACGATGTGATCAACAGCGGTAAATTCATCATCTGTCCACGCACATAGCCCTCCAGGTCGGCCAAATTACAAGGAGAGTTTATGCGATCTCGGTACGGTAAAGTCCGATCAATATGTTGCCGATGCTCTTAATGCGTAGATACGCGCATCGATGGACAAGACTCTCCAAAATCTGCTGAGCGACCCGGAAGCGAAATTCGCGGTGGACCTTTGTAATTTCAAGAATCCGGAGCTCGTTTTTGAAGAAATCTGGGCAACCCTGAGGAAGGAAAAACTCGTGGGCGGCCAGCCGCGAAGCGGATCATCCATGCGGGCCCTGGATTTCGGGCGGCTTGCGTTATCCATCGCCGAATCGACCGGGGAATTGCGATGGGAAGCGGAAGCATGCTCGATCATGGCCTATGTCCTGAATGCGAATGAGTCCTATACCGATTCACTGTCCTACTATGGCCGGGCCGTCGAAAAACTGGAAGCCGTTGGACGGCATGCTCACGCGGCTCGCGTCAGGCTTGGTTACATTTACGCTCTGGTGATGAGCGGCCGCTCCCACGATGCCACACAGATCGCGCACGCAGCGGATGAATGGTTTTTAGAGAATGGCGACCAAGCAGGCCATGCCAAGGTGCAGATGAATCTCGGCACCGTATATAAGCGCATGGATGATTACAGCAGCGCCTATGAATGTTATTCCGAGGCCGCCGCTTTTTTCGAGAAGACGGCGGATCATACGGCCCTGGCGCACGTCTATCTGAATCTGGCCAATGTACTGTCGACGTTAGGGCGCCTGGAAGAGGCGGACGCAATGTACGAACGCGTCGATCATCTGTGCGCGCAACTGGGACTTACGGATCTGCTTCTGCAAACCCGATACAATCGGGCCTATCTTGCCTTTCTTCGCGGCCGGTACAGCCAGGCGTTACAAAGCTTTAACGAGCTGCGCCCTCTTTTCCAGAAACATGAAAGCGATCGCCACTCCGCGCTGTGCGATTTGGATGAAGCCGAAATTTATCTTCAACTGAATTCCCCGGCCAATGCGGCTTCCGTAGCAAGCCGCGCGGTAGAGAAGTTCCGGAACCTGAATATGCAGTACGAGTTGGCGAAATCCGAAGCTTTCCTGGGATTGGCGCTTTGCCAAAACCGGCAGTTCGGCGAAGCGCTGGACGTGTTCCGCTCATGCCGCTCCATGTTCCAGGAAACGGGGAATTCTTACTGGGAATCCATCGTCGATCTTTATATCGCAGAAGTCATATTTTCGCTTGGTCGCATCTGGGAGTCGCGCCCACTCGCCCTCAAGGCATTAGAACATTTTCGCCAACTGGATTCTCCTTTTCCCGAACTGAAGTCGCTAGTGCTGCTCGGCCGGATTGCGTTGCAAATGGGTCAGTTGAATCAGGCGCAGGATTACGCCGATCAGATCACCACGATCGCCCGCGAGAAGAATATCTCTCCCTTCCTCTTGCCACACTATGTCCTGAGCGCTCAGATCGCAGAACGAGCGGGCCGAGCGGATAAAGCCCAGGAATTCTACGAACTTGCGGCTCTGGAACTGGAGACTCACCGCACCGAGATTCTGCACGACGAACTGCACGCAACGTTTTTCTATAATAAGCAGCAGGTCTATGAAGCATTGGTTTGCTTGAATTTAAAGACCCGGCCTGTCGCCGCAGTAGTTGACTCGGTGTTCAACTGGATCGAACGTTCGAAATCACGCAGTTTGAGGGACTTGCTAGGCAATGAACGCATTTTGGGAGCCTGGAACAAAGATCAGGGGTTGCTGAACCGGGTAACCAGACTACGTGAAGAGCTCAACAGTCACTATCTCCGGATGCGACCGGAGGCCCGCGGTACTCCGGCCACGATTTCCTCCAGCTTCGTCAATGAGAAGGAGTTGGAGCTCGCGCGGAATCTCAGCCAACTGAATCAACTCGATCCCGAATACGGATCGCTGCAGAACGCTTCGACGGTTTGCCTGAAGGATTTCCAAAAGGCGCTCGATGCCGACACCACGGTGGTGGAGTACTTTGTAGCCAGGGAAGAAGTGCTCGCGTTGATCGTTACCGCGACTGGGTCCACGATCGTGCGGCACGTGTGCCCGGCGGGCCGCGTGGGGTATCTCAGGGAAAAATTCGATGCGCAGATTCAGAAATTTGAACTCACCCCGCAGCACGCGAGAACGCACGAAGAGCAGCTCACAACTGCATTGAATAATGAGCTAGGCGACCTTTATGTACAGTTATTTGCGCCCCTTCGTCCGTTCATCACAACCGGCAAGCTGTTGATCGTGCCGCATGGGATATTGCATCTGTTGCCGTTTCATCTTTTCCGCGATGAGAAGGGCTACCTTTTCGAGCAGTTCGCTATTTCCTATGCTCCAAGCGCCTCAATTGCAACGTTTAACTTGTCGAAGGGCGCGGTTGAAGGAACGCCGTTAATGGTTAATACGGTGCCGGAGGGTTCTCCTCAAGCCGCACCAAGAATTCGAGATATAGGCCGGGACTTTCGACTTCTGGAGCATGAAAATGCGACGCGCGAGCGTTTTATACGGGAAGCCGCTACCGCTTCTTTCCTGGTCATTTGTTCGGAATTCACGCTACGCGAAAATAATCCGATGTTGTCTGGCTTTCGCCTCGCCGATGGCTGGATCACCGCAATGGAGTTGTACTCGATGACCTGCCAGTCGAACGCGGTCGCGCTGGATGGGGTACAGAAGGTTAACCGCCATAACGGTTCGGGCGAAGACCTGCTATCGATGGCCCGCGGTTTTCTGTATAGCGGCGCGCGCTGCGTTCTTGTGCCCTTATGGCAGGTCCCGGATGGCCTGGCCGGCGAACTTTTTGCGCAGTTTTACAAACATGCAGAATGCGGCAAGCCCAGGTCCGAAGCCCTCGTCCTGGCCATGAACGCGGTTCGCGCCAGCCATCCCCATCCTTATTTCTGGGGTTCCTTCCTGCTATTCGGCAACTGACCGGCCTCTCCCTGCAACCTTTGAGAGTTCTTGCGACTACATTGATCCAGCCAAAGTCCCTTTCTAGCAGTGTTTGCCATATCTGACAGGCGCAAAAAGTCTAAAGTCGCGGTAGTTTCCTGCCGATATACCCGACACAGGTGGTAATGCGAGTAGGAGGCGGAACCAAAGTGAAAACAAGACTGATGTTAATTTTCATTGTCGTGTTGTTGGGAGTGGCGCCGGCCTTTGCTGAAAAAGCTCAGGTCATCGTCAAGCTGGACTCGAGGATCGATGTCAAAGAGGTCAAAACCGTCGCCAGGTTCATGGGCGGTCGCGTGTTGGACGAAATTCCCCGCCAACATTTGTTTTTGATTGAAGTTCCGGAGAAATTAGCGGCCAATGCCCGGTTCTTCGGCGTCCACTCCTGGGAGCACAACCGGGTTGTGCAGAGGAAGCTGAACGCGGTCAAAGGGTTTATTGTCAGCGCACCGGCTTTGATGCCACAGTGGTACTACACGCAACCTGCCTTGACCAGGATTGGGCGGCCGGCGGCTCAACTTGTAAGCACCGGCAGGGGAGTTGTCATCGCCGACATCAACTCGAGTGTCGATTACGCTCATCCGGCGCTGACCGGCGCTCTTACTTCGGGCTACGACTTTATTCTGGGGAGGCCCTATACGGTAACGACGGGCCTCATCCTGAATCAATCCGACGTCGCATTTCTGGATCAATCCGACGTCGCATTCTTAGATCAGTCCGACGTCGCATTCCTGGACGCAGCTCTCACGGCTTCGGGCGCGGACGCTGCGACGACGAATTTTATCACCACGTCGGGAGTGACCGCGGTGAGTGCTTCAACCCTCGGTCCGCAAGTCAAGCAGCCGGGATACAGTCACGGCACGCTCTGCGCCGGAGTGATCCACTCGATAGCGCCGGATAGCATGATTATGCCCGTGCGCGCGTTCGACGATGACGGCAACAGCGACTTGTTTACGCTTGCAAAAGCCATCGACTTCGCGGTTGCGAATCACGCTCAGGTGATCAACCTGAGCTTCGGGTTGGGTTCCGATTCGGATACGGTGAAAACGTCGATCCAGGCAGCCGTGAATGCAGGCATTACCGTTATCGCCTCCGCCGGCAACGCAAACAGCTTGGTAGACCAATATCCGGCGGCGTACCCCGGAGTCCTGTCCGTCGCCGCAATCGATAATTCGGATCTGAAAGCGGCTTTTTCAAACTATAGCCCGTCCGTGGACGTTTCGGCGCCAGGGGTGAACGTAATTTCGAGTTTTCCCGGCGGTTACTACGGGATCATCTCCGGTACGTCTTTTTCCGCGCCCATCGTGGCTGGCGAAGCCGCTCTTCTGCGAGCAGTGCTGAAGGATCCCCTGACAGCCATTCCGCAGAACACCGTTAATATCAATGCTTTGAACGTGAGTTATGTCGGCGGCCTTGGAACAGGACGGGTCGATTTATCGCAAGCGGTAGGGACACCAACCATGCCCCCGCCGCCACCGCTACCGCCACCGCCACCGCCGGTACTACCTTAGTTTAGGAGGACAATAATGTTGTTAGCAGCAACTCTCTCGACAGATCCCGAAGCGCCGGCTCTTGTTCAATTCGAGATGCGCCATCTGGAAGATAAATATCGGAACCAGGTCCTGACCATGGCCTGCACGCTGGTTTCGCTGGTAGACCTGCGCGATTCTTACACCGGAGGTCACAGCACGAGGGTGGCGGAATACAGCCGCAGGATGGCCCTGGAGTTACAGTTGAGCGACCGCGATGCGGAGATGGTCATCATGGCCGCTTCCCTGCACGACATCGGGAAAATCGGTGTGTCTGAAGCTATCCTTCGAAAGCCCGGAAGACTGACTGACGAGGAGTTTGAAGAGATCCGCAAGCATCCGGAGTTCGGCTGGATGGTCCTGCGCGGCGTCGAAGGCTTTGAGGAAATCAGCCAGCTGCTCCTCCACCACCATGAGCGATTCGACGGCGGCGGGTATCCCGGAGGATTACAGCGCGAAGAAATTCCGCTGGGTTCTCGCATCATTGCTGTCGCCGACAGCTTCGACGCGATAACCAGCAACCGGCCATATCGAAAAGCCGGTTCTGCCGAAGCCGCGGCCAAAGAGCTTCTGCGATGCGCGGGCACGCAGTTCGATCCGGCGGTGGTCGAAGCCTTCATGCCCTATTTGAATCGTACTTATCTCAACGCGTCCGACCGCGTTCCAGCGTAACGTCATAACGCGGGCTGAAGCCCGCGACTACATTGGACGAAGTTTTGTTTGAATGTAGTCGCGGGCTTCAGCCCCGATACTGTTCAGTTGGAACATTCCCCTCCTCGCAGAGGAGGGGCTTTGCACAAAAAATCCTGGGCGGTCATAGACCGCCCCTACAGCTTGGGGTCCGCGACTGTAGGGGCGCTCTATGAGCGCCCACGATTCTTTTTTTGTGCAAAGCTCAGAGGAGGGGTGGACGCGACATCAATAAAAATATCGCGAAGCCGCCTTTGCGCGAAGCGCAAGCGCGATAGCGCGCAGCCTCAAGTACGCGAAGCGCAAGCGCGATAGCGCGCAGCCTCAAGTAAAGGAGCGGACGGGGTGGTCAGACCGGC
>Ga0137394_10004313_pt1 | contig 10782 bp, 7 predicted proteins | sample czobulk116metaG_FD_108278 | JGI IMG/M metagenome (GOLD analysis project Ga0137394, IMG submission 108278) | Vadose zone soil microbial communities from Angelo Coast Range Reserve, California, USA - czobulk1.16 metaG | ecosystem: Environmental > Terrestrial > Soil > Vadose zone | place: USA... | reverse complement strand
CTTCTGCCGCAGATGGTACGCATAATCTTCTAGCAGCTTCTTGCCGATCCACGTTTTCCCTAGACCGACGGAATCAGCCACGATCACGCCGTCGTATTGCGCCAGGATGCGACGGGCTTTGCGGACCGCATCTTCCTGAAATTCGGCCAGATCGATGGCTGAACGTGTGGACGGCTGTGCAAAATCGCTATCCAGATCGTCCTTAAAATATTCGTACAGCCCCTTCATGTAAATCTCATACGGTGTGTACTCCCGCCCGCCGAATTTGGAGCTCTCCAGCAATTCGATGAGCTGTGCTTTGTAGTCGATGGCGCGCTGCCACTGCTGCTCGTACCAGCGGGATAAATCCATGATGGCCCGTGCGCCGACCTCACTCTTGAGCAGCCGCTGGTGCTCCTGGGCGAGCTTGGTGTCCAATCTATCCATCGCGTGACGGCTCACCGCTCCCCGCGCTTCGGGGTCGTCGATCTCGCTTTCCTCCAGCACCGTCTTGTGGGCGAGGTTGAGCTCACGGTTGCTGCTGAGCCCTGGACCTGTGAAATTGCTACTGCCAACGATGCCAACGATCGGGTGCAGATGATCGAACGGAACAGCCTGACCACTGCGACCACCGTAGAACAGGTAACATTTGGCATGCAGGAAGTAGTTCCTGCTGCTCTCCTGTGCATCACGCCCCAAGTAAAGCCGTACAGCGACGTCATCACGGCGCAGAAAACGGATCAGTTCCTCGACGAGCCGTAGGGTGGCTTCCGTGAACGGCTCGGCGTTGAGCTCATGCCGCAGGTAGGCCGCTGAATCAGGGCGTAACCCGATATCTTCGCCTTCCAGCGGTTTATCACCCAACAGCAGACGGAAATGCCGTACTCCGGGCAGAGCATTCCGAAGTAGCTCAAAGCCGCGGATGCTGAAATACGCCGTTGCGATGTCGACTTGCTGACCCTGTTCGCGCTGCAGGAGATCATTCAGCACGTCGGCAAGGCAAATTTCGAGGTTGTCAATGACGTAGGGTATACGCATCGTTTAATAGAGTTTCATAACCAATGATTCACCGCGAACCGTTCCAATAAGGGTCCAGACGTGATTCATGTTCTCGGCGCAGCGTTTTCACCCACTCAACGGGATCATCGATCTTCAGTGCTTCCCAATCACTCAAGTCGAGTGTATCCAACAGCCGAATCAAAGCCTCTCCCCAATGTTCAGCAGGGGTTTTTATAACTGGCCCACCATCTGCCATGTTGTGTTCCACTGCCTAGCCCCTTATAGCTTCCATCTCTGTACGAGTCAGGTATTCAAAGATTTCCTGTTCACGCCGCTGCAGTTCGAGCAGAATTGGTGCGGACATCAACCGATACTCTCGCGGGCTATGTGCCTTGCGGGCAGCTAACAGGACATGCTGCAAATTTTCTATAGCTTGTTGAGCCATTTTAAGCTGATGATCATTCTCAATCATGATGCGATGACCTCTACAATACCTTTTCGCTTGAAATCCTTACCAGTTTGGTAGGTGTCCAGCCACAGTTGCAGGGCTTGTGTATCTATGGATGCCTTGGTCCAAAACACATCGGCATGGAAGCTAAGCCTCGCTTCGACATGGTCAAACACGACTCGGCAGTATGCGGGCAATGCCTCCAAACTGAAATCCGCGGCCATTACAAGCAATACATCAAGATCATTGGGCACCTCCTTTCTCGTAACAAAGCTTCCCCAAAGGATCACGCGGGAAAGCTGCCCCGTCGATTTCGCGAGGGACAAGAGACTCCGCAACTGTTCCCCCAACCATTGCCGGCGTGCCGATGTAGTCGAGAAACGCAGGAAGACTTCCTCTTCTGTCGCCGGATAGATTCCTTCTGGCAAGTTCCCGTCGCTATTCAATTCTGGGAGCATGCCATCCTCAGCTTCTGTTACAATCGTTCATTATACCTCCCGTAATATCTGCATCTCCCATGTACACGTCTTTTAAGCTTCATTCTTCGCCGCATAAGTCGGGTTTTCTTCGACAAAATTGATCAGCGGTGCAGTGTCAGTGTACAGCCGCTGGATCCCCTATAGCGCATCTCGCATTTTCACGGACGTTTGTCCCATTCGCTACGGAGCTGGTTGACGTACTCCTGTGCGTCAATGCCTTCCCAGATTTCTCTGCCCAGCCCACGCAGTTCAGATAAGCGCCGCTGCTGACGGGGTACTGCTCCAGGCACATCTAGAGAATCGACCAGCAACTTGACCAATTTTTTGCGCTCTTGCACGGTCAGTGTCTTGGCCTGCTGTAAAATCTCCGCAATGGTCATCGCGGTTCCCCTTCCCTGCATACCTTCTTACACTCGTGAAACGCTACACTTGGCCCAAGAGCTTCATTGCCCAGGTGCGGATTTGTTGTGCCTCATCGCGGCTGAGAACCTCATCGTGGGCCGCTTTGTTGCGGACGTCGCGCATCTCCTCGTCGTTCAGGATAATAACCAGTCCCTGAGCCCCGAACACGCGCGTCGCTGCGTCGGCATACATCCGACTGATGAAGTTCCGCAGGGCTGTTTCCCGGCTGCTACTGAGGATAATCATGAAACTGCCAAGTGTCAGGTCTTTCTCCCCACGCATGAACTTCTTGAGGAAGTCGTTCGTGCAATCCACGTCGGTGTACTGCTGACGGAACGGGATAAAAATCAGCTGGTTCAAGACGACTTCCACGGCCTTTGTATACGGAATGACACTCGTCGAGAAGTCCATGTTATCCGGGAGGGTACGCAGGTTGTAATCGCCCGTGAGCAGGAACGTGGACGCGTCTGGCGGCAGACCGCGCCAATTAGGAAGGTCGATGTCGAGCAGCTCCTCGACGGCGGTCGGCTCGACGCGCTCGAAGAATCGGCGGGCGGCGGGTAGGATGCCTTCCGCGATCTTCTCGATCTTTTCCTCGTCGTCCGTGATTGCCTCGTCCGCGACGACCTGCGCCTTGGCATCCGTGAGGGCTTGCTCGTACTGCGGACGTTCGATGATTTCGATCTCTTCGTCCGTCAACCCGTAGAGGCGGTACACGACTTTATCGATGAGTGCATCGGTGCGGGCCAGTTGACGTTTGATAGGAAGGAGTGTGGCTAGCGACCTTTCGTACTCGTGCTGGATATCACCCTCAACATCGCTGAGCGAGACCGGGAAGCGGTTGCGGTTCTTATAGAGGAAGTAATAGAAGTCATCATCATTTGTTTTAGAATTGAAGTCTAAAGGAGCAATATATTTCTCATAGTCTCCAATATAGTCCAAGAAGGCTCTATCCTGATTTCCTGAAAAGCTGTAAATGCCAAGTCTCCCTCGATTATCAGAATAAGCTCTCAGCTTATTGTTAAGCCATTCTGAGAAACGATGAATTTCTTTTTGCTTTTGCTGATTAAGATTAATCATATTTCGAGCAAGAAAAATCATAATATCATGAACTACATCGAGCATACTTCTGTCTACTGACTGAATAACTAGATTAATGATCTCTACATCTTTGTCTTCTTCTAATAATTCTTCTGCTTTCCTTACACTATGTGTACGAATATCAGATGATGTAACAAATTCAAAAAATTGAACTGGTAATAGTTCAAGGTTTGCAATGCGGACTTGAGCAAAAACTCGGTCTAACTCCCCTGAAATGACTTGGTGAAGAAAAGTTAGTAGGCGTGAGTTAACAAGAGCTAGTAGATATAAGGGAGATATATTCTCTGATTGGCTTACTAATAGTCTAATATTATCCAGAGCATAATATTGACAATTGTCATAGGCCGCAATTAGCCTGTCACCTGTTTGACGGATAATCAGCCTTTCTGGTGCAAGAAAAATATCCTCCTCACGCGGTCGTGCAAGTCGATCCCGATCATAAAGTAGGTAGAGGCCATGCCATTCGAATCCGTATCTTTCGATATCTGAATTAGACAGTACTGGTTTATGCAGTGGTGAGGCTGCCTTGTAACTGAGAAACTCTGTATTGTTACCTGTCTTAACTCCGTCACGAAGTCTAGCAACATCTTTCAGATTTTTGTTGTTATTGAATAGCTGTAGCAGCAGCGCGCCCAACGAACTGTTCGTCAAGAAGACGTTGTTAGGATACTCTGTAAATAGTGTTTGACTAAATTGATCATCTTGATCTATATCCGCAGGTGGGATGTATATATCTGCTCTAATGATATGATTCTTTCTTGATTCTATATTTTCATTCTTCTCTGCTACAAGTACGACACTGTTGCCCATGGTGGCATCTTTGAAGGCTCCTCCAGGAATCTCTGCTATTCTCTCAATAGTACACTCATCGAGAAGTAGAATCCTAAGTTCCTTATATGAATTGACGTATAAGTAGCTGTCAGGAACAATATATCCTAGCCGGTCATAGTTTGAGGTTAGACGAAGTGCTTGCTCAGAGAACATTGCAAATGTATTCATCTCTTTCCCGCAGGTCTCAAAAGAGGCACGATAAAATGCTCTTTGGTACTGAGCGATGTCAGCTGTTGATATATAAGGGGGATTACCAAGTACCGCGTTAAATCCACCGTCTTTCCTCAACTGCACATCCTGTCCGCCCGGCCTGCTCGGCGCAAAGAATACCTCTGGGAATTCCAGTTCCCAATGGAAGAAGTGTTTTTCTTCAATAGCTTGCAGGGCATTTCGGGCAATGTCCGTTGCTGGGAACAGCGTATTGTCGAGTGTGGTCTGCGGAGCTCTCAGCCAAGTTTTGGTTTGGCTGTCCTTCAGGAACAGTAGTATGCTATCAGCCTTTTTGGTCACATACCGATTATTGTTGAACCGGCGCGAGATGTACACGTCCAACAGACGCTTGTAGGGCGCCAGATGGTCGCGTGCATCATGGTACGCCTGGGCACTCTGGCGCGTCTGCTCGATGGTGTTATCGCTCAGGTAGCTTACCTGCCGCATCAAGTCGGTCGCGAGCATCACTCCGGCGAACTCACTGCCGCTAAACATATCGATCTGTTCCGGCCCTCCGCCGCCGCGCAGATAATCCTGTACATCGGTTATCCGTGCTCCAATGAGGCTATTGCCGTGCTTCAGGTGATGGTCGAGGAAGCTGAGCGGAGCACCCAGCGTAAACGCATCCAGCCACAGACTGACTTTCGCCAGTTCCACCGCCATGGCGTTCAGGTCAACGCCGTAGACACAGCGTTTTAGCACGGCACGTTTCAGTAGGGAAACACGGGTCAGCCGGTCAGCGTCGATCGTGACTTTCTGGCGTTCCATCTCGTTCAGGATGTCGTCGCGGGTCTTCTCAAGGAACGCCCATACTGGGTTCTCGCTCCAAGCATTGAGGAAGTCGATCAGTCGGTTGCTGACGTAATCCACTACTTCTACCAGGAAATGCCCGCTGCCCATTGCTGGATCGAGGACGCGCACGTTCATACAGTCGTCGACGAGGTTCTGCATATCCCGGTTGTTCCAGTAGACAGCAGGAGATTCGTCCCTGCCGAAGGCATTGCGGCGCGCCTCAACCAGCTTCACATACTTACGGTAGTCGCGCTGGGCCTCTCGCAGCCCCTTTTCCAATGCCTGGAATTTACGGTCTAACACCGGGCCAACGGTGTGCCGCACGATGTACTTGACGATGTAATCCGGCGTGTAGTAGCTGCCTGTCGCCTTGCGCTCCTGCTTGTCGTTTTCGAGGTAGACCTCGCCCTTGTCGATGATCGCCAACGGCTTCTTGACCTGCCTGGCGGGCTTGTAGACTTCCTTACCTTTTTCCTTCGTGACGGCGAGCTTCTCCCCGGCGATCCGGAGCTTGAACTCCAGCAGCCCTTCGTAGATGCTGCCCAAGTGCCGCACCCCGAGCGATTTGAAGTCGATAAACACCAGCGCCTGCGTGCGTTTGTCAACGTCGCGGGTCAGGCGATCGAGTCCGAGGGCGAAATATCGGTCTGGGATAGCATAAGTGGTGAGGAACGTGGCGCTTTCCGTCTCCTGGCTGAACAAACCGCCATTGTAGGTCGGCATGTTGAGGTCGTCAGAGCCTTGATCGATGACGGTGAACAGCGCCTTCAGCCGATCATATAGGTCTGTTGAGCTGGTTTTGTAGTGCTTGCCGAGCTCATCTGGCGATTCATCCAGCACCGTGCCACCGGCATCCGCGATCTCATGCTTCATCCGATTGAGGCTGTGTTCGCCGTAGCCGCGCACGTCGTGCACCAGCAGCAGTTCCAGGCTCTCCGCATAGAGGATAAACATCAGGCGGTAGAGGAAGGTCATCGTCCCGGAGAACACTGTCACTAGCGCCGCATCATCGAGGTCGCTGATCCCCTTGGCGCGCATGTCCGCGATGAAGCCCTTGGCAAACTGTGGGAAGATTTCCACGAAGACGCGGTCTTTCAACCGGTCTCCCAGCTCTTTTGCGTAGTCGACGGAGTTCTTCACCAGCTTGTCGAGGAAGCCGGTGAATGCCTGCTGGCGGAACATCAGCCACCAGTATTTCAGCGCGGTAATCTGGTCGTTGGCGGCGATGGCTTCCTCCAGGTCGATTTCGTAGTAGTTGGTCGCTTTATTGCTCGCTGTTGAGGAATACAGCCGCCACAGCTTGCTGTTGGTCACGATCACCCAGGGTGCGACCTGTTTTTCCAGCAGGCTGACCACTTTCGCGCCTGGAATTTCAAACGGCTTACCACCGTCGTCTTCTGCGCGCTCACGCGATTCGTCTACATCGTCAAGGTTGCGGTTCCACACATAGGTCAGTGCCGCGGCAATGGGCTTCGTTTTGTCGCCAGGTGTAAACAGCAGGTAATCTGCTGCCGCAGCCGACGACGCACCAGACTTCTGCTTCGCGCAGTCAAAGCCGAGTATCTTAAACACTGGCTCATAGAGTCCCTTGCGGATCAGGTCCTCCGGCTGGCGTGTATAGTTTTTACGCGCTGAGATGATATGTTGGTAGATCTCCCGCCCGACTGGCCGCACGTCCTCGTCCCACTCCTGTGTGATCTTCGGGTCGGTCAGGCGCTCCCTCAGGTAGTAATCCGAAAACAGGGCGCGGTTGTTGAAGTATTCTTCGCTCCATTCCGCCAGCATGTAAGCCGAGCGCAGCTTCTCCCACTGATAGGCGGCATCTTCTTCCGTGAACGTGAAGCGCTTCAGCACGCGTAGTGCGACCGGCTTGGGATTCAGGCGATTTACCGTGAGCGGAATAGGACGGATGGCCTGTTTGAGGGTCAAACGTCGGCTCTGGCTTCTGGAAACGATGCGCTCCAGCAGGACGAATTCGAGTTCTTCATAGTCCTGCGTCAGGACGAGGAGGGCGTTTTCTGGGCGCTCACGGAAGCGGCGGGCGATGTCGTTGCGCAGTTTCGCGGTTACTGACCGTACTTCGAATAGGTAAATACTGATGTCGCCGTCTACCGGGTCTTTGCCGATCAGCTCAATCTTGTGGATATGCTGGCGCATGTCCTCACTACCCATGCCCAGCACAGCATAATCCGGGATATTTGTCCGCTGATCGACGTCATACCGCAGTTTGGCGAAGAAATGCGCGATCTCGTCGGCGTTCTCTATCTGCCGGATATCACTGGCATTCAGCTCCACGTCGTTGACACGCATTTCGTCGAGCCTCGGTATCTCTTAGTCAAAAAGATCGTTGACGGGCATCCGCCACCCTGGCACGGCGGGTTCCGCTTCCGCTATTTCCCCGCGCTGGTATATAGTGGGATGGTCGGGGTCACTCGCGCGGTAGACCTTGATGACATCATTGCTCAGCAAGTCCACATCCCACACGACCAGTGTCCCACAGGCGAAGTAGTCGACGCGTTTCGCCGCCATCGCCTGCTCTGCTGCTGGGCCGTAGTCATTCTCACTCCGGACTTCGACAGCAAAAATAGGCGCCCCTTCCAAGAACCGCATCCTGGTGCGAGGGCCGATATGATATGCAGCATCCGGACTAAAAGCTTCCCGATGCGGAAGGTGTACGTGGAATCCTACGCCGTCACCATATGCCCGCCCCTGTTTGGTGCGTCGCACATAATCTCGCAAGGTGGCGAAAATCTCTCCACTTGCGTACCCTGGATCATCACCTGCCGGCGGCATCTCGACGATCTCCCCGTTCACCAGTTCCGCCTTGCCCTCCACTTTGTATAAATCATCAATCGTCGCATGCGTTTTGGCGCGCATGGCACGCTCCTTCTGCTGAATTCTCGTGCTCAATTATACCGTATGAGTGTTGCGATAGCGCGAAGGCCACGCCATGACCAGGCAGACACTGCGACTGATCTCCATGACCCGGAGCGGGCTTTGCACAATAAGTCGGTTTTGGACCATCTTATTGGATCTTCACCGATATAATCTCATCAATTCTATGCTCAATTTTGAGTTATTGTGCAAAGCCCGCGGAGCGACAGGCGACCCCGCATCATGTTATTATACACCGACTCGTTGGGCGGAGGGAGGTGCGCACGAGGGCCTACCATATAGGCTAGAGGGAGCGTGGTCGCGGACGTCAGGATAAGTCCCCAAATAAGGCTTCCGCACCTGCGAAGAGAAGGTAAAGGTGAGGGATGTAGGGTATGCTGAAACAGTTGGGATTCCCTCACCCCGGCCCTCTCCCGATTGAAGAAGGAGGGCCGCAGCACGGACCGTTTCTACCCTTGTTCTGGCACCTATGGAGTCCTGGAGAGAGTGTCTGAGTGAGGGTTATCGCACACAAGAGCGGCTCCGTGTACAGAACCAAGGCTCGATTCACGGGCCATCACGAGCACTGATAGTAAAGGAGACGGGGCATGGCAAGCGACAACGGCACAGAGATCAGGGTGCTCGCAGCCACTGGGGTGTGCGGCTCGGGGTTTCGCGAAGCCTCCCTGGCTGAGGCGATGCGGCGTCAGCCGCATTTTATCGGCTGCGACTGTGGGTCCACCGACCCGGGCCCCTATCCCCTTGGGGCCGGCACCACAGCCTTTCCGCGCGTCGCGATCAAACGGGACCTGCGCTTGATGCTGCTGGCGGCGCGGCAAGCTGGCATTCCGCTGTTGCTGGGATCGGCTGGGACAGCGGGCGGCGTCCCGCATGTTGCCGTCGTGAAGGATATCCTGAGTGAGATTGCCGCCGAGGAGGGTCTAAGCTTCCCCCTCGCCCTCATCCAGGCCGAACAGGACAAAGCATATTTGAAACAGCGCTTACGCGAAGGACGCATCAAGCCCCTCAAGCCGGCTCCGTCGTTCGATGAGGCGGTGATCGACCGCTCGACGCGCATCGTCGGCATGATGGGGTCCGAGCCGTATCTCCGGGCGCTCGATCAGGGGGCAGAGGTGGTGCTGGCTGGCCGCTCGAGCGACACAGCGATCTTCGCCGGCATCCCCGTGCGCGCCGGCATCCCCGCTGGCATCGCCTGGCATGCGGCGAAGATCCTCGAGTGCGGCGCCGCCTCGGTGGAGCAGCGTACGTCGCCAGATTGCCTAATGGCGACTTGCCGGGCGGATCATTTCGATGTCGAACCCCTCGACCCGGCGCTGCGCTGTACGCCGCAAAGTATCGCCTCCCACAGCCTCTACGAGAATGCCGATCCATACTTGCATGTAGAATCGAACGGCATGATCGATTTGACTCACTCGCAGTATGAAGCGCTCGACGACCTTCGGGTGCGCGTGACGGGGAGCCAGTTCATCCCAGCGGAGACCTATACGGTGAAGCTGGAAGGCGCAGAAAAGGTGGGCTATCAGAGTGTGGTCATCGGGTCGATTCGCGATCCCTTTATCATCCGCCAGATCGACGACTGGGTGGCTCGCGTCTACGAACGGGTGCATGCGCGGGTCGCAGACGTGCACGACGAAGCCTTATCGCGTGATGACTATGTCTTTTACATCCGTGTGTACGGCAAGAACGGCACCATGGGACCGCTTGAGCCGGTCAAGGACATTCATACGCATGAGCTCTGCCTGCTATTCGAAGTCACGGCGCCAACGCAGGAGATCGCCTCCTCCATCGCCGCCATCACCAGGCACCAGGCCATTCATCTACCGATCCCTGAATGGGGCGGCTTGATTACCGGGGTGGCCTGTCCCTATAACCCGGCCTATCTGGAACGCGGGGCGGTCTATCGGTTCTGCGTGAATCACGTGGTCGAGCCCGACGACCCCTATGAGATGTTCCCCATCGAATACATCGATGTGCATTGAAAAACCGATACAGAGCAGGAGGTGGTGATGGCGACCTTGGGAGAACTTGCACGTCTCATCCGCAGTAAAAATGCTGGCCCCTTTGAGCTGACCTTTGACATCATGTTTGCCAAGCCCGAAGTCTACGAGCGAGTCAGAGAGTCCGGAGCGCTCAGCCGCGAAGTCGTCGCCGCGCACTATGGTTTGCCCCCGGACGAGGTGAAATTCTTCGTCTGCGATAATGCCTTGGCCTTCAAGGCGTCGATCCCGCGCCCCAACTTTCAGGGTGACCTATTCGACAGTGACAACCATGGCGGGCAGCAATATGTACCGCTGATGGATATCGAGATTCCTGGGCTATAGCCGCACCGTGGCCTCACCCCCGAGGTCGTCGAAAGGAGGGTATCCATGCACATTGGCGTTAACGTCCCGATTATCGAGTTCCGAGCTGATCTCGTCGGGCTGCGCGACTTTGTTCAGGCAGCGGAGGAGCTGGGGTATGCCCATCTGCGTATCCTCGACCACGTTTTAGGCGCCGACCCGCAGTTCCATCCCGAGGTGCCCGAGTTCCCCTATACGCACCAGAGCTATCTCCATGAGCCATTGACCCTGATGAGCTATCTTGCTGCCATCACCACCAGGCTGCACCTGGTGACCGCCATCCTGATTTTGCCACAGCGCCAAACGG
>Ga0137394_10004311_pt1 | contig 10783 bp, 9 predicted proteins | sample czobulk116metaG_FD_108278 | JGI IMG/M metagenome (GOLD analysis project Ga0137394, IMG submission 108278) | Vadose zone soil microbial communities from Angelo Coast Range Reserve, California, USA - czobulk1.16 metaG | ecosystem: Environmental > Terrestrial > Soil > Vadose zone | place: USA... | reverse complement strand
CACAGGCGGCACTCCCTTGCTGTTAACCCGCGCCACCTTGGGGTTAACAACCAAGCGAGAGGGAGAGAGAGTTTCGGGCCTGGAACGGCCCCGGCGCAGTCCGGCGAGGGCGTCTCTGGTTAATAGGTCGAGAGGGCGCTCGAAGCGGGGCCCCGGGGCGGGCACAACCCGCGCCGTGTCTAGAGGAACGAGAGCCCCGACCGCTTGCACGATCGGGGCTCTCGGAGATCGCGACCCGAGCGACTCGGGGCTTATGATGCCTGGCTCCTCAGGTAGGACCCGAACCTACAACCCTCCGGTTAACAACTGGATGCTCCACCACCAGCTAAGCCATTGTGAAGAGTAGTTGGACGGCCAGCCGTCGAAGGACGACCCGCTTTACTGCCTGAAGATCTCCGGGCCCGAGCGGTTCAGGTCGGCGTAGATGTCGCGGAAGACGACCTCGAGCTGGCCGGAGGTCCCTTCGAAGTAGACCGCCTGGCCGTCGGGGCAGAAGCCGACGATGCGCTCGGGATCGGTCGCCTGCTCCTGCTTGATGACGAACTGGGCCTGCGTGCCGTGCAGGAAACGGGCGCTGCCGAGCAGGGCGTTCAGGTCGCGGCGCACCTCCTCGACCAGGGAGCTGGTGAAGCTGATCTTCCCTCCGGGGGTGCGGCCCAGGAGGGCGTCGGAGCCGATGGTCGAGCCGTAGTCGAACTCGCGGGCATCGACGACCGACCAGAGGTCGTAGTCGGAGGTGAAGGGCTTCCGGGTCGCCTTGTCGATCACGACGCCTTCGGCCTCGGCGCTCGAGGACACCCACTCCCGCTCGCCCGGAGCGAGCGGGCGCCCCTCGTCGTAGAGGAAGGCCGCCAGCTGCTTCACGCCGGCGACCTCCTTCTCCATCACGATGGAATGCCCGAAGGCGAAGACCTGGGCCCTGTCGCCCGGGTCCTTCGCCTTCAGCAGGCCGAGGCCCTTGTCGACCTTCAGGAAGCCGAGGTCCATCGGCTTGCCGGGGAAGTCGCGCTCGATCCACTGGATGGCGTTCTCTTTCCCGCCGCGGATGAAGACGTAGTAGTCCTTCGCGAAGGCGTAGTTGGAGAAGGCTTCCCAGTGTCCCTTGGCGATCCCCAGGTCGGGGCGCCACTCCGTGTGCTTGCCGAACGGCAGGCTGCTCGAGCCCTTGATCACGCTCCCTCCTTCGCGCCGCGGGGATAGGTGGTGACGCCGAGCACCGCGTTGGCCGAGGCGCGGCCCAGCCGCATGACGCGGTCGCGGGCCACCACCGCGTGCCGCACCCGGGGCTTCTCGCGGCTCGGCAGGGCCGCCTCGTTCCAGGCCTCCGCCTTGCGGCGGCGATCGCCTTCGACCACGGCGGCGCGCGCCTCGGGGGCGGCCTCGGGGCCGGCCACCACGGCGACCGAGGGGCGCGCGTCGAGGAAGGTGCGTCCGGCGACGAAGTCGCGGCCGAGGCGGGAGTTCCGGCCGCCCAGGCGGTGCCGGAACTCCTCCGGGATGTCGATCGAGGCCGGCGGCCCTTCGACCACGTGGGCCGTTTCCTGCAGGACGGCCGTGAGCAACTCGCCTGTGGGTTCCGGGACGGCGACCGTGCTCGGCATGTGGTAGAGGGCGCCGGAGAGCCAGACGGCGCTCTCCTCGTCGGCCGGCAAGGCCCCCAGGCCGACCACCTCGAGCAGGTGCCGCGCCAGCGGCTCCGCCGCGCCGGCGCCGTCGTAGGCGTCCTGGAGCTGATAGAGGCAGACGCGGGCCTTGGCCGTCCAGCCGTCGAGGATCTGCAGGAAGCGGCGCCCCGGATCGAGCTCGCGGTGCTCCAGGAGCAGCTCGTCCGCCGCCTCGCTCGCGTCGATGGCGGGGCCGTGCTTGGGGTCGCGCGTCGCCGGCGAGGGCAGGATCCCGTCGGGCAGCCGGTGCTGCAGGCCGGGCAGGGTCACGAACAGCAGGACGTTCGTCCCCGGCGCCACCGTCACCCCGGGGGCCGGCCACTGCCCGACCACCTCGCCCCGCCAGGAGCGCTCGATGCCGATCGGCACGACGCGCAGGGCGTCGACCTCCGCCCCCAGGCGGACCAGCGAGCGGACCGCGTCCTCGAGGCGGAGCGTCGGGACCAGGCGGCGCTCCGCCTGCAGGCGGCCCGCCTCGTCCGCGCTCGGCACCTGGAAGACCGCCTCGAGCGACGGGGCGTCGCGCAGCTTCTCGGGGTCCATGTACCCCACCGCCGGGCGGAGGTCGGGCATGACGAACGATGCGGCCACGGCGTCACCTACCCGCGGGAGCGGATGCCAGCCTGACGCGCACGGCCTCGGTGACCGGGCTGCGCGACTCGAGGTGGCGCTGCAGGCCGCGCACGAAGTGCTCCGATTCCCCTTCGCTCACGAACTCCCCCAGGGGCACCTGCACGACCACCTCGACGCAGCGCCGCAGCCCCCGCGGCCCGCGGGCCACGCCGGGCCGCACCTCGACCGCCTGCACCCGGCGCGGGTCGAACAGGCGCGCCATCTCGCGGTAGTCCTGGGCCACCACGCAGCGGGCGTGCGTGCGCAGCGCGGCGCGCAGCTCGTCCTCCTGCTCGGGCTGCGGCCGGGCGGCTTCGCCGCCGCCGCTGGCCACGACGTTGGTCACGCCGCGCAGCCCGGGCCGGCTCTCGTACAGGGCGGTCACCGATCCGCGCTCGAGCCCGTTGGCCCTGTCGCCCAGGGTGGTGGCGTAGCGCACCTGGATCTGGGTCGAGCGCCGCCCGAAGAGGTCGTCGCGCAGCAGGAGGACGACGCGCCCCTCCGGGTCCTCCCGCAGCCGGTAGGAGCGGGGCTCGCGGAACCCGTCGGGGCCCCCGCGGTCGCGGTACACCTGTCCGGAGCCGATGTCCTCGATCTCCTCGACGCTCAGCAGGTCCTGGAGCGTGACCGGCAGGGTGACGCTCTGCTCCGGCACGGCCGCCACGTTGAAGGAGACGCGCGCCAGCTGGCGGTTGATCGCGGGCACGCACTGCCCGCGCAACCGCAGCCCGGAGAGGGCCTCGGGATCGGTCTCCGGCGGCGTCTGCACACGCCACCACTCGCGCCGCCGCCCCTCGGCGGGACGGGGCACGGCGGCCGCGGCCGGCCCGCCCGCGGCGGCCGGGACCTCCGGCGCCGCGGCGCCGCCGCCGATCGGCAGGCGCACGAAGCGCGGCTCGAAGGGGCTCGACTCGGCTCGCGTGTCGCTGCGGAAGGAGAACAGCTCGGGATCCGGATCGCGCGGGTGGAAGGAGATCGACCAGCCCGGCTCGAGGCGGGCCTCGACCGCCCCGCCGGCGCCGATCCGCTCCCACACGCCCCACAGCAAGGATCGGCAGGCCCGCTGGTCGCCGTCCAGGAAGAAACCGGGGGCCAGCGCCGGGTCGGAGGGCGGCACACCGTCGAGCGCCAGGTAGAGGTCGGGCGCGCTCCGGCCCGCGGGGGCGGCCCAGCCCGGCGGCGCCGGGGTCGACGGTCCCGGCTTCCAGTCCCCCGCCGCCTGGAGCAGGCTCGCGCGGCCCCCCGGGGCGACGAGGACCGCCGCGGTCGGCGAGGCCTCGCCGAGCCTGAAGGAGCCCAGGGGCGTGAAGTGGATCGGCAGCTCCTCCTGCCCCGACCCCGAGGCGACGGCGCGGCGGCCGACCGCCATCACGGCGTCGTCCACCGCCACCCCCGGGTCGCTGACCTGGAACTGCAGGACCGTCTGGGCCGGCCGGGGGGCGCGCGGGAAGGTCAGCAGGCGCCGCACCAGGGCGCGGAAGGCGCGATCGGTCGTCCGTTCGACTTGAAGGTAGAGCTCGGCGTACTCGCGGGCGAAGGCACGGAGCAGGAGGAGCACCACGGGGTCGGCCAGCTTCGGGTCGGCCGACAGCCCCTCGATCTCCTCGGAGGCCTGCCGCAGGATGCGGCGCAGGATCGCTTCCTCGCCGGCCTGGCCCGGATCGAGCCAGCGGAACGGCGGTACTCCCCTCGACTCGGCCACGCCCCGGACCCCCCGCTCAGAAGGTGTACTGCACGCTGACCGCCTCGCCGGTCGCCACCACGCGGCCGTTGACGGTCAGGGTGCGGCGGCGGATGAGGGTGCCCTCGGGAAGCGAGACCCTGACGTCCACGTCGCCGAGGCGCGGCTCGCAGCGGCGCAGCGCCTTCTCGATGGCGGTCTGCAGCCGCGTGGCGTCCCCCTCGGCGGCGAAGCGGTAGTGCGGCACGTCGCAGCCGAACCCGGGATCGGCCGGCAGCCAGCCGGGCCGCTCGTCGCCCTGCAGCGGGTTGCCGAGGATCACGCGGATGAAATGGCGGATCGACTCGGCCAGGTCGCTGGTGGGCACCCGGCCGCCGTCCAGGCGGAAGGGGAGCGCCAGGTACCGCCCCCCCGCATCGCGTCCCCACGCCATCGCCCGGTCCCCCGCCTCCTGCCGATCCCGCTCAGTTGATCTTCACGATCAGCCCCTGGACCGAAGTCATGGCCGAGCCGCTGACGTCGACCTTGGCCCCCTTCACCTCCACCGTGGCGTCGCCGTTGATGGCCACCTTGGCCCCCTTCACGTCGACGCCCTGGCTGCCGCTCACCGCGGCGGTGGTCATCGCCTTGATCTCCACCTTGTCGGAGGCCGACTCGATGGTGACCGCCTTCTGCGCCTTGAGGCTGAAGGCGCCATCGGCGCTCATGGTGATGTCCTTGCCCGCGTGCACCAAGACGGAGTCCTTGGCCTTGATGTGGACCTTCCCCTCGGTCTGCAGCTCGATGAGCGGCCCGCCATCCATGGTGAGCGTCAGGCGGTTCTTGGCGTCGGGAGTGGTGATCTCGATGCGCTCCTTGCCGCCCGTGTCGCGCAGCAGGATCAGGTTTCCGGACTTGGTCCGGAAGCCCTTGCCGTCGTTCTTCGCCAGGTCGTCGGTGAGGGCGTCGACGGCCTTGCTCCCCTTGCCGTTGAACAGGCTGCCGACGACCACCGGCTGGTCGGGGCGGCCCTCGATGTAGCTCACCAGGACTTCGTCGCCCGGCTCCGGGAGGGCGAAGAAGCCGCCCTGCGCCCCGGCGTGCGGCGAGGCCACGCGCACCCAGGTGGTGACCGCCTTGCCATCCTTGGACTGGCCCTCGTCGGTCGTGCCGTCCACGGGATGGCAGTACTGGATCTTGATCTGCCCGGGGTGCTCCTTGTCGTAGTTCTCCTTCACCACGGCGTGGTGCAGGGAGGGCCCCGGCGGCCGGCCGCGGTCCCACTGCGGGCGCGCCGACTTGAAGGGGATGGCGGTGAACGAGGCGGTGTAGCCGCCGTGCGCCGTGAGGCGGTGATCGACACGGGTCAGGAGGTAATCGCCGTCCTCCTTGCCCCCCGCCCCGGCGATGGTCGCCGTCCCGCCCGGCCGCAGTCCGGCCCACTCGCACTCGCCGCTGGCCTCGACCAGGCTCGCCAGCCAGGCCAGGCCGAGCGACTGCGCGTTGCGGGTGGCGTCTCCTTCGGCCCTGATCTCCTGGGGCGAGAAGGCGTGCGACTCGCCGGCGAACAGGCTGCTCGATCGCCCGCTGGCGAGATCGACGTAGGGGTGCAGCCCGCCCGGCTTGCCGGCGTCCTTGTTGGTCTTCTTCGCCTCCTGGCCGGAGCCGATCATGTAGGTCTTGTACTGGAACTTGTCCGGGGCGCAGCGCGCCTGGACGGTGAAGGATCCCATCTTGCCTGGTCCCCCCTTGTCCAGGTTCAGGCTGGCCGCGGGCCCTTTGGGCGCGCCGGTCATCAGCAGCTTCTCGCCGTCGTAGTAGACCCAGACCTGCTCGCGCTGCGCCAGGCGGCAGAGGAGGTTGAAGTCGGACTCCTGGTACTGCGCCTCGAACGGGAAGGTCGCCCCGCCCGGGATGCCGCCGATGTCGCGCGGCAGGAGCGAGGCGTCGGCCCCGTCGAGGACCTCCTGGGCGATCTCCTTCAGCGACTTCTTCTCCCAGATGCGGTTGCGCGGGCCGCTCTCGAGCAGGACGGTGGGGCTCGTGGCCTCGACCAGGATGCGGAAGCCGCCCTCGAAGGAGCGCGCGCCGCGCACGCTGGTGATGACCCCCTTGAACTGGAGGGCGTCGGAGCGTCCCTGGGCCGTCGGCTTGATGGAGAGCTCGAACGGCTTGCCGAGGGCGTCGAAGACCTGGTCGAGCTTGCCGGCGGCCCCGGCCGCCTTGGCGGCGACGTCCGAGCTGCTCAGCGCGAGGCGGCAGCGGTGGTGATTGAAGACCGGCTGCACCAGCTCGACGGCGTCCACGGTCACCTCCGCCGGGAGCGCCTTGCCGTCGAGCTTCACCTCAACCGAAGCCTGCGCCATGCGGTTGCACCTGTCGGGCGGCCTTCACCGCGGGCGGACGCGCGCCCCCTCCGCCGGGGCGACCCCGGCCGGGAGGGGGCGCCGCGCCCCGATCAGCCCGCGTCCTCTTCCTGCGTGCGCCGGGCTACTTGCGCCAGGCCTCGACCTTGGCGCCGTCGAAATCGATCACCCGGGCGCTGACCTCGACCATCTCGATGACGGGCTGCTCGCGCGAGTGCTGCACGTGCGGCAGCGACTCCTGGTAGGAGCGCACGAAGCCGTCCTCCCAGGAGATGGTCTTGACGACCTTGTCTTCCTTCTCGGGATCGAGGAACTCGACGGATCCCTTGCGGTACTGCTCGCCGTACGGCGTCGTCGCCCAGTTCCACAGGTCGGTGCTCTTGTCCGACTCGCGGCTGATGCGGATGACGTGCAGCCGCGGCCGGGCGTCCTGCGGGTGGCCGTCGTTGGCGCCGGCGACCTCGAGCCCCATGGTCACCGACTTCACCAGGGGGACGACCTGGCCGTTGATCTTGACTCGGAATTGATTCGCCATGACGATCGTTCCTCCTCAGCGCTTTTTTGGCCAGGATCTCAGTCGTGCTCTTCCCACTTGTAGTTGATCTCCTTGCCGGCGACCTTGATCTTCTTCGGCTGGATGACGAAGACCTCCTCGACATGGTTCTGCTGGTGGTCGTACTCGATGCTGTAGTGGCTGACGTACCCCTCCTCCCACTCCAGCTTCTTCATCTCCTTGCCGTCGGGATGGTAGAACTGCACCTCGCCCTTCTTGCGGTTCGATTTGGCCGCGTCCTTGGCCCAATTGGCGACGTCCTTGGTGCCGTCGGCGATGCGGCGGATCACGACGCCGTCGCACCAACGCTGCCGGTCCGGCTTGCCGTCCGCGTCCGCGTTGTTGCGGACGGCGTACGACACCTCGACGACGTCCTTGACCTCGTTGCCCGCGATCTTGAGAGTCGGTTGGCGTGCCATCGACTGACCTCCCCGGAGTCCCGCGGACCTAGGCGCCGGCCTCGGCCACGGAGATGTCCTTGCCCTTGTTCGCCTGGTCCAGAACCTTGAGATTGAAATAACGCGCCGAGTTCAGGAACTTGATCGACAGCTTGACGTCCACCTCGTGCTTCTGGCGCTGGGCGTCCGACGCGGTCACCTCCACGTCGAAGCCGGTGATCGCCTTCTTGCCGTGCCGGTCGGAGATCTCGTCCAGGAAGTTGAAGATGTCCCCCCGGATCGTGTAGAGCAGGTCGTTGCTGATGTTCAGGAACGCCTGCTTGTTGAGGTACTGGAAGATGTTCTTGACGATCCAGTCCTCGGTGCGGATGCGCGAGTAGGAGTCCCACGGCTCCTTGTTGCACAGGTTGGCGTCGCCCATGACGCGCGGGTAGCCGTCCCAGTCCACCACGGCGTTGACCCCGAACTCGTTCATCATCTTGGTCGCCTGGGGCCGGTCCACCCGGAAGCGCACCGCCTGCGGGCCGGTCAGACGGCCGTAGTCGTACCCGGCCGAGCACTGCTGGATGCCGACGTGCTCGTCGTTGTAGAAGATGCGCCCCGCCAGGATCGCGGACGGGGGCAGCCACAGGTCCTCGTCCTCGAACTGGTGCTTCGGCCGCCCCAGGACGTAGTTGCCCGAGATCGACACGTACTTCTTGTAGGGGGAGCTGCCGCGGATCCCCTCGAACGCGTCCTGGCCCATGTAGTTGACCAGGTCGTTGTACGAGGCGAAGTTCTCGGCGTCGGTGAAGACCTGGATCTTGTTGGCCTCGGCGAGCTCACCCAGGCGGTCGAGGCTCTGCACGTCGCCCACCCAGCCCGGCAGGACCAGGTTCGAGTAGGTCTTCTTGAGGCTCCAGAAGCGGTACTCCGACTGGACCTTGCCCGCCAGGTTCTCGAACAGGGTGCGGTCGTCCGGGTCCATGAGCTGCGACACGTGGGCGTTGAAGAACCAGGCGTCCACCTTCTCGCCCGGCTCGGCCTGGGCGTTCATGAAGAAGCCGTCGGCGGAGCGGTAGGCGGTCTCGATCGGGGAAATCTTCTCGAACGCCGCCTTGAGGTTCGCGTCCATCAGGTTCGAGAGCTTCTGCACGCGCTCCTCGAGCAGCTCGATCAGCTCGTCGAGGTCCTGCGTCTGGGTGAGCATCTTCTCCCAGACGCGGGCCCGGTGCCCCAGGATCGCCCGGGCGCCGGCGAACAGCGGGTCCTTGACGAACTTGTCGTACTGCGCCTTCTTGGTCGGGTCGATCATCGTGATGCTGGTCAGGCGCACGTCGTTGACGGTGGCGGCGCCGACCATCTTGCCGAGCCAGGCGACGGCCTTCTCGGCGTCGCCCGAGGTGGTGATCGGCGCGAGCTTCGCCGCGGCCTGGGCCGCCGGCAGGACGACGACGGCGACCTTCGTCCTGGCTGCGGGCTCGGCCTCGGCCGCGGGGCGGGTCTCGTGAGAGCCGGTCGCGACAACCTTTTCTTCGGCCATGGCTAGTTCCCCTCCTGCTGGCCCATCGCCTCGAGGGCGACCTTGAGGCCCGCGAGGAGCTTGTCGCGCTCCTCCGGCTTGCCGAGCGCCTTCCGCAGCGTGGCGTTGCCCCGGACCTGCTTGACCAGGTCCTGCAGGATGGCCACCTCGGTCTTCATGTTCCGCAGCGTCGGCGTCATGCGGATGACCGACTCGGGGGTGAAGTCCTTGATGTCGCGGAACTCCAGCTTGGACTCCTCGGTCTCACCCGCTTCGTTGCGGACCGTGACCTCGGCCTCCGGCTTGAAGCGCTCGAAGACCTCCTTGATCGTCTGGCACTGCGTCAGCTCGGGCTCCTGACCGGCGTTCTCGTTCAGCGGCATGACCAACATCGACCGGTTGGAGCGGAGCTGCTCGATCGACTTGCTGAGGTCGGTCTCCTTCAGCTCATTGGCTCCGATGATGCTTTGCTTCCCCATGGGCATCGCCTCGTCCCCTCTCCGCGGCGCTCAGCGCCGGTTTCTCAATTCAACGCGATCCGCAGATCGCCCTCCACCAGCTCCACCCGTGCCGTCTTGCCGGCCGGCTTCTCGTCCTGGATCAGCCTCATCGCCAGGGCGTTGGCGATCTTCTGGTCGATGAGGCGCTTGACCGGCCTCGCCCCCATCGCCGGGTCGTACCCCCGCTCGGCCAGGTGCGCCCGGGCCTCCGGCGACAGCTGCAGCCCCACCTGCCGCTCCTTGAGGAGCTTCTCCAGCGCCTTCACCTGCAGGTCGACGATCTTCGCCACCTGCTCCTGGTTGAGCGGCTCGAAGACCACGAACGAGGTGAAGCGGTTCAGGAACTCGGGCCGGAACTTCCCGTCCTGCAGCATCTTCTCGCGCAGCTGGGCCGGATCGATCGCCTCGCCCGCCTCGACCCGCGCGGCGATCCACGGCCCGGCGAAGTTCGAGGTCAGGATGATCACCGCGTTGGAGAAATCGACCGTGCGGCTCTGGCCGTCGGTCAGGCGCCCGTCGTCCATCACCTGCAGGAGGATGTCGAAGCAGCGCGGATTGGCCTTCTCGATCTCGTCGAACAGGATCACCGAGTAGGGGCGCCGGCGCACCGCCTCGGTGAGCGCGCCGCCCTCCTCGTAGCCGACGAAGCCCGGAGGGGCGCCGATCAGGCGCTGGATCGAGAAGTCCTGCTGGTACTCGCTCATGTCGATGCGCACCATCGCCTTCTCGTCGTCGAACAGGAACTCCGCCAGCGCCTTGGCCAGCTCGGTCTTGCCGGTGCCGGTGGGCCCCAGGAACAGGAAGGTGCCGACCGGCTGGTTGGGGCGCTTGAGGCCGGCGCGCGCCCGGCGCACCGCCTCGGACACCTCGCGCACGGCGGTCTGCTGCCCGATGATCCGCTGGTGCAGGTGGTCCTCGAGATGGGTCAAGCGCTCGCGCTCGCTGCTGAGCATGCGGTGCACCGGGATGCCGGTGGCGAGCGACACCCGGCGCGCCACTTCCCGCTCGCCCACCTCGCGGCCCAGCCCTTCGCTGGCCGCCTTGAGCGCCGCCGCCTGCTCCGCCATCTTGCCTGGCTCCTTGCCGGCCTCCGGCCCCTGGCCCGGCGCGGGCGGCGCCACGTCGTAGCCCCGGCTGGTGAGTGCCTTGGCCAGGGCGTCGAGGCTCGTCTGCCGCGCGGCGTCTCCGTCCGCCGCCCCGCCCGCCGCCCCGCTCGGCGGCCCGCCCGCGGGCCCGCCCGGCGTCGCTGCCGGCGGGTCGAACGCCAGGCGCATCATCTCCCCCAGGATGCGCACGTCGGCCGCCGCCTCGTCCACCAGGTCCACCGCCTTGTCGGGCAGGAAGCGATCGGGCACGTAGCGTCGCGACAGCTTCACCGCCGCGGCCAGCGCCGGGTCGGAGATGGTGACCTTGTGGTGCTTCTCGTACCCCGGCTTGAGGCCGTTCAGGATCGCCAGGCAGGTCGGCTCGTCCGGCTCCTCGACGTCGATGCGCACGAAGCGCCGCGCGAAGGCGGCGTCCTTCTCGAT
>Ga0137394_10004310_pt1 | contig 10784 bp, 9 predicted proteins | sample czobulk116metaG_FD_108278 | JGI IMG/M metagenome (GOLD analysis project Ga0137394, IMG submission 108278) | Vadose zone soil microbial communities from Angelo Coast Range Reserve, California, USA - czobulk1.16 metaG | ecosystem: Environmental > Terrestrial > Soil > Vadose zone | place: USA... | reverse complement strand
GCGCCCGGGGAAAGACTATCGACCCGTCATGGTCCCGACGGGCTACACGCTTCCCTGGAAAGTGGTCGGTGGGGTCAAAGTCTTTCACGTGGTTGCTGAAGAGGTAGACCACGCCTTTGATGCGGGCCTCCGGGCCAAGTGCTGGGCCTATAATGGCCACGTGAACAGCACGGTGATTGAGGCCGTGGAAGGCGAGCGCGTGCGCCTCTACGTGACGAACAGGTTATCTGTTGCGACATCCGTCCACTGGCACGGAATTTACCTCCCAAACGGCATGGACGGCGTCGGCGGCCTCACACAGCCCTACATCAAACCGGGGGAGACGGCGAAATACGAGTTCACGCTCAGGCAACACGAGACCTTCATGTTCCACTCGCACCACGACGAGATGACCCAGATGGGCATGGGCCTCATCGGCCTGTTCATCATCCACCCGCGACATCCGGCGCCGCATTATCAGGTGGATCGCGACTTTGCGATCATGCTTAGCGAGTGGGACATCCCTGTCGGTACCGCCCGCCCGAACACCCTGGAGATGACGGATTTCAACGTCCTCACCATGAACGGCAAAGTCTTCCCCTCCACCGGCCCCCTGGTCTGCAAAACCGGCGACAAGGTGCGCATCCGTCTAGGCAACTTGGGCGCCATGGACCACCATCCGATTCATATCCACGGCTATCACTTCCGGATCACCGCCACCGACGGCGAGGATATTCCTCTCTCGGCCCAGTGGCCGGAGACGAGGGTGCTCGTCGGCGTCGGGCAGACGCGCACCCTCGAGTTCATCGCCGATGCGCCGGGCGACTGGGCCTTCCACTGCCACATGACGCACCACGTGATGAACCAGATGGGGCACAACTTCCCGAACATGGTGGGGGTGGAGCCCGGGGATCTCGACGAACGGGTGCGCCCGCTGCTGCCGGGCTATATGACCATGGGCCACACGGGCATGGACTTGGGGCGTATGGCCGAGGTGATGCCGATGCCGCCCAATAGCATCCCGATGAAGGGGGCCGTGGGCCCCTTCGGGGACTACATCTCGATGGGCGGGATGTTCACCATTATCAAAGTGCGGGACCGCTTAGAGAGCTATGACAGAGACCCCGGATGGTATCAACACCCGCGCGGCACCGTGGCACTGAAAGCCAGCGCCGGAGACTTGACTCGGGACGGCATCGACGTAAACGCCGGAGCTCCCAGAGGAGACAATAGCGCACCGAAGACCTCAGCACCACGGGAGCGCCCGCAGGGAGAGGCCTCAGAGATGCCGATGCCTGGGCATCGCCATTAGGAGGGGGCCAACAGGAGACGCGCGCGCTGACAGTGTCCGAAGGGCGCCGGCACTGACAAACGCATGGATACCCTAGCGGAGGTGGGAGACGAATCTGACACAGCGATGGAGGCACATGGGCGCTAACATGCCCTTTGGCGAGAAGAGTGCATCGCTACAACAGACGTGAAGACCTGGGCGCTGTCGGTCGGATCCGTAGCCGGCGGCCCGTGTATGGTTGGAGAGGAGACACCCGATGGCCAGTCACGCGAGCCACCAGGGAAGTAGCCAGATGACACAGCATCTTAACGAATGTATCAGCCTTTGCCTTGACTGTGCGCGCACGTGCGAGCAGTGCGGCGCGGAGTGCCTGCACATGGAGATGCAGGGCATGGCGCGCTGTATCGAACTCTGCCGGGACTGCGCCGACATCTGCCTGCTCGACGCGCAGTTCATGAGTCGTCATTCGCCGTTTCACTTTGAGACGTGCCGTGTCTGCGCCGACGTCTGTGAGGCGTGTGCGGCCGAGTGCGAGCGCATGGCAAGCTCGCACGAGGGCGATATGCAGACGGTCCTCAAGCAGTGTGCGGATATCTGCCGGCGCTGTGCCGAATCTTGCCCGGAAATGGCGACGATGGCACCCGCTTCCTGAGACGGGGCGCGTATTGAGGCCATAAGAACGGAGGTGAACCAGTATGGCAAAAGATCCCGTGTGTGGCATGCAGGTGAATGAAGCGCAGGCAGCGGGGACGAGCGCGTATCAGGGAGAGACGTATTATTTCTGCTCGCCACGTTGTAAGGAGCAGTTTGACCAACACCCCGAGCGCTACACGAGCCAGGGCACAGCCCAGTGCTGAGCGTGACAGCGCTTCATCGATGAGCCAGGGCGTAGGGCACAAGCCCTGGCTCGCACATGAATGGCCGCAAGCGGTCCTCAGAAGCTCGCCCCGAGAAGGCCCACAGGACGGCGCGCTTCTTAACACGCGCACAGCACAGCCTTTCCTTTGTTCACGCTCCCTCGAGCGGAACACGCTGGGTACGTTCTCGGCCTCACCGACTGCAGCCTCGCCCTCTCTCCCTGGAACATGTGCTGAACCCCTGGCATATACCGGGAGGGGGTATTATATATACCCCAGTAGGGTATAAAGAGGAGGAGACATGACGGCGAGGAACACGAAGACCAATGACGCGGCGTGCGGCTGTGGAACGGAGACGGACGGGCGAAAGGCCGTCGCCGTTGACCCATCCATGAAGGCGGCGAACTTGAAGCGGCTGCGCCGCATTGAGGGCCAGATCCGCGGGCTCCAGAAGATGGTCGAAGAGAACCGCTACTGCGCCGACATTATGGTCCAAGTCTCGGCCGTACAGGAAGCGCTCCGTAGTGTGGGACGTGCCTTGATGCGCAATCACCTGCGCCACTGCGCGGCCCGGGCGATTAGCCACGGCTCTCCGGAAGAGGCCGAGGCGATGTATGACGAGCTCCTGAAGCTCATCTACACACACGCCCGCTAGGCTGCTGCGCCTCTACGCAAGAGATCGTTTACACGAGAAAGGAATTATCTCATGGACACCAAACATGCGAGAGCGCCCCTACGAGAGGAGCAGGATGGCAGGCCTCACGCACCCATAGACCCTGTCTGTGGGATGGCTGTTGACCCGGAGCATGCCGCGGGGACGTCTGTCTTCGAAGGAGAGACCTATTACTTCTGCAGCCAGAGCTGTCTTGAACGCTTTCGGACGAATCCCAGGCAGTATCTAGGGTCGCACGGGACACGTGCGACGTCTCAGCACATGCCCGCTCCAGCGGCGAGCAGTGCTGTCGAATATACCTGTCCGATGCACCCCGAGGTCAGGCAGCATGGGCCGGGCACTTGCCCAAAGTGCGGCATGGCGTTAGAGCCTGCGAGCGTCACGGTCCCCACGACTCGAATCGAATACACCTGCCCCATGCACCCGGAAATTGTTCGGGATGAGCCAGGCTATTGTCCCATCTGCGGCATGGCGCTTGAGCCTCGCACGGTGGCAACCGACGAGGACAATCCGGAGCTCAACGACATGACCCGCCGCTTCTGGGTGAGCCTGGCGTTCAGCGCCCCACTCCTCCTCATCGCCATGGCCGAAATGGTGGTGGGCGCCCCGGTGTCGCACCTCTTCTTCGGGCGCCTGTTCACCTGGGTGCAACTGCTGCTCGCCACCCCGGTCGTCCTCTGGGGCGGCTGGCCATTCTTTGAGCGCGGCTGGACCTCCATCGTGAACAGAAGCCTGAACATGTTTACGCTGATTGCCCTCGGCACGGGCACGGCCTACGGCTACAGTGTCGTCGCGACCCTTTTTCCTGAGCTCTTGCCCGAAGCGTTTCGGGGGCACAACGGCGAGCCGGCGGTCTACTTCGAGGCCGCGGCCATTATCACCACGCTCGTCCTGCTCGGCCAGGTGCTTGAGCTCCGCGCCCGGAGCCAGACGAGTAGTGCGATCCGAGCCATACTGGCGCTTGCCCCGAAGACTGCTCGGCTGATTCGGGACGATGGCACGGAAGTGGATGTGCCACTCGATCATGTGCAGCCTGGAGACCGATTGCGCATCCGCCCGGGGGAGAAGGTCCCCGTCGACGGTGTGGTGCTTGAAGGCACAAGCGTCGTGGATGAGTCGATGCTCACTGGCGAGCCGGTGCCGGTGGAAAAGGTCCCCGGCAGTCGGGTGACCGGCGGCACGGTGAATGGCAGCGGGAGCCTGGTCATGCGGGCTGAGCGCGTGGGAAGCGAGACGCTCCTCGCCCAGATCGTGCGGATGGTGAGCGAGGCCCAGCGCACTCGTGCCCCCATTCAGCGCCTGGCCGACGTCGTCTCCTCCTACTTTGTCCCGGCGGTCATCGGGATTGCCGCACTGACCTTTGTCGTCTGGAGTCTCATCGGGCCGGAGCCACGCCTGGCCTACGCCCTGGTCAATGCCGTCTCGGTGCTCATCATCGCCTGCCCGTGTGCGCTAGGGCTCGCGACACCCATGTCCATTATGGTCGCCACCGGCCGTGGGGCCATGGCGGGCATCCTCATTAAGAACGCGGAGGCGCTCGAAGTCCTGGAGAAGGTCGATACCCTCCTAGTGGATAAGACCGGGACGCTCACCGAGGGAAAACCCCGCCTCGTGTCCGTCGTCGCGCGAGTGGGACAGGATGAGAAGGCACTGCTTCATCTCGCGGCAAGCCTCGAGCAGGGGAGTGAGCATCCGCTTGCGGACGCAATTGTCGCAGGTGCACACGAACGGGAAATTAGCGTAGCCGCGGCCCATGATTTTCACTCCATCACCGGCAAGGGCGTGGTCGGCACCGTGGACGGCCAGACAGTGGCTCTTGGCAACCGTGCGCTGCTTGATGAATTGCACATTGAGGCCGGTGAGCTACTCGAACACGCTGAGGAGCTGCGTCGGCAGGGGCAGACTGTGATGTTTGTCGCGGTAAATGGTCAAGCCATAGGACTTCTCGGCGTGGCAGACCCTATCAAGCCCTCGACGCCTGAAGCCATCCGGATGCTGCACGAGGAGGGCCTGCGCCTCGTGATGGTGACCGGCGATAGCCGCACGACTGCCGAGGCCGTGGCCCGCGAGCTCGGACTTGACGAGGTCGAGGCCGAAGTTCTGCCGGAGCGAAAAGTCGAGGTGGTGAAAAGACTTCAAACCGAAGGGCACGTGGTCGCCATGGCCGGGGACGGCGTGAACGACGCCCCGGCGCTGGCCCAGGCCCATGTGGGCATCGCCATGGGGACCGGCACGGACGTGGCCATTGAGAGCGCCGGTATCACACTCGTCAAAGGCGACCTGCGCGGCATCGTCCGGGCTCGAAGGCTCAGCCGGGCGACGATGCGCAACATCCGGCAGAACCTCTTCTTTGCGTTTATCTACAATGCGCTCGGCGTGCCAGTGGCGGCTGGTGTCCTCTACCCGGTGTTCGGGCTGCTCTTAAGCCCGATGATCGCGAGCGCCGCCATGACCTTCAGCTCGGTGTCGGTGATCGCGAACGCCCTGCGACTGCGGAAAATTGGGCTCTAACCTCGACGTATTGGCATGCCTAAGATGACCTCTGGAGCATGCCGAGGAGCAAGAACTAACTCAACCACAGAGTCAGTTCCGCGTGTTCGGGGATCAGGCTCTCGATGACAAAGGCGCTGCGCTCCGGATCGAGTCCTACCGCGAGCCAGTCGAGCGCCACCTCCCAGACCTGTGTCATGTCGTCAGCATAGACTGACACCTGATAGTCGGCGATCAGGAAGGAGCAGTCATAGTCGGTTTGTAGCTTCACCCAGGTCTCGAGCGCGCTGGCATAGTGCCCGGGATGCAAGGGGCCGGTGGGCCGAATTCCCGTCAGGATATGCTTCTTGCCTTCCACCATCGTGGGCCCTCCACCTATCTGGGTCCCAGCCAGCAATCGTGCGAAAACCTACGGTAGTGAGTTATCGCTAATCTTTCAGACCTTTACAGTGAAGTTATCGGAGACTTTCCCAAACACGAGGCGTGGCTCGCCAGGTGCAATGCGGTACAAATCCTTCACATGCCGGTTGCGCGAGCATAAACTTTCCCGATAAGGCGCGTTGTCGGAAAAGTTTCTCGCTTACAGGGAACCGTACCGTAGGTTTTGGTAGCGTTGCTGCCGCTAACCCAAGAAGAAGCGTGTCATGTTCCGACCGGTCAGCTCGCAAGTACTTGTGCCGATTCGGTTTACGCTGGAGCGGTAAACGACTGGCTCCGGTGTGAGCTTGCCTGCGCTCGCATGAAGACTTCGAGCTGGGTCAGGTCGGCCATGAACCGACTCTGAGCCCGCTTTCAATGCCATAGACATGCCAGCTGCTCACGTCGCTCCGCCGTGGCGCAGCCTTCGAAAAAGCCAGGCGGCCATAAGCAGGAGACAGAGTAGCGCAACAGTCATCTGCGCCGGGGGGTCGTCATAGTGGTCGGCGAGGACAAACCCGACCGTAGCTGTCCCGATGGCCACCATTGGTGTCACATAAAACATAGGACGCACCTCCCGGCAGATGTTCTTGGCGATGAGGGCAGGAAGTACGAGACAGCCAAAGGTGTAGAGCATGCCCGCGGAGCGAATGGACAGACCCACGGCAAGGCCTAGCCAGGCGGAGGTAATAGCCGCCCACGGGGTTATTCGCATGCCGACCGCCGCAGCCATAGCTGGGTCTAGGGCAAAGAGCAGCACGCGTCGATAAGTGGCAGCGAGCATGAGGGCCGTGACTCCAGCCAGCGCGCCGAAGGTCCACATATCAACGCTGGTGGCACCGATAATGCTCGACAACAAGAGCCGATGAATCTCATCTAAACCGTGTGGGCTATGCGAGACGATCAAGATGGACCCGCTCGCTGAGACAAGAAACACCCATCCCGTCACCGCCTCATGGCTCTCCTTGCCAGCGCCAACACGTGCCGTGAGCAACGCGGCCAGGACGGAAAACACGACAGCCATAACGGAGAGGAACGCATCGGTGTGTACCCAGCCCCATGCACTTATCGCCGTCCAACTCCCGAGGCTGAGGGCCAGCGCGATGCCAAGCGTCGAGGCCTGAGACATCGCCGCACCGAGGAAGATCTGGTCGCGAGCGACCACGAGGACACCCACGAGAGCGAGAAGCAGGCTGATCAGCCAGCCGACGATATAGGTGGTGTAGAACAGGGCCCAGGAGGCGATGAACTCGTGGATCACGGGGGCCTTTCCGGAAGGCCGACGCTGACCGTCGGCACGCCTGACAGGTCGTAAGAGATGTCCACCGCCGTGTCGTAGATACGCTTGAGGGTGTGGCGATTCAGCACCACGTCCCGTGGGCTAGAGACCACCCCGCCGCCATGGAACAAGGCGATGTGGGTCGCATAGCGTGCCGCAATAGCTAAGTCATGCGTCACAAACAGCAGGGTCTGCTGTTCTGCGCGGTGCAACTCGGCGAGAAAACGTCGCGCGGCATCCTCCGCTAAGAGGTCGAGGCCGTTGGTGGGCTCATCAAGCATCAGAATGCTTGGTCGCCGCACGAGCGCCCGGGCAACCAACGCACGCTGGCGCTGGCCGCCTGAAAGCGACCAGTAATCCCGTTCTTCCAGGTCCGCCAAGCCCGCTTTCGTGAGAGCCCAGGCGAGCCGCTGCGCGCGAGCCGCAGAGGGGGCTTGAATGCCGACGAGACCAAGCAGGATAAACTCCCGCACCGTGGTAGGGAGCGTCGGGTTGATATCGCAGCGTTGCGGCACGAACCCGACATGCTGCCGTTGCCCGAGTTCTGGATGAACCCATAATTGCCCCACGCGCGGCCGTACCATACCCAGCATGGCTCGTACGAGCGTGGTCTTCCCCTCGCCATTGGGACCTAAGAAGAACCAGAACTCGCCCGGGTCGACCTCGAGGTTCACATCCTCGAACAGGGTCCGACGGCCGTAGCCTAAGGAGAGCCTTACGGCCCTGAAAATGGCTTCATGACGGTCCACAGTGCTTCCTAATCCTGCCATTTTTTCCCTGGTCTGGCAGAGCAAACGGTTTAGGAGCGAACCTCCGCTTTCGGCCAGAAGCCTCATAGTGTGTGCCTGGCAGCACGCGTCTCAGGCGGGTTAAAGTCCCGCTCGGCCCGAGACCACGGGCCGATATCCAAAGGTGGGGGTAATGCCTCACCGGCCGGAGAGAGAGGCAGGTATGGAGAACCCTATACGGGCACAAAGGCGAAAGCCGGACACAGCCAAGGGGGACCTGAAGCCACCCGCTCGCAGGACTCCGGAGGGCAGGGCGCCCACCGCGAGGTGGGGTCTGAAGGGCTTGCGGAGAACCACCGGGTCGTCATCGAGGGGAGGCATCCCCAGGATGAACCGGTCGGCCAAAGATGGGGAAGGGTCGAGCCTGCACGATGGAGGCGAAGGCGCATGGTTCCCCCCCATCGCACCACGGTGTGTGCGGACGACACGGTGGGGAAGAGGCGCGGGTGACCCAGGGAGACCTGGTATCGTCCAAACGGTAGGTATGGTCGAAATCGTGTGACACCCGCAGACGAAAGGGCGGGCAACGGGGAACACAAACCTCGGCCTGAAGCCACCGAGCGGTAGGCGCGGATATCAGCGCGAGCGAAGTTCCGGCCGACGCGGTGCCAGGAGTCGAAGTGGGGCATATTACTCAGGAACGAGGCCACAGCAAAAGGCCTTGGACCGCTGCCAGGAGCAGCGGCGCCGCCGGACGCAAAAGGTCTGGCGGAGGGGGAAGGCCCCGTGCTTTGCTGAGCGAGGGACACGTGAGGAAAGCGGTGAGTAAGTACTGGGAGGTTGGAAAGTTCCATGTGCGAAAGACCCAACGCCGGTACGGAGGAGACCGTGGAACCACAGAACCCACACGCATCGGAAGGAAGACAGGGGAAGAAGAAAGTCCACTCGCTGATCGACAAGGTGTTCAGTCGAAAGAACTTAGAGCTGGCCTGGGAGAAGGTCAAGAAGAATCGCGGCGGTGCCGGCATCGACGAGGTCACCATCGCGCAGTTTGAGGCCCGCCAGGAGGACTATCTGGATCTCCTGCACCGCAAGCGACGCGATGGGACGTACCAGCCAAAACCCGTGAAACGGGTCGAGATCCCAAAATCTGAGGGCGGCGTCAGAAAGCTAGGCATCCCTAGTGTGTTGGATCGGGTCTGCCAGCAGGCGCTCGTCCAGCGGATGGAACCGATCTTTGAACCGACGTTCCTCGACAGTTCCTTTGGGTATCGCAAGGGGCGCTCGCCCCATGAGGCGATGCGCAAGGTCTGGCGAGAGCTGAATGAGGGGAATGTCTGGCGTGTCGATGCCGATTTACGCCAGTTCTTCGACACCATCGAGCAGGAAAAGCTCATCGACCTGATCGCCGAAGAGATTCGCGACGGCCGCGTCCTCCAACTCGTGCGGGACATGCTGCGGGCGGGCGTCATGGAGGAAGGGAGTTGGCGACCCACGCTGACCGGTGTGCCCCAGGGTGGGGTGGCCAGCCCGCTGTGGTCCAACGTCTTCCTGACGCCGTTTGACCGCCGGATGGCCGAGGAGGGCTTCCGGCTCACGCGCTGGGCGGATGACTTCGTCGGGCTCTGCCAGACGAGGGAAGAGGCCCAGCGGGCCGTGACCATCGCCGCGCGGTTTCTCCGGGAGGAACTGGGGGTCGAGCGGCATGCGCAGAAGACGCGAATTGTGCACGTCAGCCAAGGCTTCGAGTTCCTGGGCGACAAGGTGAAGCGGGGCACAGGCCACCGTCTACCGGCCTCCAAGCGCCGCGGCCGGTCTCACCCGCAGCACCTCTATGCTCTCCCCCGGGAGAAGTCGGTGCAGCGGTTCCAGGAGCAGATTCGAAGCCTGACACGACGGAAAGCGCCCCTGAAGCTTCGGGAGGTGATCGAGCGGATCAACCCGGTGATTCGTGGCTGGGGGTACTTCTCCCGCAAGGCGGATGTGAAACGGCTCTTCCATCGGCTGGACCGGTGGATCGAGCATCGCCTTGACTCGTTCCTGGCCAAGCGCTGGCGGAATCCGATGTGGCGACAGTATCCCACGCGCCGGTTGATCGCGGAGTTCGGTTTGGTGCGACTGACACATCTCATCCCCGGTCTCGTCCGACGATGACTCCAGGGTGGAGCAGCAGAGGAAAGCGGCTTGCGGGAAAACTGCACGAGCCGTTTGATCGAGCGGACAGAGGCAGGGCTTTCATGCCCGACCTCTTCCGACTCTACAAGCGGAAAAGGGGAGGGCAGTATGGTTCATGCGCTGGCGCGCAATGCTGCGGCCAGCTGCTGGACGTTGTAGTCTACCATACTCAGATAGTCATCCGTTCCTGGCCGTGCCCCCGCTTGATGGGCCATACTCACGACCCGTGCTCCGGTCCTCTCGGCGACAAATTGGGCAAAGCGCGGATCAAAATACGGGTTTGCCAGGATCACTTTGACCCCCTGTGTGCGCATCAGCTCGATCAACGGTTCTGTCGCAAATTTTCCTTGGCTCTCAAATTGGGGTATGATCGGTCCCTGATATCCAGCGGGAGACGACACGAGTGAGGGAGCCATCATGATCAGCTTCAAGGGGGCCCATTTCGTGCGGGACATCATCCTGATCTGCGTGCGGTGGTACCTGGCCTATCCCTTAAGCTACCGCCAGGTGGAAGAACTGATGCAGGAGCGGGGGGTGACCGTCGACCACGCGACCATCCATCGCTGGGTCCTGAAGTACAGCCCCTATCTGGAAGCGGCGTTTCATCGCCGCAAGCGCCCGGTCGGGCACAGCTGGCGGATGGATGAGACCTATATTCGGGTCAAGGGGGAGTGGCGTTATTTGTATCGGGCCGTGGATAAGACCGGTCAGACCATTGACGTTCTGCTCACGGAGCACCGGGATACAGAGGCGGCGCTGCGGTTTCTGACGCAAGCGATCCGCCGTCACGGGGTCCCCAAGACCATCACCATTGATGGGAACGAGGCCAATGAAGCGGCCATCAAGCGTTACAACGAAGAGCACGGGACCACCATTATCATCCGGCAGGTGAAAT
>Ga0137394_10004309_pt1 | contig 10785 bp, 6 predicted proteins | sample czobulk116metaG_FD_108278 | JGI IMG/M metagenome (GOLD analysis project Ga0137394, IMG submission 108278) | Vadose zone soil microbial communities from Angelo Coast Range Reserve, California, USA - czobulk1.16 metaG | ecosystem: Environmental > Terrestrial > Soil > Vadose zone | place: USA... | reverse complement strand
TCACGTCCACGACGTCGTTGAGGAATCCTCCCTCTTCGTTGAAGAAGCGCGATCGGAACGACTCGAGGCCGCGCGCGCAGGCGGCCTGCCACTTCCCGTTCCAGGCGCTCGCCCAGGAGCTCCCGATGACAAGCGCGTTCAGCCAGAGAGCCTGCACCTCCACCGGCTTGCCGATGCGCGGCGTGACGACCCAGTCGCCGACCTTCGCGTCCATCCACGTGACCTGCATGCCGGGGACGCCGGCAGCCAGAAGTCCGTCTTCGTCCATCCGGATCCCGTAGCGCGTGCCGCGCGAGTAGCCGATCAGGATCGCCTCGACCGCATCACGCAGGATCTTCGTATCGCGCGGAGCGAGCTTCGCGCCGGACGCTTCCGCGGTCTTCATCAGATCGTGCACGGCGATCACGTACCAGAGCGCCGCGTCCACGGAGTTGTATTGGGGAACGTCGCCGCGTTCCGGGAAGTGGTTGGGGAGCATCCCCGAAGACAGCGCCGCCGCCCACTCGACGAGGATCTCACGCGCTTCGGCGAGCCGTCCGGTCGCCAGGCAGAGGCCGCGGAGCGCGATGAATGTGTCGCGCCCCCAGTCGCAGAACCACGGGTACCCCGCGATGATCGTCTTCCCCTCACCACGCCTCACGAGGTACGCGTCCGCGGCCCCGTGCAGTCGCGACGCGTAGGCGCCTCGGCGGCGCCCCTCGGCGCCGCGAAGCTTCTTCACCGCGGTGGCGGCGTCGGTCCCTTTCGGAAGCGCTGCTGCGGACTCCACCGACTCATCGGGAGGGATCGAGAAGATCAGGACCGCTTCACCTCGGGAGAGATCGAAGGTGAAAACTCCCGGGGAAGCGAGATCCTCCGTGAAGTCGAGCCCGCGCGCCTGCTCCTCCTCGTAGAGGAAGTTCCGGTACCAGTCGGGGCGATCGAGGTACACGCCGTTCGAGAGCGCAGAGATCCCGGGGATGCCGGGGTAGGGACGGAAAAGAATCCTGCCGTCGCGTGCCTCGGAGTCGAATCGGAAGACGGGGTTCTCGTGATGGAGAGCGTGCGAATCGCGGCCGGAGATCAGGGGCCGTACGTTGAGCTTGACCCCCTTCCGGCGGCCGGTCAGCTTCCACGACAGGACGACGACAGGCGCCCCCGACGGCACGAGGAGCTCGTGGCGGATGCGCGTGCCGTCCTCGAGCAGATACTCCCATCGCGGCCACGGCTCGCCCTCGAAGGAGGCGATCCGTGTCGCACCGTCCGGGTGAACGACGTCAGGGGCGTAGCGCTGCGACGTGAGGGACGCGGCCCCCGAAGGCGTCTCGATCCACGCTTCGATCCCGTTGACGAGAACAACCCTGCCGGAGGGGGGGGTCGCCGCGGCGAGGAGGAGCGCGTGGTAGCGGCGCGTCCTTATTCCATTGGCGGTCCCCGACGCGAAGCCGCCGAGGCGATCCGATTCGAGCCACTCGGCCCGGGCGTTCTGTGGATCAGCGACACGTAGAGACATCACTACACCTCTTTCTGTGACTGGGACGGGGCCCGTTTCTGTGACTGGGACGGCCCGGGCGCGCGCGCCGCAGATCGCTGCTTTGCCGTGATATGCCGGATTGCCCCGTGACTGTCTGGATGTCAGCGCGCCTGCTGGAGGAGGCGCGCCGCCGAGCGCTCCACCATCCACATCAAGCAGCCCGGGTCCGGGCGGATGACCTGCGCGGGGAGGCGGTCCGGCTGGTAGTCGCCTTCCAGCACTTCCTTCAAGGTCTGCGCCTTGTCCTCCCCGGCCACGAGAAAGATCACCTCGGAAGCGTTGTTGAAGACCGGGGGCGTGAGGGTAACACGATGCGCGTTGAACTTCGCTACGAAAGGCGCGACGGCCAGGCGCCCCTTCTCTCTGACCGCCTCCGTCCCCGGAAAGAGCGACGCCGTGTGGCCGTCGGGCCCCATGCCGAGGAGGACGAGATCGAAGCGGGGCTGCTCGCCGGGCTTCAGATGGAAGTGTTCCCGGATGATGAACTCGCAGTAGTCTGCGGCCGCCTGCGCGTCGTCGAGCTCTGTCGCCATGCGGTGGACGTTCCAGGGCGGCATCGGCACCTTCGACAGCAGCGCATTCCAGACCATCCGGTAGTTGTTGTCGGCGTGATCCGGGGGGACGTGCCTCTCATCACCGAAAAAGAGATGCACCTTCTCCCATGGGATGCGCGATCGGAACGGCTCCTCGGCGAGAAGAGAATAGAGCCCCTTCGGCGTCGAGCCTCCCGCGAGGGCCGCGGCGAAGGCGCCCCTGGCCTTGATCGCCCCCTCGCAGCACCGGACGAACTCCGCCGCCGCCGCGATGTGAAGCTCGGCGGTGGTGCCGAAGATCTTCATCTGTCCCGTGGCCGCCATGATCGTCACCCCGGTCGCCGGCCCCGACCTGATCCGTCTTCCGTCCCGCAGCCGTTGTCAGGCGTGGCCCTCGCGCACGAACCGCTCGTAGAGCGCCACGTCGGCCCTGCTTCCTATCGCGATCGGGACGCGCTGGTGGATCGACGCGGCCTGGATGTCGAGGATCCGCCCCGTCCCGGTCGAAGCCGCGCCTCCCGCCTGCTCGACGACGAAGGCCAGGGGGGCGCACTCGTAGAGAAGGCGGAGCTTCCCGGTCTCGTGCTTCGAATCCGCCGGGTAGAAGTAGATCCCCCCTTCGAGAAGAGATCGGTGGACGTCGGCAACCAGGGCCCCAACGTACCGGAGCGAGTACGGCCTCCCGGTCGCCTTGTCCGTCTGCGTCATATGATCGAGATACTTGCGGAGGCTCGCCGTCCACTGGGGGGCGTTGCCGAGGTTGCTGCTGTAGTACTTCCCCTTCTCCGCGCACTTCATCTTCGGGTGCGAGAGCAGGAACTCGCCGATCGAGGTGTCGAGGGTGAAGCCGTTCGTGCCGCTCCCCGTCGTGTAGACGAAGATCGTCGAAGGGCCGTACATGACGTACCCCGCCGCGACCTGCTCCGAGCCGCGACGCAGCATGTCCTCTTTCGTCGCCTTTCCCTCCGTCGTCTTCCGCCTCTGGATCCCGAAGATCGTCCCGACCGCGCCGTTGATGTCGCTGTTCGACGAGCCGTCGAGAGGATCGACCGAGATCACGTAGCGAGCCTTCGGTCCCTCCGCCAGGTGGTGCGGCTCCGGTTCCTCCTCGCTGACGATCGCCGCGACGAGCCCCGTGGGGGCGAAGGCCTCCACGACCGTCTCGTTGCCGAAGAGATCGAGCTTCTTCGTTGCCTCCCCCTGGACGTTGTCGGCACCGGTGTAGCCGAGCATCCCCTCGAGCGCGGCGCGCTGCAGGGCTGAGGCGAAGATTTTTCCGGCGTGGGCGAGCTGCATCAGGATCGCGTGCATCTCTGCCCCTTCCGCCTCCTTCCCGGCGTAAGAATCGCGGATGAACCGGCCCAGCGTCGTTGGCTTCGTCGTCATCGCGTCACGTCCTCTTGCCGGAACGCCCGGCGATCACGGGCTGAACCACTTGCGCCCGTCCTTCTCCATCAACTGATCCGCCGACGCCGGCCCCCACGAACCCGAGACGTAGTTCGGCCAGTCGCGCGCGGGAAGGGACTTCCAGACGTCGAGGATTGGCGAAGCGATGCTCCACGCCGCCTCCACCATGTCGGCGCGGTGGAAGAGCCCCATGTCGCCGACCATGCAGTCGTAGAGGAGCGTCTCGTACCCCGTGGCCGGCGCCGTCTCCCCGAAGTCCTTGTAGCTGAAGTCCAGCTTCACCGATTTCATGCGCACCGTCGGGCCGGGGATCTTCGCCTTGATCTCGAGAGTGATCCCCTCGTCGGGCTGGATGTGGAGGATGAGACGGTTGGGCTCGATCGCACCGGTCATCGTGTCGCGGAAGAGGAGGAGCGGGGCGCGGCGGAACTGGATGATGATCTCCGTCGAGCGCTTGAGGAGTCGCTTCCCCGAGCGCAGGTAAAAGGGGACGTCCGCCCAGCGCCAGTTCTCGACGAAGAGCTTGAGCGCCGCGTACGTCTCGGTGTTCGAGGTCGGCGAGACGTTCACCTCGCCCCGGTAGGCGAGAGCGCCACCCGGCCCCGGGCCGTACTGGCCGCGGACGGTGCTGGTGAGGACCTCCTCCGGCTTCATGGGGTGGATGGCGTTCAGGACCTTCACCTTCTCGTTCCGCACGTCGTCGGCGCTGAAGCTTATCGGCGGCTCCATCGCCACCAGGGTCAGGAGCTGGAACATGTGGTTCTGGATCATATCCCTCAGGATCCCCGCCTGGTCGTAATAGTTGCCGCGTCCCTCGACGCCGATGCTTTCGGCGACGAGGATCTGCACATGATCGACGTAGCGGCGGTTCCAGACCGGCTCGAGGATGCCGTTGGCAAAGCGCAGGACCAGGATGTTCTGGACCGTCTCCTTGCCCAGATAGTGGTCGATCCTGTAGATCTGGCTCTCGTCGAGGACGCCGCGGATCGCCTTGTTGAGGACGCGCGCCGAGTCGAGGTCGCGGCCGAACGGCTTCTCGATGATGACGCGGCGCCACCGGCCGCCGTCCTCCTTCACCAGGCCCGCGGCTCCGAGCTGCTTCACGATCTCCTCGAAGAACGTCGGCGGAGTCGAGAGGTAGAAGAGGACGTTCCCCTTCGTCCCGTGCTTCGCCTCCGCCTCGGAGAGGAGCGCCGCCAGCTTCTTGTAGGTGTTCGCGTCGGTGAACTCGCCGCTGGCGTAGTAGAGACGCTGGTTGAAGTCCGACCAGATCCCGTCATCGACCTTCGTCGTGGCGAACTGCCGGATGTCCTTCGACTGCGCCTCGCGGAAGGCATTGTGCGAGAGATCCTTGCGAGCGACTCCGACGATGGCGAAGTCGCGCGGAAGAAGGCCGTGCATCCTGAGGTTGTAGAGGGCGGGGATGAGCTTGCGCTTGGTCAGATCTCCGGCGGCGCCGAAGACGACGATCGTGCAGGGGTCGCCGGGGCGGGCCTCACCCTCGGCGCCCGACGCGCTACCGGGGATCTCGGGAGTCATCGCTCTCAGTTCCCCGTGGGCCGTTCGACGTGACCGCCGAACTTCTGTCGCATCGCGGAGAGGATCTTCTCCGCGAAGGTGTGCTCCTGCCGCGATCGGAATCGCGTGTAGAGCGACGCGGTGAGGACATCGGCCGGCACAGCCTCCTCTATCGCCGCCATGATCGTCCACCGCCCCTCGCCCGAGTCCTGGACGGAGCCGGTGTAGTTCGAGAGAGTCGGGTTCTCGATGAGGGCCATCGCCGTCAGATCGAGGAGCCACGATCCCACGACGCTGCCGCGGCGCCACACCTCGGCGATGTCGGCCACGTTCAGCTCGTAGCGATGCTCCTCCGCGACTTCCTTCGAGTTCGCGTTGCGGAAGATATCGAACCCTTCGGCGTACGCCTGCATCAGGCCGTACTCGATGCCGTTGTGGACCATCTTGACGAAGTGCCCGGCGCCGGAAGGACCGCAGGAGAGGTAGCCGTCCTCCGCCGTCCCCTTGGTGTTTTCGCGCCCCGGCGTCCGCCCCACGTCGCCGCGGCCCGGCGCGAGCGTCTTGAAGATTGGATCGAGCCTCTCGATCGCCTCACGCGGACCACCGAGCATCATGCAGTACCCGCGGTCGATCCCCCAGACGCCGCCGCTGGTGCCGACGTCGACGTAGTGAATCCCCTTCGGCTTCAGGGCCTTGGCCCGGCGGACGTCGTCCTTGAAGTAGGAGTTGCCGCCGTCGATGATCGTGTCCCCTTTCTCCATCCGCTCGGCCAGCGTCATGACGGTCTTCTCGGTCGCGTCCCCCGAAGGGACCATCACCCACGCCGCGCGCGGCTTCGTGAGCTTCTTGACGAAGTCATCCATGGAGGTGGCGCCGGTCGCTCCCTCCCTGGCGAGAGCCTGGACGTTCTCGGGATTCAGATCGAAGACGACGCACGTGTGCCCTCCGCGCATGAGGCGGCGGACCATGTTTCCGCCCATGCGTCCGAGGCCAATCATTCCCAACTGCATCGGTCGTGCTCCTTTCCGGCCTCCTAGGCCAGTGCCTGTTCGATCGCCCGCTCGAGCTGCGCGAGCCCCGCGCCGACGTTCGATCCCAGATGAACCCGCAGCGCGCGCCGGCCGCGCGACACCAGGACCTCGAAGTCCCCGCGCGCCTGCGCCGCCTTCACGACGCCGAAAGTGTACTTCTGCCCGGGGACGGGGAGATCGTTCGCGTCGTCGCACGTAACCTGGAGAAAAACGCCGGTGTTGGGACCGCCCTTGTACGCCTGGCCCGTCGAATGAAGGAAGCGCGGGCCGTAGCCGAGGCACGTGGCCGCCTTCTTCCTGTCGCGCACGGCGTGGCGGATCGACTGGAGCGGCGCCTGGTGCTTTTCGTTCATCTCCACGTACGCCGAGAGGCAGAAGTAGTCCCCCGCTCCCATCCGCCCGAGATGCGCCCTGAGGAAGGAGACGAGGCTCTTTCCACCGGGGACGGCCTTGGTGAGGGCGGCTGCGTTCTTGTCATCGCTGAAGAGCCTGACGCCCTCTCCCTCGAAGAAGGGCTTCTCGGGGGGGAGCGAGCCGCTCTTCTCGTACGCATCGGTCAGGGTGCGTGTCGCGATCTTGCTCGCCTCCACGTCGGGCTGGTTGAAGGCGTTGATGCCGAGAATGGAGCCGGCGACGGCGGTCGCGATCTCCCACCTGAAGAACTCCTGGCCAAGATCGTAAGGCGCCGCCACCAGGATGCGCACGACGGGATGGCCGGCCTTCTCGAGCGCCTCGACGGCGGCGTCCTGCTTCGGGTCGGGGGCCGATTCCAGCCTCACGTACGCGAAGAGCCGGTCGAAGCCATAGACAACGGGAGGCCCGATCTCCTCCTGATCGACGGGGATGATCCCCTTGCCGCTCTTGCCGGTGGATTCGGCGATGAGCTGCTCCAGCCAGGCGCCGAGGTCGGAGATGCCGGGCGACGTGAAAATCGTGATCTTGTCGCGCCCTTTCTTCGCGCAGACACCCATCACCGTGCCGAGCACGACGCCGGGGTTTTCCTCCGGAGGCACGCATGACTGGCAGGAGTAGACCATCTCCTCCGCGCGGTCGAGAAACTTGGCGACGTCCACGCCCATCACGGCCGCGGGAACCATCCCGAAATCCGAGAGGGCCGAGTACCGGCCGCCGATGCTGGCGAGGCCGAAGAAGATGTGCCGGAAGCGGTCCGCCTCCGCCACCTTCTGCATCTTCGATCCGGGGTCGGTGATCGCGATGAAGCGGCGGCCCGCCTCCTTCTCGCCGACAACCTCCTTCACCCGCTCGAAGAAGTGCTGCTTGTAGATGTTCGGCTCGAGCGTGCTCCCCGACTTGCTCGATACGATGAAGATCGTCTTCGCCAGATCCACCTTCTTCTCGAAGGCCCTGATCTGCGCGGGGTCGGTGGAGTCGAGGACGTGCAGCTCCGGATATCCCTGCTTGCGGCCGAAGGTCAGCTTCATTACCTCCGGGCAGAGGCTGGAGCCTCCCATCCCGAGGAGGAGCGCGTGCGCGAACCCCTCCTTCCTCACCTCCTCGGCGATCGCCTTCAGGTGCGCGATGTGGGCGAGTTGATCGTCGGTGATGCCGAGCCAGCCGAGCCACTTGGCCTCATCCTCGCCCGACCAGAGCGTCGCGTCGAGAGCCCAGAGGCGGCGAACCTTGCTGTTCACGCGCCAGTCCGTAAGCTCCGCCTTGACGGCCGACTCGAGATCGGCGGGCAGGCTCCGCGTCTGGCGGTTCAGCCATGTGCCGAGCCACTCCTTCCTCTTTTTCTCGACGGCGGCGAGGAGCTTGTCGAAAGCGTCGGCGAAGAGCGTGACCCCCTCCGCGAGAAGCCTGTCGGTGATCTCCTTCATCGAGACGCCTGCCCTGGGGAGCATCTCCATCACGCGGCGCGCCTCGTCGAGCTTCTCTCCGAGGCTCGCCCGCGCGCGTCCATGATCCCGGAAGGCGTCGAAGGTGGCGGAGGGGACGGTGTCCACGGTGTCTTTGCCGATCAGCTCCTCGACGTAGACGACGTCGCGGTAGTTGGGGTTCTTGGTGCTGGTGCTCGCCCACAGAAGCCGCTGCGTCTGCGCCCCCTTCTTCGCCAGCTTCTGCCACCTGTCGCTCTTCACCAGCTCGCCGTAGCGCGCGTACGTCAGCTTCGCGTTGGCGATCGCGACCTTGCCGAGGAGGTCCGAGAAGAGCGCCCGCTCGTTCTTGTCCGTCGCGGCTTTCAGCTTCGCCGTCAGGAGCGCATCGACGGCGCTGTCGATCCGGCTGATGAAGAACGAGGCCACGCTGGCGAGCCCGGAGGGATCACCCCCCTTCGCGACGAGGGCCTCGAGCCCCGACGTGTAGGCGTCGGCCACCGACTCGTACGCCGCCATGCTGAAGAGAAGCGTCACGTTGACGTTGATCCCCTCGGAGATGAGCGTCCGGATCGCGGGGACGCCGGCGGGCGTGGCCGGAACCTTGATCATCACGTTCGGGCGGGAGACCGTCTTCCAGAGGCGGCGCGCTTCATCCAGAGTTCCAGTGGTGTCGTTCGCGAGATACGGGGAGACCTCGAGGCTGATGTAGCCGTCGCGTTTCGCCGTTCGCGTGTAGACGGGCAGCATGATGTCCGCCGCCTCCTGGATGTCCCGGATCGCCAGCTTTTCGTAGATCGACTTCGCGTCCTGGTCCTTCTCCTTCTCGAGGGACCGGAGCGCGTCGTTGTAATCGCTCGAGCCGGCGATCGCCTTCTCGAAGATGGCGGGGTTCGACGTGACGCCGAGCAGTCCGTCGTTGTCGATCAGCCCCTTCAGCTCGCCGGAGGTGATGAGCCCCCTGCGGATGTTGTCGTACCAGAGGCTCTGGCCGGCTGCCACGACGTCGAGGAGGGGATTGGTGGGGCGTGGAGTGGGCATGTCAGTCACCTCTAAGAAAGCGTGCCTCGATGGAAAGGACCTTCTTCAACCGCCGGGCATGCCGCTCCTCGCCCGTGTAGCGGGCGGCGGCGAAGGAGCGGACGATCTCCCGGGCGACCTCCTGCCCGATGATCCGGGCGCCGAGGCAGAGGACGTTCATGTCGTCGTGCTCGACCCCCTGATGGGCGGAGTAGGTGTCGTGGCAGAGCCCGGCGCGGACGCCGGGGAACTTGTTGGCGGCCACCGTCACGCCCACGCCGCTGCCGCAGACGACGATGCCGCGCTCGACGTCGCCGCGCCTCAGCGCGCCGCAGACCGCTTCCGCGAAATCGGGGTAGTCGTCGGGTTGCGCGGGATCGTGAGTGCCAAGGTCGCGCACGTCGTGGCCCGTCGCCGTGAGGTCGGCGATGAGAATCTCCTTGAGAGGGTAGCCGGCGTGATCCGCGGCGACGGCGATCTTCAACCCTGCTGCCTCCTCTTCCCGGCGAGCGCCTTCGCCTCGGCGACGATATGCTCCACGGTGAAACCGAACTCCTTGAGGAGCTCCTTGAGCGGCGCCGACGCGCCGAAGGCGGCGCGCGCGATGATGCGGCCGTCGAGTCCCGCATATCTCGTCCAGCCGAAGGTGGAGGCCATCTCGACCGCGACGCGGGCCCGGCACGAGGGTGGGAGCACCGAGTCGCGGTACTCCTTCGACTGGTGCTCGAAGATCTCGAACGAGGGGAGGGAGACGACGCGCGACCGGCAGCCTTCGGCCTTCAGCTTCTCGTGGGCGGCCACGCACCACTGCACCTCCGACCCCGTGGCCATCAGGATCACTTCGGGGGCGCCGCCGTCCGAATCCGCGAGGATGTAACCGCCCTTGCGGACGCCCGCCGCCGGGGCGTACTTCTTCCGATCGACCGTCGGCATGTTCTGCCGGCTGAGGATCAGCGCGACCGGGCCGCGCTCGCCGTTCGTGTACTTCTCGATCTCCATGATGACCCGCCACGCCTCCGCGACCTCGTTCGCGTCGGCCGGCCGGATGACCGTGAGATGGGGGATCGCGCGGAGGGAGGCGAGATGCTCGATCGGCTGGTGCGTCGGGCCGTCCTCCCCAACGCCGATGCTGTCGTGCGTGAAGATGTAGAGCGCCGGCAGCTCCATGAGGGCGGCGAGCCTCAGCGTCGGGCGGCAGTAGTCGGAGAAGATCAGGAACCCCGAGCCGAAGGCGCGCAGCCCCGAGAGCGCCAGGCCGTTCATGATCGATCCCATCGCGTGCTCGCGGACGCCGAAGTGAAGGTTCCGGCCCGCGGGGGTCGCCTTCTGGAAGTCGCCTGCCCCCTCGGTCGTGATGCGGGTCTTCGTCGACGGTGTGAGGTCGGCGGAGCCTCCGACCAGCCACGGGAACTTCTTCGCGATCGCATTCTGGATCTTCGCGCTCGCCTCGCGGCCGGCGGCCCCCTTCTCGTCGGCGGGGTAGACAGGGATGTCGGCGTCCCATCCCTCGGGAAGGCGGCCCTTATGGATCAACTCCAGCTCGCGCGCGGGCCCGGGGAACTCGCGCCGGTAGGCGTCGAGCTTCGACTTCCATTCCGACTGCTGCTTCGCGCCGCGCTCGCGGATCTGGCCGATCCTCGCCTGGACCTCGGGGGGAACGAAGAAGTGCTTGTCCGGATCCCACCCGTAGCGAAGCTTCGTCGCGCGGATCTCATCTTCTCCGAGAGGCTCGCCGTGCGCCGCCGAAGTGTCCTGCTTGTTCGGGGAGCCCCACGCGATGTGGCTGTCCACGATGATCAGCGAGGGGCGCTCCCTCTCGGCGACGGCGGTGCCGAAGGCGCGGGCGAGCTGATCCGTCGCGTTGGCGTCGCCGACGCGCTGGACGTTCCAGCCGTACGCCATGAATCGCGTGGCGACGTCCTCCGTGA
>Ga0137394_10004308_pt1 | contig 10786 bp, 6 predicted proteins | sample czobulk116metaG_FD_108278 | JGI IMG/M metagenome (GOLD analysis project Ga0137394, IMG submission 108278) | Vadose zone soil microbial communities from Angelo Coast Range Reserve, California, USA - czobulk1.16 metaG | ecosystem: Environmental > Terrestrial > Soil > Vadose zone | place: USA... | reverse complement strand
GCTCGCCGATCGCAAACTGACGCTCGAGGTCACACCGGCGGCGAAGCAGCTGCTCGTCGCCGAAGGCTACGACCCCGTGTACGGCGCGCGGCCCTTGAAGCGGGCGATCCAGCGGCTCTTGCAGAATCCGCTCGCCGTCGCGGTGCTCGAGGGGCAATACGCCGAGGGGGATCGGATCCGGGTAGACCGGGCCAAGGATGGCAACTCGCTGAGCTTCGAGAAGGCCCGGGAGCCGGTGCGTGCTTAAGGGGATTGCCGCCGCGCTGGACCAGGCGCGGCGGGCCGCGGCTCAAGACGAAGTCCCCATCGGCGCGGTCGTGATGCGCGGCGACGAGATCATCGCCGAGGCACACAACGAGACGGTCGCCCGTCGGAATCCTACGTATCATGCCGAGTTTCTTGTCATCGAGCGCGCGCTCGAGGCGTTGGAGACCGACCGTCTCACCGACTGCACGCTGTACGTCACGATCGAGCCGTGCGCGCAGTGCGCCGGGGCGATCGTGCTGGCCAAGGTCAAGACGCTCGTGTTTGGGGCGTTCGATGAGAAAGCGGGGATGTGCGGATCAGTGGGGGACATCGTGCGGCATCCTCGGCTGAATCACCGCGTGGACGTGCAAAGCGGTGTTGAAGCGGAGGCGTGCGGCGAGCTGATTAAGGATTTCTTCGCGGCCAAACGCAACTCGTAGAGTCGCCCAGGGAACCGAGCGGGTCGGGGGGGGATCTGATGTAGCATCCGCGGTAGTCGGACGGTCGGACGGAGTCGAAAAAGATTGGCGCCCGGGAGTGATTCCGGGCGCCGTTTGTTCTGACCTGGATGTCTAGGGTAATCCCTGGGGAGGAGGGCTACTGAGGATCTAGATCGGATGGACCAAGCGCCGGGATTAAGCCTCTAGGCATTGTTGGGTCGACGCAGCATTCGACTTGTGACCACACCTCATCTGCTGCCGGATCGCCGTTCGCGGCCGTCGTCGAACGAGCCCATCGCCCTGGCTCCTTCGATGATCGACGCGATTTCCCGCGCGCATGCCTTTGCGCCCGCGGCGACGCCGGTCATTCTACATGGTGAGAGCGGGACCGGGAAAACGTTCTTCGCCGAATACATTCATCAACTCAGCGCACGCCTGGGATCACTGATCGCATTTAGCGTAGGTATGCTCACCCCGCACCTCGCGCTCGATGAATTGTTCGGGCACGTGCAGGGGGCCTATACCGATGCTCGGAAGACGCGCACCGGCCTCCTTGCTACAGCAGGAGTCGGAACGCTCTTGCTCGATGACGTACAGAATCTCGACCTAGGAGTCCAGAAGCAGCTGCTGCAGGTACTGGATCGGGGCAGCTACAGCCCGGTCGGGTCAGATCGCGTGCTGACGGTGACATGCCGGATTATCCTGGCGATGACGGACGATCCTGATGTGTTGATGCAGCGGGGACAGTTGTTGAAGGATCTTCGATATCGGTTTGGGGCCTGCGCGATTGAGATACCGCCTCTCCGCGAGCGCAGGGGGGAGATTCCGTTGCTCGCGCAACGGGCGCTTAAGCGCTGTGCGCAGCAGACGGGCGTTGATGGACCGACGCAATTCAGCGATGCGGCATTGGCGCTGCTGTGCGAGGGCGAGTACGCGGGGAATGTGCGGGAGCTGGAGGGGATTGTGCTGTGTGCGTATCTCGTCGCGAGGGACCAAGGTCTTGCAGAGATTGACGTGAAGCACCTGCCAGCCGACCTGACTTCATCCCTGCAGTACAAACGGCGCGGGGACCCAGCAGAGAACCGTTTGGTTGTGGAGCAGACGTTGCGAATGACCGGCGGGAACGTGAAGCGGGCGGCGGAAAGGCTGGGCATCAGCAGAGCGACAGTCAACGCGGCACGCCGGATGCCGTGACGTGTAATGCCCATCGAGGTGCCCGGACCTGTTGACCGCGAGGCTGGTACGGAAGCCCCCTGCGTGGGTCAATGCGCGAGGGTAATTCGTGCAAGTGGAGACCGACCGATGTTGTTTTGGAGGGCCTCCACACAAGTGGGCCGGCTATTCTTGCCTACACGGAGTACCCACGCAGCTGCCCTTGCGCCAACAGGGAGAGCGTTTGCTGTCGTCTGAACCGCGATGCCAGGCCAAGGCACCAGTGCATTCGTTGAAAATGGTCCTATTGTCACCGTATCACTGCGCTGAAAAACGAACACGGTGTCCCTCAGCGAGCGAGTGGGAAAAGCTATGAGTTTCGGCGCGGATGCACCTTTCTTTGAAAAGCCTGATTGCAGCATCAGCTCGAGGGTGGCAGCTACATAGACTGAATCCCCTGGCCGCGCTGTCGGATCTTCAATAACGACTCGAACGAAGATACGGTCCGATAGACGCCCCTCGGATGGCACCCAGAGGGTGTCTACGATCGTTGATTTCGGTGGAGATCCCTCCGTTCCGATGATGGAAACAGCACGAATCCGAGCATCGTCGGACGGTGCGCATTGGTGAATCTGCCCAGGAGCCCGATTGGGCAAGCTAAGCAAGCCAAGCAATGGGAGGACGGCCCTTACAGGCGAGTTAGTGCTATCCCGCATTTTCAGTTCTCCGCCGGTCGTTTGACCGCCGTGTGAACATGCGTTTGATGTTGGCCCATCCGATACAGCGTTCTGTCCCGATTTAGGCCAGAACTTGTCCATGCGGCGGTCGGCCCCATGCTCCTCTTGCAGCGCCTGAGTTCCAAGTTCATTCCACATCGTACCCTGAATCTGTCTCGCCACATCGGCATGATTGACTAGTTTTCTGCGTCACCCATTTCACCGCTCTGGTCTGGTTTGGAGCGACTGATGTCTACGGCTCGGTTGTCATAATGTGCGCTCGCAGGCGCGTGCACATCGTTCGGATTACTCGTAGGCGAAACGTACAAGTCCCTGTTCAGCCTGATACTGGTGTTGATAACCGCACGGGACCGGAAAGACGTTCTTCGCGGAATTCATCCATCAGCTGAGCGAACGGCCCGGCAGTTTCCACGGGGTATCGTGCCGACGTCGCTCGCGGCGGACGAGCCGTTCGGGCATGTGCAGGGTGCGTTTACGGACGCTCACAAGGTGCGGTGCGGGGCGGATCGCGTTGGCTGGCAGTGGCACGCTGCTGCTGGACGACTTGCACACACTCGACCTCGGCGCGCAAAAGCAGCTGTTGCAGGACGGTGCGCTACTCGGTTGGACCTGGCCGAATTGCTCGAGCGTTTCACTTCCAGTCCACTTAAAAGGGCCTAGCATTATCGGCTAGGCCCTTCAGTTCCTGGCGTCATTTACACTGCCCAGATCAGCATCTACATAATTTCATCCGACTCCTCGCTTACACGGAGACTCCGGTCGTGGGCGTCAAATGTCGCAACGAACGTTCGTCCGGTTAGGTCCTTAAGCATCAGCTGATCATTGGTCCACCAGCTCTCGATGAGAACTTCATTGTGGCCCCAACGAGAAGTCGCGCACTTCAGAGAAGGATCAAAGAGCGCGACAGACGTCTCACCGACTACGATCCAGGCTCCAGGCCGAACGTATACCATCCCTACTTCATCGTCGTACTCTTCCGACGAAGGGTCGCCCGGTCCAAGGGCCACGACATACAAACGCGTTCCGCCCCACACTATGACCTGATTTTCCCCAATCGCCAGCCCTGGCGTGTACGACGACAGGAAATCAAGGGTTCCTTTCATCACGCCATTCAGCGAAACAGCGTACGAGGAATGGTCTGTCGGCGTCGGTACCTGCTCCACCAGGGAGATCGCATGATCCTCCCAGGTGACTCGGAGCACTCTCGCCTCCCGACGACGCTTCAATTCGGAACCGCCGTGATCAGGCGATATGAATCTTCAACCCTCTCCCACACTGTCTTCACCATCGCTCGGCGCCCGTTTGCCCCGACCATTTCTCCAGTAACCTCCAAGAAACCCTTACTATTCACTGTTGCTTCTGCCAAGTTTTCGGTTAGGTGATTCTTTACGGCTTTGAGGAGTGATTCTTCAGTGAACCCCAATACCCCCTCGAAAAAGCCACCCTTTCCTGCGCTCGCTGCATTGCCCGCTACCTTTCCCAAAAGGTAGCTGAGCTTCCCGCTCTCTACCATCGCGCCGCCAAGCCGTCCAGCGCCGGCCAGGCCTAGTCCTTTTACTGCGAACGATCCTTCGGTCGCGCCTGGAAGAACGAACGTCATCGCGGCAAACCAAATGTCCACGATTCTTTGAAGCGCACCGTTTCCTGTCCTCTGTCTCATGCAGGCACTGAGCTGCTGCGCGGTGACGCCGAGGAACGGACCGTCACAAGGTCCAGCCATCAGTCCAAACGGATCTGCAAAGTTTACTGGGTCTCCGTTGGCGAAGCCGTAGAGGTTGAGCCCGCCGGCCAAGCCGAGGGGATCTTCCTGCGTAAACCGCCCAGTCAAGGGATCGTAAAACCGATTTCGCATATACCGAAAACCTGAGGCATCGCGTTTGCCGTCGAGCAACGTGCCATGCCAGTAATCATGCGGCAACCCGCCGTTGCGATCGGCAGACGACCAGTTGTACGGCCAACGAATCGCGACACACCCGGTATCAGTTCCCGGACCGATATGCGGCGTGCCGCACAAGAACTGGTCGCCATTGGTGAAGACTCCAACTGGCGCATCGCCTCGCGCATTCCAGAATGGGACGATGGTGAAGGGCGCTTTGACTCTGGGCGGAGTGTAATAAGTGTTGCGGCGGTTCCAGTCGAGCCCCATCACATAATGCACTCGCGTGATGGCGATCGGCTCGTCGATGTCGCGTCGCCCGGCATAAATCACATGGCCGAAGTACGGATTCGGATCCCCAACGTCCGAGAAGATCGTCATGGTGGGAAGGGACACCGGACTTGTATCGTTCTCCCAGAGCGAGGGGTACTGCGTGGTATCCGCGGTGCCGGTGGTAAGCTGAATGGCCCACGGCATCTGGATCTCCGCCAGCTCCTTATCCCCGTCCCAGATCGTGCGCCGCAGGGTGCCGACCTTGCACTCGGTCGCGGCCGGCCACTCCTTTCCATGACTATCGCACCACTTGCGCGACCGCACCCAGACCCGCCGACCTAGCGCGTCGTAGCGATAGTCCTCGACGACGTACGATTGCCACTCCCCCGGCGCAAACGGTCTCGTGACCTCGGCCGACCGTGCATCGACCATTCTCAGTGAGCCATCCGCGGCAAAGAACGAAGCGCGCTCCGTCGCGGGATGGTCGGCGAAGTTGCCGGGATCGACCGACGACGAGAACTCTTGGTTTCCTGACGAATCGTAGAAGAAAGACCGGGGATATTTGAGCGCGACGTTCATCGTCAGCATCCGCCCCGTTCCTGGCTGATAGGTCCAGGTGTCACAGCACGTCGTGGTGTAGCTCCGGTAATACCATTGGTCAGCAAAGACCACGTTTGCCTGTTGATTGAGAGTGTCGAGGATTTGACTTTGTGTCACGTTGCCGAGCGGATCGATCGTGGAGAACGATTCAACCGTGACATGCCGGTTGCCAGGCAAAAGTTCGCAGCCGTTGCAGCCGTGTTCCGTCCAATAGTTCGTTTTCAGGTTACCCAGCGTGCTGTACGTGGGTCGTAACGTGTCCGCGAGCTGGACGGACTCACCGCTCACGACCAGTTTATGCCTGGCGTCATACGAGTAGCCCACATTTCTGACAAACGGACCACTCTGAATGCGGGGATAACCGGAGGGAACGGCATTTCTTATCGTGTCTTTCGCGAGCTGGCCGTCGGGATCGTATCCGAATGCTTCGCTATATGAGCCAGGATATGTGATCGCTGTCAGATCTCCCCGCAGTGAATAGGCAAACGTGTAGACATTCTTCTGGATGTCGGTAAGGGATTGAAGCAGCCCGATCTGCGAATCGTACGCGTAAGTGATTCGCCCGACGGAATCCGGACGCAATTGGTCCGGGATGAGCAGCGTGTCTCTCCTACCGTCCAAGTCGTATTTGTACAACAACCCATACTTATGTGTCTCCCAATTGTCACGCGCGACCGTTTGAATGCGGAGACTATCTCTTTTGATGAGACCATTGGGATAATAGCTGCGCTTCACCTTCGCGTCGGCGTTGTCGGCGGTGAGCAAGAGGCCTGCGGGGTCGTAGGTGAACGTGTCAGTGCCAGCTGAAATGTTGTACGCGGGAAAGCTATCCGATGTCCACGGATAACCGTTGTTTTGGATATAGATACCCGTTGGGCGTCGCCGGTAGGTGATCTGGGGGAGGCCTCGACGCGCCAACTGGTTGCGGGCATCATAAATCATGCTAATCGTCAAGCGCACACCGCTCGTCGGGTCCTTCCGACGCGTAATTGCCTTGAGCACGTTACCCGCTGGGTCATACTCGGCGCTGTCGACCATCCCATCTGAAGCCACTTCAGCTATCTTGCGATTGGCACGATCATAGCGCCATTGCGTCTTGATGGTGTCGATGCCCGCCGGATCCGGATTCGTTTTACGAGCGACGGAGACCAGATTACCGTCGAAATCATATCGGTTGTCGACGTGAATCATATCCCCGTCAGGACCACTGGTTTCAACGATCGAGTCTCTATCCATCGCTGTGAAGACTGTGCGCTGGCGGAGTCGGGTCATGTCAAAGTTCCCACCGTGCGCTTTGTCAGCACTATCGATTGGCATAACCACCATCGTGTCCCGACCGATCCCGTCACCGTAATGGCTCGTCCAAAACCCTCTGGCGGTGCGACTAGCGAGGAGATTCCATTGTCCGTCATAGAGAATCGAATCGGTCGTTACCGACTGGGCGACCACCGAAGAGAGAAGACTCTGCGCATTCCCGTAATTAAAGTAAACGCGCCGGTTCACGTCCGGTCCGACCTGCTGCCACAGTCTATTGCCGTTGGTATCGTATGCCATCGTCGTGACGATGCCCATTGGCGTGATGAGGCTATCGACAAAGTCCCACTTCGGATCCCAGTGGTATCGTGTAACGGCGTCGCGGCCGTCGCCAAGCGGACTGACCGCCCTCGTCGTGGAGTCGTTCCCCCGTGCGTCGTAGGTCGCCCGTGTCACGAAGAGGTTCGGTGTCCGCAGCTCGGTGACCAACGCCGGCCACCGAGAATCCTCACGCTTGACCAGGGTCTCGTACCCGAGCGGGTCTACGATTCTCCTCGGCGCGCCAAAACGGTCGAGCCAAAAGGCCGTCGTGTCGTTCACGTCAACGCGAGGCCCGTTGAGGCCTGTGTAGACGGCTGCTGTATCAGTTGAGGCACTAAGCCCCATGCTTTCGGCAGGTCGGAAATGCTGCACGATCGATGTCTGCCCAGCCTCGAGCGGTAGGCTGTCCACCGTGAGTTTGCCGCCGGCATCGAAGCCGTAGAAGGTTGGAATGCCGCGACGGTCAGTACGGGAAACGATGCGATTTGAGAAGGCCGGATCGTAACTGAAGACCACTCCATGCGCATCGGGATCGCTGATCGCCGTGACCTGGCCGGAGGGATTCGTCAAACTCGCGGTCCGATTCCCGGGCGCAGTTACACTCGCCAGTCGCGTCGCGCAGTCGGCCGACTCATAGTTGAACGTGTAGGCATTCCCAGAACCGCCGGGCGCCAGCGTGATTGTGCTGAGCCGCGGCTGCTGGCAAGAATCGTAGGCGAAGACGGTTTGCGCCCCGAGCCTGTTGACGGTTGAGATGTGGGTGCCATTGGCGGCGCTTAGATGCACACGCACGCCATGGGGAGCCCGCCGTACGTAATCTGCGCCAGTCCCGTCGAGCGTGTCGGGTCGGGTCGGATTCGCAGCGGTGTAAAGATTTCCGCCGACCGGTGAATAGACACGCGCGCTCCCATCCCCGAGGACGACGAGCCTGCGGCCATCCGCAATCCAAAACAGCTGCTCGAGCCCCACTAACCACCAACCAGATCCGAACGGACTGTTGCTTCGGTTGACGATAACGAACTCACCGGTCACCGTTGTTGGCTGACTCGGTGTGGGACTGGGATACCAATTCCGAATCTCGAGCGTGTATGCATAAACCCCGGTCGCGAAGCTCAACGCGTCAAAGCCGAGCGCGACGCGACGCGTTTGACCAGCTGTCCACTGGTTGCCGATCCACTTTTTCGTGGCCTGTGGCGGACCAACCCATAGCGTAGCCGTTACGCTGTCTGGCACCGTTCCAGATGATGGAAGAGTGACGTTGGCGGCGACAATGGGATATGGGTGTGCGGTTTGACTATTGTAGATCAGCGTGGGCGTCCGCGCTTTGTTCATCGTTCGCGTCGTTGGGAGCGGATGGATGATGCGAAGATCGCCACATTCGGATGCGGCGGCTGCTCCCGCCGCAATCGTGAGGCAGAGGCCGCGTTCAACGAAAGTACCAGGGTTAACGGAGTTAATGTCTACAATCGGCGGTAGCGCACTCGGCGTTACCACAGGAACGCTGTAACTCCCGGTGTCACTGGCATTGGTACCGCTCGCCGTCAGGCTCAGCGTCCACGTCCCCACGGCGCCGACATTGTAGGAGGCAACAACGATGTTGCTACCCCCACCTGCGAGGGTCACGCTCGACGCACTGTTGCCGTTGATCGTGAGCCCCGTGCATGTCAGGTTTGCCGAGTTGGGACACGAAAGGTTGTACGTGTTCTGGGCGGTGCCCGTGTTTTGAACCGTGAAGTTTTCGCTGTGTCCAGATGAACCGGCTATCCGCTGCGGGGCGGTTGCGCCGTCGGGCGTCACGGCTACGCCGTAGGTTACCCGCGTTATTGGAAAGCTCGTCTGCGTACAGTTGCCTGCGTCATCGCAGATGGACGCGCTGAGCGTGTTGCTCCCCACGTTGAGTGCGACGCTGTTGGTGGTCGAGGTAGTCTTCACCACGCAGTCCGCGGGTCCGCCGCCGACGTAATCGAAGCTTGCCGTCTTATCAATTCCATTCACGCGGATCCAACGGCTTCCGGCATTCAGGGAGGCATTGTCGCACCAGGCGAGCTGGATCGTGGGAAACTGAACGCCGACATTCCCCGTGGGCGCGAGGAGCCGGATCTCCGGAGGCGTTCCATCCACGGTCACGTTGATCCAGCCAGAATCGGTTACGCCGAACCTCGATGCCGTCAGGGTCACCTTCCCGGACCCGGCGGACCAACTGGAAAACTGGATGTCGACGCCGGTGGCCTGATAGAAGGTGATATCGTATCCACTGGGCGACCAGCAATTCGTGATAGCGCCGGAGCACACAGGTGTGATATGCCAGGTCTGAGTTTCGCTAACGCCCGTGTACAGTACGAATGTGGCCGTTTTTTCGGTGGAGTTGAAGGGCACGATCAGCGAGCCCCCATCAGGGGTTACGCTGATTTGGGCGGTTAGCGGGCGTGCGGCCAACGCGAGGGTTAACAGCGCCAGGACAAGAGCAACCGAAGGCACGACGCAGCGGTGATGGGCGACCACCCGAGCGGACACGGGAATGACTCACGGTTGGGGTCGCTCATCTAAGGCAGTCCTCGTGCCACGGCCATCCCGCTACGAGTCTTCCGCAAATAGATGTCGAAGGTGACAAGTTCTGCTTCTCGAACTTGTCAATGTGACATCTTCAGCGCTCTCTCATCACGAATCTCGCCTCGGCAACTGACAATCTCGGGCGCGCGAACTTGTCACTCTGATCACTTGAGCCGCTCTCGGGGACGATTTCTCGCATGAACCCCTCCGTCCTCCGCGGCATACTCCCTGCGACTCCGCTGGAGGGATCCTCACTATGAAAAGGGAGTCTGGTGACACACGTTCTGAGCTCACGGCTGGCGCTTACCGAGTCCTTCGAGGCCTGCTACCTCGAGTACAACCGCGTTCTCCCGCTGGAGACGACCGAGACGCACCTGCGGGTCGCGGTTTTCGGCGATCCCGACCCCGATGTCCTCGATGACTTGCAACGGGAGTTCGGCCGACCGGTCGAGCTCGTTCCAGTCAGCGAAGAGGATCTTGCGGATGGCATCCGTCGGGCGTACGCCGCTGCCGAGTCGATGGTAGAGGTGGTGAACGACCTCCGAGACGGTGAACCGTTTTCTGGTACAGACGATCGCGAGTTGGCGGACGCGCGCGACCTCGCGAGCCAGCCCCCCGTGGTCAAGTACGTGAATCTGCTCATTAAGGAAGCACACGACGCGCGGGCATCAGACATCCACCTCGAATCAGCGCCGCAAGGACTGCGCGCTCGGTTCCGTGTGGATGGCGTGCTTGCCGACGCCCCCGCGCCGCCGCAGCAAGCGCAGAGCGCGATCGTAAGTCGCGTAAAACTCCTGGCTGAGTTGGATATCGCCGAACGGCGCGCGCCCCAGGACGGGAGCTTCCGGATTCGGCTGGAATCGCGCGAGCTGGACATCCGCGTCTCTACTGTGCCCACGTTGTACGGCGAGTCCGTGGTGCTGCGCCTGCTCGATCGCGGTGGTCAGCCCGTGGGGCTTGACGAGCTCGGTATGGCGCCAGCGACGCTCGAGCAGTTCCGTCGCATTGTCGCACGCCCGACCGGGATCGTGATCGCCGCTGGCCCCACCGGCAGCGGCAAAACGACGACGCTCTACAGCGCGCTCGCCCTGCGGGACACCACCTCGGAGAAAATCATCACGGTCGAAGACCCCGTTGAATACCACCTCGGCGGCGTCACCCAGATCCCCGTGAATCGCAAAGCCGGCATGACGTTCGCCTCGGCCTTACGCAGCGTGCTGCGGCAAGACCCCGACGTCATGATGGTTGGCGAATTGCTCTTTCCGGAAACGGCGGCCGCCGCGGTCCAGGCTCTTTCCCTCCACGACGCGCTGGTGTGCCTCCACCGCGGTGGCCCG
>Ga0137394_10004307_pt1 | contig 10786 bp, 8 predicted proteins | sample czobulk116metaG_FD_108278 | JGI IMG/M metagenome (GOLD analysis project Ga0137394, IMG submission 108278) | Vadose zone soil microbial communities from Angelo Coast Range Reserve, California, USA - czobulk1.16 metaG | ecosystem: Environmental > Terrestrial > Soil > Vadose zone | place: USA... | reverse complement strand
TGCTCGACGTTGAGATCGCCGATCAGGAAGCGTTGTTCGCCACCCCCGAAGCACGCCAACTCATAAGGAATCGCTGATGGTCCGCAAACTCCTCAACTTCGACGACTGGATCGACTACTTCCGCTACTGGCAGGACTCGATCGGTCTCCCGCAGGGCGATCTGCGCAAGTACGGGTTCGAGGCAAAGTTCGGTGAGCCCGAGGTGCCGCACATCGAGTTCGGTCATTACAAAGGCCAGCGCAAATGGCCGACCGTAATGCATATCCCCGATCAGCGGATCCGCGACGCCTTGCTCAATCTGATCGTGTATCAGGGCGACACCGAATTCGCGTCGGTGGAGCAGCAGCGCAACCTGCTGCAGCACGCGCCCTCCGACTACGATCTACTGTCGCTGCAGCGCGTGATGACCGAAGAGATGCGCCACGGTTGGCAGATGTCGTACCTCCTGTGCGCGCATTTTGGCGACGAGGGCAAACGCGAAGCCGCCAAGCTGCTCGAGCGGCGTGCCGACGAAGGGGAGCGGCTCCTCGGCTCGTTCAACGAAATCGTCGATAACTGGCTCGATTTCTTCACGTACACACAGTTCATCGATCGCGACGGCAAGTTCCAGCTGAAGATGCTGTCCGTCTCTGCGTTCGACCCCCTCTCGCGTTCCATGGGCCCCATGCTGAAGGAAGAGTCCTATCACCTTGGGACTGGCAACAATGGGCTGTTGCGGATCGTGAAGGCCGGCAAGATGCCGTCGGAAGTGATCCAGCGCTTCTTCTATAAGTGGATCCCCACGGCGTTCGACCTCTTCGGCACCGACAATTCCTCGTCCGCGCACTGGGCGTACGTCTGGGGACTCAAGGGGCGGTATGACGAACGCGAGAATCCCACCAACGGCGCCGAACCGGACAAGAGCAAGCTGAACGAGCTGGCGCGGAATCTGTATCGCCAGGAGATCGTGAAGCTCGTGGAGCGGCTCAACATGTTCATCCCCGAGCGCGAACGGCAGCTCAAGGTCCCCGATCTCAAGTTCAACCGGCGGATCGGGATGTACGCGCACCAGAAGTTCACGGTGGACGGACAGCCGCTCGATGCGGCCAAGTATCCGGCCTATCTCGAATCGGTGCTCCCGCGCCCCGAGGACATCGCGCGCGTGCACGACATCGAGAAAGAGCCCGGCTGGATCGAGCCGAAGAAAGCCGACAGCCTGCAACAGTGAAGCCCATGGTCATTGCGCACCGGGGCGCCTCCAGCATCGCGCTGGAGAACTCCCTGGCCGCGTTCCGTGCGGCCGCCGGCCAGGGAGCCGACGGCGTGGAGCTCGACGTCCATGCCACAATCGATGGCGAGATCGTCGTTCATCACGACCCGTCGGTCCTCGGTCTGCCGATTGCGCAGGCACGCTGGCGCGACCTCGCCGCCGTGCCACTCGCGAACGGCGAACCCATCCCCACGCTCGCGCAGGCGCTCGACGTGCTTGGCAAGCTCAAAGTGTTCGTGGAGGTAAAAGTCCTGGATCCCCGGTGGGACGACAAGTTTCTCGCCACGCTCGATGGCGGCCCGAACCCGAGCGGGTACGCCGTGCACAGCTTTGCGTTCCAAGTCGTGCGCCGGCTCGGTGAGAAACGGCCCTCGCTCCCCCGTGGCATCCTGTCCGAGGTGCCGACCAAAGACCCGAAGCACACGCTCGACGATGCGTCGGCGCAGACGCTCTGGCAGGAGCGCTCGACGCTCGACGAGGCACTCGTGAAGGCGGTGCACGGGCTCGGCGCCGGGATCTTTGCGTGGACCGTCGATAATCCCGGCGATATGGAGCGCCTGGTCCGGTGGGGCGTGGATGGCATCTGCACCAATCATCCCGAGCGCGCCCGTCCGATCGTGGACGCGTCCCGCGCCGGATGAAACGCGTCGCCGTCATCGGTGCGGGGACGATGGGCCACGGCATCGCGTACGTCGCGGCGGTAGCGGGATGCGAGGTCCGGCTGACGGATGCGCGGGCCGACGCCCTGCCTCAGGCGCTGGACAAGATCGAAGCGCTACTCGCGGGCGGCATCAAACGCGGGAAGCTGGCAGCGAACGAACACGCCGCGATTCGGAAACGGATTCAGGCGGAGCCGCAGATCCGGGCGGCGGTCAGCGATGCCGACGTCGTGATCGAAGCGGTCGCGGAGGATCTCACGATCAAGCAGCGCCTGTTCGCGGACGTGGAGCGCGCCGCGCCTCGCGCAGCCCTACTGGCTTCGAACACCTCCTCCCTCTCCATCGGCGAAATCGCCTCGGCGATGACACAGCCGGCGCGGCTGGTCGGGATGCATTTCTTCAATCCCGTTCACATCATGAAGCTGGTCGAGGTCGTGACGCATGGGCGCGACAGCCGTCCGGCGGCCGAGCGCGCCGTCGAGTTCGCGCGCGAGCTCGGCAAAGAACCGATCGTGGTGCGCGATTCTCCCGGCTTTGCGTCGAGCCGGCTCGGCGTTGTGCTGGGGCTCGAGGCGATGCGCATGCTCGAGCAGGACGTGGCGAGTGCAGAGGACATCGACAAGGCCATGGAGCTGGGCTACAACCACCCGATGGGGCCGCTCAAGCTCACCGATCTCGTCGGCCTCGATGTGCGGCTCGCGATCGCCGAGTACCTGTACGCGACGCTCGGCAAGCCGCAGTATGAGCCGCCGAAGATTCTGAAAGACAAAGTGAAGAAGGGCGAGCTGGGGAAGAAGACGGGAAAGGGGTTTTACACCTGGAGCGACTGAGCGGGGGGGCGATCCGATCAGCCCCCCCGCTCACCGTCTGACAATCCCTACGGCACCGTCTTGGCGTTGGTGTTGCAGTAGCTAGACGGCGGATAGCCCGACTTCACGTGTCGTACTCTCGCATAGTAAAGCCCGTTGCCGACCACATAGTAGTGCGTCGTGACACCGGGACCATCCGTCCCCACGAGCTGCCAGGTGAGATTCTGCGAGTTCATGATCTCGACGTCGGTGGAGGCGCTGGCGTCGCCGTTGACCCACGCCACCTTAAGGTAATGGGGCGGGGCAATGTACTCTAGCGTGCAGCTCGTCGGGGGCGAGAGGCAGGCCCCAACTGTTTCGGTTGATTGTCCGGAGACGCCGTCGAGCGTCGCCGTGATGGTGGCCTGACCGTTACCGGTTGCCGCCACGTTGGCGGTGCGACTCCCATTCGATGTCGCGGTCGCGACACTCGTGTTCGAGCTGCTCCAGGCGACCGTCCCACCGCTCCATACAGCGCCGTTTTGATCTTTCACGGTCGCCGTGAGGGTGAGGCTGCCGGTCGGACACATCGTCGCGGACGACGGCGATACCGTGACGGTCGCGGGTGCGAGGACGGTGAGCGCGGCGGTGCCGGAGGCCGCGTCGACGCTCGCTTGGATGGTAGCCTGACCTCCACCCACGCCGGTGGCAGTGGCCGTCAAATTACCGGTAGACGCGACAGTTGCGACACTCGTATTCGAGCTCGTCCACGTGGCGACCGCACCTGCCATCGTGTTGCCATACTGATCCTGCACCGCCGCTGTAAACGACTGACCAGCACCTCCTTTACTGATCGTCGCGCTCGCCGGGCTTAGTGTGACGGTTGTGGCACGCGGGGCGGGCCTCACGGTCACCGGCGATGTCGATGACCAGATCGTGCCCACACGCGCCTTTACATTTGCTGTCCCGTTCGTGTTCGGATCCGCGCTCGCGATAGCTGTGACGTGCGCGACTTGTCCACCGAATTGGAAGGGCGCGCCCACCGTGGCCACGTTGGTATTGTCGCTCTGCCACTCATCTACCGGAGGGTGGATCTTGTCGACTTGATTGTAGTTATCGACAAAGTGCGTGGCGACGTCGGTCCCTTGACCCGGAAACAGGGCCGGGACGGGATTGGGCAATACGAACATGCTCACCAGCGTTCGCGTGCCAGTCACCGTGACGTCGAGGCTGCCGGCTATGCCGTCGATCGTGCAGTTGACTGACGTCGTACCCGGCGCCACGGCGCTGACGGTAGCCTGTGGGAAACTGGTCGGTGTGACGCTGACGATGCTTTGATCGGACGACCACCATGAGCGCGGACGGTCGGCGGAGACTTCGTACCAATCGTTGAGCTGCGGGCTGGATCGTCCCCAGCCTCGACACGTGAACGTTGCATTGCCCCCGGGGCTCATCGACGTTGGGCCCGAGACCTCGACGCATTCGGCGGGGCGGTCAGCGTAATTGCCCGGCGGCGTGAACTTCGTGCACACGGTCCCGCTCGTGAGCTGCATGAGCGGCTCTTGGCGCACCTTCGGGGCCTGCGAGATGAGTGGGTCTGCCTGTATTTTCGGCGCGCTCGACATGAGTGGCTGTGACTCCACGGACGGGGCGCTCGACGTGTCAGTCGCTTCGTGGCACGCAGCACCGAGGATAAGCGCGAGCGCCGCCACCGAGCCCAAACTGACAATCCCCTTGGTTCGGAATTGCATCGCCTCCTCCTTATCTCACACGGTCAGCGTGATTAGATGGTCACTGAACCGGTGTTGCAGTAAGTGGATGGTAGGTAGCCCGACTTCACGTGGCGTACTCGCGCGTAGAACAGCCCGGTCTGCCCGCCCAGCACGTAGAAGTACTGCGTAATGCCGGGCCCGGCGGTCCCCACAACCTGCCAGTCGAACGGCGAGTGCATGATCGAAACTTCGGTAGACGCACTGGCATCACCGTTTGCCCAGGCGACCTTCAAGTAGTTGGGCCCCGCGATGTATTGGAGCGTGCAGCTCGTGGGTGGAGCGAGGCACGTCCCGACCGTCGCGGTTGATGCGTCACTGAGACCATCCAACGTTCCCGTGATGGTCGCTGTCCCCGCAGCATTCCCCGCGACGTTGGCGTTCCGACTTCCGTTTGGCGTGACTGGCGCGATGTTTGGATCAGAGCTCGTCCATGAAACCGTTCCTGCGCTCCAATAATTGCCGATCTCATCTGTCGTATTGGCTCCGATCGGGGAGGTGCCGTTCAGACAGACGGACAGCGGCTTGGGCGACACCGTGAATGTCATTAACGCGAAATTGTTCGCGCACGCTTGGTACGTGCCGATTTCCCAGTTCTGCTGAATCATGAACTCTCTTCCGCCGACGTTGGTGTTCGCGTACGCCGTCCCACCGTTCACGGGGTAAATGGTGCCGCTGAGCCATACGCACTTGTCGGCATTCTCGAAGACCGAGTCGTGTTGAATGTCGTACCAGGCGCCCCCCTGGGGGTCAGTGTTCGTCTCTTCGAGCTCGTGCGCCGTCATGGTGATTGCGGCTTCTGCGGCAGGGTCGTTGTTTGGCGAACCGAATCCTACGCCCCACCGGCAGCCCGCAAGATCGGCGACGTGCGGCATGGCTGCTGCCTTGACCACTCTTCCATAAGGAAACCAGGTGAAAGACCAGTGTTCGGCGCAGAACCCGCTTGCAAACAGGTTGTCTTGATCGACGCCGGCATCCGTGTAGACCATGTATACCGTGTTCGGGTCCCACGTCAGCGCACCACTCGAAAAACCGGCCAGGATCTTTGACTGAAGGGAGGATCGGGAAACATTGGCCCCGCTGGCGGGCACACCGGTGTTGGATGCCCAGTACTGCGCGTAGATGACACTGTTCTGGATGTGCGTGCCGCCGCTGCCGTAGTAGGTCGTGTTAATGCCGTAATATTTTGAACCGCCCACGTGGTTCAGAAAGAAGCCAACAAGGGATCCATCATTCGCACCTGAACCGGTTGTCCCAGCTGTGGGACCACCAGTGAAGATCGTTCCGGCAGACCAGTAGATTGTCGCGACCCGCTGTGCGAAGATGACGGTCCCGCCGTGATAGGTAATCGTCGGCGGTCCGTAAAACTGCGACGATGCCATGGGGCCAGAACGGGTCGGCAGGACTTGTTGCAGAGGGCGTTGCGGCGCCCGATGGACCGACAGCTCCTGGGTCTCTGAAGGTGATGACGGGGGCGAAACGGGCGACTGGGTCGGAGTAGGTGACTCCGTGCAGCCTGCCACACCAACCAGCGCGAGAATGCTCCAGCCGAGTCGCTTCATTATGCCTCCTGATCCCGGGCAAGCCGCGGGGTCTTTCGAGAACAGGAGGAAGCCTATACCTGACGTGTAACTGCGGGAGAGTCCAAAACGAGGAGGATGCAGTCCAAAATCTACGCGAGTTCGACGCGCTCCTGCCGGAGGTGATGGTGTCGTCGATCGGACTGCGAGAGCACCTGTCCGACGATCGGAGAATGCCGCGCGGCCCGGTGGGCATGGCGCCGCATGTTGGATGGATCGCCGAAACCGGCGAGCGCGCGCGCCGTGCGAATCGGTAGATGTTCGCTCGCGACGAGCTCGGAGTACGCCAGTAGTCTGACGCAGATGATGAAGTGCTCGATCCGATTAAAGCCCAACTCCGCGCACTGACGCCGCACCAGGCCCAGCGTCACGCGACACTGCCGCGCCAAGTCGCGCGGTCGGCGAATCGACCACGGATCTTGGCACAGGGCTTCCACGAGCGGTTGTACGAATCGGAATGTGGGCTCGGCGTTGAGCACGAGCTCGGCGACCCGACGTCCACTCGGTCCCCCCACCAGGCGAAGCAGTTCCGCCACCGTAACGTCTCGCACTTGTCGCGAGCTCACAGAGAGCACGTGAACGCCTGGTTGCGAGGCGAGGTTGAGCCATTGGGGGCTGATCGGTGTGTCGCCGGGAAGCAGACACACTGTCGCGCGCCCCAGCAGCGGTTGTAGACGTCGCGGCTCCACGGACGCATGTCGATCGGTTAGATCAACGACAACGACGTCGCCCGGCCGCACCTCATGTGCGGGGGGTGCCGAAGCCCAAACTCGCGCCTCGACTTTGGGTTTTAGCGCGCGCGACAGCGTGGCGGCGCTGCCGCTCACACCGAGCAGATGTACGGTGGCGAGATGATACATTGGGCATCAAGCGTGGAAGGGCACCACGCCGGATACATGTACCCAGACATTGCTGCCGAGGGTCCTTGCGGTTATGACCTACTACGCGGGGTCGTCTGCGCAACCATCGACCGCGTGACCGCAACCACACGCACCGTGGCCGCACGTTGATGGCGCGCTGCGCGGCAACTAGCTTCCTCGACCCATGGCGCCGCTCTCCACTCAAGACCGCATCACCGACGTCCACATCCACATCCAGCCGTGGCGGCAGCTCAAGCCCAGCGTGCAGGAGGCGATGCGCAAGGGCAAAGAGGATCACTGGGAGTTCCTGATCTCCGTCATGGACGATCCGCAGGCGTTGCTCGAGGTGATGGATCGCTCGCGCGTGTGGCGCGTCGGCCTCGTGAACTATCCCAGCCCCGACATCATGGGCTTCGACGATTCGACGAACACCTTCGCTGCGAAATACGCACAGGCGAACCCCGAGCGGCTGCTGCCGTACGGCGGCGTGCACGCCCGCTTCACGCGCGATCCGGCTGGCGACGTCGATCGCCTGATCGATCTGGGAATCCGGCTGCTCAAGGTGCATCCGCCCCACCAGGCCTTCCCCGCCAATGCGTACACCGACGGCCTTACGGCGCTGGGCAAGATCTACCGGCGATGCGAGGAGCGCGGATTGCCGGTCATGATCCACACCGGCACCTCCATTTTTCCCGGCGCGCGGTCGAAGTACGGCAATCCGATGGAGCTGGACGACGTCGCCATCGATTTTCCCAACCTACAGCTCGTGATGGCGCACGGCGGCCGGCCGCTGTACATGGAAGAGGCGTTTTTCATCCTGCGACGTCATGGGAAAGTCAGACTCGACGTGTCGGGCATTCCGCCCTCCAAGTTGCTGGAGTACTTTCCCCGCCTGACGGAGCTCACCGACCGCGTGCTCTGGGGCACCGACTGGCCCAGCCCGGGCGTGAAAGATCTCCGGCAAAACATCGATCAGTTCCTGGCCCTGCCGCTTACGAAAGAGCAGCAACAGGCTATCCTCGAAACCAACGCGCTTGCGCTTTTTCCCGTGGAGCCCTGAACCCATGCGCAACTTGTTCGCCCTGCTAGTGCTTCTACCTGCAACGCTGCCGGCCCAGGCGGGGCGCATTCAGTTCGAACAGTTCACGCTGCCCAATGGTCTCCGCGTGATCTATTCCGAGGACCACTCCACGCCGATCGTCACGGTCGATGTCTGGTACGAAGTCGGCTCGCGCAATGAGCGGCCCGGCCGCTCCGGCTTCGCGCACCTCTTCGAGCACATGATGTTCGAGGGATCGGCCCACGTGAAGAAATCCGCGCACGGCCAGCTGGTGGAGCGCGCCGGCGGCATCTATAACGGCAGCACCGCGGAGGATCGCACCAACTACTTCGAGACGGTGCCGTCGAATCGTCTGAACCTCGCGCTGTGGCTGGAAGCCGATCACATGCGTTCGCTCGCCATCACGGAGAAGAGCTTCGAGAATCAGCGGCAAGCGGTGAAGGAAGAGCGGCGCCTGCGCGTGGACAATCAGCCGTATGCGGGGGCGTTCTCCGACGGCCTGACCTGGCCGTTCGACAGCACGAGCTGCTTCCCGTACGCGCACACGGTGATCGGATCGATGGCCGATCTCGATGCGGCGAAGCTCCCCGACGTACAGGCGTTCTTCGACACCTACTACGCCCCGAACAACGCGACGCTGGTCGTGGTCGGCGACTTCGCCCCGGCGGAGCTGCGGCGCCTGGTCAATCAGGATTTCGCCGGCGTGCCCAGTCACGCCGAGCCGGAGCCACCGCGGTGCGACGCCGCCACGGCCAAGGGTCCGGCGCGGCGCGAGGTCCATGACGCCCAGGCGAATCTCGACCTCGTCATGCGGCTGTATCGCATTCCCGAGCACCGCAACGCCGATACCCCGGCCCTCGAGATCCTCAACATCATCGTCGGCCAGGGCGAGAGCTCGCGGCTCAACGTGTCGGTCGTGCGCCGCGAGAAGGCCGCGGTCGGTGCCGGCTCACTGCTGAATCCGTTCGGCTCGCGCAACGGTCCCGGCGTCTGGGCGGCGTACGGCATTGTCAATCAGGGCGTGCCGTCGAATCGGCTGGACAGCCTGCTGAGCCTGCAGCTCGACAGCATCCGCGCGAACGGCATCACCCCGGCGGAGCTCGACAAAGCCAAGAACGCGATCCGGGCGGGATTCATCGGCAACCGCGAGACCACATTGGGCAAGGCCGAGGAGCTGCACCACTATCTCACGTTCCATCCGTCGCTCGAGGAGATCAACACCGATCTCGACCACGTGCTGGCGGTGACGAGCGATGACGTGAAGCGCGTCGCCAATCTCTATCTCGCGCCGAACAATCTGACCCTGCTGATCGTCCGTGCGGGTGCCGCGCCGTCGTCCGGGGGTGGCCAATGAAACGTCGGACCGTTGGACTGTCGGACTGTTGGACGGTGGCATTGTTGGCGGTTTTCCTGTCCAACAGTCCGACCGTCCGACTGTCAGCGCAGGAGCCCTTCCCGACCCGCCCCCCGGCAGCCGCCCGACTTCGTCCGGTCCGGTTCCCGCCGTTCCAGCAAGTGGCGCTGCCGAACGGAATGACGCTGTTGCTGGTCGAGAACCACGAACAGCCGACGCTCTCCCTCAGTCTCAGCTTTCCCGCCGGGAACGCCTACGATCCGGCCGGCAAAGAGGGCGTCGCGGCGCTCGTCGCGGAGCTGTTGACCAAAGGCACGCCCACGCGCGACGCCGAGCAGATCTCGGCGACGATTGAAGGCGTGGGCGGCAGTATCAGCGCGAGCGCGGGCGACGATTTCCTCACAGTCTCGACCGACGTGTTGAGCGATCACGCCGATCTCGCATTTTCGCTGCTCGGCGAGGTCACGCGGGGCGCGACGTACCCCGATAAGGAGCTCGAGCTCGCGCGCACCCGCTTCCTGTCGTCGCTCGAGGTCGAGCTATCCCAAGCGGGCAACGTTGCCACGCGTGTCTTTCAAAAAGAGATCTTCGGCACCAATCCGTACGGCCGGAACACGAGCGTGGCCGCCTACAAGGCGATCACGCGCGATGACGTCGCAGGGTTCGCGGGCCGGCGGCTGCGTCCCGGCGGCTCGCTGCTCGTCGTCGCGGGCGACATCACGCTGGAGCGGGCGCGCGCCCTCGCCGCGCAGGCGTTCGGTAGCTGGCGCGGCGCCGCGGCGCCGGCCGCAGTCTTTCGGACCGCCCCGACGAAGCGCGCCACGGATATTCTCCTGGTCAACCGGCCGGGATCGGTCCAGGCCAACATCGTGATCGGGAATACGACGTTCCTCCCGACCGACACGACCTACTATCCCGCGCGGGTCGCGACCCACGTGCTGGGTGGCGGCTCGGACTCGCGGCTGTTCACGATCCTGCGCGAGCAAAAGAGCTGGACGTACGGCTCGTATGCCTCGCTCCGACGTAACCGCGGGTTGGGGTACTGGCAGGCGACCTTCGAGGGCCGCACCGAAATCAGCGACAGCGCGCTCGTCGAGCTGCTCCATCAGATCGACCGTGTTCGCACGGAAACGATTCCGGACAGCGAGCTCAGTGGGGCCAAGGGCTTTCTCGTGGGCTCCTTCCCCTTGACGATCGAAACGCCAGGCCAGATCGCGCAGGTCGTCACGTCGGCGCGGCTGCTCGGCCTTGGCGCCGATTACGTGCCGCGCTATCGCGAACGCCTGGCGGCTGTGACCGGGCCGCGCGCGCGCGCCGCGGCGCAGCGCGTCATTCGTCGCGACGCCATGACCATCGTAGTCGTCGGCGATGCCAAGGCGCTGTATGACAAGCTCAAGGGCATCGCGCCCGTCCGGCTCGTGGACATCGACGGCAAGGCGATGAGTCCTACCGAGCTGAATCCGACGG
>Ga0137394_10004305_pt1 | contig 10788 bp, 10 predicted proteins | sample czobulk116metaG_FD_108278 | JGI IMG/M metagenome (GOLD analysis project Ga0137394, IMG submission 108278) | Vadose zone soil microbial communities from Angelo Coast Range Reserve, California, USA - czobulk1.16 metaG | ecosystem: Environmental > Terrestrial > Soil > Vadose zone | place: USA... | reverse complement strand
GCTTAATGGTAAAGTTCCAGCCTTCCAAGCTGGCCATGCGGGTTCGATTCCCGTTGCCCGCTGAGATCAGCGCGGCGTTGATCTGATTTTCGATGTGTTGCCATTTGGTCGCCTGTGGTACAGCGAGCCAAACGCAATCAGCAACGCAAAGTTCGAGAAACGCGTCAGCTTTTCATCAGCTCTTGTGCTAGTGGATGTCCAACTGTTCGTGCTGGGATTGTATCTCCCGCAGGCGTTCAAACTGTACCGTGTCGCGATCAGTCGTCGTCACTCAACAATTGCAGCGCAAGTGGTATCGTCGTTAACGCGCCGACGGCGACCAGCGTCCAGCCGATCGCTCGCCTCTGCTCACCGCTCAGCTTTTCAGAAAGCAACAGCGCGATGCCGGCGCCCAGCATTGCACGCGTGCCCGCGATGAGACCGATTTGAGGAACGGTGACTTCGTGTTGTTTCATCTGTCGTTTCCCTCCTTTAATCGTAATGCTAATCCACCACAGATGGGCTCGGGCCGCAAGCCGAGCGCTGCCGCTTCCGGTTCCAGAGACGCGGTTAGCTTTTCCTCCGCACGCACAACGAAACGCTTTCCGTTCGCGATGCGGGTCAGCAATCTCGTGAAGGACGAGCAATCTGGATTGTCGATACACACGTTAAGAAATTGTCTTGACCCAAGGCATAGGTTTTTATTAGACCCGTATCGGGGCGGCGGAGTGCAAGTATGCAAGACAAAGATGTCAATATCAATGTGGTCCGCTCCGTCTGGCGTCGAACGAAGAAGGGACACATCAAAGCTCGCGACCTGCAGCCACAAAAAGACGTCAAAGGTGGTGGCGGTGTTGCGGGCATTATGAGAACGCCCGGTTCGATCATCGAGGCTCCGCTACAAATTGCCCATAAAGCGCCACCGTCCTGTAGGACTCCGCGCTGGCTGCATCAGTTAAGAGCAGCACGAGACGCTATGATTCGAAAGTTGTTCGAAATTCCAGCTGAGCCTGAGCGAAAGGCTCAGGCGGAGCGGATTGCAAAGGCGCAGCGGGTGTTCTCGCGGTGGCTGAAAAAGAGCAAGAAGTAGCAACAAAGTAGCGACGCCCCGACAAGCAAATGCCGGATGGCGGACTTATCGATCGCCATCCGGCATTTCGTGCTTTTCGCAGGCAACGCTGCGTAACTGGTGAGAAAAGCCGTCTTGTTTTTTCCTTTGCTATTGGCCTCCGACAGGTACCGCCAAATACGCAATTAATGCGCCGGTAGTTGGGTCGAACGCTCTACCTGTAATCTCTCCCTTGTCATTTATGTCTTTCGCGAGTGCGAGAAAGGCAGAATAACTGCCTTTGAGATCGTTGAGGTCTGTTGGTGTGTTGCCGTGGTCCCAAATAACTGCGCGACAATCGACTTGGTCCGCGTCGCATGAGACACCGACTACCTGCCGGGCTTCATTAATACCGTAGGCCTCACTGTCTACATGTTTTGGTGTGCGGTTTGGCAGAGGTTTTAGCTGTCGGATGCCATCCTCCCTGGTCCACATGAAAGCGTGTACGATGTCGCCTTCAACAAACGCCGCGTCGCCAGCAAACCCGACTACATCGCCTCGTTGATTGATTGCCGTCGGCGTATTCCACCACGGGGCTGACGCGTTTGGATAAATATCCCTCACGGTGCCATTTTCCCAAAGCACGGCATGCTTGGCCGTATGTCTTCCAACGGCCTGGTCACAGATACCAGAGATGCCCACGATTTGACCATTATCGTTGATCGCCGTCGCAGCTCCTGAGCTGTCGCCCGGGGGCAGAGGGAGGTCATGGATCTGGTCTGGGGGTCCCAGAGTCCACACGGCTGGACGAAACTGGAGTACTTGGGTGCAGCAACACGTAGGATCATGGACGCCATTTTCCGCCCATCCGACTACCTGACCGAAGTTGTTGGCTCCCGTGGCAAAGCCATTATTCCCTCCAGGAAAATTGGGCAGTCCCCTCATCTGGTTGTTTTGCCAAACGAACCCGAGGTTGATATAGCCAACGTTGTTAGGCGTGCTGTAGAAAGCCGCGCTACTCCAGCTCTCGCCGAGGAGTTGCGGGTCGGCGGTTTGGGAAATACCCACGATGATTCTCGCGGTATTTTTGACGTTCCATGTTACACTGCTGTTTGGGCCGCCGAGTGTGCCGAGATCGGAAAGCACGCCGTTTCGCCACAGCGTAGCATGCCGGTTCCTATTCGGCAGCCTGGAATAGCCTGCCGCCCAGCTCTGGTCATTGATGCTGTTTCCCCCGCTACTCGTTCCGCCAAAATCAGGGAGGGTCGACACGTTATATTGTGTTTTTGCCTTTGCCTGAACTTGTCCCTGTGCGTGCACCGGAAGTAAACCGATGCACACAACAGTCACGACTATTGAAAGAGTTTTGGTAACTCCTTTGGTTATAAGCTGTGCTGTCATATTTTCTGTTTGAATTTTCATGACCGCACTTTAGGAACTCGCGTCGAGACATCGCCAGAGCCACTTCATAGGTTTCGTACAGTCCATTTGATGAGATGGTCACCTGACCAGTTCAGTGGCGACTGCAGAGGGATGGCGAATCAGTGCTGCGGCTTAATTCAATTTTGAATTAAGCGCCGTGGCGAACTTGCTAAGCCCCTCACGGATTTGCGCACGCGACCATGCGGCGAATCCGAAAGTGAGCGCGGGCTTCGGCTCTACCTTCATAAAGCAGGAAGACAACGGCGACGGCCTGATACCGATGTCAGTGCATACGCGCGTCATCACCGGCATGTGTTGTTTCTGTCGCACCCAGGCGACGAAGTGTAATCCAGCTTCGGGGATTTCGAGGATGAAGTACTTGCTTAACAATTTGTTGAATTGCTCGATAAAAAAGTCCCTTCGATCCGAATATAATTTTCGCATCCGTTTAATGTGAGTGAGGAAAAACCCCTCCGTTAGGAATCGGGCCAATGTCGCCTGATCGATGGCCGGGGAATGTTGGTCGATCACCGCCCGAGTCTTAATCATTGGTTCGACCAAATGTTCCGGCGCCAGGATGTAACCCAGCCGCAAGGACGGGTAGAGGATCTTGCTCATGGTGCCTGAGTAGATGACACGACCGACGTTATCGAGGCCTTGCAAACACGGGAGTGGGGGACCGGTATAACGAAATTCCGAGTTGTGATCGTCTTCGAAAATGTAAGCGTCACAGGCGCGCGCGAAATCAATTAAAGCCGTTCTTCGCGCGAGGCTCATCGTCATGCCGAGCGGGAATTGATGGGAAGGGGTTACGTAAATTATTTTTGGCGAGCGCTGCTTCGACGGCCGCGCGATTGTGATTCCTTCGTGGTCAACAGGTCTTGGAACAATAGTAGCCCCGGCAAAGCCAAAGGTTCGGCGAGCCTGGTAAAATCCTGGATCCTCAATCCACGCAACCTCGCCTCGATTCACCAGTGCCATCGCGCTGATCATCATTGCCTGCTGCGTTCCGGCCGTGATGATGATCTGGTCCGGATGACAGCGCGCGCCTCTGTAGTCGCACAAATAGGATGCCAACGCCTTGCGCAACTCCGGATCACCACGGCTTGACGCATACTGGAGCAGATGCGCTCCTTTTTGTGCGAGAACTTGTGTTCTGAGTCGTTCCCATATTTCGATCGGAAATTCATCGAGTGCCGCGACCGCGGGGACAAAGGAGACCCCGGGCGGGCCTGCGATTCCGAAATCAAACTGTTTTCCGACCCGATTATCGGGAATATTTCTTACGCGATCAGAAAGGCGCGGTGGGCGCTCCAAAGATCGTGCTGCGTTTGTCGTTCCTGCACTCAGGAAAGTTTCAGGCAACGCCTCCGTGAGGAATGTGCCGGATCCAATTTTAGCTCGAAGATATCCTTCAGCATGAAGCCTCGAAAGAGCGAGGTTTACCGTGAATCGCGATATTCCAAGATCCGCAGCCAGCGCGCGAGAGGAGGGCAGTCGGGACGAATTATCGTTGAAGCTTCCCGAGACCAGTTCATCGCGTATCTGGCGGTAAAGTTGATGATGCAGTGGTTCGGCCGCAGCGCGATCCAGCCGGACCATTTCAAAAGCGAGTATCGAACGGCGACGTCGCTTCCCATGAAAATTTGGATGTTCAGCGTTCGGCGTTTGGCGTTTTCTTCCGATCATGAAGGAAGAGCATGAGCGCGAGCACGAGTAAGAGCAACAATCCATCGAAAGTGGTCTGGCCATTTCGCACCAAGTGGACTGTTGACACCTTACCACATGGTCAGAAGCTTTCGTTCAAATGCAGACTCAAACTCCATGCACCGATTACATTGAAACAAAAGGCCTGATTTATTTTGCCAGAATGCTGGACAAGATCCGGCTAAAAGCAGCGGGAAAATTGCCGCCCGAATATTTTACCGGTGTCGAAGATCCGACGCACTTCGACGCCCGTTGCACAAGATTTCTGGGAGTAGATTACGATGAGCTTGTGGAGAAAACGCTGCAAGGTGGATCGGACGAGGAAATCCTGGACTGGTGCTTTGCGAGTGGCAGGCGGCCCAGCAAAGAGGAAATTTCCATCTGGAACGCCTTTCTTCGGAAGCGTGGCTGGCGGGACGAAGCGAGCGACGAACTAGCCGAGTCGAAGAAAGAAGCGGGTTTCGGCGATCGTCGAGACATTCAAACGTGGTTGGACCTGCACGATGCCGAAGAGGGAAGAACGCCACGCGCAGTGTTTTCCGACTAACAAACCTTCACGCGCGCGGAGTGTAATCACTGCGTTCCTACGGTGTAAGGAAAATTTTGCCTGTGTAAGGATCTTCTACTTCGCTTCCCGGTGGAAAACCGGTGACGTCGACGTAACCGCTATCTGGCGCGAACGGGCTGGTAACCCAGCCTGGTTTGCCGGGCACCGGAGTTCCATACGGCAGCTCAGTTTTTTGCTGGCTCGTGCCTGAGGCTGCCTTCGCGACGCGGACATCGCCTCGCCCCTGTGGCGCAGGGACTGGACTGCGCGAGGTCTGATTATTCGAAGCATCACTAGGCGGCGTTTCATTATGCTTATGACTGCTCCGGTGCGGCCGCGGCTTCTCATTCGGTTGCGCGATTGCGCTACGTAACGCTCTGAAAAAATCTCGAAAGGGCCCTGCTTTCGCTACATCAGGCCGACTGACCAGCGTGGCGATCGCGAACCAGATTGCGATGGAGCGGAGCGGTACTTTCACCAAGGATGGTTCGTATCAGCCGCCTGCCGTGCGCGTCTCCCTTAGGGTTTTACGACCACTGGTGTCCCGATCTGAACGATATTGTAAAACTGGCGGGCTTTCCAATAAGGCATCCTGATGCATCCATGTGATGCGGGAACCCCCGGCAGGTAACCTTGGTGCAATCCGTAGCCCGGCGAGAATTCGAGAAAATAGGGCATCGAGGTACCCACGAAATGCGAATGCGGCGGTTGGCGGTCACGCCTGCTATCGACGTTGGCCTTCAAGACCTGGCCTGAGTCGTCAACGTAGTCACCGTATAGACTGGAGCGATGATGTTCGTCTTTACGAATCACCTGAAAATGACCAGTCGGAGTGCGGTATCCTTCTCGGCCGCTTGATATCCGAGACGACGCCATTCTATACCCTCCGCGGTAGAGATAGGCTTGTTGCTCCTGCAAGCTGACAATGATCGATGGCCGGCCGGAATGACTCGCCGGTAAATTCGACGTGATCAAGTCGGTCACGGTGCTACAGCCGCTCAAAATCATGAGGATCGTGCAGAACGCGCAAAATTGTGAAAGTCGATTCATCATTTGCTCACACCGAATGTATCTAAAACTCTAGGCACAGCAGGTTCCGGCGCTTGTATTGCTGCCTAGGCGATCAGCACTTCGGCGAAAAGGACGCTGTTTTCCACGGTTTTGGATCAGGTGTTGCTACACTACGTGCGTTCCTGTTGCAATGCAGTTTCGCATCCACCACGCCAATACAACCCATACGCTGTGGTTTCGACGATTATCGGGCAAGCACGCCTACTTCGTTTCGTCTTAATCGCTCAGCGAGCTTCATGCTCTTTTTGCGACCGATGATGACGAACGTGTTATTTTCTCCCAAAGTTGACCACGGCCCGGGCGGCACTTCGCTAAACTCCACAAACCGCCAGTCCGTAACGTCCGTCTCTTTCAGCCCGAGATAGTCTCGCACAGCAGGGGAAACATCGAGGCCAGCACCCCCATTAAGACTCGGCTTCGGACGTTCGTTGCCAAAAACATATTGCCAATGGTCTGTCCGGAAGGGTCCTGCGTCTTCCCATTGCGCGTACGCGATTCGATTGCCTTTTCGGATCGCGACCCAGCGATCTTTGCAAGTGGAAAGAGCTGGGCCTTGGTACGCCTCCTTAAACCAGGGGACAACACGAGGTGCTTCCGGGCGGTGGCCAGTATGTGCTTTGTCATTGTAGGGGAGCGCGCAATAAAATGGGTTCTGTCGCGGTGTAAATCTTACCGGGATATAATTGCTCCGATTGCCAGGATTCGGGTCGTCGAAACCGCCGTAGTTTTTTGTCCATTGTTTGTCCCACGCACTTGTGCGATTTGGGACAAGATTGTGCCCGCTTGGCTGTTCGCCGATCCAAAAGATTGTGGTTACGATCTCTCTTTTCCACGGATACTGGCGCGCAGGCCGAGAGGCGGAAGCTTTTCTGATGAGGGGTTTGTCTTTGTCAGCGACGGCTTCGATTTGAGCAGCAAAGGCTAGATCAAATGCGGGAAACAGCGCGAAACAAAAAAGCCCAAGAGAGCAGCGTTTCCCCATTATTTTCCAATCGCTTCCCGTTCAAACACTGCGTAGCGCTGCGAAGATTTGCTTCGCATTTCGCGGCCTAGATTATCATCTTGGACGCAAGATTAAAGCGATTTTTTCGATGCACCGCTCGGAATGAGGCTTTGAAAAGTGCTGTTGCATCATAGGTATGATACGCGCGCTTGCGAAGAGTGGAGATGTCCAATGCGGATTCGAGTCCCGCTGGCCGCTATTGGTCCGGTGCGATCAGTTCGCGGTTACGCCAGGTAAAACCGAGACCTGAGTAAATCGTTAGTGCCACAGTAATCCACACGAGGACTGGGCCAGCTTCATGCCAGGCGCGCAGCCACCAAATCGGTGTTTGGCTCGCATACCGCAGTTCCGCAATTGAAAGAAGCGCGAGAAAGAAAATAATCGTGATGATTTGCCACGAAGTCTTTTGTTTACCCAGACTCTCTGCTGGAAGGATCCGTCCTTTGGCGCTAGCCATCATACGCAATCCGGTAACCAAAAAATCTCGCGCGACGACTGTGGTCGCTGCCCACGCCGGCACGGCCTTGAGCGGCACGAGGGAAATGAACGCTGCAGCCACCATGATCTTGTCCACGAGCGGGTCCATTAATTTCCCAAAGTTCGTGATCAGCCCATAACGCCGGGCGATTTCTCCATCGATAAAATCGGTCAGGCCTGCAATCAGGAAAATCACAAGCGCAGCGGTGCGCGCGTATTGCCAGGAGGAATCGAGCGCGAGAACGAACAGCACTGTCAATGCAAGCCGGCTAAGAGTAATCCGATTTGCCCAGTTCATACTGTAAATGGGAGCGTTGATCCCCGCCCGGCGTCGACGACGCCGGCTACAGAAGCCTCGCTCTTAAACCGTGGCCTCTTCCAAATCGGCACTTTTTTCTTCAATTCATTCACAATCCGTTGGCTGGCGCGAAACGCTTCTTGCCGATGCGGACTGCACACCCGCAAAAAAAGCGACGGTTCGCCCGCTGCAATAAATCCGATCCGATGATGAACAAGAACCAGTTCAAGCTCAAATCCTTCTGCGGCTTGTTCGGCGATGCGCTTCAGCTGGTGCTCTGCCATTTCCCGGTGGGCTTCATATTCGATTCCTTCGATCTCAAGTCCATCTTCAAGTCTGCGCACAATTCCCCAGAAATCGAGGACCGCTCCAGCGCTGAACGTGCCGCGTTCCTTTGGCGCTTCCAAAGGCGCCTCGGTCAGCAAAATTTCGCAAACGGAATTTGCCATGCGCTTCAGGTCTTCACCACAATACATCGTCTCCGGTTTACAAACCTACTCATAAATGTCATTCTGAGCGAAGCGAAGAATCTCTGATCAGCGACCGATTCTCACAGCGGCAGACAGAGATGTTTCGCTTCGCTCAACATGACAATACAATTACGAGATGGGTTCTAATTCAGTCAAAAAGGAGATGTCAAAATGACAACGAATCAATGTGATATTGGCCTGATCGGCTTGGGCGTTATGGGCGAAAATCTCGTCCTTAACATGGAATCGAAAGGCTTTTCGGTCGCGGTATTTAATCGCACAACTGAAGTTACCGAAAAATTCGCGGCCGGGCGCGCCAAAGGAAAAAACATTCAGCCCACGCGCACGCTGGAGGAATTCGTCTCTGCGCTGAAAAAACCGCGCATAGCCATGATGATGGTCAAAGCAGGCGCGCCGGTGGACGCTGTAATTAATCAACTCTCGCCGCTACTCGAGAAAGGAGACATCATCATCGACGGAGGAAATTCTCTTTTCACTGACACGCAGCGGCGGGAAAAGGAATTGGCAGCGAGAGGAATTCATTTCGTCGGCATGGGCGTTTCCGGCGGCGAGGAAGGCGCGCTCAAAGGCCCTTCGCTCATGCCCGGTGGCTCGCGCGAGTCGTGGGAAGTCATCGCGCCGATTTTCCGCAAGATTGCTGCGCAAGTGGATGGCGAACCGTGTTGTCGATACATGGGACCCAATGGCGCCGGCCATTACGTCAAGATGGTGCACAACGGCATCGAGTACGGAGACATCCAGTTGATCTGCGAATCGTACGCCATTCTCAAGGACATCCTCGAGATGGACGCCGCACAGCTCGCTGAAGTTTTTACAGAATGGAACAGAGGCGAGCTCGAGAGTTACCTGATCGAAATCACATCGCAGATTTTTCGAAAGATCGATCCTGAGACCGGCAAGCCGCTCGTGGACATGATTCTCGACAAAGCCGGACAAAAAGGAACAGGCATCTGGACGCTTCAAGCTGCAATCCGGCAATATGTCGTCATTTCAACAATCAACGCCGCTGTTGAGGCGCGCGTCATTTCATCCCGAAAGGACGAACGCGTAGCTGCCTCGAAAATTCTGCCGCATCCGAGACTTCGAAAGTTTAAAGGGAATCGCGCTCGCCTAATCGATGCGGTGCGCGATGCACTTTACGCGTCGAAGATTGTTTCTTACGCGCAGGGAATGGAGCTTCTGCGCTCGGGAAGTGCTGAATATAAGTGGAACCTCAACCTCAGCGATATCGCCACCATCTGGCGAGGCGGCTGCATCATTCGCGCAAGATTCTTGAATCGAATCGTCGAAGCATATCGGCGCGACGCGGAGCTGCACAATCTTCTGCTCGATCGATATTTCACGAGGGCAATCAAAAAGGCGCAGCCCAAATGGCGCCTCGTTGTTGCATTAGCCGTTAAACATGGCGTAGCGGTCCCCGCGTTTTCTGCGTCGCTTGCCTATTTCGATAGTTATCGCTCAGCTCGTTTACCTGCAAACCTTCTGCAAGCGCAACGCGACTTCTTTGGCGCGCACACGTACGAGCGCATCGACAAGCCTGGCGTCTTTCACACGGAATGGACCGAGCCAGACCACAAGTCCGCCGAAAAACCTGCCGAACCAAAAACACCCGAGCCGCATCATGCGGGTGAGTAACTGTAGCGTGTGCTGTCCTCAGCGCAGGCTGGTCCGCTGAGACAGCGGACACTACAGCAGGTAATTTTTCGTTAGCGAAAATCGTGCGACTCGCTGCCGACGAGTTCGCCGTGCGCGAGCGGTTTGATTTGGCGCGTTTTGATCAATACGACGTTGTCCGAGTTCTGCACTTCGCCTTCGATCACAAGAAAATCTTCTTCGGTGATCAACAGGCGGAATCGTTCGAACAGATCAGGATCGACAATGGCGTTTGAAACGCCGGTCTCGTCTTCCAGACTGACGAAGACAAATCCTTTCGCCGTGCCAGGTCGCTGCCGGCAAATCACGTTTCCGGCGATTTGCACGATCGAGCCGTGTTTCGCTTTCGTCAGATCAATTGCACGCCAAACGTTCTGCAAACGCTCGCGAAGTAATTTCATCGGATGCGGGCCGGTCGTGAGGTTCATTGTGTCGTAATCGGCGCGTACACGCTCTGGCAATGTCATTGGTGGAAGGGGAGCGTGGGCGCCCTGCCTGCTCTTTTCGGCGCCCCCGCCGAAACCCTCCCGATGAGTGTCCCGCGAGGCGCGTGACACAGCGGGCGAGGCGCCCGCGCTCCCCAAGAGATCGTCGTAAATCGTTTCTTCGACCTTCCACATCGCGGCGCGGCGGTGTTGGGCAAAACAATTGAATGCGCCGAGTTCGGCCAACGTGCGCAATTCGGCTTTCGAAAGTGAAACACGCCGTTTGAAATCATCGAGCGACTTAAATGCGCGATGTTTTCGTTCGTCTTTGATTTGTTCGCCGTGCTCCTGGCGCAATCCGTTCACGACGCACAACCCGAGACCAAACGTGTTGTTATCGATGACGGTGCAACGCCAGTCCGATTCGGTCACGCACACTGGCTTAACTTTCACGCCATGCCGTTGTGCGTCTTTCACGATTGTCGCCGGCGTGTAAAAGCCCATCGGCTGATTGTTCAAAAGACTCGCGTAAAATTCCGGAGCGCGATGCACTTTCAGATAAGCGCTGCCATAGGCGAGAATGGCGAAACTGATCGCATGCGATTCCGGAAATCCGTACAGCGCAAACGACGTGATAGAGTGAATGATCTTATCGATTTGATCGGGG
>Ga0137394_10004303_pt1 | contig 10790 bp, 14 predicted proteins | sample czobulk116metaG_FD_108278 | JGI IMG/M metagenome (GOLD analysis project Ga0137394, IMG submission 108278) | Vadose zone soil microbial communities from Angelo Coast Range Reserve, California, USA - czobulk1.16 metaG | ecosystem: Environmental > Terrestrial > Soil > Vadose zone | place: USA... | reverse complement strand
CCACTGGATGCTGTATTCAAATCTGGAAATCGATCATGGACCCCTGTGGATGGCGACATAGCTGAGTGGATTGATTCGCAGGTCGTCTTTTTACATGGCGGCTTTAGATGTGGGACACTGAACCCGAAATCTGCAGTGGGGCCTAGCCGTCTTCCGTTTGTGGAGTGTGTCAGGTCACGTGGTTATTTCAATTTCCAGTTGTGTCGCTGCATAAACGAGATCGTGCATTTTGGCGATGCATAATGGGTTCAGACGATGCGAGAGTGATGTCACATATGATACCTGTTTAGAAGGTTCAAAGGAAGCAAATGTGGTAACAGATTGATCTAAGCATGAATACGACTTGTAGACATGTGTTGCTAACACAAATGTGTACACTATAGTGTGTGGTGTGGCGGAGGACAAGCCTTGCTTCCGCGGATCGGATGCACCTGTTTGTATTTGTATTAGTTTGCCCGAACCCAACCCTAACCCTAACTGCGCTCCCAAGTATGATGGATGCACGGTAATTCCGCTCCAGGGGATCGAAATTAAGATGCCCCGTGCACCCAGGTCTATAGGTAATGCACTCGTTAGCGCTAGTTAGCTGGTTAGTGCCCAGAGAGAGAAAACGTGATGAATGATGCATGACCCTATCTTTCACTACTAAGTTCGGCTCGACGGTCAGCCGTCGCAATCATCCGACCCGACAAAATACCTTCGTCCACCACTATCATCCTCCTTCCTTACAATCCACCGCCATGTCCGCCCCATCGCAAGAGGACAATGGTACTTCCAGCTTCACCGCGCCGCCGAATTACACTTTCCCACATCATCGCCTCAATCTGCTACAGCGCTACCCAGAGAAGCAGCCCATCGTTCTGGTCGCATGCGGCTCTTTCAGCCCAGTCACCTACCTCCATCTACGCATGTTCGAGATGGCAGTCGATTACGCCCGCCAAAACACAGATTTCGAAGTGATGGGTGGGTACATGAGTCCGGTATCGGACAAGTACAAGAAACCAGGATTGCTGAGTGCGAGTCACCGGTGAGTCATCATCATCATGTTTCGCTCTGTCCGGTGTCCAGTGTTCTGCGCTGTTATCGCACACCCTCGATTCGGTGTTGCGTTTGTTGGTCGGGTGTCACTTTTGCGTTATGAGCATCTCTTATGGCAAGTCGACGTATGTCATCGTGCATCTTCGGACCATTTGCCCGGTATATCCTCGGTCCCCACTATCTCCGCTTCCATCCAGTTCTCATCCGTTGAGGTAACGGCGGGAGCACCTGATGTTCTTTGACGGCACCCTTACGAACGCAACGCCCTAACACATGGCGTCCTGAGCGCGGTCGCTCTCCCATATTGGGCTCGCATCATTTTCATCACCGAGGTTGGCTAACCATCGCCTCTCAGCGTCAACATGTGCACCCTTGCAACTGAACAGACTTCACCGTGGCTCATGGTAGATCCATGGGAAGCCTTCCAAGATTATCAGCGCACCGCAGTAGTGCTCGATCATTTCGACTATGAGATCAACACGATACTAGGCGGCGCGCAGCTACCGCTGTCCGGCGAAAGGCGGCCCATCTGCGTGATGCTTCTTGCTGGCTCTGACCTTATTGGTACGATGTCGGAGCCAGGCGTATGGACTGAGAAGGATGTGAGTTCCAGTTAGCGTTCTCCGGCTGGGAGACCTCCTCACGCGCATCACTAGCTGGATCACATCCTTGGAAAGTTCGGCACGTTCATCGTAGAGCGCGCTGGCTCAGACATGGATCATGCGACGGAGGCGCTCGCACGATGGCGTCACAATATCTTCCTCGTGCCCCAGCTCATCCAAAACGATGTGTCGTCGACCAAGGTCCGCCTGTTCCTTCGTCGTGGACTCTCAGTGCGCTACCTTCTTCCGGCCCCTGTCGTCCAATATATCGAAGAACACGGCCTATACATCGACGGCCCGTCCAGCCATGATAAGAAGGATAAAGATAAAGAAAGGGTAAAGGACGAGGCCTGGAGGCGAGCGGGCGCGAGTACGCCCTCACCGGCAGGCAGCATGACACATTGAGGGAGTATTGATTCCGATCGTTAATATATCTTGCAAGTAGAGCCATTTATTGCAAATCATTCCCCCCGCAGGTGGTTTGCTGGGATGTAACTTAATCTATCATACAGTTCAGTCGATTGACAACTAGCGTACATGGACGTTGATGATTTACTACTGTACCTAACACTGCGACTCTTGTCAACCGCCACATCGATCAGCCTCTCATGCTCATGCCATGATACTCTTCGAGCTTCAGAGGACAAATCGGAGTCAGATGAACGGGCTTCACTCGAGCTTCTGTAATCAGATAAGCCTCAGGATCGAACTTGGAAATATCATGGCATGAGCGACGCTCAGACTCGGGCGTTGATCTACTACTCTACACATCTTCTGCGCAGTCCCTTTGGACGTCCCTCGAAAAAAGAAGGGCCCGAGACATAGTCTGCTTGCGCTTCCTGAAGCTGGAATCGAGAGACGAGGCATCATCATCTGTTTGGTCGCAATTGAGTTGCTGATAGTTGGCTTGACTTGGTTGGTGGCATCCATTTATCATCAGGTCTACATCACGTCAATAATTTGACTTCAAGGAGAGATCAGCTCTCAGTGTGGAGAAGTTGATAGTGATCATTATCTTTCTCCGGTGTTTCTACTGTAGTAACTTTCTCATCTTCCCCTCGCCGGAAGCAGTGCCGCATACTGCGTCCTACCTCTAAGAGTCCATCAACACGAGGTTCGGAAGTACATAGCCTGAATATGTACGAATATGACCACCGAATCGGACATCTGCCAGGATTGTGCCTGATGTATCCCTAAATGCGGGCCCAGTGATCCCTAGCACGGAATGCTGATGGGACCAATTCCCGGCGCCGCGCTTGACTGTTCGGGCGGGCGGAGCAGTCTAGTGGATGCGGGCAGAGATCGGAGACTGAAAACCGTGGTTGTGCCTCGACGGATATGGGAAGGACGACAACGTCGAGGGCACGGGAGACGGATCTGACCAGTACTGTAGTATGGTTCCAAGGAGCTGGGTATCGTGAAGAGGCGGGACGGCAAGTGAACTGTTGACTGTTCCTCCCTGAGGTAGAGGACATTTTCTTTGAGAATCTATTTGTTGCATGGTGCGGTTCAAACGAAAGGAAAGCCAGATGATCGGACTCAGGGGCTGCCGAGAGCAGGTCGATAATCACTGCGTCGATGATGCTGCCCTGTGCTACATGGATAGTTGGCGAGCTGGAACGGCCGTATGATCACGGTGATACTAGATGAGCGGGAAGCTTGTTGAAACATGTGCCAGTGGGAGGAGAAGTGAAAGAGTGCAAGTTCAGTTGCTATCCAGCTTGCCAGCGGCACGTGAAAGGAGAGACGAAAGGGATGATTATGCTCAGATGTCCTGAAGGGCCACCCCGTTCGTGTGGCAGGTATCGTTATCATGATATCGTATGGTCCGTTGTAATTAGACGCGGATGGAGCAAGCGCTGGGTTCGCGCAGAAAGAAAGCCATAGTAGACTCAAAGTGACAAATCCGGAGGCATCGTTGTAGTTTTCATGTTGGAGAGAAATACTAAGCAGTCTTTCTTATACTCACACAAGCCAAGGGCGTCACGGTCGTCATGGGGGCGATGATGTTGTTGCCATGACAGACCTCAAGCTCCCTCGGTCATTGTTGGTCGCTGTATGAGATTCCCTCCTAACATTAGCATAAGGGTGGCAGTTGCGAGTGAGTACGGTAGTTGCATCAATCAACCGGGGGTGCCAATAAGCCCTTGTTTCCGGTTCAAACTGGTCTAATTGAAGACAGGCATAATACATTGAACGGATACCCGAGCGTTCACATTGCATTTCTAAAAGACCGTACTCGTGAAGTCAGTAAGAAATCTCCATGCAGAGCAGTTAACGCCGGAACGATCCTAGCGCAATGATTTTGTCATGGAACCGATCGGTAGCCTCGATACAGAACATACTTGGTTTGGCCTTTGGAAGATCAACTGAAGACATAGTTCTGGTCATTGCTTCTTTTTTGGCACTCTGTGCGGTAAGGTGTTGAGATTTTGGGAAAAGCATACAGTAGGTCCAACGACTCTGATCCCCTATCTCATTGCTAATTCCCACCGTTCTACTACGGTCTCTTTCGTAATGCAGGATCGAGAACGGATTGGCAGACGATTCCAAGGTGTAGAAGGGGGTCCCTCTTTTTCGGGTGTCTATCGAATTTCAGAGACTTTTAGGGACGAAGAGCTCGACTTGGGTGTGAGCAGAGCCAGGGACTGTAACAGTGCGGCGGGTGCGAGTGAGCGTGAGCATTGTCATGTGATATGAGATCGCCTCAGTCCTGCTCAATCGAAAAACCTTCTCTCTGTCTAGCATCGTATGGTTTGAGGGCTTCATGTCTAGGACCATACCACTATCCATGGCAAAAGTAGCCAGCTTTCGAGTGTGCCTCTGATATCTGTTGTCCATGTTAATCTTTGCAGAATGATAACTTGAAGCGCATGACATCTACGACGGAGCACGAGGGAGTGTAAAAGGTACAACTCACCTGTGGTAGCTATCAATCGTGTACGCAGAGAGCGTACGTCGTAGCTGCCTCTACTTGGTCGTGAGAAGCGCGCCACATCAGAGCAGCACTTCTGAACAACACTACTATCTGCTCCAAAACCACGCAAACTACCACGATGGCTGATAACAAGGCCATGACCCGCCAATGACATGTTCACAGGTAGAACGCGACCCAATGAACGCTCAACAACAGCGTGTGAACTTGAACCGGAACATTCAAGTTTCATCGAGGCGCCAACTTGAAAGTCAATCGCTCATCATACCGACTGCTGCGATTGTGAGGATCCGCGCAGCAGCAGTGTTATCCGCATTTTGCATCGTGCGGTGCTTACTAGACGCGCATATCCCAACAAGGACACGTCGCTTATCGCACTCCTTATTGTCCACAGGGATACGCCGAACGGAATCGAAGAATGTTCTGAGCTCCAGCACCGGGGCCTAGTCATGGCTTCATCGTCACGGCACTCCAACGTTTCGACATCATGACACGCGACATACACCTTTTACTCGATTTGCAGTCGTTGTTCATGACAGTTCAACGTTCACCCGTCATGAAAAACCCATCTGTCGGAGTAGTATTAACTCGATACTACGCTGACATCGATGAACATAGAACGTGGTTGAAGGAGGGACTCGCGGGTGCAAAAACAGATCCGATCGCCTCCTGATCGCGATCGTACAGTGTTTTGCTAATAGCAGGGAAGAGACGTTTTGGCAGAAAAAGGGCTCTGCTTGCAAAGCGTCCGATGTCAACATCGTGGCATCGCTCCATCATAGTAGATGACGAAGCACATGGCTTCTAGAGGCATAATATGATCCCCTGTACTCATACAGTAAAGTTACAGCTGGAGTACCTGAATAGGATTTAATTACATGCGGCACTCACTCATTGAGTCCGCGATATGTATCCTGATCTTGAAAGTGCGATAAAAACGACCGAGGCCGTTAGTACTCCCACGCACGAAAAACCGAGGGTAAGAAGAAAAAAGGTTCACACGTGCCTCAAGGGAGGACGAAGCGCATTTGCTACGAGTGATAATGTGTCTTTAAGGGATCAAGCTATCAAGACCGCACTGACGAGGTTATCTGTGGCGCCTGCAATGTTAATGAGACTTCGATAGATGTTTCCGCAGTATGACCGAGTAATTCTGCCCAAAGGATAGAGGCTGGTCGAAAGCCACTCACAAATATCCCGGTTGGTGAATATTAAAAAATCATGCATCGATTGATCACGATATGGCAAAAATAGGGCTCTATTGAGAGTCGACCTCGAGCAATAGATATAAGAATACAATGCGATGGGTAAAAGGGTGAGAAGTGACAAAAACAATCGACATACAGTGTCTATTGCGGAACCGCGCGACGCGGACTGCGACAACGCGAGATCAGCGAGGCGGGGGTGTTTTTTTAAATGCCTCAGAGGCACAGATCCAACCAAAAAAGCCCCAGGTCTATAAACAAGCTAAGAGGGAATAGGAATACAAGACAAAATGGTGTGCGATGCATGTATGGTATGTTTTTTTACCGTGATTAGTGAGTGCAGTGTATGAACGTGAACGATGCGGGGCATCTATGCGACCAGCGTTGCACGCTTTTATGGCGTGAATAGATAGAGGTTGAGTGGGGATTAAAAGAGGTCAACAGACCTCAACCTCCCATTCCCCGGCGGAGCCATCAACGCTCGGTGGGCTCTTGAGGGCAATCCGCACGCGCCGCTTGCCATGCGAAGTGTCTACCTCAGATTGCATGGGAGAACCGTTGAACAACAACAAAGGATCGAAGTTGAACCCGAGCTCTTGGTTTGACATGCCAATGCCAATGAAGGGATCAGCGTCAAGTTGAGGAGCAGGTAGCAAGGGGACTGAGGGAGAAGCTGATGACACCGGAGAAGGGGCAACGCTCCAGTTAGGTATGTCATCAAAACTGAACGAGGGAGGTGAGGGAGAGAACGAATTCGAGCTTGAGGTGGGGGAAGGGCACACAGAGGCGGGGTTGTGTATGCGCACACGGATCTTGCCGTTGGCTGATGGCTCGGCATCAAAACTGATATCAAGGCCGCCGAGGCCAAGAGCATCAGCGTCGACAAACTCGAGCTTTCGTGGAGGGAAGCGGGGCATGCGATGATCCATGTCAAGGTCCATGGTGCCGGGGTTGCGCCAATCACAATCGCGTGGGACGAACGAACGGAAGTCCATCTTGGAAGCCACTGCCGAGTTGACGTTCACTGCTGCATTAGACAGAGGGAAGTGACCGGACATTGGCATCGCGGATTGGGAAGACGTCGATACCGAGAATATGGAAGGAAGCGCGCAGAGTAGGACCTGTGAAAGGCACAATAAGATATGCGGTTGCGGTCCGACGAGCGGCGAGACTTACAAGAAGGCTGAGACTTGCACTCGTCTTATCCGATGACTTGAGTTGAGCGGGAAACGCCGAATTTCGCACGGGGGAGGTTGGTAGGCGAGGCTCGGATAGCTCCGCTTTGACGGCCATTGGGCGCTTGAAGAGTTGGGAACTTAGGTCTCGCTCTCGTTGCTCAGCAGCAGCCAGTCGCGTACGAAGCTGCTCAATCTCTGACATGAGATCACATGAGTTCCCGTCGCGTGAAGCGGACTTCTGCGCAAGTGCTTGTAGGCGTGCGTTTTCCTGCTCGAGTTCAGTAACACGGCTGCGAAGAATAGTGCTTGCTTCAGCCACCGCAGAAGGGGGAGAAGCGACTGCCCGAAACTCACACTTCCATGTTCTCAAACTCTTCACGCTTTCGTTGCCTGCTGAGAAAGGCGGCGGCCCGGTTTTTCACGAGTCGTGCCTCGCGCTTGCTCAACCCCGACACGTCCGGAGGTATAAAATCCTTGGTACTAATCCGCTCGCCTGAGGCACGGGGTTTTTTCGTGGCGGTCATCGGGTGGTGCACTGAACTGGAGGGACGCTTGACTGCTGGTGCCCCAGGACTGAGAACGAGGTGGTGATAGTCGGGTGATGTCGGCGAGACGGGTGAGGGAGGAGTATGCGGTGCGAGAGGGAGTTCGAAGACCTGGTGGGTTGGGAGGCAGAGTTGGTCCTTTTCTGCGGCAAAGTCCGGACTCATGCGCATGCCGAGAGCGCAGTTAGTAGGTTGGGGAGAAGTGCTATCGACCGAGCCGACGGAGTATGGAGGGGAAGGAGGGTGGGCGTAGTGGGGGTAATTAAGGGTAAATGACTCGATGTTAGAAGTAGGGGAGAAGAGAGGTTGATCCCAAGCGGAGTCCGAGATGGGGGAGGTAAGAGAGTCGGTGGAAATGATCTGAGACATGGTAAGGGAGAGGAGGCGACGCTCTGGAGAGAGGAGCATTATGTGTAATTTATAGTAAGAACGTATGTCGAAGAAGGTCGAAGATGGAAACGTCAGGCCACGGTGGACAAGGAACGGGACTGGGTCTGGTGATGGGTGGAGGCAGAAAAAAGCGAGCGAGAACGGAAATACGTCGCTTAACGGCACCAGTGCCCCGCGTACCGCATTCCCTCTTTGGGGATATCGGTCCAGCACCACTCACCTCTCGACAACAATTTCAACACCTTCCTCGTCTCTATTCCGAGCGTACAATTTAAAAAAATAGATCCCCTTTCTTCTGCTGCCCTTCGCTCACTCGCTTCCAAATTCATATCTAATAAATGCGCCCGCCTTTCTTGCCTTTTTCGTCTCTGCCGCCGCGTTTCCCCGCTTCCTCATTCCCACGGTCATTATGTCTCTCCTCCCGCCTCGCTCTGTCAAGACTCGTGCTTTACACCCCCTTCGTGTGACACATCATCTTTCATCTGTCGCAGAGCAGACTGGAAAAATATTTTTATTCCCCGACGCCAGCTTTTGGCGGCCATATCCTCATACAAACAACCCTCTTATCTGATTGATACCCATTTTACCTTTCCGAACACTCCACCGGGTTGTCCCAAGCCAAGCTCGTGTGGACGCACGCGCAGAACCGGGGGTGATTCGGAGAGTGGTGGCATTCGACCACAGCCGGGAGCGCGGGTCACTTTAGTCTCGCTTGGGAGGTGCACACAACAAACAATCCATCTGTCTGGATGCACGATGCGCAATTTGAAAAGTCGCGCGCAGACGATCGGTCATCTTCTTGTTCAGCTCCACAAATAGCAGTCACGAAGCGCAACGTGAATGCGCCATGCCCCCGCAACCAAAAGGTAGATCTCTTCTCGCATATCCATGGAACTAGACCTCTTTTCATTGGGTCGATAAACCTTGGTGCTTCCTTCTCGATATCGGCCCTTTCCGCCACGATAGACTTCGAATAAGGGATCCATAACATGAATCGAACACGCTCTTCTGCACCTTCGTTCGTCCTGCCTGCGAGCGAGACCACAAAGAGCCATAACACTTCACCAGTTATGCCGCATCAAGCAAGTATCGAGTATCGGGGGAGGGGGGGCATACGCCAACTGGTCCGCGGCCCGCGACCCGGCTGCCATAGGCGGATGGACCTCCATCCGACCGTCTTCTTCCGGGGGCGACACTCGGAGAAACCGCTGAAAATCTGTCCCGCCGATCAATAGAGGCCGTGTATCTCCCCAGGTATCCCAGTCTGTCATCATTCTTTACCTGCCAAATGATCTCGTGCCTTGTGCGGAAGTAATCTCGTGATGTCTGCTTCGCCTATTGCGCTCTCTCAGTGTTACGTTCAGCAGAATCCATGTGTATGGGACGTTGTCATGCGGCATGACGTCGAACGCAACCCCTGCTGTGCGATCCTCGGGAGCGCGCGGTAAGAGGCTTCGCCTGCGACTGGGTCACCGTCGCGACCGTAATTGATCGATTGTGGCGTCGAAGAACCCATTGATACCTTCTGGGCTTATTGGGGCTCCGCACTGGGTCCTATCATACAGAGGACAAGGGCAGACATGGTCTCGGTACGTCTCGCCTTGGTAGGCCCAATTGGGCACCATCGATCACCCTGCATAATCAATGGACAACCTTCCCTTTCCCAGTCCACATACTCCCAGGCTTACGCTTTAGAACCTACAATAACAATAATTGGCGCCGGAACTAGTAGAGCTCCGGGCCGTCGCGTCGGCCGACAGAACGCCCGAATTTCCCTTGACATGGACCTTACGAGTGGGCACGTCGAGCTATACTCTAAATAATTGAAAAACCCAGGCCGGTCATGAATCCCCCACGGTCCCTCAACTATTCCGTCTATCTCACGGCGTCTGCCCTTGTACCATTATACCCTGTGATATCGATTCCACAAGGGCCCGGTCCGCGGGTCGGGGAAACCTCGAGGATTCGAAGCCATCAGTTGGGCGCCTGGCTTCTCTCATGTTGAGAGGTTTGCCCGGGCATGCGTCTCGTTCCATCGACCCAGGATTAGCCTTTTCATCCATAAACATCGACAATGTGATTACAGCCATTTCATCTCGGTTCGATAACACTGACGCCTGTCCGCAGAAGAGAAAAAGGATGACTATGAGAAGATCGCATGTAGCTGTACAGACCATGGCATGGCATTGTTTACTTGGAACTAGAGCGAATTGAGGAATTATTGAAGGTGGATACTGGACTTACTTTGGGCGCCCTCAATGCGCCCTCAAGCCGATCACAAACAGAGATCTGATAAGTTTTCGACCTACTAGACTTGGCTGCTTGGCTGTGAACTTCCTGCATACACGGGCGCATTCTTAGAAGGATCGGATTCCCAACTGTAAGCATAAATAGGCGGGTTCTGCCATCATACGGCCACCTTGAACCATCCGCGCAGATGGGGGCTATAAGATCTAATGCGCCGATGCAGGGATGGGGAGAGTGTGGGATGTTCCAAGAAGACGGGGAGATGAGAAGTTTTTCTAGGGTCTGAGTTAATTTGGGATAGAGGAGAAGTGAGAGGTTGAGTAGAGAACAGATGCCGCGAGGGATCCCTTTGCCCCGGGTTGGGGGTTTGCAGACCAGTTCTAGAGGGGAGGGGTGATTAGCGTGCTTCGTGGTGTGTTGTGGTGTCCTATGGTGTGTCGCTGGTATAGATGAATGAAAACAGGTGCAAGCCAAGTCGAAAAGGTCCAGAAGCAGTAAGGTTGCATCCCATCTCATGTATCCCGTAGTCCCAACACCCGCGACTTCAAGGTTTAGATGTACGCTTAGTCGAACTGAGTTGAAGAAACTTGAAGGTGTGACGACCAGAGACCGATAAATCCACTAGGTTGGTGCAAACACGTGCATTGCAT
>Ga0137394_10004302_pt1 | contig 10790 bp, 7 predicted proteins | sample czobulk116metaG_FD_108278 | JGI IMG/M metagenome (GOLD analysis project Ga0137394, IMG submission 108278) | Vadose zone soil microbial communities from Angelo Coast Range Reserve, California, USA - czobulk1.16 metaG | ecosystem: Environmental > Terrestrial > Soil > Vadose zone | place: USA... | reverse complement strand
CGGGAACGAGGCCGACGGGATAGGAGCCTTCCGTAAAGGCCTCTTCGGCAATGCCGCGGCGGATCAGGAAAGGCGAAGGGTGGCCGGCGTTAATGTATTCGAGATGTCCTTCCTGATCGAGGATGCCGAAAAACACGGTGGCATAACGGCCGACCTCGGAGTGATCGCAAAGGAAGCGGTTGACATGATTGAAGACGCGCGCGGGATCGATGCCCAGAGTCATTCCGGAGAGCGCGCCCTGAAGCATGGTGGTGACAATCGCGGCGCCGAGTCCCTTGCCGGAAACGTCCGCGATAAGAAACGCGGTGCGGCCGTCGCTTAGCGGGAAGACATCGAAGTAATCTCCTCCAACCGCCAAGCAGGGGAGATTGAATCCGGTAACAGCGAGATGCGGGTATTCGCGGAAATCGCGCGGGAGAAGCCCTTGCTGAATGTCGCGGGCGATATTGATCTCCTGCTCGAGGCGCTGACGTTCACGCTCGCGTTCGACGAGGCGGGCATTGTCAAGAATGCTGGCAGCGTCCGCGGCCAAGGCGTCGAGGATCTGGCGGTCGAGTTTCGAGAAAGCGGCGGGACGGCGCGAATCCAGATAGAGCACCCCGAGAAAATCACCGCGCTTGATGTTGACCATGGATTCCTGCGTGCTAGCGCGGGACAAGGCGTAAAGAGGGATCACCACCACGGCGCGCAGGCGCTGCGCGACGATGCTCTGGGCAGCCTGCAAATCCACGTCGGCTTGCGCGAGGTCTTCGGTGATGACCGGAGACTGCTGCTTCAGCGCGAGCTGGATGGCGGTCTGGCTAGGCGTGAGGCTTTCGGGGGGAAGACGAAGTCCGCCGCTGCGCCGCGCGAGTTTTACTTTCAGAGCGCCGGCGCCGTCGATTTCGAGGAGCAGGCCGCGATCGGCGTCGGTGACAGATACGGCGTGATCCAACATGTGGCCGAGCACGACGTCGAGAGGGAGCTGGGAATGGAGCAGTGAGGTCGCCTCGAGGAGACGCTTGAGCTTGAGCAGGCCGCCGCCGGTCGGCGCCGAGCTGGTGATATGCTCGATGCGGGTGAGCAAGTGAGGAAGAGAATCGTCGTCCGAGCCCTTGGCGGAGCGGAAGATGATCTCGTAGGAGTCGTCCAGTCCGAAGGTGATGGCGTCACCATCCTGAAGTTCTCGGCTTTCAACTTTTTCGCCGTTGACGAACAGGCCGCGGCGCTGGCCCCGATCCTCGACATAGAAACGATTGGCTTCGATCACAACGGCGGCGCAGTTGCGGGAAATGCGGCGGTCGGAGAGCTGCAAATGATTGCCGGTTTCGACACCACGGCCGATCATAAAGGGCGTTTGGGTGATGCGGGCGTAGCGGCGTGTGCCGTCCGGGGAGACGACTTCAAGAACCGCTTCACCGGCTAGGGGAACGGTGTCGGGCATGGGCCAGTCCCAATGCCGGAATTGTAGCATGCGAGAGGAGGGAAGGAGATAGCGAGAAAGGAATGGCTGCACCGCTGAGCTTTTCTAGAAGTAGCGGAACTCCAGACGAGGAATTTCCCGCCCTTCGCTCCGCGAAGGAAGGGCACTCGGCTTGATCGCTAAGGGCTGCCACGCGTTTTTCTAGCTCACCAGGGCGCTCAGAAAATTGACGTCATTTCGGAAACGGGCCGGCCATGATCGGCCCGGGCATCAGGGGCGCCCAGACTTCTTTACAGTGGGCACATCGCACTTCGTGCCGGCCGGTATTGCTGGCTCCGGAGTTTTGAATGACTGCAAACGAATTCATTTTCTGGCAATGAGGGCAAGTGAGGTCAACCATAACGCGGAGAGGCGCGGGTTTTGTCTCCGTTAGCTCCGCTGACGGTTGAGTTTCCCTGCTGGCCCGCTTTCTGGCGTACAGAGCTTGATCGGCACACGCGAGCAGTTCCTCAGGCTGGTCTCCCATTTCGTACTCCTTCCAACCTGCCGAGAACGAGACTGGAATCTTCTGGCCCTGCCAGTTCACTTGCAATGAACCGAGACGTCCCAGGACAAGTTGCAACTGCTCCAAGGTACATTCCGGAAGCAGAACAAGAAACTCGTCGCCCCCCAGGCGAACAGCCAAGTCCGATCCCCGGATCACCTGGTTCAAACGCGCGGCAAATTCCTGCAAAACCTGGTCACCGGCGGGATGGCCGTAGGTGTCGTTGATTTGTTTGAAATGGTTCAAGTCCACCGTGAGAACGGTCAGCGGATGCCCCTTGCGCTCCGAGCGAGCCACTTCCGCCGCCAAGCGTTGCTCGGCAAATCGCCGGTTATACAGACCCGTCAATGGGTCGACCATAGCCAGATTGCGGAGAAGGTCCGAGTGGCCCTGCTTTTCCGCGAGTTGCCGCCGAAGCCGCTTGATTAGAATCTCTTGAGAGATGGCATAGACGTTAAAAAGTACGACCAAGGCAATCAAACCCGCAACAACTTCGCCCATGTTGAACTTGAAGATCGTCTGCGCTGCCTGACGCACTGCCGGGAAAGCCACGGTTATGGCCACAAAGGCGACTAGGAGAATGACAAAGATCGAGTAGCCCCAGACCCACCAATCGCGCTTTTCAATTTGCCGAAGCTGGTTCGCTAGTTCTTGGTCTCTCGCCTTTAGAGAAGACGGAATGGGATTGATGGAGGGATCACTCATGGGGCGGGGTGAGGGGCAGGAATCCCCAATCTTTATAAGTTAGTTAGTCAGCGTTTCCGGGTCAATACAATTTCGTGGCCATATTGCAAGTTAGTTATGACTCCGTCGCCGAGAATTTCACTAACATGCCGGGAATGAGCCACTTGCAGAAGGTTGTGCAATCCCGCCGGGAGTCCTATTTGCTTGGTACTCCTGTTCCATTGGCCAGGCGAGGTCCGCCTGCCAAACTTCCTTTGAACAAAAATGGTATCGCTCTTTATCCTTGTGTTCGCCGTTGCCGCCCTGGCGAGGTTCGGAATCTCGCAATGGCGCGCGATTTGGATAGCGACCGCCAATCAGGCGCTGTCTGATTCGTTGCAGCTAGCGGCGGGAATCGACGGCGCGGCCATCGGCGCCAGCGATTTCGGCACCCTCTTACATCTTTGCAACGAGTTGTCCCCGGAATTGAAAAAATCGAGTCCATGGCTTAAGGAAGTATCGGTCTACTACCGTGCCATTGCGAAACTCGAGCAAGTTTTCAGGGTGAAGCTTCCCTCCATCTCCGCATGGGCGAAGAGCGAAATGCAGATCTGCTCGCGCTATGCGGCAGTCGTTCTTGACCAGAGTCTCTCAATGAACCTGGATCGCCAGCTCGCGGCGCGTGCCAACTAACTCAAATAGGTCGGGCTCCACAGAAGGGGATGGAACACGGAGAAGAAAGAAACCGCCCTAATCGAGCGGTACTACGAAAGAAGTGGCCCTCTGGGTGCGCTCCAAAGTGCGAACCCGGTTCATTAGTGCTACCAGGTTCGGGCAATCCCGATCGGTTACTGCTGTGAATTTCAAACCCACTCCGCCGCTGGGAATCAAATGTTGCACGACGGCTTCGACCCGGATCTGTCCTTCCGGAACAAGAAAATCAAGCTTGGCTCTCACGCCCACGGGCCTCGGAACTGGCGTGGACAGGAATAGTCCCCCCACGCTCAGGTCGCAAACCCGGGAAACATCATCCATTCCACCGCAGCGCCAATAGACCCACACGGAGTCCCCGGTCTCAAGGCGAGAAGCCTGTCTCCTGGAATAGTTTAGCTTTGCAAGTGCGGTAGCCACGGATCTCCTCAGGCCCTGCGGATTTGGAAAGGGGAATCGAGAAAATGAACGGCCAGACGCAAGGGCAGGTCGGACCATAGCGGGATCATCGAGAGCAGACAATCAGGGAAATACCCTAAATACTCTGCACAATTTGCCTGATGGGGCGGAATGACTGCCCCTGTTTATGGCGCCCCTACTAACGCACATCGACAACTTGATGTCAGGCCGTCGATGACTTCGCTGCAGTTGTGTTGGCAGGCACCAGATCGGGAAGGAAGGCGGTGAGTATGCCGATGGCGGGAAGGAACGAGCAGAGGTGATAGACAAAATTGAGGCTGGTAAGATCGACGAGTCTGCCGAGGAGCGCCGCGCCGATGCCGCCCATCCCAAAGGCAAAGCCGAAGAATAGACCGGAGACGGCGCCGATGCGTCCGGGCAAGAGTTCCTGAGCGTACACCAGTATGGCGGAAAAGGCGGACGCCAGGATCAGGCCGATGATAACGCTGAGGATGCTCGTCCAGAAAAGATTGGAATAGGGCAGCAGCAAGGTGAACGGCAGAACGCCGAGAATGGAAACCCAGATGACGTATTTGCGGCCGATCTGGTCGCCCACGGGGCCGCCGATGATGGTGCCGGCGGCGACGGCGCCGAGAAAAAGGAAAAGGTGGAGCTGAGCGCTCTGCAGAGACACGTGGAATTTGCCCATCAGATAAAACGTGTAATAGCTCATCAGGCTGGCCAGGTAGAAAAACTTCGAAAACATGAGAGCCACCAGGATGGCAAGCGAGAGCGCGATTTTGCCGGTGGGCAAGGCGGCGTGCGCATGGGCCGGAGACATTTCGGCGAGACGCGTGGGGTCGCCTGAGACGGATTTTGCTGAATGGGTTTTGTGATGTTTCGTCCAGGTGCCGATGTTCGCGAGCAGTACAATCCCGAAAAAAGCCAGAAACGAAAACCACGCGAGACTCGATTGTCCCTTGGTGAGCACGAACGCGGCCAGGAGCGGACCGAGCGCGGAGCCCGCGTTGCCGCCAACCTGGAAAAGCGATTGCGCCATGCCGTGCTGCCCGCCGGAAGCCATGCGCGCGACGCGGGAAGACTCCGGGTGGAACACGGCGGAGCCGATGCCGACGAGGGCCGCGGCGGCGAGAATTGTGCCAAAGCTCGGAGCCACTGCGAAGGCCAGCAGACCAACAAGTGTAATTCCCATTCCGATGGCCAGGGAATACGGTTGGGGGCGACGGTCGGTATAGAGACCGACGAGGGGCTGGAGGATGGAAGCGGTCAACTGCAAAGTAAGGGCGATCAGGCCCACTTGGCCGAAATCAAGGTGGAAGGAGTTCTTGAGAAGCGGATAAATGGCGGGGATCAAGGATTGAACAGTGTCATTCAGTAGGTGGCAAAAACTGATGGCAAGAAGAATTTTGAAGACGGTCTTCTCGCTTGCGTCTACTGGAGCGGCTGCTCGAATTGCAGTCAAATTTGTGTCACTAGCCATCTAGAGCCGGAGTCCGTGAAGCATTGGTGAAGGGCCCATTGTTCCTACCTTGCCGCCGAGGCCAGCCGGCGGGAGACGTAATCGGCGACGTAAGCGTCGAAGAGCTGATTGAGGCGCTCGCAGACGGGACCCGGAGCAGGGATTTTTTTGCCGGCGATTTCGCCGACACCGATGAGATTGCGATTCGTAGAAGAGATGAAAACTTCGTCGGCGGAGTACAGGTCTTCCGGACGAAGCGCTTGCTCGAGGACGGAAACGCCCGCCTCCGGCGCGATTTCCATGAGGATGCCGCGGGTGACGCCTTCCAAGCAGCCGGAGTTGAGCGGGGGGGTAAGGACCTTGTTGTTTTTCACGGCGAAAATATTTGCGGAAGTGCATTCAGCGGCTTCGCCGCGTTCGTTGAGCATGACGACCTCGTCGAAACCTTCCTTTGCTGCTTCCGCAACGGCCCAAACATTATTGAGCCAGGAGATGCTCTTCACGCCAGCCATGGGAGAAGCGGCGTGGCGGCCATTTTCGCGGAGGGCGAGGCGCACGATTTCGCGATGTTCGGGGAGGCCGGCGGTGTAAATGATGAGGTCGACCTGCGGATGCTTTTCGTTGCTCTGCCAGAAGCCGATGGTGTTGTAGACAAGATAGATGCGCGCGCATCCTTCGGTTACTTTGTCGGCGCGAATGACTTCGTGCAGATGCACGCGCACTTTGGCCGCGGAGTAGGGCATGGGGAGGCGGGTGATGGCGGCGTCTTTTTCGAGGCGGCGCCAGTGGCGCTCGTAGGCAAAAGCCTCGCCGCGGGAGATGCGCAGCGTGGTGAAAATACCCCAGCCGCAAATGAGACCGGCTTGGCCGGGTGAAAGCCGCACCTTTTCAATGGGCTGCAGGCTTTCGTTGTGAAACACGTTCGGGTGAATCAACAGTTCCTCGCCGTCCGAGCTTCGAATCAACTTCTATTGTATCCGAAAATTGACCGGGGAGCCGCGCAGCAGACCCGCTGCTCGGCACTTTCCCCGTCGGGTTAGCGGCAATATCGATAGCTGCAAGGCGTGACTTGCTCCTGCAGAAAGCCAAGAGGGCGGGTCGAAACCCGCCCTCTTGGCAATTTAGGTTGATCAGAATTTAAGCTTCAAAGCGAACTGAATTTGACGTGCCGAGCCAAAGTCGCCCGTTGGGAATCGCGTTCCGGTGATATTTAGGCAGGCTGCGGAACGATGAGCGTTGCTCTAGAAGCGCTACGGTAGGCAGCTGGCGGGAAGGAGCAGCGGCTGGCCTTCATAGATTAGGTTTGCGTCGCGGATCGCCGGATTCGCATGCGCGATGCAGGACCAGTAGGCCGCGTGGCCGAGCCGAGTTTGTGCGATCTTTGAGAGCGTGTCGCCTTTGTGCACGGTGATTTTTGTTGCCGTACGGAGGGAAGAAACCGCCGCCGGCACGTAAATTTGCGAGCCCGCCACGATGTGGTTGGCGTCTACGATGCCCGGATTGACGGCGAGCAGGTCGTGCCAGCGAAGCCCTTTGCCCAAATTTTGCTCCGCGATCTTCCATAGGGAGTCGCCCCGCTTTACCGTGAGCTTTGCCGCGCCGTTCGACACCGCCGAAACTTCTTTTGGGCGCTCGAAAGGGGAGCGCTTCACCGGCGGCTGGTAAGGAACAAATTTTGGCGGAGCAGGATTGGAAACTGGCGGACGTAGCGGCATCACCGGAGGCTTCGGTGAGGCGAGCCTCGGCGCACCGGCGAATGGAAGATGAAACTCCGCCGACTGCTGAAGTTTCTGCGACTGCTTCTGCTTGCGGAAACGGCGAGCGACGTCACCGAGTGAAGCGTCGGGAGGAAGTGACTGCGCCTCCACAGCTTCGGTGGATTTTTCCGCCGGGGGAGGAGCCAATTGGTTTTTCTTCGCCTCTACCTGAGCGCGATCTTCCGGCGTGAGAATCTGAGCGCGCTTCAAATCCTGCTCGGTGTAAACGTGCTTGGATTTCTTCTCCTTACTTTCTTTCCGGGTGCGTTCCTGACGAGCCGCTTCGGCGACATCCTGAGCGGAGCACCGGGCTGCGCCAACCATGACGAAAGAGAAAATCAAGAGGCCAGGGAGGCAGAAGCGCAATGATGCCGAAGAACGCCTCACGGCTAAGGAGAGGCCCACCGACACTGGCATTTTGAGATCAGGTATTGCCATAACACACCGACCACCAGGGACACCGCTTATGAAAAATTGTATCGAAAAAGGCCGTTCTTGGGAACCAAATTCTTGGGCAATGTATCCTCCGCGTCGGGGGCCGCAAAGGAATTCACTCCTGACTTTCATGAACTTGTTCGGCAGACCCTCGGAATCAATTTCCACGGAGTCTGCTCGCTTGATTTCAGTTGGGATGGACGGACACTCGTTGCGTTATGATCTGCACTTGGGTGATTCCGCCGGGACGCTGTAAGGAGTAAAGAAATGATGAGCGACACGCAAGGCTTTTCACGCAGGCAATTTGTTTCCTCGGCCATCTCTGCCGCTGCGATTTCTTGCTTGCCGAACGGACGGGACCTTTTTACAAGTCTTACGGCTCCCCAAAATGGACCACGCGAAATTGCTCAACAGTCTTCCGTTGTTCTCACGACTAATCCGCCTTGGCGGGACCAAGGCATTCTCAACCTCACGAAGTCACCGTACGCCAAACTGAGGAACGTACCGGTGCACGCCGTCACAATCGAGAATGGTTTTTGGGCGCAGCGCCGCGAAATCAACGTCAACAAGAGCATTCCCTCCATGGGCAAATTGCTGGAAGCCAACGGCCGTATGGACAATTTCCGCCGCCTCATCGGGAAGAGCACTGCGGCGCAGCGCGGGCCGGTGTATTCCGATTCCGACGTTTACAAGTGGACTGAGGCCGCCGGTTATGTCTTGCAATCCGGCGAGGGTCCGGAGCTCCGCGCTGCCGTCGACAAAATTGCGAAAGACATAGTTGCCGCACAGCAGCAGGACGGATACTTGAACACCTATTACGTCGGCGACCATGCCTCCCAACGAATGGACCCGAAGGTCCAGCAGTGGGGCCACGAGCTCTACAATATGGGCCATTTTCTGCAAGGCGCCACGGCCTATTACCGGGCTACAGGCGACCGCACGTTACTGGACGCGGGAATCCGCTTTGTAAATGGCTTTCTGCTGCCAAATTTTGGTCCAGGCCCGGACAAGAAACCTTTGTTCTCAGGCCACCCAGAAATGGAGTTGGCCTTAATCGAGCTATATCGAATGACCGGCGACAAACGGCAGTTGGACCTCGCGGGCTACCTTCTCGCAGGCGACTCGCGGATTCATGTGCAGCCTTGGGATTACGTCTATCATTTTTGCGGGACTCCCTTCACTTCGCGAACACATCTCGAGGGCCACGCGGTGCGCGCCATGTACGCTTGCTGCGGCGCGGCCGACTATTACCTCGAAACCGGAGATCCCGCGTATTGGAAAACGCTCAACGCTTTGTGGAAGGATCTCGTTACATCACAAATGTATGTCACTGGCGGAGTCGGGGCGCGCAGCGACGGAGAAGCTTTCGGTGATCCTTATGAGTTGCCCAATGCCCGGGCCTACGGAGAAAGCTGCGCAGCCATTGGAAACATGATGTGGAATTGGCGCATGCTCGCCGCGACCGGCGAAGCAAAATTCGCGGATGTGATCGAACGCGCGCTCTACAACGGCATCAATTCCGGCATGTCGCTGGACGGCACGCTCTACTGCTATCGCAATCCGCTGGCGTTTGATCCTTCCGGGGGCGACAAAATTCGCAACGAGTGGTACGACACGACTTGCTGTCCGCCGAATCTGGAACGCACTCTGGCCTCCCTGCCCGGATATTTTTATAACACCAGCAGCGACGGCATTTATCTCCACCTCTACGACAATTCTGAACTCGACTGGCATCTTGAAAGCGGCGTCGGTTTGAAAGTGCGCCAGAAAACAAATTATCCATGGGACGGCGGCGTGGAAATTATCCTCACCCCCGCCGAACCCACGGAGTTCACATTGTTCCTGCGGATCCCTGGATGGACCGACAACGCGCAAGTCGGCGTCAATGGAAGGGCTGTCGCCGGTGCCACTCCCGGCCAGTACCTTCCCATTCGGCGCCGCTGGTCCGCCGGCGACATCATCCGCGTGCAATTTAGTATGAGACCCCAGCTTCTTGAGGCCAACGCACAAGTCGTCGAGAACAACGCGCGTGTGGCGGTCCAGCGCGGCCCGCTGGTGTATTGTTTGGAGCAAATCGACCAGCCAGAAGGCGTGGCTCTGAAAGATGTGGCGTTGAACCTGGGCCCGAAATCGAGCGCGCAATTCCAGGAAGAATTTCAGAAGGACCTGCTCGGTGGAATCATCCTGCTGCACCATGCAGGTGCGCTTTACGGAGAGTCTGCCGAGCACAGCCTGCTTTACTTCCGCTATTCCGGGGAGCTTCGAAAATCGCGGCCAGTCTCGCTAACCTTCATTCCCTATTACGCATGGGCCAACCGCACGGCGACTCCGATGCAGGTGTGGACCCCCATATCACGGGCATAGGCCCAGCGCCAGCGAGTATGCGGGGCTGCCCGGCCGGGCGGAAGGGCCGCGGGCAGGGTCAGATCGATACGGAAAAGTCAGTAGGTGAAGCGGTGCGCCCTGCGAATTAGGGGAGACTCGAGGTATTTCCAGGACAGCTTGGCGATGGCAAAGGAGATGGCCAGGGCCAAGGGAGCGGCGGCAAGTTCCAACCGCGGAGAATCACCGAACTTGGTATGGAGAACGAAGCGCACGATGGTCCACAGAACCCCCCAATGTACGAGGTACAGGCAGTAACTGATCTTTCCAACTCCACGCATCATGTCCGAGCGGAGGAATTTGCAAAACAGCGACCCGGGATGGGTGAGCACGAAGACCATCAAGCACAGGCACGAAAACTCCATGGCCGTCTGAGCGAACGCCGCGGTGAGAACGTAAGTATGCGGAACGTTTGTGTAAGCAAGACGCAGCAGCACGGAGCCCAGCGCGGTGAAAAGGAGCATTCCTAACGGCAGGAAACGTGAGTGCTCACGAAGCCAGCGGCGCTTTTCCTCCGAGTCCCAAGCCATCGCAAGAAGAACACCCATGGCCAGGGCATCCGCATGACAAGGAGTCCAGATGCGCGTGGCAACGCGGCTCCAGAATTCTCCGTGGCCGATGAACTTGACGACAAAACCTCGTAGTAGCGGGGCAAAGAGAATGACGCCGCAGAGAACCTGCGTCAGACGACGTGTGCTGAGCCGCTTTATGCAGGGAGGAGCCAGCAGATAAAATTGTTCTTCGACGGCGAGCGTCCACGTTGGCGAGACGATGTAGGTGCTCTCGGCGATGGCAATGAAAAAATTCTGAAACATGAAGAGAAAGCTGGCGAAAACGAACGGCGTGCCGTAACCCGCCGGGGCCACGAGTCCCCATCCCTTCCCGGCAAAAAAGAAAACGATGTAAACGGCAATCCAGCAGTAATAAAGAGGAAGAATCCGGTGGAAGCGGCGCAGGTAGAACGTTTTGTAATAGTTCGGCGAGTCCTTCGATCGCAGCAGAATGCCGCCGATCAGG
>Ga0137394_10004301_pt1 | contig 10790 bp, 9 predicted proteins | sample czobulk116metaG_FD_108278 | JGI IMG/M metagenome (GOLD analysis project Ga0137394, IMG submission 108278) | Vadose zone soil microbial communities from Angelo Coast Range Reserve, California, USA - czobulk1.16 metaG | ecosystem: Environmental > Terrestrial > Soil > Vadose zone | place: USA... | reverse complement strand
GAAGAGGCCCTCGATCGCCGTGCGGCAGTCGGGATCGACGACGACGCCGCCCATCATGAAGTGCGCGGTGGGCCCGACCTCCACCGGGCCGCGCGCGAGGTCGCGGCCGAAGTCGCGGCAACGCCGCACCATGCCGCGGAAGTTGCGCTCCACGACCTCCGCGCCGAGGTGGGAGACGTCGATCCAGACCCCGCCGTTGGGCGTGCCGCGGCCCTGGCTCACCTCGAGGAACGAGGCGCGCGAGACCAGATCGCGCGTCGAGCGCTCCATGCGCGCGGCGTCGTAGCGCGCCATGAACCGCTCGCCGAGCCCGTTGCGCAATTGCCCGCCGGCGCCGCGCAGGCCCTCCTCGAGCAGGGCGCCGGTCATGAGCGAGCCGGGGATCACGAGACCCGTGGGATGGAACTGGATCATCTCCATGTCGCGCAGCGGCAACCCGGCGCGCCACGCGAGCGCGATGCCGTCGGCCGCCTTGTCGGCCGAGCACGCGATCACGCGGTACATGGTCGGCCCGCCGCCCATCGCCAGCAGCGTCGCCCGCGCGCGGAGCGCGACAAAGCGTCCCGTGCGCACGTCCAGCACCAGCGCACCGGCCGCGCGGCCGGCCTCGTCGCGCAGCAGCTCGACCGCGCGGCACTCCTCGAAGGCGCGGATCGACGGGCGCGCCTGCGCCTGCTCGGTGAGGCGATTCATGATCTCGATGCCGGTGAGGTCGCCCTTGTGGACGGTGCGGTCGTGCGTCTGGCCGGCGAACGGCTTCTGGTGGATGCGCCCCTCGGCGTTGCGGTCGAAGAGACAGCCGTAGCGCGACTCCAGCTCGAGCACGCGGCCGGGCGCCTCCGTCACGAGCCGCCACACCATCTCCTGATCGTTGATCCAGCCGCCGCCGTCGAGCGTGTCGGTCAGGTGCGCCTCGAGCGAGTCGGGCGGCGTGAGCACGGCGTTGTAGCCGCCCTGCACCATGCGCGTGCAGCCGGCGCGGCCGAAGAGCCCTTTGACCACGACCGCAATCGAGAGCGTGGGTGACGCGTCGGCAGCGTGCAGCGCGGCGCAGAGGCCGGCGCCGCCGGCCCCGAGGACGAGGACGTCGGACTCGAGCGCCTCGATCACGGCGCCACGAGCGCTTCGAGCAGCGCGCGACCCTCGGGCGCCGTCCAGTCGCGATTACCGATCGCGCGCGCGATCAGCCGGCCGTCGCGCCCGACGACGAAGACCATCGGCGAGTGCGTGACGTGCCACGCGCCGTTGACTTCGCCGGTGACGTCGAGGAGCACGTCCATGGTGAGCTTGCGGGCGTGCACCCAGGCGCTCACCGTCTCGCGCGGCTCTTCCATGTTCACGGCCAGCACGACGAGGCCGCGGGGGCCGTACTCACGGTGGATCTGCTCGATGGCCGAGGGCAACTCCCTCGCGCAATACGGTCACCAGGTGGCCCAGAAGTAGACGATGACGGGCCGGCCGCGCAGCTGCGGCAGCGTGACCGTCTTGCGGTCCGCGAGGCGCTCGAGCGCGAGCGGGCCCGGCGCGGCGTCATGCAGCGGGATCAGATTCAGCCCCGCGACGAGATCGTCGAGGGTCGCGCTCGCGACGGGCGCAGCGGCGAGCAGGACCAGCGCGAGCGCGGAAGCGGTCGGTAGACGCATCGCCGCGTATCGTACATGCGCAGGACCGAGGAGCGCCACGGCTCCGCCGGGGCGCGCCGAGCGTTTGGGGGTGTGGGGGCCATGTCGGGGCCCCCACTAAGTTAATGCCGGATGCCCGGCGCGGTGATCGGCTTGCCGACGTCGAACGTCGTCAGGAAGAGCTCGAGCTCCGCGTACTCCACGGCGTCGGCGGCCAGCATGTTGGCCCCGAGCGGCGTCATGCACCACTGGAAGCGCTTTCGCATGTCCCAGACGTCGTTCTGGCTCGTGCGCCACGTCGGGAAGTGCCGTGTCAGGCCCGCCGTGACGTCGCCGAGGAACCGGCCGCCCAGGAACTTGTTGGCGCCGCGGTCCGGCGTATGACAGTCGGCGCACGCGTGGTTGCGCTCGCCGACGCGCCGGTAGAACGACGCCTTGCCCCGCTCGATCGCGGCGCGCGCGGCGGGGCTCGTCGTGTCCACGGCCACCGGCAGGCCGTCGGACGCCATCTTGACCAGCAGCGTGAGGTCGAGGTTCTCCCCGCTCTCCGAGGGCAGCGCGCGGCCCGTGGTCGCCTCCGCGTGCACCGAAAGGAAATCCTCGAGGCTCATCACGCGCCCGTGCTCGGCGACGACGCGCGGATACCGCGTGGCCACGCCGCGCATCGCCGTCTTCGGCCCACCCGCGTGACAGTCGGCGCACGCCTTGCCCTTCGGCCCGCGCGCGCTCCAGAGCGCCTGCGCCTCTTCAGCACGGACGACCGCCGGGTTGTTGGTCGGGTCGAGGTTGTCACCATAGCCGACAGGCTTGCTCCGCGTGAAGGGGTTGCGGTCGGTGTCCTTCTCGGGCGGCGCCGGGCCGCGCAGCGTCTGCAGATACGCGACGAGGTGCACGAGCTCTTCCGGCTTGAACGTGCCCTGCGCACCCCACGGCGGCATCACAGTGACCGGAAACGTGACGCGCGGGTCGAAGAGCTGCTGGTAGAGGTACGCGTCGGGGAGCTTGCGATCGCCGAGCGTGGAGAGATCGGGACCGACGCTGCCCGCCGGCCACACGTCGTCGCCGGGCACCAGATGGCAGCCCGTGCACGGGCCCTTCTGCCGGTCGAGGAACAGCGCGCGGCCCCTGGCCGGATCGCCCACGACGCTCACGGGCATGACGGCCTTCTGCACCGCCGGCTCCAGCCGCGCGTCGTCGTACGCGTACGTGCGGAACGCGCCGAAGTCGCGGGTCGTCCAGTCCTTGTAGCGGACGGCCGTGCGCTTGCCGTCCGGAGTCACCTTGACCTCGCCGCGCGCCTCGGGAATCGCGCGCGAGGTCCAGGCAGACGAGGCGAGCGGCATGGACTCGCGCGCGGTGAGCGCGCATCCGGCGGCCAGCAGCGCGAGAGCGGCCCAGCGCAGGGACGGGAGCCGTCGCATCGGCTGCTCAGGCGAACGCGATGTCGGCCGTGCCCTCGTACTTGCCGCCGTGCGTGTCGACGAAGCTGACCTTCACGGGGCCGGGCGCCGTCGCCTTGAGCGCGAACGAGAACGCGGGATTCTCGCTCACGCTCTGCGTGAGGTCGAAGGTGACGACGGGCTTGCCGAGATAGGTGGCGGTGACGCGGGTGATGTAGTTGTAGTTGCGATCGATGATCTTGCCCTGCGCGTCGCGCTGGATGATCTCCATCGGGTGGATGATCAGGCAGCGCACGCGGACGACGTCACCGGCCTTCACGTTGGACGGCACCCGGATGCGGATCTTGCCGATGTCGCTCATGGCTAGCCTCCGCACCCGCCGACGGTCACCTTCACCTCGCGCTTCGCGACCAGCAACGTGCCGTCGCTCTGCTCGACGATGGCGCGGACGTCGGTCGTCTCGCCGAGGCGGACGTTGGCGCCCACGAAGGCCTGACCGGCCTCCGGCGTGAGCGTCGCCCTCGCGATGATGGGGATGCGGTTCTTGTCGGCGACGATCCAGATGCTCTTGACGTACGAGGCCGGCGTCATCGGCGCGTTGACCTCGACGCTGACCGGCACCACGGCGCCGTTCTCGGCGATGGGCGGGATGTCGAGCTTGATCAGCGCGGTCCCGTCCTTCATCGGACGGCCGCCGAAGACGCGCTTGAGCCCGTCCTGCACGGACTCCTGGAGCCCGAACGCCGGCGACGGTCCCTGGGCGCCGGCCGGCGCACCCGCGCCCAGCGTCTCCGCGACGACGGCTACGCCGACGGCGCCGAGCCTACCGAGCGCAGAGCGACGCGTGATCGCTTCTGGCATGGGCCCTCCTGTGCGTCTACTTCTACTACGATTCCGCGCGTTCTTCTACGGCTCGAGCCGGAACGCGGACGGGTCGGGCTTGAAGGCTCGCGGCAGCCAGAGCGGCCGGCGCAGGTTGCCGGGACCGGGCGCGGGCCGCGCCAGCGCGAGCCACTGGCGGTAGACCTCGAACGACTTGTCGGTGTCCACGAAGACGTCGCCGTAGTGCTCGTCGGGGCCGGGTGTCGACACGGTCACCTTCTGGTGCCAGCAGTGCTGGCCGCTGATCGGATCCGGCTGCACCGGGAACGTGAGGTTCTGGTGCACGCCCGCGTCCTCCCACCAGATGCGCGCGGAGTCGGGATCGGTGCTCTCGAACGGCTCGATGCCGTGCAGCTGCCGCATGCGCCACTTGCCGGGCGCCTCGCGCGTGAGGTCGACGAGCGCGGTCGACCAGCGCTCGCCGCCCGACGCCTCGGCCAGCCGCCAGCGCCCGAGGTGGTGCGAGCACGCGACGACGCCGGGGCGGATGGCCTCGGTCACCCAGACCTTGTCGACGAACCAGCCGATGGCCGTCGCGATCTTCAGCAGCTCGCCGGTCGTCACGCCGAAGCGCCCGGCGTCCTCCGGATGCAGCCAGAGCGGGTTCGTGTGCGAGATCTCGTAGAGCCACTTGGCGTTGCCCGAGCGCGTATGGATCAGCGTGGGCAGCCGGAACGTCGGCAGCAGCACCATCTCACCCTTCGCGCGGTCGACGTGCGACCAGTGGACGTGGCTGCGGATGTACCCGGGCACCGCGTGCTCGGGCCACTTCCAGTCCTTGAGCGTCTTGCTGAAGAACTCCAGCTTGCGCGAGGGCGTCGGAAAGCCCACGCGCGCGACGCCGTCGACGACGACGCCGTTGTCCTGCGGGCTCTCGTAGGTGCGGTAGACGTTGTCCTCGACGAGGAACGCGCCGTACTTGCGCATGTAGGCGAGCGGCGTGAGGCCTTCCTTCTTCGCCGCCTCCGGCAGCCCCGGCACGCTGTTGTCGAAGATCCAGCGGTAGATCTCCTCGATGCGCACCTTGGCGCCCGGCCGGTAGGGCGACTCGAAGTACTTGCGGATGCCGAGCGCGCCGTCGGGATCGATCCGCCACGACAGCTCGATCCAGAACTCGTCCTCCTCCCAGACCTGACCGAGCCCGGCCGCCTCGTGCGCCTGCCAGGTGAGGTCGAACGTCTGGCCGCGCTTCTCCAGCGCCACCCGGAGCACCGGCTGACGGAAGCCGATCCAGCGCGCCGCGTGCGTCTCCTGCGACATGAGGTCGTGACGCTCGGAGGCGTGGCCCATCGGCAGCACGTAGTCGGCGAACCACGCCGTCTCGCTCCACACCGGTGAGAGACAGGCGTGGCGCTCGATCTTCGCCTCGTCGGTCAGCATCTCGATCCACGACATTCCGTCGGGATTGGTCCACACCGGGTTGTAGACGCGCGTGAAGTACATGGCGAGCTTGCCGCGGCCTTCGCGGAGAAAATGCGGGAGCAGGAACGACATCTCGAAGAATGCCAGCGGGTACTCCCTCGGCATCAGCAGCTCGCTCCACACCTTGGCCGGCGGCGGCATCATGGGTGGCGCGGGGATCGCCTTGTTCCACGCGCTCGGCGCCGTCCCCCCCGGCGTGGACACGGCGCCCATCAGCACCACGAGCAGCTCGAGCGCGCGCGCCACCTGCCAGCCGCCGAGATTGCCCGCCGCCGTGTTGCGCCAGATGTGGGTGGCCAGCGCTCCGCCCGCGGCGCCGAGCGCGCGCGCGATCTCGACGATCGTGGCCGCCGCCACCCCGCTCTCTTCCGCCGCGAACTCCGGCGTGTACGGCGCGTACAGCTCCTCGAGCGCCGTGTGGAACGCCTCGAAGGTCACCGGCAGGTCGGGCCGCTCCTCGCGCAGATACTCCTCCCAGTTCGTCCACTTCTCGACGAACGCGCGGTCGTAGCGGCGCTCGGCGACCAGGAGGCGCGCCATGGCGAGCAGGATCGCGGCTTCGGTGCCCGGCCACGGCGAGAGCCAGTAGTCGGCCATCGAGGCGGTGTTGGACAGGCGCGAGTCGATGACGGCGACTTTCGCGCCGCGCATCTTGGCCTCGATGATCCGCTGCGCGTGCGGGTTGAAGTAGTGCCCGGTCTCGAGGTGCGAGGAGAGCAGCAGGATGAAGCGCGCGTTGGCGTGGTCCGGCGAGGGCCGGTCCATGCCGTGCCAGAACGCGTAGCCGGCGCGCGCGCTCGACGAGCAGACGTTGGTGTGGCTGTTGTGGCCGTCGATGCCCCACGCGTGGAACACACGCTGCAGGTATACGAGCTCGTGTCCGGGACGGCCGAGGTGATACATGATTTCCTTCGGCCGGCCCTCGACGAGCGCCTTGCGGATCCGTCCCGCGATGTCGTCGAGCGCTTCGTCCCACGTCACGCGCTGCCATTGACCGCCGCCGCGCGGCCCCGTGCGGCGCATCGGATAGAGGATGCGCTCGGGATCCTGCACCTGGTTCAGCGTCGCCGGACCCTTGGCGCAGTTGCGGCCGCGGCTGCCCGGGTGCACCGGGTTGCCCTCGAACTTCTGGATCTTCAGCGTGTCCTTGTCGACATACGCGAGCAGGCCGCACGCCGCCTCGCAGTTGAAGCAGATGGTCGGGATGAGCTCGTAGCGACGCGGGACCTTCTTCGGCCACGCGACGGGATCGAACTCCTGCCAGTCGTCCCAGCGCTCGACGGGCGGATACGCGGACAGCCCGCCCTCGCGCGGCGAGAGGTCGCGGGCGACGGGATGCAGCGGCTCGGCGATCGGCCGATTCATCGCTCTCCTCGTGAAGAGTGCGGCGGGGTCGTGTGAGACCCGTGTTTCGGGTATTGTGTCGGACCCGCCTGGGAATCGGTGCACGATGACAGGCGCACCGTATCGTCGATTTGCGTGGTCGAACACGGCCCCGCCGCACCCCCCGACGCGACCACGCTCAGCTCAGCGGGATCGATTGGCCGGCTTTGACCCATAGATCTTCCCAGAGCCAGAGGCCGGCGAGCGCCAGCAGCGCGGCGACGACGGTCAGCGCCGTCGAGTCGGCGGCGGCCCCGGCGACCAGCGCGACCAGCGGCGCCAGCGTGCCGAGACCGATGACGCCGCCCCAGAAGCGCGCGCGATAGGCGCCGCGCGTCAGGAGCTGCGCGGCCAGCGCCGCGTCGCGCACCGGATGGCGGCTCAGCACCTCGATCAGAACCAGCGCGCCGTTGGCGAGCAATCCGACGAACAGCAGCGGGCCGAGGAGGTCGTCGAGCCGCAGACTCTCCGGTCGGCGCGTGACGGAGCCGGAAACGACGTCGACGGGCAGCCGGCCGGGCCACGCGGTCGAGGCCAGGAGCAGCGCCGCGCAGCCCGCGACAAACGCGGCGACGACCAGGTGCGGGAGCACGAGGGGGCTCTGCCAGAAGTCCCGGCCCTCGGCCTGGCCGAACAGCAAGGCGCTGTAGCCCGCGACGCCGAGGGCGAGGAGCCCGACGGGCAGACGCGCGGCGTCGGGCACGTGGTGTCCGAGCAGGCCCGCGACGAGCCAGGCGCCGGCGGCGGCGCCGAACGCGATCAGGATCCACGCGCCCCACACGAGCCACGAGCGCCAGTTGGGCTTGAACAGGATGTAGGCGAAGCGCTCGGGGCGCTTGAGGTCGAGGACGAGCAGCGCGGTCGTCAGCAGCAGGAAGAGCAGGCTGACGGCGGGCGCGGTGATCGTCAGCGTCGTCCCCCACCAGGACGATCCGGCGATCGTGGGCACCAGCAGCGCGCCGGCCGCGATCGACTTGGTCCACAGATATGCGCTCACCTTGGCGCCCCACGGCCGCGGCGCGTGCGGCGCGTCGTACACCGGGCGCGCCAGCGCTTCCTCACCGTACCCGCTCGCCTGCAGCGCCGCCACCATGCTCACGAGGTCCGCCTCCGCCTGCGGCCGCTGGGCCCAGAGGTACGTCGGCGCCGCGCGCTGCAGCGTCGGCGACAGCGCGGAGGAATCCGCGCCGACGTAGTAGACCTTGGGCCGCGTGCCCTGCTCGGGCTTGCGCACCTCCACCTGCTCGCGCGCGACGAGCCGCGCGATCTCGGTGCGCGGATCGTCGAGGTCGCCGGCGATGATGGCCCGCTCGGGGCAGACGATCACGCACGCGGGCTCGAGCCCCACCTCCAGCCGGTGCGCGCAGTAGTGGCACTTGGCCGCGGTGTTCGTGTTCGGGTCGATGTACAGCGCGTCGTAGGGGCAGCCCTGCATGCACGACTTGCAGCCGATGCAGCGCGCGCCGTCGAAGTCCACGATGCCGTCGGCGCGGCGGTAGAGGGCGACGGTCGGGCAGATGGTCACGCACGGCGCGTCGTCGCAGTGGTTGCAGCGCAGCACCGAGAAGTAGCGCCGCGTGTGCGGCCACGTCCCCTTCTCGACGTACTTCACCCACGTGCGGAATGTCCCGAGGGGGACCTGGTTTTCTTCCTTGCACGCCACCGTGCACGCGTGACAGCCGATGCACTTGCGGTGATCGATCACGAAGCCGTATCTCATCGTTCTTGTTGGGGGCCCCGAAATGGCCCCCAAACCCCCCAGCGTTCGGAGCGCCCCGGGAAACCCGTGGCGCTCCTCTATCTTCCGTCCATCAGGGGGCCCGACATGGCCCCCCAACCCCCTAACGCCTTCGGAGCGCCCCGGGAAACCCGTGGCGCTCCTCTATCTTCCGTCCATCAGGGGGCCCCGACATGGCCCCCAAACCCCCCAGCGTTCGGAGCGCCCCGGGAAACCCGTGGCGGTCCTCGATTGCACGCTTACCACTCGAACAATACGTGCCACCAGACGCGCACGCCGGTGAGCGCGATCAGGATGAAGAGTATGCGCCTGAGCGCGTCGCCGGACAGCCGCCGGCTGGCCAGCGCGCCGAGCTGCGCGCCGGGCACGGCGCCCAGGGCGACGACGAGCGCGGGGCCGAGCGGGATCTGGCCGGTGACGAACTTGCCGACGACGCCGGCGGTGGCCGCGAGCGCCGTGATGGCGAGCGAGCTGCCGATGGTCACCCGGATCGGCACGCCGACGACCACCAGCAAGAGCGGCACCAGAAGGAAGGCGCCGCCGGCGCCGACCAGTCCCGCCGCGAACCCGACCGTGCCCGCCACCGCCGCCGTCAGGGTGCGGCTGAACTGCTGCTCCTCCGCCGGCACCGTGACGTCCGGCGGCGGCGTGGGCAGCCACATCAGCGCGAACGCGGCGGTCACCATCAGCGCGAACACGACGAGGAGCCAGGAGTCCGGCACGGAATGCGACGCCACGGCACCCGCGAGCGAGCCGGCGGCCATGGCCACGCCGCCCGTGGCGGCCAGCCGAACGTTGATCGCGCGGTGGCGGCCGTGGGCGATGACGCCCGAGACGGCGGCCACGAAGACCTGGACCATGGTGATCGCCGCCACCGCCTTGACGTCGAGCCGGCCGACGCCGACGAGCGGAGGAACGTAGAGCAGGAGCGGGATCATGACGATCGCGCCGCCGACGCCGATGAGGCCCGAGACGAACGCTCCCACCACGCCGAGCACGAAGAGGACGCCGCCGAAGACGAGCGACACGAGAGGAGCGACTTACCTCCCGAGGCTCGAGTAGTAGGCCGCGAGGTCGGCGAGCGTCGCGTCGTCGATGCTTTTCATGAACACCTTGATCGACGTGAGCATCGCGTCGCCGGGGCTGCGCTTCTCGGCCTTGAAGAGCTTCATCTGGTTGAGCAGGTAGCCGGGCGGCTGGCCGGTGAGGTCCGGCGTGCCCTTCGCCTGGTCGCCGCGGCCGTCCTCGCCGTGGCAGACGGCGCACGTCGCCGCCGCCGCGCGGCCGTTCACGATGGCCGTGCGGTCGATCTTGATCCGCGAGGCCTCGCGCGGCTGCGCGGCGAAATAGGCCGCGACCTCGTCCACGCCCAGCGTCTTGACCATCTTGGAGAAGGGCTCCATCTCCGGCGACGGCCGGCGGCCCGCAGCGTAATCGTCCATCGCTTTCTTGAGATACCAGGCCGGCATGCCGGCCAGGATCGGTACGCCGTCGGCGCGGGTCGCGCCGGCGCGCCCGTGGCAGGCGCTGCACGAAAACGCCTTCGCGAAGCCCGGCGTGTCGATCGGACCCGCGGTGGCGCCCGCCGCCGCGCCCAGCGTCGCCGCCAGGGCGGTCGCGATGACGAGAGCTCGCATGCCGGCCCCCCTACGCAAGGATGTCGGCCCAGATGCTGGTCGCCCACGCCGTCGCGTGCTGGGCGTAGAGCGGGGACTGGCCCGGGGTCAGCTTCTGCTCGATCTGCACGACCTTGCCGTTGTCGATCCGGTAGGCGTTGACGACGGCCATCGCCTCCGTGTCGCTCACCCACGAATAGCAGGTGTTGATCGGTGGCATCTCCGGCGCGGGGCGGCCGTTGATCAGGTGGACGACGGCGGTGGCCGCGATCTTCCCCATCGCGTTGGCCACGGTGCCCGACTTCGGCGCCGGGATGCCGATCGTCGAGTCGCCGATGACGTGCACGTTCTTCGCTTTGACCGACTCGTAGGTGACGTGATCCACCTCGCACCAGCGCTTGTCGACGCCGACCAGATCGGCCTGCACGGCGATGGCGCCCGCGCGCTGCGGCGGGATCACGTTCACGACGTCGTAGCGCACCTTGTCGCCGAACTCCGTAGTCACCTCGCGCGCGCCCGGATCGACCTTCACCACCTTGCTGGAGGCGCGGTACTCGAGGTTCGGGTACGCCTGCCAGGCGGCGCGGAAGAGCGCGGGCTTGGAGATCACGTTCTGGTTGGCGTCGAGCACGATCAGCTTGGCGCGCGGCTTGCGCGTCTTGAGGTACCAGGCCACCTGGCACGCGCGCTCGTACGGCCCCGGCGGGCAGCGATAGGCGGCGGGCGG
>Ga0137394_10004299_pt1 | contig 10793 bp, 16 predicted proteins | sample czobulk116metaG_FD_108278 | JGI IMG/M metagenome (GOLD analysis project Ga0137394, IMG submission 108278) | Vadose zone soil microbial communities from Angelo Coast Range Reserve, California, USA - czobulk1.16 metaG | ecosystem: Environmental > Terrestrial > Soil > Vadose zone | place: USA... | reverse complement strand
GGATGTGGATGTGGATGTTGCTGCTGGCGCGACACGGCGCTCGCCATGTGCGCAAAGTCGGTCTGCCCAGCGCGCGCGAGAGCAAACAGACGTCGGAGCTCGTGCGCCTGATCGGCGGCCTCCTCGTACGAATACGAGTACTGCTCGAGGCCCTCGATGCAGTTCTGCACCTCTGGCCGTCCGAAACGCGCGAGGAGGATCCCCGCGTAGTTGCACGAGACGTGCATCACCGCTGGGTCGAGTCGAAGGTACCCATTCTTCGTCAGCACGCCCGCCTGGGTTGGTTATGAGGGTATATCGGATTAGATGTGGACGGAGCGATAGAGAGGATGATCGGAATCGCACCAAGCCGGCGATGCGCATCGCGCCATGTAGTGCTTCATCTAATACCTTGGTCTTGAGGTCTTCGATCTGTTGCTGAAGCCCGCTGCTTGCGGTCAGTGCGGAGCTCGTACCTACGCCCGCGCCGGTACCGTGTGGAGAACCCAAACACTCGCGAATCCCTCGATCGTCGAGCGCGTTGAACAGGATGATCCACATGATGTGGAACGTCGCGTCACTCGCGCAGGCCGACACGGCCGACACAAAGTCCCACTCTGCGGCAAAGTCCGTCGGCACGCCGACGCGGGGGAGATATTGCGCGCGCCAGTCGTTGAGTTGTTGGATGATCACGCGGAGAACTTCGACGGGAACACCGTCAGAGTCGGTCGTTGGGATCCAGAGGTTTTTGGACATGTGCCTGGAGATGCGTGCGAGAGCGTGCGCTGCGCGATAGTAGCCCTAAACGTTGTCAGTGTTACATCGTTAGGTGGGTCGTATCACCTCGCAAAGGGGAGCATACCAAGAACTTTCACGAAAAGGATGAGAGACAGTCGAACAATGAGAAAAACCGGCCGCACCTCTAGGTGTTCTCGCGGATCTGGCTTAGTTTGCCCATCCTGGTCCGAAGATACGGGATCGACGGTGTAGAAATCAACATCGTAATCCTCGTCCTCGACCTGAGGCTTGCGACGATAGTACGCGGCGCCGTACGCGTCTGATAAACACGCCATCCACCACGCGAATATCATCGTCCCCCGAGCTTCTGGATCCTGAATGTTCGAGATCACCGACTTGTGGTTAATCTGTATATGGGCACCGAGTCGTATGATAACTAGAGGGTAGACAAACATGGTTCGCACCTGAAGGTCAAACAACTGCCGGATAGCAGACGTCAACCAGAAACCGCGAAAACCTATGTGCATAGACGGGTCAACGTGGGGGAGCCTCAAAGTATATATGTGCACTGACCGCTCGCATCTTCCGGTATTTCTAGTGATCAGGAAAGAAGGATATGTCAATATGGAAGAAGGAAGGGAGTTTGACGCACGACTCTGCAATGGCTCAATAAGAAGTGCAATGACAACATGCTCCGCCGCGGGAACGCGATGCACTTTGAGCGCCTCTGCGACCTCCCGTGCGCGACCGATGAGGGTCTTGGCAAGACCGCTCTGACGCGTTGGCGAGTTGAGACGATCTGCAACGAGAAGGGGGTGCTCGGAGAATTTGGCTCCCCACGCGACGACGGTCGCCATGAGTGCGGGATGCAGCGTCTCGTCTGCACTCGCGTTGGACGGACTGTTCGCGTAGATGGATGCATACTGCGGCACGTTCACGTTTAGACGCGCGCGGAAGTGGGTCGGGTTGAGAAATGGGAGACGCGTATGCACGACCTGGAAGTAGACCTCGACGAGGTCGAGCGCGAATCTGCGAGCGGTGAGTTTCCAAAGCGGGATAAAGAGGTGTAAAGGACGCACTCTAAGCGGAAATGTTCATCCTGGAACTTGTAGGCGAGTTCACCCCAGTCCTTCCAAGGATTGAGACGGTATGCAGGTAGCAAGGAACCGCTCAGATCGCTGAAAACAGGGGGATGAAACTTTCAGAAAGAATGGACCCGATACCGATGGCTTACTGTACTTCCTCGGGAGGGGATAGAAGATAGGCGAGGAGGTCTGTGAAATTCGTATTACGTCTGACTGGAGGTCCGAATGGGGAATGAGGATAGTGAAATGGAGTGGATTGGGGACTGGGGGAAACGGGGGAGGTAAGGTAGGCCCTTGATATACCATCAGAGTGATGCAGAAGTCATAGGTAGAAACACGAACGGCTTGTCAGGAGTGGGTGGGCTGAACGTGTAGCGAGAGAGGTGAGTGACATGGAAAGGCGGAGATGAGATGGGCGCCCGCATGCGAGGCGGCCGTACGACATGAGGGAGAGGGATAACACAGACCTTGGTTGGGCGTTTGAAGTGTACGCGCGAGGACGTCTGTTTACGGTGGCGATGCGTTTCTTCTCGCTGGTGGCCTGTTGTGCGTGGTGTCTAAACAAACATGCGGACGTTGACTTGGCGACGGACGGGGGAGAGAAAAGAGGGAGAAGTACGGACGTGCACGGATAATTTTTCACCATACAATGCTAAGCGTGGGTTGTAGCATGTGTGAGTGCGCGTGATGGAGACGGGAGAGGAGGAGAGGCATACTTGACACTGGAAAGGCGCCAGGCACGGTTAGCGAAGGGCATCGAGGAGTTGAAGGAAGAGGACGTGCCTTTAATTGGCCAGGGACCTGGTGGCATTTTACTTTCCTCTGTCTGTGGCGTGCGCGCGAAAGGGAGGCGAGGCGTCGAGGGATGAGTGTGTGGAAGGAGACGAGAGAGCGGGTTGAGCGCGCACCTACATGCATCGCAGGCGATGTTTTGCTTTCGAGGAGGAGGGAGCGTTTTGGCGAGTTCGTGAATCTGGTTCTGGACTGAAGGGGAGGGCAGGGAGAGGGCTGGATCGCGAGCGAGGGAAGAGGAGAACATGGTGGGCATGGTAGTTGTTTGGAGATGGGTGTGTGTGAATGTATTTGTATAAGCGCAATCAAGTAGGACTGACCTGCTGCCTGGTGGGAAAGTGAGCTGGATGGATCAGACGATGTCGGGCTGTTATTGTTCATGATGATATTGATTCACTCTGGCTAAAACAAGCGGTGCAGAGCTGGAGCTGCGCACAGCCCGCCGCTCTTTCGATTTCGATCTCGTCTCGTCTCGTCTTAACCGTCATCGGCTTACGTCATGGCATCTCTTGCCGCCTCGGCTCCGGCGGAGGACAAACACGCGCACACAACACGACTTGCTTTCAACCCACCATGGTCAAAGTACAGATTGTCGAAGAAAAGGACCCACAGGCCCACGCCTCTCCGTACATCTCCCCCGCCTCCTCCCGCACCTCTTCCTCCATCTCCCTCTCCTCCGTAGAATCCGACTCCCCCGTCGACGACGAGTCCCTCCTCGACCGCCTCGCCGCGCTCAAGGACATCGTCCCACCCACGACGCGTCACTCCCTCGTCTCCAAGGTCTCAAAAACAGCCGCTTTCGTCAAGCGCACCAGTAAATTCGCCGGAAATGTCATCTGGGTCGTGACGACGTCCGCCCTTCTCATCGGCCTGCCTCTCGCTCTCATCCTAGAGGACGAGGCAAAGGTCGTCGCGCAGGAGAACGAAATACTCGCTCAGCAGCAGGGCACGCAGCAGGTACGCCCTCTCCTTTTCTCTACCTGTTCTCTCTCACACACACCCTCCTTTCAGATGGTCTCTGGCAGCTCCTTGTACCCACCCTCACCCAACGCCCCAAAGCAGGGTGGCCAGCAGGGCCTGGTTCCACCAGGCTTTTGAACATATAACCTCTTCACTTACGATATTAGTTTCATGTCTGTTGTCATTCGCACCTATTAATGCCCCACCACTCATACTCCTTCGACCGAGATTCATAATTATGTCATCTCCCCAGGTCCAGCCCTACTTCATAGTATGACTGTGATCCGTCATTTGAGAGGATCGGTGGACCCGTGAGAACGAGCTGACAAGGGGCATCTCTCTTCTGCTGTTTGCCGATGGGTTGGTTTCACTTGGCACATCAAACGTCTCTACCGCGCCTTCATGCCGTGCATCCCGAGGATACTTACACGAAACGAATGTGTGACGGCTTCAGACCGTTCAATTGTAACCTCAGCTTCGGATGATTCCGCAAGTCGGCGCGTATCATCAGGCTTCTGATGGAACACTCTCAAAAGTCCTAAGGGCTGATGGATCGTAAAACCGATTCTTTCAAATCGGTGCTCGGCTCGGTGCCGTGATGAATGCCCAGACCTGGCAAAGTCTAATGCTGGCAAATCCCGCGTCGGCCCGATCTTGACCCGTGCATGTCATGTAAATCCTCTCACGCCTGCGATCATCCCCACGGACCCTTTCTTTCCCCCTCTCCTTTCCCTCTCACTCCTCGGGGGTCACCTGGGTACGTATAGAGCATATGAGAGGAGTGTGTGCTCGCTGGGCACGCTTGAATCGTAGTGATGAAATTCGCTAGTGCCAACCATGGTGCGTTCGTGCATGGCTCATCTGCTCACAAACCCAAACCCCTATCCAGGCGATTCTCTATTGTATTCTGACCAACGACATCTTAACCCACTACAGTCAATATAATTCGTCTCTCTACAGACAGGTTCACGTTTTGGGGGACTGTCGACCTTTACGTATCGTCCTAATTCCAACGGTTCTGAGCATGCGGCTTCCGCCTGGCCTGCTTATTTCGACATCTGACAATGCGCAAAGTTTTCATTATACATGAAATGATGTCTATCGCGTGGGCTGACATTTGACCTTGCTTGTTCCCCTTCCAGAGTACAAAAATCTGCTCGAGATGGATACTGAGGACCTTAAGGCGGGGATTTCCCCTCCACCCCTTCCCCCCTTCTCCAGTCTTGTCCTTCGTTCCCTCGTCCCGGATCTCTCAACATTACCAATGAACTCCTTTCCTTCTTTTGATGACATCAACGACCCATCACCATCATTGATATTTCGCCACCAGGAATCGCAATACGAAGACGTCCCGATTTCCCTCGATGATATTCTATCGAATGACTTCCTTTTGGACATTGCGGACTTTGGTGGCGTCGACACTCTTACTTTCCCTCCCTCTCAAGTCCCTCCTCAAGGAGGCCCCCTTCCCTGGGATGTGAAGCCAGTCCCCCATACCACCAACTCTTACGCCCCACAACCCCCACAACCCGGCATCTTTCCACCCACCGCTGTCCAGCCCACTTTTGATACATACGCTCTCCTGTCCCATCCTTCGGCATCCCGTTGTGCCGGTTCAAGCTCCGCCGCGTTTGACGATGAGGCCTATGAGCAGCAGCAGGCGTCTCTCTTCGGGATCCCGGACCTGCCCCTTCCCACGCCGTCGGGACCGGCGCCAGCACTGGCGTCGTCGTCGTCATCGTCTGTCAACTGGATGGACCCCGTTTCGTCGGTGGCTCCCGCATGGTCGACCGGCGCTCCGACGCCAATCGTGCGTACCTGGGACGCGACTGCCGCCTCGATGGGCCGCCCTGCTGCCGCCACCGCTACACCCGGCGCTTCTGTCAGTGCGGAGCCGAGACAGGTACCGCTTCCTCGCTTGTCGTTCCCCAGGCGCTATCCGCTCGTTCGGGTTGATGACACCATCGAGTGGGTCCGGCCGGACGTCATGAAGATGATCGTCTACTTCAACTATTCGTTGAACGCGGAAGACGAGGCGCACGAGCCCTGGGAACCTCGAGTCTAATATCTGCCACCAACGACCACCTTACATCATCTATCTATTTCCGCCGCTCCGTATTCTATGTCTGCCATTCGTATTTCCGCTCAGTATCGTATTGTGTATCTATTTACTGCCTATTCGACTTGATTGTATTATCTCATATAACTATCTTATCTTGGACATCGTATATATTTTCTGCACGTGTACATACTTGTCAACAATATATATTGACTTAACTATTTAGAAAAGTCGCAACGTTGACAACTTGAAGGAGGTACAGAACTAGTGACTGTCATGTACATGTGCGCATGCACGGACAACGATGTGTCAAGCTCCCCTCCGCGAAGCGAGTGACGGGTCCGGATGCATCCCCGCTGGGTTGTCGTGGAGTGCTCGGTCAAAAGGGCGTTGCGATTTCTGTCACATCCCGTCTAGCTAGCTCCGAGCTCCCATGTCCAGCGATCTGCGCCACTGCTGCGCCAACGCCCAATCCAGTCGCACCATGCAGACGCATTCTGTATATTACAAATTCACGCTCTCTGCCAGTGCCGGACATAGTACAGACAGTACTACTGTAGTATGGCGTTTAAATCACCCGTGGCACCCCCCCTTCTCCCCGTGACATTGTTCATCGTGTTCATCGAGTGACGTGTTGTCGAGGGTATGGTTTGCAGTTATGTATGTATATGTATAACGGACACCCCTCGGCAATCGATCAAAGAACAATTTTGTTTGCGGCCTTGGCCCGCGAGGTCCTCGCAGCGCAGCCAACGGTGATGTCCCATCCATCGCTCGATCTGTTTTTATCGCGCGCTGATCAGCGGCAACGGCGCGCGGAAGACAATAGTTCCGAACACGTGGCATAGGCATTTGTCACCTGCTTGTCCCGTGTCTCGTTTGCGCCTGATGTCCGTTTTCGGGGATGAACGCGGTAATTAAGCAATCATAGATACACATTTGGATCAGGAAGTCAGAGATTCTATCATGATGAGAAATTATGAGGTTATGGTATACGACACGGCGAGATGCGTCTAGCATGCGAGAGGATAGAACAAATAATTAGAGGAACAGCGCCGCATAACTACCCTGATCGGCGAAAGGGACCGACATTCGGAGCAGGAGGAACAGCACCATTAGGCGCTATTCCACCGGCCGAAGATGCCACACGAGGCAGCTCACCCCAGGGTTCATGTGCTTTGGCTTCCGCGTCCGGAGACCAATTGAACCACAGCGTCATCTTGAGCAGATCCCGACCGACCCACTCGATGCGATCCTCAACACGGACTAACGGAGTCTCGCGCGCCGTGCGGCGGCGGGGATTTCGGACGGGAGAAACGCGCCTGGACCTTCGTGCGTAACCGGTATCCGCAGTTGGCACGGCCAAGCCGTCCAACCCTGCATCAACAACACCGGGATACTGCATCGGTGTATGTAGTACCGGGGGCCTGGCGTAAGGTGCCGTGCGGCCTCTCTGTGAGGAGGAGGGTGATGCTTGCGCGGATGTCGCCGTGGCATCCCTGGCGAGCGCTGGACCGGGATCTCCGCTGCCAAATTGAGCCGGCACAACGGTACGGTGGGCGACACAGGTGTGGCATGTGCACGTAGCTTGAAAAGCTTGACTTATGGGCATGTACTGAGATGGACCATCCTGCAGGAGAGGTGGTCCAGGGATTGTCGTCGGCCCAAAGACATTCGATAGTGATTGGTCATTGATGTACGAAGGGTGAGAGGGGTTCACGCTCGCTGCTAAGCCTTGAGAGGCATTGAAAGCGGAGAAAGCGGATAACGGAAACGAGTCTGAATTGTCGAAAAAATCCAAATATCCGCGGTTGTTGGAATGGGCGTCCCGCGGATTTGGCTGCGACACGTCGTGACTTGGTAGTCCCGGTTGTTGGGGTGGCAAGGGGGTTCGCATGTACGGAGTGTGGCGAGGAGCTATGGGACCGTTCGAAGCAGGAGGGTGGCTCATCGTTGTGAGTGGAGTGAGTTTGCTGTAGAAGTTGGGAACGACTGGGCATTTATGCCGTGGCCTTTGTCATCTCCAAAACCAGACAATCAGTCCTCGAAATGTCATACGACATAGGCAGCACGTCAACCATGGCCATTGCAGTAAAATTGAAGCGTGTACGTCCGAATCGTAGCTGTACGGCAATGGTTTGCGATTGCTAAGCACAGGCTTTGAGGACGAAACCGATAAAACGCGCTAATATGGAGGAAATGTGGTGCATGCGTGACGCATGTTGGTCCCCTTCGACGGATGGAAAGTCATACGCTGCTGAATGTCGTGTGTAGACGGCGAGGCTAGTGAGTCTGATCGAGAGACAGGGTTGGGTTCCTTCCACCATATATGGATGCGATGCACGGCCAAGTCGTAAAACCGAGCCATCCCGTCTTGCCAGGTCCTCCCAGCCCAAAGGCCTCTGATGAATGAACTTCCCTCACGAGTTTGCGTAACAATTAAAGGAAATTGGATATGCGGAGGCATTAGAACTGTGCGCCAATACAAACTGGACTCCGATGGTGAGAACCACGTTTTGAGATCTTGTAGTGATAATCGATTAGGCGTCTCCACTAAGGTGCTTGTTCTGACCCGCATTCTGTGACTACTGTACGGCCCATTAATAGATAACTAATCGATGGTTGCGGACTTCGCGTATCCGGAGGTACCTCGAACGACCGGGTTGTTCGTAATATCCGTGTGTGCAGCTAGGCCACAAAACATGTTCCTCGTCCTTCGTCCCGAAAAGGGCTACGCGAAGGAATCCAGAGGTGTAAGAGGGGTCTCGAAGTTCGAGACGCATTGTGTCACTCGGTCGAGATCGGGCACAGGCCAAATGGGGGTCATGCTATGCTAAAGAAAAAAGAAAAATAGACGCCGCCGTAGGTCTGAGAAATTACCAGACCGATCAGAGCTGAACGCTCTTTACGACCGCCGAAATGCCCGATCTCTCCCCACCATACCACGTCGAATCGCCTGCGCCAGGCTTGAACACAGGCTTCTGCGAGGCAATGACTTTCTTCGCCTTGGCAAACTTTTGCCGCTTCTTCACCCGTGGATTGCGTACGCTCTTTGACCGCCGAGGCGTTAGCCCACGATTCTTCAGAATCGCGCGAGTGAGTGAGCGGGGCCCTCCCGCACCATCTTCATCCACTTCCACCATCCTGCATGTGCATGGTCAGGTCAGAAAGTTGGATTTGGTGGTAGATGACGCACCTGTTTGTGGCCTTCTCGGCATCGTACGCCAGCTTTTTGGCTTCCTTCTGCTCACGCTTCTGTCTCCTAATGAGTGAGTAGTACCCATCTACATTCTCCTCCGCACTCTCATCGTCCTCGCCCGCATCTGCACCGCCGGTTGCCCTCGCTGGCGACACTGGCTCGATGTCATCGAGATCGTCCCCGCCCTGGCCACGCTTTCCCGCTTGCACCTCGTGTTGTACACGTGCCTCTTTCTCCTTCCGGCGCTCGCGGTATGGCAGGTCGTCATCACCCCCGAGAGCGAGCCGTGCGCCTTGCCTCCGTGCGCTAGCACTCTCAATCTTAGCCGTGTGGAAGCGTAGGGTGTGTCTACGCGCCGTCTTGTCGGCAGCGTCAGCAGTACCCAGAGCCATAGCATCGCCAAAGGCATCGTCTTCCTCAGAGATAGAAGCGAGTGTGGCGGTGCGGGGTTTAGATGGAACATATTTCGGCTCTTCGAGGTCGAATACCAGGGAGGGTTTTACGACCGTTGGTGTCTTGCGCTTCTTTTTGGGGGGCTCTTTATCGGGCCGTAGTCGGGTGGCTGGTTTCGACATTGTTTTGGTCTTGACCGAAGCTGCGGCATCTTCAGCTTCGCGTAATAGCTCCACCAAGTCATCAAATGCGCCTTTAGGGTGTCGCTTCAGGAATGTCGAAACATCTTCCGTATTATCGTCGAGTGAAATATCGTCTTCCTCAGCGTCGCTGATCCCAGAGCCACTCTCCGAAAGATCAAAGTCCAACTCCTCCAATGTAACGAGTGCCTGTTTGAGCTGAAGGAGACGCGCGAATATCGGGTGGGAGCGGAGTAATTCAGGGCGGTGTGAGTAGGTTTCGCTTGCTCGGAGGTACAAGTAGAAAGCAAGCGTCGTGGCATACGTAAGGAGAGCCTCTTTGACGCAGATTAGTACTCCCACCTCTATTAAACAAAGACGGTCGTACGATTATGCAGATGAACCATCCCTAATATTTGAGGATCTGGTTCATTAGATGAAAGCCTGTAGATCTTAAGCCAAATGACGACACGAGGATACAATCCATGACGTACTCTTTGATTTTCTCTTGCGTACGGACGACCTTATCAGCAATATCCTCCCAGTCGTATGCTAGTGCGAGAGTTTCCGGATTGGTCTTTTCCATTTGCCTGAGCGCAGCATTCTTGTCAAGTGGTGTTGGTTGGGCAGAAACCACCGTCACAGGTTCAAGGAATAGACTGGAAACATTTGGGTCACTGCGAACACATAAAAGAAGAATGAGGCAAACAAACGCACTCCTCAGTCTCCTCCGCATCACCCTGATCAACGTCTGCTATTCCGAAGTCGTCGTCCAGCATAGCATCGCGTGTCTTGGTTTGGATGCGCATCGCTTCCTGTTCTTCCATCTCATTTGCCTCTTCGTCCTCTGAATCGAGCTCTGCCGCATTAGAAGAGTAGTACGTTGACTTTTTACGGCCCCAGCTTTCTTCCTCATCGCTCTCCTGTTCTTCCTCGCCGTCAGATTCTGGTGGTGACTTGGCCTTCGCTTTGCCTCCCTTTCTCGCGTGTACATTTGGGGGAGGTTGGCCTTCGTCATACTCTCCCTCCTCATGCACGTCTTCCTCGTCTCCTTCTTCGTCGCTCTCTGATGAGGGGATGCCTTTCAGTGCAAATACCTCATCCTCGTCCCCGTCATCATCGGCTCCAGTTTCCTCTCCTTCCAGTAGAATACGATCCCTGGATGCGTGAACTACGCAAAAATTTGTTCATGATTATCATCTGGCAAGTCACTTGGACAGAAAGAAAGCGCACACTGATCTTCCTCATCCATTGGTATGTCTTCTAGCGTATTCCAGCGTTTTATCGTCCCATCTCGCTTTTCGAACGGGCGCGGGCCGGGTTTTGAATCTTTCGACTTGTACCTTCTCCTACGAACCATAATGCGAAAGGTGAAAGAAATAGAAACAAAGTGGAGATGCGATGGCTTT
>Ga0137394_10004298_pt1 | contig 10798 bp, 16 predicted proteins | sample czobulk116metaG_FD_108278 | JGI IMG/M metagenome (GOLD analysis project Ga0137394, IMG submission 108278) | Vadose zone soil microbial communities from Angelo Coast Range Reserve, California, USA - czobulk1.16 metaG | ecosystem: Environmental > Terrestrial > Soil > Vadose zone | place: USA... | reverse complement strand
GTTAGGCTTACCAGAAGTGTATTGTAAGGCTTAGGAACTACTGTTACTGTGCTACAATCTCTGGGGGAAACTCTCTGTCATTTTGTTGAGAAATGCTGGTCCTTATATACACGGAGGACAGCGTGACGTGACTACATACTTCCTAAAACATACGGTAGTGACATAGGCATAATAAACATATTCCATATATGATGCTCTTTGCATATTCCATAATTGGAAGTACTCCTCTGTCCATCTCAACATACCTCACATTTGGTAGATAATTTAGATACAATCTATGCTGCAACATGTCCTTGTGGCTTGGTAGATAATTTAGATATAATCTACTTTGAGACATAGCCGACATTACTCTGTAATGTAAGCGCGTGGTCCATTCCGCAATTATCTGAAATTATCTCACTTATTTGAATTATCAATAAATTAGCTCTAGATTGTCTAGATTACTAAAGTAGGGTTTTCCCGATGGATGACCCATTGAAATACAATAGCGCACCTAAAGAACGCTTCGAGAGCCTGATAGTGCCAGCGTGCCGTCGGTACTCCATCAGCCCTGCAGAGAACGAAGGCACCCCGGGATTGGATACCTGCAATGATCGTGTTTCTAGGATGCATTCGGCTGGACCCATTTGTAATGGCCAGCGCAATCAACACTACATATGATATCTGCGTCAATGGGAGCCTGGTAACCAAAACTTCGCTCCATAACTCGAGGTCTGCACAAGGATTTCGTCACGGTATTCGCGCCAGTTTTGTCTCTGTAAGAACACGATTACCTTTTGGTCGCTCAAACTTTTTGTCCAGCGTCACGGATGTGGTGCATCACTTTCCATGGATATGCCACTGGGGTTCCAATCCAAGACGGTAAACCCGATTTGCGGTGTGAAACAAGATGTCTTTCGCGACCCTCGCCGCCTCTTCCTCCGTGAGTTCGTCCGCTTTGACAGCGTCCAGCAGCACCTAGAAATGTCACGGAAGCTCCCGGTCAGCATTCCCTCCCCCCAAATGCTAAAACACATAGGCGAAGTTTAGGAAATAGAACGGAAAGTATGTCCTCACCGAAGACAGAGCACGGCGTGCTTGAACACCGCCCAGGTAATATGTCTCAGGCCACCAATGACCGTCACCTGCGTTCATTCAAGCGCGAACCGCGCCATCAATGTGTCTCCACATTTCCTCGCACGCAACAGGAACACGGAATGGCTCACTGGACCACATCACTTTGTTCATTGGCGACAACTCTAGCACTTGCCGCATTAGCGCCTCTTGTCCAGCGCCAGACACCACAGGAAACACCTCGCCGATGTCGAGATACACGTTCTTGTACATCGCGGTGAGGTATCCTGCCTCGCGCGTATACGGATAACTAGTGTGCAATAGCACGATCGTCGTTCGAGGGTTTGCCTCGACCAGCGGCTGCAGATGGGCCGGGCTCGCACGCGTAAGCGTGATATCCGCATCGCCAAGGCCCGTATGAAACTGCACTACAGAGTGGAGGGGGACATCAAAAACGGTGGAACCGCGTTGCGCGCCTCGAGAACGACTAAAGAGAAGAAAAGCAGACAGATCCATACCAGGCTTGCTGTGCTCGGCAGCCACCTCGAGAGTCGTGCGCACGACAAGGTCATTCAATGGTTTATGCGCCAACCGCAGCGGTACGTTCGTGTCCGACTGAAAGCGCAGGCAAGCATTATACAGCGCCCCAGCTTCCGCGAAGGAGTCAGGGACGGTGCACACGTCTAGTCCGGTGCGATAACAGACGACGGACTTGAATCCGGCCACGTTCGGGTCTTCCGCGCTGGCCATCAACTTCGCGCGCAGCGTCGCGGAGAAACTTGCATGGGAACGATAGTCAGGTTCCGGCTTGCTGTGTCTTCCGGTCCTAACAATTTCCATGATAATATCCTAAATGGTTCGACGAACCCTTCTTTTTCAGACCTGGAAGGTGGCGCAACAGGCCAAACTTGGGCGGTAGCGATAGATGCTGCGTACATACCTCAGCGACGACTTCCACGCGTACGATGCGGCGCGTGGGGCTAGTCGTGTACCTATCATGCCGCTGGTATGCCTCCGCCATCTCCTTCACGCCTCCGAGTCCGTCGTCGATCAGTATGCACTGTATTTTCGCCTTTCTGAAGCATAGCCGGCACAGCTCGTCGTAGGCGCGCGCAGCGCGGTGCTTCTTTACGTCCTCCCACGAAGCATGACGCGGAAGGTCGTACAGCCGGACGAGATCTCTCCTCGCGGCGGCGTGAGCCAGTGTATGTACCGCGTCTTCGAGCGCCGCGCCTTGCGCCTCGGATGTGACCCCTTCAAAAGCCAGCCTGTTGCGATTTTCTTCGGTCAGAAGGGGGTGGGCATGGTTGTCGATTGCTGGGTAGTCCCGGAGGACGTCGATATGGGACTCGAAGTTGGGAAGAGAAGCCATGATTGGGCTATTTCAATTCCCCGCCCACGTCTGTCTCTGGGATGACGATGGACTGCCAATGATCAACAGAGGATGGAAAATTAGTCTCAGTTGCTGATGTTACCCGCGACCCAGAACATACAATGGGACGTGATAGTAAAGACGGAGGTTACAGCTCTCTGCCAGTTGGCCTGGCATTGAACTTCCACGTGCTATGAGGTGCACGTGATGTATCTGACGTAACGGGAGATCTTATCTGATCATCACTCATAGCATCACTCTGAACGCCGCTTCTAACCATGCCAGTCACTCCCGAAGAACTCGAGGCGGCTGTACGTGCGGCAATGCAAGTTATGCACATGGAAGTACAAGATAACTCGAGTAGTTGTGGGGATAACTACTCTGTTCTCATCGTCAGCAAGGTCCGTACTATACTTTTCCGGTTACAAATAATAATTAATGGTCTGATCATATACCGTAGGAGTTCGAAGGGAAGACGACGCTCGCTCGGCACAAGATGGGTAACCATACAGTCCCATCTTTTTTTGCCTTCGTTTCAGTCCTTTTGACGCATCTTGATGATTTCTAACCACAGTCAACGAAGCGCTCAAGACACAGATCGCCCAGATCCACGCGTTCGCTCAGGTATGCATCCGTTCGCGCTGGCTTTTCCCGCTTCATCGTTTATTCACGCGACGGGTGGAGAAAACGTTGACTCCTCAGCAGTGGGAAGAATCTCAAAAGAAATAAACCGAACCTTGGGATATTTTACCCCCCCCCACTGAGTCACGACTCACGAGGCGTTCCGGCGATATGTTGATTTGGCTTTAATGTATGAATGTGCCACGAATATGGAGGAAGCGGGGTTTATCCGCAGACAGTCGAAAAAGATGTGTAGGCTATGAGCACTGGCAGAGGACTCACGGAAAGCGGGTGGGCGATTGTCGGCGCTAGTGAAGGATTCTGTTACGGAACTTATAGCACCTGGGATCTAACCACCATGCATCATGGACCAGCTTTGCTTGTCGGACAGTTCGAGGCTGTAAGGCAACAAACTTCGGCAAAAATGGAAGACGGATCTTCCTTGGGCGACGTCATGACCGACACCGCAATCAGAAAGACAATCATTTGCCCAAACCGCACAGTATGTGTGTACTGTACAATACACAGCCGCACCTGGACCACGAATACAAAACGGTGTGGGTTGAGAAACGGCTGGAACCTCAACTCAGAGGATGACCTTGCCGTCTCGCCTCGCCTCGTGTCGTCAGACTAATGGGGCTTTGCTATAATTTGATTGGTGTCAGTGTACTGCTGCTACGCTACTGCTACTGCTTGTCGCTACTATTACCACGTGCACTCAAAGAGTCAGGTGTGGATGATTCGATCAAAGTAGTAGAGAGACAAAGAAGACAAAGAAAAAGGCGTGGAGGGCGACAATGAGGAAAATTTTGAACAAAGAGAGAGGAACAAAGCCGCAGGTGGGGGGGAGAGGAGGAAAAGAAATGAATTGGGTGCAGAGACCAAAAAATTAAGAAAAGGTAAAAAAGTTAATGATGGAATTGAATGGGATGGATGAGTGAGAGAGAGAATGTTACAATGCCATGTTGTGCAGAGAGTGACGGCCATGCCATGAAAAATTTGCATAATGATGCTTCAAAAACAACCTTTAACTCCCCTTATCCCCTCCCCTCCTCTCCCCTCTCTCTGCGGAACTCACCACGCAGTATCCCTCGCGTTCCCGTCCTCCTCCTCTATATGCCCTCCCACCTCATCACGCACCATTATGCGGCGACGTCGGCGATCCATGCACAAAGGGGCTCTGCGCCGCTGCAAAAAAGTGGTTCGCGGCAGCCGGATGCCACTGCGCAGCCGCCGGGTCCGGCGCCGCAGCACCAACGATGCCACCCGCCGCCATACCGACGCCGACGCCACCGATGCCCAGACCAGCGCCGCCCCACATCGGCCCACCGAACGGCGGGCCCGGGGGAGGTGGCCCCGGGCGTACGCCCAGTCCGAGTCCGTACCCTAGAGGTGGAGGCAGCGGCGGTTGTTGCTGTTGCTGTTGCTGCTGCTGTTGCGGCGTCTGTGGTTGAGACAGTGTTTGGGACTGCTGCGATTGCGGCTGTTGCTGGGGCTGCGGTTGTTGAGCGGCGGGTCCCCAGGGAGACGCGCCGTTGACCCCACGAGGCGAGCTGAATCCACGCCATCCGGGGGGTGCGCCAACGCCGACGCCTACACCCACGCCCCCGCCCGCATTGCCGCCGGCGACACGGCGGTCCGACATGATCTCGTCGTCCTCGGTATTGAGCGCAGACGAGCCGAGGACGCCTTTCGGGCTCGGCGAGCGATGTACGGGCGATGCGGTGCTGAGCGTGCTGGCTGAGGCGGACGTCGCAGAGGGAGGTGTGGTTGTCCCGCTCGTGCTAGGCCGCGCAATCGGTGCAATAGGTCGTCCAATCAGACCGACGTCCGGTGCTGGCGTCGCGCTCACGTTGTTCGAGCTTCCGCGACGCCCCGCGCCGGGGGCCAGGCCCGAGCTCGGCGGCGCTATGGGTGCCGGTGGACGCGGCGAGAAAGCCATGTCGAACGGACCGCGGGCGGGGCCTGGGCCTGGCGCGCTGGGGAAACCGGGTGGCAGTGCGGACGGCGCAAGAGGCTGGACCGGGGGAACATATGAGGGCCCAGGAACGACGAAAGGGGTCGCGAGTGGAGGATAGGGACGTGGAGGTCCGTTGGGCGAGAAGAGAGGGGATGGGTGAGGTGGCGGTATCGGAGCGAGCTGCGGGGTGACGGAGAGTAAGGGTTGAGGGGTCGAAGGTACGGTCATGGGCTGGCGGGGAGGCTGGGGGTGCTGCGATTGTACCTGAGGTTGCGAGCCAGGATGACGTATTTGTGACTGGGACGGTGCGCGGGATGCTGCAGGTGACGACACAGCGGAGGGTTGGAGCGACTGAGATTTCGTCGGAGTCTTCTTGGACGACGCCATATTGTTGGGGGATCGCTGCAAAGACGAGCCAGAAGACGCTCCGTTACGGGGAGACGTAGCGCCGCGAAGCTTCGAGGCGGCGGTGGTAGCATTAGCAATTGCTGAATTGCGTTGCTGCTGCTGTTCACGCTCTTTAGACGTAGCGCGCTCTTTAGCCTCTTTGTCTTCGCGCGCCTCGCGCGCCCTGCGCTCCTTCTCTTCACGCTCCTCACGTTCCTTCTTTGCGGCGCGTTCCGCTGCCAGTCTCGCCTCGCGCTCTTCCTTGGTCTTGCGCTCCCGCTCCTCCTTTTCTCTACGCTCGGCCTTGAGACGTTCCTCCTTTTCTCGTCGTTTGCGCTCGCGTTCTGCCTCTCGCTCCTTCTCCTCTGCAGCTCGCCGCCGGCGCTCATCCTCCTTCCGCGCTTTCTCTTCTTCAGCCTGCTTTCGAGCCGTCTCTCGCCGCGCCTTCTCCTCTTCACGCTTCTTTTTCTGCGCTGCCTCGAGCTGGGCTTGCTTCTCCCTAAGCGCGACTTCCTCAGCGGCCTTTTCAGCTGCCCGATGCGCACGCTCTTCCTCTTTGGCCTGTTTTTGTTGCCTGCTCCGCGCCAATCGCAGTCAGGGACCACCAACTAAGGGAAAGGAATAAGAGAGAAGTACGGACCGCCGTTTGTCCTTCTTTCTCTGGTTTTCCTTCGCTTTGCGTGCCTCGCGATCCTTGGACGCTTTGTCTTCATCCTCAAGTTCGCGAAGCAGCTGCATTTGACGCTCCTGTGCAATCTTTTCTCGGTACGCCTGGAGCACTCGCTGCTCAAACATGCGTGCGGCAAAGATGGAGAACATGCGTTTGCCCTCCTCCATCTTCTGATCCTCGGTGAGCGCCTGCGCATATTAGCATCATCACACAGCGAAAGAGTGTGTCACATAACAGACCTCTTCCTCCTCGTCCTCTTCCTCGCCATCATCATCGTCGTCATCGTCATCGTCATCGTCGTCGCCGTCTTCCTCATCGTCCGCATCGCTATCCTCTTCAAGATCCTGGGCTGCCTGTTGTTCACGCTGCATGCGCCGTTCAGCAAGTTGTTCCATCATCTCGAGGAACTTTTGCCCATCATTCTTGAGAAGGTCATCCGCAACGGTGAGAATATTGCCTGTGAAGTAGTCGTAGCATTATAGCAGCACGTGAGTAGGTGCACGAGTGGAGGAACTTTAAAAAAATCGAATTGCCCACGCACCGGTAACCGCTAGGCTATTCCCGAAATTGAAGAGTCCATCGCCGTGAGCGGGTTTCCCGTTCGGTGCGGTTCGACGATCGCGACCGCCGTGGGCATGAGCGCCTGTACGAGGCTTGGCCGGAGGGATCTCATCCGGATCATCCTCCTCGGGATCATCCTCGTCATCATCATCTTCGTCCTCATCGTCCTCTTCAAACTCCTCGTCTTCTTCAAACTCCTCCTCATCCTGCTCGTCATCGTCAAATTCGCTCTCCTGCGGAGGATGTTTGCCCGATTTCCGACCATTAACATGAGGGGGATGTGATTGAGGCTGCTTTGCCGAAGCTCGCGTGCCGCGCGGTGCTCCGATGACGGCACCATCCTTGTCGAGCTCGACGGAACCAGGAAAAGGGCCAGGACCGGGTGGGGGAGGGTGGACGCCGCCGGAGGCTACGTAGCGCTGCTGGATGTTCGCGTATTGCTCTAGCTCATCGTAGTATGCATCGTACAGTACCTCGAGCTCTTCTTCGATGGCACTCCTAGTTATGGCACGGCACGCGAAGAGGGTCAAGCATCAGTAATCAGTGGGATGAAAAAAAAAATCTAGGTGGAATTGGCAGACGGACCGCTTGCGACCACAGACAGCGCAAGCACAGCTATGTCGCTGTTGCTCCTTCATCTTTTTGAGGACGGCTTCCTTTTCTAATTTGACGAGGTTGCGTCGCTCCTCCTCCCCGAGGTCGAGCCAAAATTCCTTGATGCGCTCGCGTTCCTCCGTTGAGCTTGTACTCCATATCTTGCTATTTGAATTTACATTGTTCCGAGACGATGGAGCTTGACTCGAGGGTGGTCGATGTTTCTGGGTTTGGGAGGTATTCGAAGAGGGTGGCGATGGATGATGATGGGGATGAGTGTGAGGATACGGATGGGGTTGAAGGGGTGCCTTTGATGCAGCCCTCGAAGACCGGGTTGTTGGAGATGGCGTGCTGTTTTTCTGTTGGGCGGTGGTGCAGGTTGTCGTGGAGGAGGTAGTGGTGGTGGTAGTGGTGGTGGTGGTGGTAGCTGAGGGGGGCGGTGGAGGATAATTCATGGGCTGCTTGCCTTGAGCTCTAGAGGATGGCTGCCTTGTCTGAGAGGGCATATTGATCTGGGATGATTTGGTCTTTGGTGCTGACGGTGTTCTCGCCGTTGCTGCTGCTGCTGCCGCCGCCGCTGCTTCTGCCTTTGGTAGCAAATCGCTGACGACCGAACTGGTCACCAACTTTCCATCCCTCGTGGGAATTTCCCGGTCATCCTCCGCCTCTCCGCCCGAGACCGGCCCATGCCCCACACTTTTCTTCCTTCGTCCTCGGCCTCGGCCTCTTTCGTCGGCCGCTAATCCTGCCGGTGACTCCTTTCCCTCTCCGAGTCTCTCGCCGCCGGCCGAAACAATGCTGTGTGACCCTGTTCGCTCTTCCGCTGCAGCTGAATCTCCTCCTTCGCACCTCGTCACCTCGGCAACTCCAACACCTACCCCAATTATTCTGCTCTCCTCCCCCTGCTGTTCGAGTGCCGCAGTAAATGCCGCATCTGCAAAAAATGACGGATCAACCGGCAACGACATGTCCCCTTGCCACCCGGCGACCAACCCCCCTGCCGCAGCGGCCGACGACACATCTCGCTCGGACGCCACGCCGGCGTCGGCCTCTTGGCCTGAGGTCGCCTGACCCTCGCCTTGTTCGCCTGTCTGCACCATTTGCTGTGCAATCGCGTACATAGCCTGCGCCTTGGCCCGCTCGTTACCACCCGCAGCACGCAACGGCGGAGAGAGGGAGGCGGTCCGTACAAAGTTGCGAATGTGCGCTGGCAGCGCTGCCCAATACGCGCCGTCGGGCCGTAGCCCACCCCCGCCTGCATCCATCCGCTGATATAGCTCGTTCGCAGTCGCCAGCAGCTCCGCCTGCGCCGCCGCCGCCGCGTCCGCACCCGCGACACCACCGAGGTGGTGGTGGTAGCCCCCGCCACCCCCGCCGTTTGCTGCCATGCGCGGCGCTTCTAGCACCGCAGCTATGGCCTCGACGAGCCCCTCGTCGGGAGCTGGTAACGCCCCGAAATCGAGCGCGTTACTCGGGGTCAGGGCATCGGCGTCGTCTCGGCGCGCTTTCGCACTCGCACGCTTCTTCTTCTTGTTCTTCCTACCATGTGCTTCGAGCGTAGCGGCTGCAGGCGCGTGAGTCGCAGCGGTTGTCTTGTGTTTCCCAGCTGCCATGATATGCTGCCGTCGTTCGTTGTCGTTGTCGTCTTGTCACTTCGTGGGTTTGTGTGTGCTTCTATTTCACAATTTCAATGTCTTCTGTTTCACCAAATCCCGATCAACACAACCTGTGGCATATATCCAAACGGTCAGCGCTATCCTAACGCGGCAGTAGCTATGGTCATATCGTGCATTCAAGAGGGCTCACCGAGTGTCGATCAACTGCGAGTGGGTGTAGTCGAGCAAGAAGTGAAGTGAAGACCTCTGAATGAAGCGCGATGCTGACAAGCGCCCGTCCGATTCTGCATGCGCCAATCCCACGCCCCCGTCCCGGCCCGCCGGCCCGAACCCGGTTTATTCGTGCTGATTCGGCGCTTATCGGCGCTTATCACCATCCGATGCAAGCCAGTGGCACATTCGACCCCATCAATACGTCCCATTCATCTTCCCAAATGTCTGCTCGCTTCTGATTATACAGCGCTCTTTCCTTGTTGCAACATCAACGGTCATACAATAACAACAGTCAGTTGTTCCATTCTGAGTTAGACCCCACCTGAGTGTAATGCTCGATCGCACAGCAAGTATAGCTGTGTAAAGCTTTCATATGCGGGATGCTGTACTATAGTTGTATTACATAGACGTGAAATTGACACAGGTAAGCATTGCTTTCCGCAGGACAAGTGCTAATTTAGAATCCTGCCGTAGAATCCTTATGGAGCTATGCCAGTGGGAAGATGTTCCTCAGTATAGCTCGTGCGAGACATGGTCGTGCACCCGCCCCAATCCCCAGTACATTTGCTGACACCCCCGAACTCGCCTACTAGCATTAATCCGGTTCTTTGCGCCCGGTCCCCAACCCCGGTCCCCGACTCGGAGATACATCACAGAAAGTAATTTCATCGCGAAAAGAGTCTCCTCCACTCCTCCAACGACATACCATCGCGTCATTCTACCACCCATAAGCGCTTAGACTCCACTTCCCTACTTAGGCCCACTCATCGCACCCAGCGCCTATAACCTACGCACTCAGCCCGAGGACTTGCATTTATTCATCTCAAAGCGGTTAGACTATGTTATTTACACGTGATTCTGAGGAGACAGGCGCTTAGGCCCTTCACGCTGCACCTGCACGAAGCATTCTTTGGATTGGAGTCACTACTATCGTTGGAGAATGTATAATGACATGTGTGCAAGGTGAGTTCAATAAGAGTACATTGGCGTATTATGATGTGTGACTGCGGTTGTCCTTGGCACACCGGTATATATGCTATGTGTGCGTTATCACGAAATCTCAGCACAACGCGTGCCGGGGGTGGCACGCGGGAGCAACTGCGACAGCGAAAACGAGTTGTCACAATGGACATTCAAATATGAACTTAAGCGCACGGGACCATGGACGTGTTGTCTTCAACAGAGACGGTGCGCGCACGACGCTCGGACTCGCTGGCGAGCACCGTTGGAGCCAGTCTGGTTCAGCGCGTAGGCCATTGCTGGGATTCAAGTGGGAGTGCTGTCTGTGGACCCAAACTCAAGTTCTGGTATCACACTGCAACGAGCGCCAGTGTTGACCCCGGCCAAAACTTGTCAACGGACTGGATGAAGATTCGGAGTGCAAACTCAGGCTTCTACGGTTCTACCTCCGCACATTTACCTCGCTCTCCTCGTCTCCCTTCCCTTTCGACCTCGTTGGCGATGTTTTGCCATACCCAGGCTCCACCTGCCTCGGCGATGCATATAGGCCCTACGCTTCCATCCTGGGCTTCCTGGCTGCTTCCCGGCTGCTGCTTCTCTGTAGTGCCCGTGCGCGACTCGGCTGGTCTCCGTTAATTGAATGTTGGCGTCCACACTGCTTGTATTGTGTCAAATGATAAGGGCACGCGAGAACAGGACTTGGACTTGGAACGCGCGGGTATGCCAGTGCCGTGAGAAGGAAAGGACTGACAGATGAAAAGTGTACCAGGGCTTGGAAAGTGGGTAGATTG
>Ga0137394_10004296_pt1 | contig 10804 bp, 9 predicted proteins | sample czobulk116metaG_FD_108278 | JGI IMG/M metagenome (GOLD analysis project Ga0137394, IMG submission 108278) | Vadose zone soil microbial communities from Angelo Coast Range Reserve, California, USA - czobulk1.16 metaG | ecosystem: Environmental > Terrestrial > Soil > Vadose zone | place: USA... | reverse complement strand
TTGCACTCCCCGGTTGCGCATTCACCTGCAGCGGCGCCGAGAAGGTCGCACCGCCGTCGCGCGAGCGCACGTAGTAAAGATCGCCGTGGCCCGGGTCGCCTTTGTAATAGACCATGTGCACAGCGCCAGTTGCGTCTACCGCCACCTGAGGCTGAATCCCGCCATTCGGGACGCGCGTCAGGGTGACCTTGCGCGAAGGATCGATCTCCGCCGCGCCGGCGTGAATCGGCAAAGCACAGAGCGCCACCAGCACCAGCTGCCAACGAATACGTACGGACATGCTTCTATACTACTGGCGCCACCCGAGCTTTGCTTGTACCTGCCAGATGCCCATATCGGATGCGTGCGCTCTCGAACGGTGACAGGTCGCAGAAATCCGGCAAGTCCCAGCACCGCTGCCGCAAAAATTGCTTTCTGCTTTCTCAGTTCATGCATTTATCTCCGCCGGATTGAACATTTGTTCACAGGGAGAGTATCAGACCCCCTCAGCCATCCGCTTCCGCCTCTGTTACAATCGCCGTAAAGGTCGGGACACTCCATCATGACCGAAACTCGGGAACTCCCCAATACACTTGGTTTATTACGTAAGAGTCATTTTTCCGAAGACCGCATCGCCGCGAGGAGCGTCAAGGATGAGCTGCGCGGCAATCTGATCTGCAAACTGCAACGCGGCGAGACGCTGTTTCCGGGCATCGTCGGTTATGACGATACCGTAGTGCCGCAAGTCGTCAACGCGGTTCTCTCGCGGCACAATTTCATTCTCCTTGGGCTGCGCGGCCAGGCCAAAACGCGCCTGGTCCGGATGCTGACTACGCTGCTCGATCCCGATGTGCCGTATATCGCCGGCTGCGAGATCCACGACAATCCCTACCGTCCCATCTGCCGCCGCTGCCGCAACCTGATTGCGGAGCAGGGCGAGGAAACGCCGATTGCCTGGCTTGTGCCCGATCAGCGCTATGTGGAGAAGCTCGCCACGCCGGATGTGACGATTGCCGACATGATCGGTGACATTGATCCCATCAAGGCGGCGCGTCGCGGGCATGACATCTCCGACGAGCTGACGGTTCACTACGGGCTGGTTCCACGCGCCAACCGCGGCATTTTCGCCATCAATGAGCTGCCCGATCTCGCGGGCAAGATCCAGGTGGGGCTGTTCAACATCATGCAGGAAGGCGACGTGCAGATCAAAGGCTATCCGGTGCGCCTGCCGCTCGATCTGCTGCTGGTGTTCACCGCGAACCCGGAAGATTACACCGCGCGCGGCAAGATCATCACGCCCCTCAAGGACCGCATCGGCAGTGAGATCCGCACGCACTATCCGGCGACGCTCGAACAGGGCCTCGAGATCACCGAGCAGGAAGCATGGCTCGAACGGCCATCGCCCATCCAGACGCACGTGCCGGTATACATCCGGGAGATCATCGAGCAACTCGCTTTCGCCGCGCGCGAAGACAAGAAAGTCGACAAGCGTTCCGGTGTCTCGCAGCGCCTGCCCATCTCGGTCCTCGAGAACGTGGTTTCGAACGCCGAGCGTCGCGCGCTCAAAACCAAAGAGCCCGTGGCGGTGCCGCGCATCCTCGATATTTACGCTGCCCTGTCCTCGATTACCGGCAAGCTCGAGCTGGAATACGAAGGCGAGCTGAAGGGCGGCGATGCCGTGGCGCGCGAGCTGATCCGCGGTTCGGTGGGAAAGACCTACGACAAGTATTTTGACGGCGCGAACGTCTCGCAGATCGTGCAGTGGTTCGACCTGGGCGGCTCGCTCAAGCTGGATGAGGGCGTCGATTCCGCCACCATGGTGCAGCAGCTGGCGTCCATTCAGGGACTGATGGAGAAGGTGCGAAACCTGGGCCTGAGCGTTAGTGAGCCCGATGCCGTGCGCGCCGCGGCGGCGGAATTCATTCTGGAAGGCCTGTACGCGCACCGGCGCATCAGCCGCTCGGAAGAGCGCGGCTTTGCGGCCGAAGAGAAACGACGCGAGCCGGCTGGCCGCGAACGCGAAGAAGGCGGCAACCCGCCGCGCGGTTATCGCCGTCAGTACAATTGAGGCCACTCCATGAAGTGGATTAAATATTCCCGCTTTACTGGCGATGACTTCGGCATCGACTCCGAAGAGTTGTTGCAGGCGCTTTCCGATTTCCTGCTGGAGAGCGGGTTCAACACCCAGTACATGCCCTTCAGCGAGTGGAACCAGCACACGCTCGAAGACCTGAAGAACGCCATCCAGCAGGCCCTTGAACAGGGCAAGATGTTCCCCGACGAACGCCTGGAGCAGATGATGGAGAAGCTCCAGGGTCTCTCCGAAGAAGAAGTCCAGCAATTGCTCGACCGTCTCCTGCAAAAGCTCGTCGACGATGGCCACATCACCATTGACGAGCCCAACACCGAGCAGGCCCCGCGCGCCGGCGCCGGCAACGGGCCGGAGACCAAGGTCAAGTTCGAGGTCACTGACAAAACGCTAGATTTTCTCGGCTTCAAGACGCTCAAGGATCTGCTGGGCTCACTCGGTAAATCCAGCTTCGGCCGGCACGATACGCGCGATCTGGCCACCGGCATCGAAGCCTCCGGCGCATCCAAGGTTTACGAATTCGGCGACGTTCTGAATCTGAACGTCAGCGAAACGCTGTTCTCCGCGATCCGGCGGGAAGGCGCCAAAGTCCCGCTGGACATGGATTACTCAGACCTGCACGTGCACCAGTGCGAATATCAAAGCTCCTGCGCCACTGTGCTGATGCTGGATTGCAGCCACAGCATGATTCTCTACGGCGAGGACCGGTTCACGCCGGCGAAGAAAGTAGCGCTGGCGCTCGCGCACCTCATCCGCACTCAATATCCGGGTGACAGTCTGCGTTGCGTGCTCTTCCACGACTCGGCCGAGGAACTGGCCATTAGCCAGCTTGCGCGCGTGCAGGTGGGCCCGTACTACACCAATACCCGCGACGGTCTGATCCTGGCTCAGCGTTTGCTCGCGCAGGAGAAAAAGGACATGCGGCAGATCGTCATGATCACCGACGGCAAGCCATCCGCTCTGACGCTCGATGACGGCCGCATGTACCGCAACGCTTTCGGGCTCGACCCGCTGGTGATCAGCCGTACGCTCGAAGAAGTAAATCGCTGTAAGAAGCAGGGCATCCTGATCAACACCTTCATGCTGGCCAGCGATTACGGGCTCGTGAATTTCGTGCAGAAAGTGACCGAGATCTGCCGCGGCAAAGCGTACTTCACCACGCCCTACACGCTCGGACAATACCTGTTAATGGATTACATGAACCGCAAGACGCGGACGATTCACTAAGAGAACCCGGCTCAAATCGGCTGCCGCCACCAGCCCTGGTCTTCGTATTTCTGTACTACTTCCCACTCTCCCATGGCCGCGTCCACTTCCAACTGCCCTCTGAAGCGGCCCGCGCGGTAACCTCCGGGGGCCGGTTCTGATGCAAAGGTGCCGGCCGGAAAGCCGAGTGCGTGGCCGGACACGCCAAGAGTTTCGATCGGCAAGCCCTCATTGGACCGCAACCGGCTCGATACGATTCGCCAGCCGGAACTCAACGCCATCAAGCCGCCGAGGGTGATCAATGCCGTCTGGATCACCAGCAGGCTGAATGGAACCTGCATGATTCCCTGCCTGGCGGAACCGGCGGCCAGCAGCGTACCGGGAATCAGCATCGCGAGTCCAAGCGATGAGGCCCATGGAAGCATCCGCGTCGCCTGATACCTGTGAATGACGAAACGGCCCCACGGTTGACGCTCGATCTGGCGCTGATGAACTTCGCGACGCTGCCGGCGGCCGTCCACTAAACACACGCGCATTTCTTTGCCGACTTCGATATCCCGTTCTCTGTAATCCGTGCGTTGAAGGTGGAGATGCCATAACTCCACGACCTCGTTCCTTGCTATGACCGCCACAACCCTCGGAGTGGGAGTTGCGCTGTCTTCGTTTGAGCTTTCATCAGGCTGGAACATAAGGCATTTGTCCTGGCACAGTTGTCGGCCAGGATAAACTCCGTCCCCATAATGCTGAAGTATGAAATGCAGCCGGTCAATATTATCTTTCGTAAGGTGTCAAGACTGCTTTTCGTAATACGTCCAGGTTGTTCAACTTAGAACCCCGGCCGCGCCCGAACCGGGCCAGATACTGCTTGCTAAGATTAAGTTACGGTTATGGTCATCGGAGTTCCGAAAGAGGTTAAGGACCACGAAACGCGCGTTGGGCTCGTGCCCAGCGGGGTCGTCACGCTTCGTGAGGCGGGTCATGAGGTACTGGTCGAAACCCGGGCCGGCGACGGCAGCGCCATCACGGATCGCGAGTACATGCAGGCCGGGGCCGGGATTGTGCAACACGCTGCCGAGGTCTGGCGCAAGGCCGACCTCATTGTGAAGGTCAAAGAGCCGCAGCCCTCCGAGTACGGTTATCTGCGACCCGACTTGATCCTGTTCACTTACTTGCATCTGGCGCCGCTGCCCGAACTGACCAACCGGTTGATCGAATCCAAAGTCATCGGCGTGGCTTACGAAACCATTCGCGAGACCGATGGCTCTCTCCCCCTGCTAACGCCCATGAGCGAAGTGGCCGGGCGCATGGCGGTACAGGTGGGAGCGCAGTATCTCGAAGCACCGAATGGCGGCCGCGGTGTATTGCTGGGCGGCGTGCCAGGCGTGGCTCCGGCAAACATCGTCATCCTCGGCGGCGGCGTGGTAGGTACCAATGCTGCCAAAATCGCCGTGGGCATGGGCGCCCACGTCACCATAATCGACCGCAATCTGAACCGGCTACGCGAACTGGACGACATTTTCAACGGACAGATTGTCACGCTGGCTTCGAACGTATTCACCATCGGCGAGACACTCAAACATGCCGACCTAGTCATCGGCGCAGTTCTGATTCCCGGCGCGGCCGCACCCAGGATTGTCCGCCGGCAAATGATCGCCAACATGAAGCGCGGGTCGGTGGTGGTAGATGTGGCCATCGATCAGGGCGGCTGCTTCGAGACCTCGCATCCCACCACGCACACCGAGCCGATCTCTTTTGTCGATGGCGTGGTGCATTACTGTGTGTCGAACATGCCGGCGGCGGTACCGCACACGTCAACTTTCGCGCTGACGAACGCGACCTTCCCGTATCTGCTCGAATTGGCCAACAAAGGTCTGGAGGCCGCGGTGGATGGGCACGCGGCGCTGCGCGAGGGCGTGAACACCTACAAGGGGTACGTGACGCACCCCGGCGTGGCGGAATCGCAGGGCCGGTCGTGGAAGGACCTGGCGCGAGTGGGGTAGGGTTCTCGCTGCGCGGCAACTTTGCATGGCCAGCCCTTTGCGTCGCCGGCCCTTGTAAAATGAAAGAGTAATGCTAGCCTCCGAGCAGACCGAAGTCCGTCCGGCGCCGCTCACCCAGCTCTCCGAAGAAGAAAAGCTGTTCCAATCCACCGTGCGCCGCTTCGCGCGCGAGCAGATTGGCCCGTACGTTCGCGAAATGGACGAGGCGGGCGTGTTCCGCAAAGACATCATCCGCCAGTTTTTCGAGCTGGGGCTGATGGGCATCGAAATCCCCGAGGAATACGGCGGCCAGAGTGGCAGCTTCTTCCAGTGCGTGATGGCAGTCGAGGAGCTGTCCGCCGTGGACCCCTCCGCCGGCGTGATCGTCGATGTGCAGAACACCATCGTCAACAATGCCGTCATGCGCTGGGCGAATCCCGAACAGAAGAAGCGCTACCTGCCGCGCCTGGCCGCCGATACTGTTTCGTCCTATGCGCTCTCCGAAGCCGGTTCGGGCTCCGATGCCTTCGCCATGGCCACGCAGGCCCAGGACTGCGGCGATCATTTTCTGCTCAACGGCCGCAAGCTCTGGATCACGAATGCGGCCGAGTCCGGACTGTTTCTGCTCTTCGCCAACGCCAATCCCAGCGCAGGCTATCGCGGCATCACTTCGTTTCTCATCGAGCGCGGCTTTCCCGGCTTCCAGGTGGGCAAAAAGGAGGACAAGCTGGGCCTCCGGGCTTCGTCCACGTGCGAGCTGATCCTCGATAATTGTCGCGTGCCGCGCGAGAACGTGATGGGTGAAGTGGGCAAGGGGTACAAGATCGCCATCGAGACGCTCAACGAAGGCCGGATCGCCATTGGCGCGCAAATGATTGGCCTGGCGCGTGGCGCGCTCGATCACGCCATCGCCTACGCCCGAGAGCGCAAGCAGTTTGGCAAGACCATCAGTGACTTTCAAGGCGTGCAGTTCCAACTGGCGAAAATGGCTACTGAAGTCGAAGCCGCGCGCCTTCTGGTCTACAATGCCGCGCGCATGCGCGATGCCGGCGTGCCATTCGTTACCGAGGCCGCCATGGCGAAATATTACAGCTCGGAGATCGCTGAAAAAGTGGCCTCCAGGGCCATCGAGGTGTTCGGCGGGGTGGGCGTCACGAAAGACTACCCGGTCGAAAAGCTCTACCGCGATGCCAAGATTGGCCGTATCTACGAGGGCACCAGTAACATACAGTTGATGACCATCGCCAAGAAACTGTTGGAGAAGTAGACACGTCTACGGAGTGAGGTAGAAATGCGTTCGTTCGTGCTTCCTGCAATATTTGCTGTCCTGTCGGTTCCCGCCTGGGCGGGAGACACGGCTAAGGACGTAAATCCGGATGAGATTATCAAGAAGTTCGCCGCCAAAGAGGCCGAGTTCGCTCGCGCGCGCGAGAACTACACCTACCGGCAGACCGTAAAGATTCAGACGCTGAGTGACTCAGGCGTGGTCGACGGCCGCTACGAGATCGTCGAAGACATCATTTTCTCGCGCGACGGAAAGCGCACCGAAAAGGTGGTGCGGGCCCCAGTTTCGACGCTGACGCGCCTGATGCTGACCCCGGAAGATTTGGAAGACTTGCGCAATGTCCAACCGTTCGTCTTGACCACCAACGAGATTCCCCAATACGAAATTCGCTATCTGGGGCCGCAGAAAGCTGATGAGATCCCTTGCTACGTGTTCGCGGTAAAGCCCAAAAAGATGGAGAAGGGCCGCCGCTATTTCGAAGGCCAGATCTGGGTGGACGACCGTGACTTTCAGATCGTCAAGACCTTCGGCAAGGCCGTTGGCCTGCTCGGGCGTCACGAAGACCAGCAGTTTCCAAAGTTTGAGACGCTGCGCGAGCAGATCGACGGCAAGTACTGGTTCCCCGTTTACACCGACGCGGACGACACCCTGCACTTCCAGGCGGGCCCAATAAAAATGCGCATGATCGTCAAGTACGACGATTACAAGCAGTTCAAGAGCGACGTGAACATCCAGTTCGGCGATGCCGTGAACGACGGCAATAAAGACCAGAAACCGACGCCCGCTCCGCCGCCCAAGCCCTAGAGTCTGCTAGCATCGGTGGAAATGGCGAAGATAACGGTTGTCAACAACGGTCCTATACGCATTGAGGGAGAATTTACGATTCACGATCCGCTGGGCGGCGAGTTCGGCTTGGCCGGGCGCACGCTGATTTCGCTGTGCCGCTGCGGCCATTCGCAAAACAAGCCGTTCTGCGACGGGTCTCACGGGCGGATGGGCTTCCAGGACACCGTCGCGGCCCGCGAACTGCCGCCACCGAAACCAAAGCTGTAAATTGGTCAATTCGAACCTGACGCAGTCATAACACGGTAGATTGGCTTCGAGTGGAGACTTGACGCGGTGATTTGCATCCCAGCCTGGGCAGGCAGGAGCCGGTCGCGTAGCCGCAGTACGGGGAGTTCAACAAGCTTCGCCATAATCACGCCGGCCGCGATGGACAGCACAACGTAGAACAAGAAAACGTGATCCTTAACTATCGGGATGCGCTCCGGCGACCATGTCGTCAGATCTCCAACACACCAGAAGGAGAGGGGGCGATGACAAAGATAGATCGTGTAAGAGTACACTCCGAGCCTGGCCAGTCCGCGAACGATGATGCCGCGTCCATCCAGGCGTTTTAGACAGCATAGAAGCAGCCCTCCGTATCCCACATACAAAAGCGAAAAACCGACCGTATGCATGAACGGATGCCGCGGTTCAAATAGCAGCGCGGGCAACAGCAGGAAGAGACTTATCGTCAATACCGACCTCCCCCCATCTTCGAATAGCCTGTCGATCACGCTGGGGTTGAACTCCCAAAAATACGAGAGGAGCACGCCAAACGAAAGCGCATCGAGACGAGCGTGCGTCGCGAACATTTGGCCTTGATAGCTGAAGGCCTCCCCAGTTACCAGGTGGACCGATCGGAGCAGGAGGCACGCCGCGGACACGGCGGCGCACGCCAGCGGCACGCGGTCGAAGGGATCTCGCTTCTCAGGCCGGCGTTTTAGCATCACCCATAGCGTGAGGGGAAGAAGCAAGTAAAAGTGTTCCTCCACTGCGAGCGACCACAGGTGTCCCCAGGTTCCCTCGAGATAACTTTGCGCAAATATGAGATCTGGCCAGATACGGTGCCACGCGATCGGCGCCTTAGCTATGGCGCCAGCCGCAACCGTCCCCAGGACCAAAGCGTAATAGGCGGGATAAATTTTGAGCCCGCGCCTGATAAAGAACCGGACGATCTGAATGCTGCCGTAACTTTTATATTCTCGAAACAGCAGCCCGGAGATCAGAAAGCCGCTGAGCACAAAGAAAAGATCGACTCCGGTCCATCCGAATCGATACCAGATTGGGTTTCCTGTCACGTGACGCCCAACCACGAGCAGGATAGCAGCTGCCCGCAGCGCGTCCAGCTGCTTCAATCTCACCTACGCGCCAGTATACCCAAAGGCATCAGCGTCGTCTGTATATCTTTGGTTAACGATGACAGGCTATTCGGAGATCTCGATCTTCGGCCCTGTTGGCGGGCCAACTTCGCGAATTCGCTCAATCGTCCTTTGAGCCAGCTCGAGGAAAACCGTTCCATGCGGATCTTTTCCGTCGCGCAGCGCGACCGGTTTGCCGGTATCACCACCCGCCCGCACGGCCGGATCGAGCGGTAGCGCACCAAGGAAATTCACCTTCATCTCACGCGCGGTACGCTCGCCGCCTCCGGTGCTGAATACGTCCACGCGCTCCTGACAGTGCGGACATATCAGGTAGCTCATGTTCTCCACGATGCCCAGAATCGGTACCTTGACCTGGTTAAACATGTGAACCGCCTTGCGCGCGTCCTCGAGCGATACATCTGACGGCGTCGTCACCACCACAGCTCCCGTCACAGGGGCCGTCTGAATGAGCGTGAGTTGCACGTCGCCGGTACCTGGAGGCAAGTCGATCAGCAGATATTCTAGATCGCCCCAATCCACGCCGCGAAGAAACTGCTGGATCACGCTGTGCAGCATGGGGCCGCGCCACACTAACGGCTTATCGCCCGGGCTTAGGAATCCCATGGACATCAGCTTCACGCCAAAATTTTCCAGCGGCTGGATGCGCTCGCCGTAGGCCATGGGTGTCTTGTTGATGCCCATCATCATGGGCACGTTCGGCCCGTAGACGTCGGCATCCATCAATCCAACGCGATGGCCCAGCGCCGCCAGCGCTACCGCCAGATTCACGGCTACGGTAGTCTTTCCCACGCCCCCTTTGCCGGAGCCCACGGCGATTAGGTTCTGTACGCCGGGAATCGGAAGCTTCGGAGGCTGCGGGGGTTGGTTCGGGCTCATCCACCTCATGTTAACTTAGGGCAACCACCGCCGTACTCACGATCGCCATCTGATTCCTTTCCAACATCGATTTGCCGTCGAATTTTCCGGCATTATTCTGAAATTGATCTCAATTCGAACAAATTATGTTAATCTGATGTCGGAGTTTTCCAATTGCTGCAACAGCTCGCCCCTAACGGCATTACGGAGAAGGCTACGCCGGCGCGGCGCACCCCATTCTGGCCAGCCGTTCCCATGCGCCTCGCCGATCTGCGAATTCCCAAATCGGTGGTCATGGATCTGATTCTGCGCCACCTGCACATGGATGGCATCAGCAGTCTCGAGGTCACCTGCCGGACACTCAAGATCGCAATCCCGATTCTGGACGGCTTTTACCGCGAATTGCGACAGCAGCACCTGGTGGAAGTCAAAGGCGCGGTTGGCGAAGACTACGCTTTTACCCTGACCAACGCGGGGCGCGACCTTGCGTCGGAGCGTTTCCGTATCTGCCGCTACGTCGGGCCGGCTCCCGTTTCCATCCGCGATTACTACCTGGCCACCAAGGCGCAGGCCGCCATGATCGACGTCGACCGCAACATTCTGCGCGACTCGCTAAGCGACCTGGTGCTCTCCGACCGCATGCTCGACCAGCTCGGGCCCGCCGTCATTTCGCAAAAATCGCTGTTCCTTTATGGCCCTTCCGGAAATGGCAAGACCAGTCTCGCCGAGCGGCTGTTGCGCATGTACCGGGATACGATCCTTATCCCGCACGCCGTGGAAGTGGACGGCAAGATCATCGTGCTCTACGACCCGGTAGTGCATCAGACTGTGGATAAAGAGGACATCGAGCTGGATTCACGCTGGGTCCCGTGCAAGCGGCCCTTCATCATGGTGGGCGGCGAGCTGGTAGCCAGCATGCTCGAGCTGCACTACGACGAGGCCGGCGGCGTCTTCGCTGCGCCCATGCAGATGAAGGCCAATAACGGCATCTTCCTCATCGATGACTTCGGCCGCCAGGTCATGTCGCCGCGCGAGCTGCTGAACCGCTGGATCGTGCCCCTCGACCGCCGTGTCGACTACCTGACCCTTTCCTACGGAATCAAATTTCAGATCCCGTTCGAAATGATGGTGGTGTTTTCGACCAACCTGAACCCTGACGACCTGGCCGATGCGACCTTTCTGCGCCGTATCCAGAACAAAGTGT